>Ga0194110_10000037_pt1 | contig 166078 bp, 150 predicted proteins | sample TA2Kig1200mmetaG_FD_146192 | JGI IMG/M metagenome (GOLD analysis project Ga0194110, IMG submission 146192) | Freshwater microbial communities from Lake Tanganyika, Tanzania - TA2015032 Kigoma Deep Cast 1200m | ecosystem: Environmental > Aquatic > Freshwater > Lake | place: Tanzania: Lake...
CGATGAGGGCCTCGGAGATGCCGGAGGCGAGCACCTTGGGATCCCCGCTGCCGAAGCTGGAGATGAGCTTGAAGAGCGCGATCATGCCCATGACGGTGCCGAGCAGTCCGAACAGGGGGCCGGTGGTGGCGGTCAGCGCCAGGAAGGGAAGACCGCGTTCGAGTCGGATCCGCCAGCCGAGCATCTTCTCGTACATGACCTCCTCGATGTATTCCTTCTTCTCGTCCGAGTGCTCGACGGCGGCGGACAGAAGCTCGCCGGCGGGACCGGGGATGGAGCGGGCATGGGTCAGGGCTCCGGGCTGATCCCCCTTGCCGAGGTGCTGCAGCACGGTCTGGAGATCCTTCTCCGTGGCGAGGCGGACCCGGGAGAGCTGGATCCATTTCACCAGGGCCACGACGGCGGTGGCGAACCCGAGGATCAGAAGCGGTGCCATGACCCAGCCACCGTGTTTGATCTTCTCGAAGAGCGTCTCCTCCATCGCGCTGAGCTTGAAGGCGTTCCCGAGGGTGGGATCGAGGGTGATCCGGCCCTTGCCCGTGGTCACCAGCTCCCGGGTTGCCGTCTCCGTCTCGGGGTTGATGGCGATGACGGTGGGGTCGGACTTGTTCAGCTCCATCTGCAGCAGTCCAGCCGTGGTTCCTGCGGTGTCGGCAAACAGGGAAATGGGTCCGATGAGCGCAATCTTGCCCTTCTGGACCCGGCCTTGGCGGTCAAGGGCGCGGCCCTCGAAGATCTCGCCACCCAACGCGGAGCGGCCGCGTCCGAGGGCGGTCTTGAGGATGGCGGTACGGCGTTCGATCCGGTCCGCGGGTGCCAGGTCGGGTGCAACGGCGGCCTTCTCGGCCGCCTCGACGGCTGGCAGATACTTGGACTCCTCGGCGAAGTTGAGGCGCGACCGGAAGGCCCGCGTGTATTCGGTCAGGAGGGAATCGATGTAGCCGACCTCGTCGGCCCGGCGTTTGGCCTCCGCCTTGAGGGCGTTGAGCTCGACGAGCTGGTTCTCCTGGAAGCGCTGGGCCTTCGCCAGCTCGGCCCGTTGGTCTGCGAGGCGCTGCTCCAGGTCGTTGATCTCGCGTCCCATCGGGACCCGCTCGGCCTCGATCTTCTGTCGGACCTCGGCGAGGGTGGCGAGGGCCTTCTGGAGATCGGACTGGGCTCCGTTGGCGAGGCCGGTGAGGTCGGCCTCCGCAGCCTGGGTGCCGAGGGAAAGGATCGCCCCGAGGGCGAGCGCATGGAGAGGACGGAAGGACATGGGACGGAGGAGAAGGGTCATTCGACGGTGGCGGGGAGGCTCACGAAGCGCGCCGTACGCTCGTTGCGATAGATCCGGATCACCTCCCGGACGGGATCGGCCAGCTTCGGATCAAGGGTCCAGTCCCAGCCCTGGGCACCCGGTCGACCGTGTCCGGCGAAGTCCCCGGACTCGTTGACGAAATAGGCGGCACCCAGCCCGGCATAGACGGTTTCCACGGAAACCTCCTCACCGTTGGGACCCTTCCGCTTCTCGGTGAAGACCGTCACGGCGTTGTTGAACTTGTCGATCTCGTTGAGGAGGGACACGAGCGTCTGGATGCGCTCCGTCGGGGCGGCCTTGGTGGTGTTGGGGTCGGCCGGAAGCTTGTTGAGCAGGGGCTGGGCAGTGGATAGGACCGCCGCGGGAAGCAGTGGGAGGAGTGACTTCACCTCGGTCTCGAGGGATGCGGCGGCCACCTTGGCCCGCTCGAGCGCCTCGTTCGACCGCTTCAGCTCCGTCTCGGCCTTCAGCCGCTCGACATCGGCCACGGAGCTGTTCGTGCTCTGCTTGCCCATCTCGTCCTGGCCCGCCTTCAGCTCCCGTTCGAACAGGGCCTTGGACTGCTGGAGGAGTTCCCGGTCGGCCTCCCAGTCGCTGCGAGTCTTGGAGATCAACTGCTGGGTCTGGACCCATTGGGCCACCGTCTCACGGGTCGAGTTCAGGGAGGGGTCGGCTGCCTGGACGGAGTGGATCAGGGCTGTGCCCAGCCCCACGGAGATCAGCAGCGTGCCGTAGGATGTCGGACTCATCCCGGCCAGCATCCCGGTCCACCGGTGTCGGCCATATGGCGCGAGCGTCACGACTCCGTGACAACTCCCCTTGTTTCAGGCCTGAAACCTCCATGGAACCCCACTGGCACGGGGCCCGTAACAGGAACGTAACAAATCGGACTCCGATTCGGAACACTCCGACCGCTGCCTTGGGTCCGCCATGAGTCCAAGACGTCTTCAGTCCGCCGAGAGAGTCCCAGCCCCGACTTCGTTTACCCATGCTGTGACGAAAGGGAAACGGTTCGGTGTCGATCCGGTGACTGGCTCCAATCGGGTGACGCTGCGGTCGTCCGTGCCGATGGTTCCGGTCTGGCGGAAGTGGGGTGCCGGTCTCCTGGGTTTGGCGCTCGCGGTCCAGCCGGGTTGGGCGGCTCCGGATCCGGCGATGCTGCAGCTCTTCAAGATCCTGAGGGACCGGGGCTCGATCAGTCCCGAGGAGTACCAGCTGTTGGTGAACATGGCTGGCGCGCCTGAGAATTCCGGAAAACCTGCGGTCGAAACCCCAGGTGTGGCGACCTCGGCACCGACGCCGACCCCTGCTCCAGGGAAGGCGGACGAGGTCGCCGTGCCGGTCCCGCCAGGGGTGGCCAACACCGCGTCGTCCACCAATGCCGTGGCCAAGGCTGCCGCGGCGGCGGTGCCGAAGGAGAAGGAGAAATGGTACCAGAAGTTCAACGTGGGCGGGTACACGCAGTTCCGGGTGACGGCGCTGCTCAATGAGGAGGCGGATGGGCTGGACGTCCCGAACGATCCGTCGGTGAGCCCCACCGCGCTGTTCACCATCCGCCGGGCCCGGTTCCGGATGGCGGGGGATGTGTCCCCCCACCTGTCCTTGTATGCCCAGGTGGACGCCTTCGCCAACATCGTCAGTGGCGGAGGCTCCTCCTCGGGGGTCCAGCTGCGTGACCTCTATGCCGATGTCTACCCGACCGATTCCCGGGAGGTCTGGTTCCGTCTGGGACAGTCCAAGGTCCCGTACGGATGGGTGAACATGCAGTCGAGCCAGAACCGGTCCCCGATGGAACGGCCGGACTCGATCAACTCGGCGGCCGAGGGCGAACGCGACATCGGGGCGTTCGCCATGTACGCCCCGGAGGAAGCCCGCAAGCGGTTCAAGGAGCTCGTGCAGTCGGGGCTCAAGGGTTCGGGTGACTACGGGGTGCTGTCGTTTGGCGCCTACAATGGACAGGGCGCCAACAGGCCCGACCTGAATGGCTTTCCGCACTGGATTGCCCGGGCCGACTACCCGTTCAAGTTGGAGAACGGCCAGTTTGTTGAGGTGGGTCTCCAAGGCTACCTCGGACGGTATGTCCCCTCCGTCCAGACCGTCTCCTACAATGGAAGGCCGGTGACGCCCCGCTTCGACCCTGATGGGGTGATGGACCGCCGGGTCGCCGCGACGGCGGTGTGGTATCCGCAGCCGTTCGGGTTCGAGGCCGAATGGAACATCGGCACGGGTCCGCGCCTGAAATACGACTTCTCGCAGATCAATTCGGGGTGGCTGAACGGCGGATACCTCCAGGCCAACTACCAGATCGGGGTGGGCAGCGGAAAGCTGTTCCCCTACTCACGCTGGCACTACTACCAGGGTGGACGGAAGTTCGGCAACAACGCGCCCTTTCAATACGTCAACGAACTCGACTTTGGATTCGAGTACTCACCCTGGACCGATCTTGAGCTGAGTGTGCAGTACACTTGGACCTTCGACCGGACCAACACCAGAGGGGCGCCGTATGCCGACGTCCAGGGGGCCAGCCGCATCGAGTTCCAGGCCCAGTGGAACTACTGACACGCAACGGAGCCGGCCTTCATGGCGCGGTTGTTGCCATGTCGTCACACAACTGGAAGAGGACTGCAACCTGCGTTATCTGAATTTAAGGGAATCGTGATTGGCTTTGTCCGAGTGCTGTGTCTGTGGGGTTGGATGGGTCTGGTTGGCCGTGTTTTGGCCGGGGAGATCACCGTTAAGGGATCCGACACCCTCGTGGTGCTGGCCCAGCGGTGGGCCGAGACCTACATGGCCGGGCACCCGGGCACCCGCATCCAGGTCACGGGCGGTGGGACCGGGACCGGGTTTGCGGCGTTGCAGAACCAGACCACCGACATCTGCACGGCCTCGCGTCGATTGAAAGCTCGGGAGCTTGAGACCTGCATCCGCACCTTCCGGAAGCGTCCGGCCGAGCATGCGGTCGCGATGGACGGGCTCAGCGTGTACGTGAATCCATCGAACCCCATTCGGGAGCTGAGTCTGGAAGATCTCCGGGAGGTATTCACCGGGCGGATCACCAACTGGAAGGATCTGGGAGGTCCCGACGCCCCGATCACCCTGTACAGCCGTGAGAGCAGCTCCGGGACCTATGAGTTCTTCAAGGAACGGGTGCTGTCGGGACGGGATTTCGCGCCCACGATGCAGACCCTCCAGGGCACGGCGCAGGTGATCCAGGCGGTCGGGCAAGATCGCCTGGGCATCGGCTACGGCGGGGCGGCCTATGGGTCGGGGGCCAAGACGCTGGGAATCGCCCGGACCCGGGGCGGCATGGCGGTGGAGCCCAACGAGAAGACAGTCCATTCCGGGGAGTATCCAGTGTCGCGCTACCTCTACTGCTATGTGAATCCATCGACCGACCGCCCGGAGATCGCCAACTTCCTCGGCTGGATCCGTGGTCCTGAGGGCCAGTCTCTGGTTCGCGACGTCGGCTACTATCCCCTTCCAGTCCGGCGGGACTGATGTTTATCCCGGCTGGCGGCTTGCCTGAGGCCCTCCGCTGCGCGAAAACCTTCCCGGCTTCATCCCGTGCATCCGACTCCCACTTCCACCGCGGTCCCGACTTCCGGGTGGATGGGGTTGCGCCGGGGTCATCGGGCCCGTCCGGGAGAGTGGATCATTGAGAAGCTCATCCAGGCCGTCGGGCTCTCCACGATCGGGTTGATGGTGTTGATCCTCGTCTTCGTGGGTCGTGAGGCGCTTCCGGTCCTCATGGGCCGTATCAACACCGCCCTGGTCCAGCCCATCCTCCCGTCGAAGGAGATTGACTCGATCCCGCGGGACGACCTGCGGTCCTATCTGGAACTTTCGCGAAGCCAGTTCGAGGGCATGGATCGGGAGATGCTCATGGCGATGATGGAGGCCCGGGAGGAGGGGTTCAGGGACATCCCGGAATCCTTCAGGGCCGATCCGGATTCCACGGTCAACACGGCCGACTGGCGTCAGCTCCTCCTGCCCCGGCAGTGGACCGGCTACACCCGTCCCGAATTCGTCTGGCAGCCCGTCGGAACGATCCACAAGTACAACCTGGTCCCGCTGTTGGTCGGAAGCCTCAAGGTGACCCTGGTGGGTCTGCTGTTCGCCGTGCCCCTGTCGCTGGGTGCCGCCCTCTACGTCAGCCAGCTGGCGCCGGTCCGGGTCCGTGAGTGGGTCAAGCCCACGATCGAACTGCTGGCGGGGATCCCCTCGGTGGTTCTAGGCGTGTTCTGCCTGCTCGTGCTGTCCGGCCTCCTCCAGTCCCTGTTCGGCTACCAGTTCCGCCTCAACGCGCTGGTCGCAGGGATTGGCCTGGGCCTCACCGCCGTACCCCTTATCTTCACGATCGCGGAGGATTCCTTCACGGGTGTCCCACGCGGATATGTCCAGGCCTCCCTCGCGCTCGGGGCCTCCCCGTGGCAGGCCGCCTGGCAGGTCGTCCTTCCCTCGGCGATGCCGGGTGTTGTGGCGGCGATGATCCTGGGATTCGGCCGGTGCCTGGGGGAGACGATGGTGGTGCTGATGGCCAGCGGCAACGCGAGCATGCTCTCGTGGAGCCTCTTCGATTCGACCCGGTCCATGACCGCCACGATCGCCGCGGAGATGGCCGAGGCGGTTTCGGGCGGGGGTCACTATCGGATGCTGTTCCTGCTGGGCACGCTGCTCTTCGCGATCTCGTTCGTGACCCACCTGATCGGGGGTCGGATCGTCCGGCGTCTCAGGCGTCGACTGGGGGGCGTGGCATGAGGCCGATCGGGGAATCCCGGCGCCTGGGACGGTGGGGTGGTCCCGCGGGGATCGTGGGCCTCATCCTGACCGGGTTGGCCACCCTGGTGCTTCTGGCGTTTCTGGTCGCCCTTCTGACGACAGTGCTGTCCAAGGGCATGCCCGCTTTTTCCTGGCGGTTTGTGTCGACCATCCCGAGGAAGGATTTCTTCGATGTCGATTCGGCCGCCATCCTGCCGATGGTCGTGGGGACATCCCTGCGGGTCCTGATCATGACGGTCTTCGTGATGCCTTTTGGTGTGATCACCGCCGTCTACCTGACGGAGTACGCCGATCCGGCCTCTCCCTTCACCCGCGGGATCCGCGCGGCGATCGGCAACATCGCGGGTGTCCCCTCGATTGTCTTCGGGCTCTTCGGCCTGGGATTCTTCGTGAATTTTCTGGGTCGAGGACTGGACGGGCTCACGGGCTCTGGTGTGCCGGTATTCGGTCGACCGTCCCTTCTGTGGGCCTCCCTAACCCTTGCGGTCATGACGCTCCCGGTCGTCATCGTCGCCACCGAGGAATCGCTGCGTTCGATCCCGTCCGGATTGCGCGAGGCCAGTCTGGCCCTGGGGGCCACGAAGCTCGAGACGGTCTGGACGATCGTGCTGCCCCAGGCGTTGCCGGGAATCCTCACCGGCGGGATCCTCGCGGTGGGCCGGGCTGCGGGCGAGGTGGCACCAATCCTTTTCACGGGGGCGGCCTATTACACGGCTGAGCTGCCAGGCCGGCTGACGGACCAGTTCATGGACCTGGGATACCATGTCTATGTCCTCGCCACGCAGTCACCGAATGTCGACCAGACGGCCCCGATCCTCTATGCCACGGCCTTGGCGCTGCTGGTGCTGACCCTGGCCCTGAATGCCGGGGCGATCCTCCTCCGAAGCCGCATGAGAAGGAACCTGCGGGAGGCTGTCTGAGACCCAGGACCATGGAAACCCCCACATCCAGATCGATTCCGGCCGAGGATGCCTTGGATTCCGAATCCCCCTCGAGGACCTCCCCGCCGGCGATCGAGACCAAGGATCTGTGTCTTTCCTATGACGAGGCCCCGGCCCTGAGGGATGTGTCGCTGTCGGTTCCAGAACGCCAGGTCACGGCGCTCATCGGGCCTTCCGGCTGCGGCAAGTCCACCCTTCTGAGATGCTTCAATCGGATGAACGACCTCATCCCCGGGGTTCGTGTCACGGGCCAATGCAGGGTCGGGGGGCAGGACATTCTTGGCGACGGGGTCGACGTCATCGGGCTGCGCAAGCAGGTCGGCATGGTCTTCCAGCGGTCGAATCCGTTCCCGATGTCGATCCGGGCCAACATGGCCTATGGGTTGAAGCTGCAGGGACTCCGCAACCGGGTGGAGCAGGACCGGATCGTGGAGGAATCCCTCCGGGCGGCCGCCCTCTGGGATGAGGTGAAGGATCGGCTGGACCGCAACGCCCTGGAGCTTTCCGGCGGGCAGCAGCAGCGGCTGTGCATCGCGCGCGCGATCGCCATCCGGCCACGGATCCTCCTCATGGACGAACCGGCCTCGGCCCTGGATCCAATCACCACGATGCGCATCGAGGAGCTGATCCTCGAGCTCCGACGGGACTACACCATCGTCATCGTGACCCACAACATGCAGCAGGCCGCCCGGATCTCGGATCGGACCGCGTTTCTCTATCTGGGAGAAGTGGTGGAATTCGACCGGACCTCGAGGATCTTCACCCATCCACGGGATCAGCGGACGGAGGACTATGTGACGGGGCGCTTCGGGTGAGGGAGGAAGTCTGAGCCATGAACCATTTCGACCAGGAAATCCAGGCGCTGAAGGACCGGCTACTTTCGATGGCAAGTCGAGCGGAGGCCTCCGTGCGGAATGCGATCCGGGCGCTTGTGGAGCGCGACGACGAGCTGGCCCGCGGGGTGAAGGGAAACGACGACCAGATCGACCAGATCGAGAAGGAGATCGACGAGCAGGCGATCCTGCTCCTTGCCAAGGCGCCCCTCGCCACCCAGCTCAGGCTCATCGTCAGCGCCACCAAGATCGCCCGGGACCTCGAGCGGGTGGGGGACGAGGCGACCACCATCGCACGGCGCTCGATCGAGCTCGGACGCGAGCCCCAGCTCAAGCCCTACGTCGACATCCCGCGGATGTCCGACATGGCCCTGGCGATGCTCCGGGATGCCCTGGACGCCTTCGTGAGCCGGGACACGGCCAAGGCCCGTGGCGTCATTCCCCGGGACAAGGAGGTCGACGCCCTGAACCGCCAGCTCTACCGGGAGTTGGCGAGCTTCATGATCGAGTCACCGGCGACCACGACGCGGTGTCTGCATCTGATGACCATCAGCAAGGCCCTCGAACGGATCGCCGACCACGCCAAGAACATCGCCGAGGATGTCGTGTACCTCTACGAGGCCCGCGACATCCGACATGCGGAGCGGGAGGCGGACCCTGGATGAGTGGGGCATCGGCCGCTTGCCCGACCGCATGAGCCTCGGCAGTGTCGTGACCATGAAGGTGCTTGCCCTCGGCCTGGTCCTCCTCTGCCTGGCTGCCATCCCTGCCCGTGCTGGCTCGCTGGTGCAGGTCCGCACGGCGCTCGGGGACCTCGTGGTGGAGCTGTTCGACGAGGACAGGCCGGTGACGGTCCAGAACTTCCTCAGGTACGTCCGGGACGGGCGGTGGACCCATATGTTCTCCCACCGCATCGTGTCCGGCTTCATGGTCCAGGCCGGTGGCTTCGGGGTGACGAATCGGGGCACGACCAACATCGCCTTCGTCGACATCCCCGACTACGGGAAGATTACGAACGAGTTCAACGTCGGACCCCGCATCAGCAACACGATCGGGACTCTCGCCATGGCGAAGGTCGGCGGCGACGTGAACTCCGCGTCGTCCGAATGGTTCATCAATCTCGCCGACAATTCCGAGAACCTCGACAACCAGAACGGCGGTTTCACCGTGTTTGGAAGGGTTCTGAACAGCACCAACGCCCTCTCGGTCTTCAACACCTTCACCTGGCTGGATACCCAGCCCACCAACCGGCTCTACAACCTCGTCGGGACCGGGTTTCCGTTCAATTTCTGGCCCAATCCTCCCGCCTTCCCAACCCTTCGGAAGATCCTATCGTATCCGGAGGTGTTCGACAACCTGCTGTTCATCGAGGTGGTCGAGCTGCCGCTCCGGGTGCAGCCCCGCGTGGACGGGCGTCCGGGGCTGCAATGGACCTCGGTTCCGGGCATCGAGAACCGGGTCGAGGTCAGCGGTGGGGCCGGTTCCGGATGGACCCTGCAGGGCAGCGTGGTTCCGAACGGTCCGGTCTCGGCATTCGAGGACCCCTCCCCGGGTGATGGGCCCCGGTTCTACCGGGTTCGTTTGGGACAGTGACCCGGGTCGTGATCAGACCGCCTCGTTGCCGCGTTCCTCGGTGCGGATCCGGACGGCTTCCTCGATGTGCGAGATGAAGATCTTGCCGTCCCCGATCTTGCCGGTCTTGGCCGCCTTGACGATGGCGTTGACCGCGGTCTGGACCTGGGCGTCGGGCACCACCAGATCGACCTTCAGCTTTGGCAGGAAATCCACGGTGTACTCGGATCCCCGGTAGATCTCGGTGTGTCCCTTCTGGCGGCCGAAGCCCTTGACCTCGGAGACGGTCATTCCGACGAGACCCGCCTCATGGAGGGCATTCTTCACGTCGTCGAGGCGGAACGGCTTGATGATGGCTTCAATGCGTTTCATTGGAGGAGTCGAACGGAGCGGTTAGAGAGGACATCCGCGGGGCTTCAAAATCAACATCCGGTTCAACACGGGTTCGCAGGGTCATGCGCGGAACTGAAGGGCATGCAGCCGGGCATAGGTGCCGTTGGCTGCCAGAAGCTCCTCATGCTGGCCCCGTTCCACGATCCGGCCCTGGTCCATCACCACGATGAGGTCCGCATGCTGGATGGTGGACAGCCGGTGGGCGACGCACAGCGTCGTCCGGCCGCGCATCAGGGTCTCGAGGGCGATCTGGACCGCCCGCTCGCTCTCGGAGTCGAGGGCACTGGTCGCCTCGTCGAGGATCAGGATTGGCGCGTTCCTCAACAGGGCGCGCGCGATGGCGAGGCGTTGGCGCTGGCCGCCGCTCAGGCTGGCCCCGCGTTCCCCGATCACAAAGTCGTAGCCCCCGGACTTCTCGAGGATGAACCCGTGCGCCTGCGCGGCGATCGCTGCGGCCTCGACCTCGGTATCGGTGGCCCCAGGTCGACCCAGCCGGATGTTCGCCCGGATCGTGTCGTTGAAGAGGATCGTCTCCTGGGTGACGACGGCGATCTGGTCGCGCAGATCCCGGGTTCTGACCTCGCGAAGGTCCACGTCCCCGACCCGCACCGCGCCCTGCTGGGGATCGTAGAAGCGGAGCAGGAGGCTGGTCAGTGTCGTCTTGCCGCTTCCGCTGGCACCCACCAGGGCCACGAGATGTCCGGGTTGGATCCGGAGTTGGACGTCCTGCAGGGCGTTCCGGTCGCCGAAGGAGAAGGTGACGCGGTCGAACTCCACCACCGCCCCGGCCGCCGCCACGGGGCGGGGGTTCGGTGGGTCGCTGATGTCCGGACGGGTGCCGAGCAGTTCGTCGACCCGTTCCACGGAGGCCCGGGCCTGCTGGGCCTGGCCGTAGAACCGGCTGAGGTTCTTGATCGGCTGGTAGAGCAGGAAGACGGAGCCGATGAACGAGAAGAAGTCGCCGGACGTCATCGTGGCGCCATCCCGGTTGTTCCGGAGCACGAAGAGGAAGACAAAGGCCACACCGAGCGCCCCGGCGAACTCCACCAGCACGGTCGGTATCTCGTTGCCCCGGACCGCCTTCATCACCTGGTGTACGATATGGGCCGAGGTGCTTGAGAAGCGTCGGCTGAATTCCGGTTCCAGGTTGTAGGCCTTGAGCACCCTCTGTCCGGTGAAGGCCTCCTGCATGGTGTCGGTGAGCTGTGCGCTGCCGAGCGACACCGCCTGGGCCGCCTTGCGGACCCTTCGGCCGAAGATCACCACCGGCAGCACGCAGACCGGGAACACGACCAGCGAGATTAGGGTCAGCCGCGGCTGGAGCAGGATGAGATAGGCGAGCAGGAAGACGATCGTGATCGGCTCCTTGACCACGGTCGTGAGAGTGCCCTGAAGCAGGGTCAGGAGGGCTGTCGTATCGCCGCTGATCCTGGAGATCAGGTCGCCGGAGCGTGCCGCCGAGAAATACCCCACGGGCAGCCTCAGCACATGGTCGAAGATCTGTACACGGAGCTCATGGACCGCCTGCTGGCTGGCTCGGACGAGGTAATAGAAGTTTCCGAAGGAACCGATGAGGCGCAGTCCCATGGCCATCGGGATCGTGGCGATGAGGGCGAGCCTCAGGACCATCGACTCGCTTCGGAGCCAGGCGTTGAGGAAGTCCTCTAGGTGCGGCCACAGCCGCTGGACCGTAGGTGAAAGCCGCGTCGTCGGACCTTCTGACCCGGCGACGAAGAGCAGGTCGCAGGTCAGCTTGAGGGCCATCATGAGCGCCGCATTGCCCGCGGCATAGAGCACCCCGGCCGAGACCCCGAGCACCAGCCGCGTCTTCTGCGGCCACATCAGACTGAGGAGTCTCCTGGCAAATGGGGTCATGATGCGCACGGGGTTCCCCGCCAAGGGTATGACTGCCGGAGAGCCTGCACCGCGGACTGGATCTCGGGAAGCCCCGGAAGCCCGGGGCACACCACGCAGCGGACCCAGGGGTGCCGGTGGATGGCGACCGGGAACTCGAAGTTGAACAAGGCCACCGTTGGGACCCGTAGCCCGACCCCGATGTGGTATGGACCCGAGTCGGACGAGATGAAGAGGTCACAGGCCCGGATGAGTCCCGGAAGCTCGACGAGGCTCGTCTTTCCAGCGGCGTCCACCCGGGGTGGTCCCGGCCGATCGACCATCCGCTGCAGGATCGACTGGTTCGTGGTCGACTCGAAGGGCGCCCCGGTCAGGACCACCGCACAACCGTGGGTCTCCTGGAGCCACACGATGAGCGCCTCGATGAGCGCCCCATCGGGTCGACGACAGTCGGCTCCGGGCGTACCACAGCCCACATTGATCCCAACCACAGGCATTCCCTCAGGAATCCCGAGCCGGGACCGGAACGCCTTCCGGAAGGCGACCGCCTCCGGGGTCTCTTCGATCTCGATCGGAGTTCCCCGGCGTCGGATCCCCAGTCCCGCGAGGGCAACAAAATCCCTCTCGGAATACTCCAGTGGGAGGGTCAGCCCCTCGGTTGCGGCGTAGCTCGATCGGCTCGGCGAGGCGATGTCGTAGGCCCACCCTCGTCCGGGCCACTCGGCGATTCCAACGGTCCGGCTCCCGGTCCTGTACCGGGCCAGCAGACACAGTGACAGGGCTCGTATGCCATTCGTTTCGAAGTCGATGAGCATCTCCGACCGCGTCGTCTCGATGATGCCGGTGACCCAGCGCACGGCCTCTGCCCAGTTCCTGCGGGTGTTCCGCCACTTGGCGCGCACATGGAAGGAACTGAGCAGGTGGTGTCGACCGATCAGGGTCTCCGAGACGTAGTGGGGTTCCTGGCTGCAGAAGGCCAGGTGGAGGCGGGTTCCCGGGTAGCGGTCCAGAAGTGCCCTCCATGCCGCCGATCCCCGGAGCAGGTCGCCCACCCCGGCGCTGTGGCTCTTGAGGAGCAAGATGTTCTTGGGAGCGGCTGGCATGACAACGGGCGACGACCGTAGTTCCGGAATCCTCCCGGATGCGAGATCTCCCTTGGGACAGGGGTGGAGGTCCGCGGCGGTTTGCGCACTGTATCGGCTGGGGCCCCCACGCGGGGTTGGGACCGGGTTTCTTGCCAAGGCGCGGCGGGCACGGATAGCGTCACGGACCCGCAGCGAGTTGCGCTTCGGACCCAGCCCGCCTTGGAATTCATCGATCTCAAGTCCCAGTACCGCCTCCACCAGCAGGCCATCGATTCCCGCATCCGTGCCGTGCTGGACCACGGGGCCTATGTCATGGGACCCGAGATCGCGGAGTGCGAGGCGGCCCTGTCGGGGTTCCTGGGCATCCAGCATGCCATCACCGTCGCCAACGGCACCGCGGCCCTGGAGATCGCGCTTCGGGCCCTCGACATCGGTCCGGGGCATGAGGTCATCACCGTGCCGTTCACCTGGATCAGCACGGCCGAGGTGGTGGGTCTGGTGGGGGCCCGCCCGGTGTTCGTCGATATCGAACCCCGCTCCTACAACATCGATCCCGCCCGCATCGAGGAGGCGATCACGCCGCGGACCCGGGCCATCATCCCCGTCAGCCTCTTCGGGCAGATGCCCGACCTCGAGGAGATCAACCGGATCGCCGGGCGCCATGGACTCACGGTCATCGAGGACGCGGCCCAGAGCTTTGGGGCCACCCGGAACGGCCGTCCGAGCGGGACCCTGACCCGGATCTCCACCACCAGCTTCTTCCCGGCGAAGCCGCTGGGCTGTTACGGGGACGGCGGGGCGATCTTCACGGCGGACAACGCATTGTCGGAACGGATCCGGGCGATCCGGACCCATGGCGGCGTCGAGCGGCACCACCACCCGCTCCTCGGGACGAATGGGCGATTCGACACCCTGCAGGCGGCGGTGATCCTGGCAAAGCTGCCTCATTTCCCGTCGGAGGTGGACGCCCGACGGCGGATCGGCGCCCGCTATACGGAGCTCCTCAAGGACTGCTGTGTCACCCCGGAGGTTATGCCCGGCAACACCCACGTCTACGCCCAGTACACCCTCCGTGTGGCGGATCGTGATGCTCTAGGGCAGGAGTTGAGGCGCATGGGGATTCCCACGGCGATCTACTACCCCAAGTGCCTGCATGAGCAGCCCGTGTTCCGGGATTGTGGATACCGGCCCGAGGATTTTCCGGAGTCCCTCCGGGCATCGCGGGAGGTGATCAGCCTGCCCATGCATCCTTTCCTCTCGGAGGCCGACCAGGACCGTATCGTCGGCGCGGTCCGCTCCGTCCTCCGTCCCGGTTGATCAACCGGAAACCGTCCCACCGCGGATCCAGATCGAGTCGAACTCCAGATCCAGATGGAGTCGGTATCCCTGCTGGCCCAGGAACTCGCGCTTGGGCTGATCCTCCTCGGAGGTTTCGGTGATGATGACCGTCGGTCTGAAGCGATCGAGGTTTGCCCCCATCAGGACCCGAAGGTCGTGTCCCTCGGTGTCGATCGACAGAAGATCAAACCCCACCGGCACCCGGTTCTCTTCGAGGAGGCGTTCCAGACGATGGATACGCACTTGGGCGATGCCGATGGACCCGCCGATTCCCGAATGAGGTGCCGGTCCGCCATTTGGCGTCCCAAGGCGCGCGAGGCTTCCGCCCTCGTCGTCAGGTTGTGAGCACAGGGTCAGGGTCCCCTCCGAGTCGGAGCAGCCTGCCTGGATCACCGCGACCCCCGTTCGTCTGCGGTGCAGCCGGGTGGCCTTGGCGTGGGCCGAGGGGTGCGGCTCGATGAGCAGGCCTCTCCACCCGCGGGCCAGAAACGGATAGGAATTGGAGCTGAAGAATCCATCGTTCGCCCCGACATCCACCACCCATCGTGGGATACCGGGTGGGTCTAGCAGCAGGGGCGCCAGGGCCTTGAATTGTCCATGCCAGGTGGAGTCGCGGTGGATGAGAAACCGGATCCAGTGCTTGAGTTTCATCGATATCGATCTGCCTTGGCCGGGATCGGCCGGGTGTGCCGCCCTGTCGGCGAACGCTAGTGAAATGTCGGCGATGACGGCATCCCTAATTCGGTGTTCTCCAAGTCTGTGGACTTCTGCTCGAGCACGCCCAGGTCGCTTTTTCCTCGCCCGCTCGGAAGCGTGCCGACCAACCTCGATCCATCGAAGGGCCTTCGCGAGACGGTCCCAGCGGCGGGAATGTCCGCCGAGGAATCCGGTGATGAAACCCATTGCGCGCAGAGATCCCGGGGAGCCGTTCGCCCGAGGGGGCGTCGTGGCGTCCTCCAACCCCAAATCCGACCCGATCCCATGTCCGTGAACCGGTTGAAGGGCTTCTTTGGCGAGACCTGTCGCGCAAGAAAGGTGCTCGTTATCGAACCAGGTTTCCTGGGCGACGCAGTCCATCTCGTGCCCGCCCTGAGAGATCTGCGTCGCAACTACGCGGATGCCGAATTGCACGTGGTGAGCAGCCCGGCCGGCAGGGAGGTGGTCGAAATGGCGGGGTGCGTCGACCGCCAATGGATCCTTGAGCAGGCGCCTGGACGGCGACGGCTTATGGATCAGGCTCGCGTGGGGCTCGCCCTCCGTAGACTGCGGTTCGATGTCTCCGTCAACCTCTCCGGCGGAGACAGGACCCTGATCCTCGCGAGGATTGTGGGGGCTCGGCGTAGGCTCGGATGGAGACAGGCCCGCTGGCACGGATGGAGTCCTTGGTGTGTCGACGCGTGGGCGGAGTCGATCGATCCCTTGATTCCAGTGTTTGAGCAGCGGCGACGTGTCCTCGCCGCTGCCGGACTGTCGCTGGGATCGGTCGACATCACCCTGTCCCCGTCCCAGGAATCGATGGCTGCCGCGATGGCCTGGGTGCCCGAACTGGCGATCCACGTCTCGGTAAGCGCGAGCCACTCGCTCAAGGAATGGCCGCTGGAACGATGGGTCGGATTCATCCGCGGGTTTCTCTCCGTCCGTCCGGACTGGCATGTGGTGGCGACCGGTTCTCCGGGAGGCCGCGAGCAGGAGCGACTCGGCGAGCTCCGGGACCAGGTCGGTGACCGGCGATTGCTCTTTCCGGACCATCCGCTGGGCGTCCAGGGGCTGGCGGCGGTCCTGAAGCGATGCCGTCTGCATGTCGGGGCGGACTCGGGAGCGCTTCACCTCGCCCAGAGCGTTGGAACCCGCACCGTCAGCCTGTTCCGAGCCTACCACGATGCCTCCTCCTGGATGCCCCAGGGTCCAGGACATCGTGTGGTGTCGGTGCCCTGTCCCTGCCAGACGGGGATCGCGGAGTCCTGCGCCACGACCGGAATACCCAGGTGTCTGACCGACCTGGATGTCCAGCGGGTGTTCGGCGCGTGCCAGGAGCTCCTCGATCCTGCCGCGGATGGAACGTCCTGAGCTCGAGGGACGACGTCTCCCCAAACCACGGAATCTTCGTTTGGGGCCAGTGACGATTCCAGTAAGTTTCCGGGAGATAGAAGGTGGGAAGAAGCTCCTGTTCGTTCGAGACATCGCTCGCTTTTCCGAAAAAGACCTTTCCCTCGACCCACTAATCCACCATTGCTATCGCAGGAGGTGGGTATGGTCGAGGGTCTTCGCCAATTGCTTTGTGGCATGTTGGTTGCGGCAGCTGCGGATCGCGGCTGGGCGGCTACCACGGGTTCGCTGCTTGGGACATCGTCCCCGCCCGGGGACGTGGGCGGGCAGCCGCTTCTCGCGTTTCCTGCTGACGCGACCGCGGAATTCACCAGCGTCTCAACCGTTCCCTCGCCCTCGGGGCTCGACCTGACCTTCAATCAGCCGGTTCAACACCTCGTCGTGGGATCGTCTTGGCTTGGCTGGGGTCAGGGCTATTCGGGTGATATCTACGCAACGGATCCCACTTCCTTCTCGCTCACCATCACCCTGCCCGCCGACACCACCCGCTTTGTCTTCTACGCGATGCCGTCGGATCTTGTCATCCAGTCCTTCACCGTCAGCGAGACCTCGTCCGTCACGCCTCTTGTGCAGTCAATCGATGGCAATGCCGATGCGGCCGGTTTCCTCTTCGTCGCGGCTCCCGGGACGATGCTGAACCAGGTGTTCATCTCGTCGACTGGATCCTTCGCCGTGGGGGAATTCCTCGCGAACTCCATCCCAGAGGCCTCCAATGCGGGGGTTGGTGTCCTGTTGCTTCTTCTGGTGGCGAACCGCATCCGCAGGGAGACCCGACCGTGAAATTCCGACCGTGTCCGGTGTGTGATAGCCTATCTCAGGTTGAACCGGTGTCGGGATTGAGCAGGTTTCCGAAGGTGCCGTCTTCGACGGTGTCGGTTCGGATTGGGTCGAGGACATCAGGACGATCCGGTCCACTTCCATTCTTTCTATGACGTGGCGACATCATTGGGTGGCACTGCTGGCGTGGGTTGCGGTATCGGGGTCGGCGTGGGGCGGCGCCAAGCCCAGCGCTCCATCGGTGCCGGACCCCGTGAAGAAGATCCATCCCTCCCTCCGGAATGTCTCGACCGAGGTTGTGGCGGTGGTCCGGTTCAATGAGCGGCCCCTGCTGGCCCGACTGGGTCGCAACGCGAAGAATGTCGGCTCGAGGCTGACGGCATCCCAGCAGGCGGCCTACGTGAACCGCCTCCGGGCACGGCAGTCGACGACGGTCGCTCAGGTCGTTGCAGCTGGTGGTACCACGCTGGGGCAGTTCACCAAGGCTCTGAATGCGGTGGTGGTTCAGATCCCTGGCCACCGGCTCCTCGATCTGGCTCGCAGGCCCTCCGTCTTCTCGATCAATCCGGTCAGCGACTACCGCCTGGACCTCACCGATTCTCTTGGGGCGGTCGGGGATGCCGCGGTTCAGTCCTCAGGCCGGACCGGGCAGGGGATCCGCGTGGCCGTGATCGACACAGGTGTCGACTACACGCATCGAAACCTCGGCGGGATCGGGACAACCACCGCCTATGGGTCGGCCTATGGGTCGGGCTTTGACGATCCCCTGAACACAACCCGCGATGGGTTGTTTCCCACGTCGAAGGTCGCGGGCGGATGGGATTTCGTCGGGGAATACTGGCCGGTGTTGCGGGATGGCGAATCGGTTCCAAGCCTCTCCCCTGACGAGGATCCGATCGACCGCCAGGGACATGGGACGCATGTGGCGGATGTCCTCGCCGGGGCGAGCCTCGACGGCCTGCACCGTGGGGTCGCTCCTGGGGCGACCCTCTATGCCTTCAAGGCCTGCAGTTCCAGGGAACTTGCCTGCAGCGGTGTCGCCCTTCTCAAGGCTCTCGAGGCCTGTCTGACGCCCGACCAACCGGACGCGGTGGATGGGATCATCGACCCGGCCACCACGGTCGTCGACAACCCCGTGGACATCATCAACATCTCCCTCGGAACCCGCTATGGGCAGTTCCAGGACGAGGCGGCCTACATGGTGGAGTGGCTGACCTACTTCGGCATCACGGTGGTCTGTTCGGGGGGGAACCGTGGGGATCTGCCTTACTCTGTCAGCTCTCCCGGCACCGCCCCCGGGGCGATCTCCGTGGCCCAGACGCAGATGCCCTCGGCGAAGGCCCAGTCCATCCGAATCTTCCGCAACAGCAACCGGGTCACGAGCACGATCATCAACACGGCCAGCATCGACTGGGCTCAGGTGACCGGCCTCATCAGCGGCCCCCTCGTCTACCTGGGCCAGGGTTGCGTCTCCGATCCCTACCCGGTTCCCGATGCCAGTGTCCGCAACGCCATCGCCGTCATCGACCGTGGGGGCTGCAACGTCAGTCTCAAGGTCGACCGGGCCGCCCGTCTGGGTGCCAAGGCAGTCATCGTGGTCAACAACGAGCCTGGCGATCCACCCACCTTCTCGCAGGGGGCGGGTTCCGTGTTCGTCCCGACCCTTGTGGTCACCCAGGCCGAGGGGGACGCCCTCAAGGCCACCCTCGGGTCGGGCGTGAACCGGGCCGCCATCGGCCCGGCCATCGCCACCTCGCTTGCTGGAAGCATGGTGGACACTTCGTCCCGGGGCCCCAGCATCAGTTTCCAGAGCATCAAGCCCGAGATCGCTGCGCCCGGCGCGCTGATGTCTGCCGAGGTCGGCACCGGGGCGTCGGAGTCGGCCTTCGCCGGCACGTCGGGTTCCACTCCCGTGGTGGCGGGTGCCGCCGCGCTGGTCCAGGAGGCCATGCTCGAGGAGACCGGTGACCTGCTGGAAAGCTGGGCCCTTAAGGCGGCCCTGATGAACAACGCCGATCCTGGTGTGCTGCTCAATCCGGTCTCGCGACCAGGGGTCCTCGCACCCGCCATGCTCGCGGGTTCGGGCGAGCTCCGGATCCCCGCGGCCCTGGCCACCCCTGCCGTCGTTGCCGTCGATGCCCCGACCCTGCCCTACGAGGACCGCCAGGCATCCCTTTCGTTTGGCTATCAGGCGTTCACCGGAACGACTCCGGTGACGCTCACCAAGCGGCTTCAGGTGTACAGCCTCACCTCCGGACCGAGGACGTACTCCGTGTCCGGTGGCTTCCGGGATTCGGTCGACCAGTCCCTCGGGGCGGTGACACTTCGGTTCTCGGCTCCAACGGTCGAGGTCGACGCCTTTGGGGTGGGTACGGTGGATGTCACGCTGGAGGTGGATCCCTCCAGGCTGCCCGTCTGGAACCTCGATGGGGGCTCGGGGGGCGGAGATGGTGAGGCGTTCCGGCTCCAGGAATTCGATGGAACCGTCACGCTGGCGAGTGGGTCGACCCGTCTGAGTCTGCCCTGGCACCTGCTACCGCGTCGCGCCGCCGATCTTGAGGTCGGCGATTCCGCGCTCGTCCTGGCCGGTAGCCCGGCAACCGTAGTTCTCTCCAACATCGGGGGGGCGATCGCGGGTGTCTCCGAGATCTTTCCGCTCGGCGGGACGAGTCCGCAGGACTACGTGAAGCCGGATGAGTTCGGTCGTGGCGAGGCGTTCCCGGATCTCAAGGCGGTTGGCATTCGACGCGCCGGGACCTCCGTCGAGGTCGCCATCGCCACGCACGAGGAGCGCAGTCACCCGGCCTACCCCGCCGAATTCAATGTGTACCTGGATGTCGATCTGGACGGGGCCGAGGACTACGTCCTGGCCAATGCCATGCTGAACCTCGAGAATGGGGACCCCACCGGCGAGATGGAGGTCCAGGTGTTCGAGGTCCAGTGGACGGCTTCTGGATCCTCCTTCCAGCGCATCGGTTCGGGAGTCGCCGACTCCGATTTCAACAGCGCGACCTGCATCTTCTCGGTCGACGCGGCGCTTGTCGGGCTCGCGGATTCCGGGTTGCTGAACTGGTACGTGATCGCGTTCGACAACTACTTCACCGGCGCCGCCACGGATTCGGTCCCGGCAACCCTCGGCTACCTGGCGGATGACCTCGACCTGCCCCGTTACTCGGTCCAGGGATCCCAGACCCGCACCGTCCCGGCGGGTACGACGACGTCCCTGACGGTCGAGGAGGTGCCGGGTGGAGCCGTCGCCTCACCCACCCAGGGAGGCGTTCTCTTCCTCCACAGGAACGCGAAGCCCGGACGCTGGTCGGATGTACTCGGGATCTCGGTCAATGTCCCGCAGTGACGGGGCGCATGTCGTTCCCGCGATCGGGTTCGGTGGCCGATCTCCCGTTTCCTAGCCGGCCCGGACCTTGCGGACGTAGCGATCCATCCGCGTCATCGCCTCCTCGATCTGTGAGAAGGCGGTGGCGAAGCAGCACCGGACGAACCGCTCCCCACTGGTGCCAAACGCCCCTCCGGGCACACAGGCGACCTTCTCCTGCTGGAGCAGGCCTAGGGCGAACTCCTTTGCTCCGAGCCCGAGCCCATCGATGCTCGGGAAGGCATAGAAGGAACCCCGAGGCAGATGGCATCGCAGGCCCATCTCGTTCAGTGCCTTGACGATGAAGTTCCGGCGCAACCGATACTGTTCCCGCATCTCCGCAGTAGCCGCTTCCCCGTGCTCGAGGGCCTCGATGGCGGCTTCCTGGGCGATGATGCTCGCGCACAGCATCGAGTACTGGTGCACCTTCATCATGGCCTCGATCAGGGGGGCTGGTCCGCAGGCGTAGCCGATCCGGAAGCCGGTCATCGAATAGGCCTTCGAGAATCCGTGCAGGAACAGCGTCCGTTCCGCCATCCCCGGCAGGCTCGCGATCGAGACATGCTCCCCGTCGAAGGTCAGCTCGCTGTAGATCTCGTCGGTGATCACCAGGAGGTCGTGCTTCCGAGCCACTGCCGCGATCTCCTCCAGCTGCGACCGGGCCATGGTCCCGCCAGTGGGGTTCGTCGGAAAGTTCAGCATCAACACCTTGCTGCGGGGGGTGAGGACGGCCTCGATGGCCGAGGCCCGGACCGCGAATCCATCCTCCGCAAGACAGGCGACCGGCACCGGCTTGCCGTGGGTCAGCACGACGCTCGGGCTGTAGCTGACGTAGCAGGGCTCGTGATAGACCACCTCGTCCCCAGGATTGATCACCGCGCGCAGGGCGAGGTCGAGCGCCTCGCTGACGCCTACCGTCACCAGGATCTGGTTCTTCGGGTCGTAGTGGACACCGAAGTTCCTCGAAACGTACGCACTGATGGACTCCCGAAGCCGGAGCAGTCCGAGGTTGGAGGTGTACTGTGTGCGTCCGCGCTCCAAGGCGTAGATCGCAGCCTCTCGGATGTTCCACGGGGTGGCGAAATCAGGCTCACCGACGCCAAGGGAGATCACGCCGGGGGTGTTCTGGACGATGTCGAAGAAGTCGCGGATGCCGGATCGCGGAATCCCGGCGACATGGCGGGCGATGGCGGCCGTGGGGTCGAACATGGACGAGCAGGAAGTTTTGGCGGGAGACAACCCGGTAGGAGCCGCAGGGTCTACTTCGCGGGGGCCAGCAGGAGGGTCAATCCGTTCGTCGGACTACCCGGGGTCAGCACCTTGAGGCTCTGGCTCTCCATGAAGAGCACGCCATTTGCCTTCCGCACGGCCATTGCGACCAGCGTATACCCGTTCTCCGGGCGTACGCCTGCGGCGTTGTAGCGAACGGAGAACGCGACGGGCGAACCTCCCGAGAAGTTCAGCTGGTCCACACCGAGGATGTTGGTGGTGGCCGGCCTCGAAACCGTCTCGATCAGGTGGATCCGAAGGACGGAGTCGGCTGGAATCGAGCCCGGAAACACCACCGTCCTGCGGAGCGTGGCCTGGACGACCTTGGCCTTGGAATGGGCGCATCCCAGCATCAGGCCGCAGAGAAGGGTCATGGCAACGTTTCGGATCATGCGGCCGCGAGGGAAGACCAGCCACGGACCTGTCGCAATTCGAAATTCCCCGGAGACCCCGCCGAACGAGGCCCCACCGGACGGGTGATGCAGTGTCCTGCATCACTGGGCGCGAAGTCACCGATGACACACGACACGTCAGACCGGAGAGGGGATTGGACTCCATTCCATCGATCGAGCCCTCTTGATCGGGATGACGGCTTTGATTCGGCAGGGCTTGGTTCGCAGACCTGATCCGTCCAGAATCACCCGGTGCCGGCCATCGACGTCCAGGGACTCACCAAGGAATTCCGCACTGCCAAGAAGGCCCCGGGACTGGGGGGTGCAATCCGGGGTCTGTTCCGCCGGGAGTCGGAGACCGTCGTGGCCGTCCGCGATGTTGGTTTCCGGATCGAGGAAGGGGAGTTCGTCGGATTTCTCGGACCCAACGGCGCCGGCAAGACGACGACGCTGAAGATGCTTTCGGGACTCCTGTATCCGACCCGTGGCACGGCCAGCGTCCTGGGACATGTCCCGTGGCACCGGGAGGACGGCTATCGCCGGCAGTTCGCGCTCCTGCTGGGCCAGAAGAACCAGCTCTGGTGGGACCTGCCGGCCCGTGAATCCCTGGAGCTCAATGGGCGCATCTATGGACTCGAGGAAGCCCGTTTCCGCAGGACCATCGATGAGATGTCCGAACTCCTGGGGGTCCGGGACAAGCTGTCGACCGCTGTCCGGGAGCTGTCTCTCGGTGAGCGCATGAAGTGTGAGCTCATCGCTGCCCTGCTCCATGAACCGCGGATCCTGTTCCTCGACGAACCCACCATCGGTCTCGACGTCGTCTCGTCCCAGGTCGTGCGGGACTTCCTGAAACGTCACAACCAGACCCGGCGCACCACCATCCTGCTGACGAGCCACTACATGGCGGACATCCAGGAGCTCTGCGAGCGGGTGATCATCATCGATCGCGGCACCGTGTTCTTTGACGGACGGCTCGAGGAAATCCTCGGCCGGTTTGCCGGACACAAGATCGTCACCCTCCGACATGATCCTACGCCGGTGGGCACGGTGGAGGCCTCGGGGTTTGGTGAGGTCGTCGAGCAGACCCCCGTATCCCTTAAGCTCAAGGTCCCTAGGGACCGCGTCATCCCGGCAGTGAAGGCGCTTCTGGACGCCTATCCTGTCCAGGACTTCAGCGTTGAGGAGGTCCCGGTGGAGGATGTCATCCGCCAGCTCTTTCGAAGGGATGCGCCGTCGGCCGATGCCCACCACTCCACCTGAAGAACTGCATTGGTTCCGCGTCCACTCGGGTGCCCTTGTGAAAGATTTCACGAAGAGCTTGACCCATTAACAAACCTGTTTAGCTTTTAGGCATCTTAGGAAGAAGAACTTCTCTTAACATCATGAAAACGCTCGTTCCCATTGCTGCCACGGTTATTGCCACCTCGTTGCCCCTCTCCGCGGCTGAGATTAACGCTAAAGTAACCCTAAAGGGCACGCCCCCGCCTGCTGCGGTGATTGCGGCGGTCAAGGCAGACGCCAATTGCGGCAAGGTGGCCGTGGGCGAGGCGAAGAGTCGGGTCTACGTCGTGGGGGCCAACGGGGCGCTCGCGAACACGGTGGTCTACATCAAGAAGGGGCTCGAGGGTAAGACCTTCCCGGCTCCGACCACCAAGCCTGAGATCGATCAGAAGGGGTGCATGTACTACCCCTACGTCGCGGCCGTCATGGTGGGGCAGAAGTTCGACGTCAAGAATTCAGACCCGTTCATGCACAACGTGAACGCGACCCCGAAGGTCAACAAGGGATTCAACTTCGCGCAGGCATCGCAGGGGCAGGTCAACGAGAAGATGTTCGACAAGCCTGAGCTTGGGGTTCGCTTGGCCTGCAATGTTCATCCATGGATGATCACCTACGTGAGCGTGCTCGAGAATCCGTTCTTCGCGGTCACCGACGAAACCGGCGCCATTTCGATCAAGGGAGATCTCCCGGACGGCAAGTATACGATTGAGGCCTTTCACCAGAAGGCTGGGACCCAAGTCCAGGAGATCGAGGTCAGGGATGGCAAGGCCACCGTGGATTTCACCTTCGATGTGAAGAGTTGATGGGATGTCCTTTGAACCAGGATCCTTGAACCGGGATCCTAATTACGGCATTCCCGTTTTTTCGTGAACACCGACCGATATCGATTCCTGTTCGCACTGCTAACTTTCCTAGCGACGCTGGGGTTGGTCTGCATGGGGGGGCTCGTCACCAGCAAGGGGGTTGGCATGTCGGTCCCGGACTGGCCGACCAGCTTTGGCTACAACATGTTCGCCCTGCCGGTGAACCAGTGGCTCCACGGCGGCGTGTTCGACGAGCACACCCACCGACTCTGGGCCTCTTCGGTCGGGTTGCTGGTGGTTCTTCTAACCCGCTGGATGGGCGGATCTCCGGCCAGGAAATCGCTCGCGATGGTAGGCGTAGTCGAAATCGTCGCAGGCATCTTTCTTCTTAGGATCGGTCCAGAGTGGAGGGGAGGGGGCGCATTTCTCGCCAGCATTGGTGCTGTTGTTGTTCTAGTTGCGGCCATCCCGGGACTTCGGGTTCCTGCCGGAGGCGTGCTTCCCAGGCTCGCTTGGGCTGCCTTCCTGCTGGTCCAAGTCCAAGGACTTCTCGGCGGGCTCCGGGTGGTGCTCGACAAGGCGCTGGTCGGCCATGTGACGCTAGGAACCTTGTTCGGACTGGTCCACGGATGCCTGGGGCAAACGTTCTTCGTACTGTTAGGAGTCATTGCACTCCTCAGCTCCCCGTGGTGGGCCCGCCTTCCCGCCCACGGGTATGTCGCTGGAAGGTTTGAGGTTCGTGGGCTCCTGCTGGCCACGGGATTCGTAGCGTTGCAGCTGGTCCTTGGAGCCTCAATGCGGCATCAGCATGCCGGCTTGGCGATCCTAGATTTTCCGCTCGCCTACGGACGATGGTGGCCACTCACCGATCCAGAGTCGGTCGTCCGCTACAACCAAGTACGGATGGATGAGTCCACCGTGACAGCCTTCCAGATCCAGCTTCAGATGCTGCATCGACTGGGTGCGGTGGCTGCCGTGGTAGCCATCCTCACAATGACGGTGCGGGTCGGTCGCCGATTTGGTTGGGCCTCGTCGCTGGGTCGAGGGGTCGTCGTCTGGAGTGGCATCGCCCTCGCCCAATTCACCCTTGGGATGATGACGATCTGGACCAACAAGGCGGCGGATGTCGCGACCGCCCATGTTGCCGGTGGAGCCTCGCTTCTGTGTCTGGGTACGGCGTTGGTTCTCACCGCCCGAAGGCTCACGATGCCGATTTCGGCCGGGATGGAGTCGTACCGAACTCCGGGATTGCCCCGGGCCGTGCTGCAGGGAACGCCGTGAACTCTTCCCCAACATCCATCTCTCCGGTATCCGACCTCGTTCGCGAGCGTGGGGTGATGTCGGCGTTGATGGAGCTGACCAAGGCCCGGCTGACTCTGTTAGTCGTCCTGACCACTGTTGTAGGGTTCCATCTGGGTGCTCCCGCTTCGGTGGATCTCGGGCTCCTGACCGATGTGTTGGCAGGGACGGCATTGTTGGCGGCCGGTGCTGCGGTGTTGAATCAGGTCCTCGAACGGGAATTCGACGCGAGAATGCGTCGAACCGCAGAGAGGCCGATCCCTTCGGGCCGTATCACGCCGACCTCGGCGCTGCTCGTCGGTTCCGCCCTGAGTCTCCTCGGCCTCGTCTGGCTATTGTTCCGGGTGAATCCCCTGACGGCCCTGTTGGGGGTCGCGACCTGGACCAGCTACGTGGCTGTCTACACCCCGCTCAAGCGGATCACGGTGCTGAACACCGTGGTGGGAGCGGTTCCGGGTGCGCTTCCGCCGCTCATGGGATGGTCGGCGGCGACCGATTCCGTCTCCGCACCGGGTTGGTCGCTTTTCGGGGTCCTCTTTTTCTGGCAGCTGCCGCACTTCATGGCGATTGCGTGGCTCTACCGTGAGGAGTACCAGCGTGCCGGTTTCCGGATGCTCTCCGGTGTGGACCCCGATGGGATCCGGACCGCCGCCTCAGCCGTCCGGAACACCCTGGCGTTGCTCGGCGTGAGCCTGTTTCCCTTCGTCTTTGGTCTCGTCGGCCACTGGTATCTGGTCGGGGCCGTGGTCCTTGGCGGGGCCTTCCTCGCATTCGCCATCCAGTTCGCCCGCACGCTGTCCCAAACTTCTGCGAGACGGCTGTTCTTCGCGAGCATCGTCTACTTACCCGTATTGCTGGGTCTTCTGGTTTTGGACAAGCAGACCCGGCGATTGACATCCCAGCACCCAGCCTATTCAACATCTGGAGTCTCCGTTCCGACGGAGAACTTGATGCCTTCGTTTTCCAGATCAATCGACTGACACCTCCTTATGGCGTCCACCTCATCTCACACTTCGGCCCCGCATGGCGTATCCCACGACGACCACTACCACCACGAGCCCGGATTCTTTGAAAAGTACATCTTTTCGACCGACCACAAAATGATCGGGATCCAGTATGGGCTCTCCTCCTTGGCCTTCCTGTTCTTCGGATTCTTGCTGATGATGGCCATGCGGTGGCAGCTGGCCTATCCTGGTAAACCGATCCCGGTGCTGGGTGCGATATTCGAGAAGGTATTAGGCGCCGATATGGCCCAGGGGGGGGTGATGCAGGCCGACCTCTACAACTCCTTTGGCGCCATGCACGGAACCATCATGGTGTTCTTGGCGATTGTCCCGCTCGCGTTCGGTGCCTTCGGCAACTATGTCACTCCTCTCCAGATCGGCGCGCCCGACATGGCATTCCCGCGCCTCAACATGGCGAGTTTCCACCTCTACTTCCTCGGTGGCGTGGTCATGCTCGGAAGCTTCTTCATCCCTGGCGGGGCGGCCAAGTCCGGCTGGACCAGCTATTCCCCCCTCGCGACCTTGGCAGATCCGGTCAACGTCATCGACGGCCAGACACTCTGGCTAATCGGCATGGTGTTGCTGATCACCTCGTCGCTTCTGGGTGCGGTCAACTTCATCACGACGATCATCCAGCTCCGGGCACGCGGTCTCACCTGGATGCGATTGCCCTTCTTCGTGTGGGCCCAATTTGTCACGGCCTTCCTGCTCCTGCTGGCCTTCCCCCCGCTTGAGGCAGCTGGCCTGATGCAGCTTGCCGACAACGTGCTTGGCACCTCGTTCTTCCTCCCGACTGGACTGGTTACTAGCGGCGGACAGGTGCCGGTGTCCGGCGGCGGCAGCCCGCTGCTTTGGCAGCACCTGTTCTGGTTCCTGGCACACCCCGAAGTGTACGTCCTGATCCTGCCAGCGATGGGTGTGGTCTCCGAGATCATCGCCAACAACACCCGCAAGCCGCTCTGGGGCTACCGCTCACTGGTCTTCGCTGTCCTTTCGATCGGCTTCCTCGCCTTCATCGTTTGGGCTCACCACATGTATATGACAGGAATGGGTACGAAAATCGCCACCTTTTTCCAAACGACTACGATGATGATCTCGGTTCCGTCGGTCATTATCCTCTCAGCCCTTTTCATCTCGCTCTGGGGCGGATCCATCCGGTTCAACACCCCGATGTTGTTCGCCCTCGCGTTCCTTCCGATGTTTGGCATCGGTGGTCTGACCGGTCTTCCGCTCGGTCTGAACGCCACCGACCTCTATCTGCACGATTCCTACTACGTTATCGCCCACTTCCACTACGTCGTGGCTCCGGGAACCATTTTCGCTCTTTTCGCTGGGGTATACTACTGGTACCCGAAGATCACGGGCCGAGTGATGAATGAGACCTTCGGAAAGGTCCATTTCTGGGGTTCGTTGGTCTTCATGAACCTCATCTTCTCGCCGATGTTTATCCAAGGCATCCGCGGCATGAGCCGCCGCATGTATGACGGTGGGGCCACCTACTTCCAAGACGGTGTTGGTGCCGATCCGGGGATCCTCAAGCTGAACGTGTCCATCACCCACGCCGCTTTCGGCTTGGCGCTGTTCCAGCTGCCGTTCATTTTCAATTTCTTCTGGAGCATCTCGAACGGCAAGAAAGTCACCTCTGACAATCCATGGGAGGCGACCACCCTCGAGTGGCAAACCCCAACCCCACCTCCGCACGGCAATTTCGCTAGCGAGCCGGTCGTCTATCGGGGCCCCTACGAGTACAGCGTGCCTGGGGCCGAGAAGGACTTCAGCCCGCAGGGACAACCCGGCTGAACTGAAATCGAGGTCCTCACTTCCTCCGGCACACCTCCATGGACATCCCGTATACAGTCAACCCCAGATCCGATACCGGCCTCTACAACGCCAAGGTAGGCATCTGGTTGTTTTTGGCCTCTGAAGTCATGCTCTTCGGAGCCTTCTTCTCTGCCTACATCCTCCTGCGCGTCACCGCCCAACAGGGGTTCTGGCCTGATGTCGCCGACGGCTGGCCCCACGGCCTCCTGAACATTCCCATTGGCACGTTCAACACTGCGGTGCTCATCAGTTCGTCGGTGACAGTCGTCATGGCATGGATGGCCCTGAAGGAGAACAATTTTCCGAAGTTCCGGAACTTCATGCTGTTCACGGTGGCCTGTGCACTTGGGTTCCTCGGGATCAAGACCTTCGAGTACAAGGAGAAGTTCAGCCACTACGTCATCCGCACGACGGATGGCAAGGTGGTCACCGGTCACTTCGACGTGGACGGCAAGTCGCCCCTCTTCTGGACTCTTGACACCGTGAAGTCTAAGAATATCGAGAAGCTCAAGGTGGAGGTTGACATCCCGAACAGATACCGCTTCCCGGTCGGCATGCAGGTTCCAGAGGACATCCACAAGGCCCACGCCGAGGGGCGACATCATGACGAGAGGGTAATAGAGGTTAGTCAGATCGATAGCCTCAAAGCCTTCATCCCGTCGACCCATCCGTTCTTCGCAATCTATTTCACGATGACCTTCCTGCATGGTCTGCACGTGCTCGGCGGCGCCATCGTTCTTGCCTACTTTACCTTCATCGGAACAGACCTCTGGAGGAAGAATCCGGAGCAATTCACCAACCGCATCGAGGTCGGTGGCCTGTTTTGGCACTTTGTTGACTTGGTCTGGATCTTCCTCTTTCCGGTCGTTTATCTCCTCTGATTGCAACGCCTCGCACCGCGCCATGAGTCACAATCATCATTCGTCCCCCGGCCACGAGGCCGCCCACGGCGGCCATGACCACGATGCCGAGGGTCACAAGAAGATCTATTGGGCCGTCGGAACGGCGCTGCTGGTCGGAACCGTGATCACGGTTCTCGCCCGGGAATGGGAGTTCAACAGTGTCGCCTTGACCATTGCCGTCGCTCTCTTCGTCGCCTCGATCAAGGCGTTTCTGGTATGCGGCTATTTCATGCATCTCCTGTCGGAGAAGAAGGTGGTTTACCTGACCCTGGCCACGACCGTGGCCTTCGCCGTCGCCATGGTCGGGTTGATCCTCTGGTCCGACAAGGACCCTGTCACCGGAACCTCTCCCAAAACATTCTATGTCCCTTAAGACCTTCCACATCGTGTTCGTCACGGTCTCTGTGCTGCTGATGCTGGTCATCGCGGCTTGGAACTTTGGGAACTATCGCGACAATGGAACCCAAGCGGATCTGACCTGGGGTGTCGTATCTGTGATCGCGGCCGTTGGCCTGCTGATCTATGGAAAGATCTTCCTCCGGAAGTTCAAGAACGTCAGCTACCTGTGAACCGTCTCTTCTCCAGCCTCGTCCTGACCGTCCTCGCGAAGCCGGCGGTTTTCGGGTGTGCCGCCTGCTTTGGTCGCTCCGACTCACCGATGGCTTACGGCATGAATGCCGGGATCATGACCCTGTTGGCCGTCATTCTGAGCATGCTGGCGCTGATCGCCACCTTCTTCGTCTTCATCATCCGCAGAGCCGCCCAGGTTACCCCGGACGTCTCGGAACCCACCCCGCCGTCGAACCTCTGAACCTTTTCACCGTCCGTCTGCCATGAGCCTCTGGAACTATCTCCTGCCTCCTTCGAATGCCTCCGCCCAAGGTCGGGCCATTGATGACCTGCTCGTGTACATCCACTTGCTGATGCTCGTCCTTTTCGTCGGTTGGTTGGCCTATTTCCTCTACACCGTGTTCCGCTTCCGTCAGTCCTCGAATCCGAAGGCCGACCACGTGGGAGCCCGCGGCCACGTCTCCACCTACGCCGAGATCGGTGTCGCAGTGGTCGAGGTTGTCCTGCTGCTCGGATTCGCGGTGCCGCTTTGGGCAAAGGCCGTCGATGAGTTCCCGATCAAAAAGGGCGATCCCAAGACCGATCCGATCGAGATCCAAATCATGGGCCAGCAGTTCGCCTGGAACGCCCACTACGCCGGCCTCGATGGCAAGTGGGGCAAGCAGGACATCAAGGATGCCTCCGCCAACAACCCCTTCGGTCTCGTGCCGTCCGACGCCGACGCGAAGGACGACGTGACCTGCCTGCGCGAGCCGTTCCTGATCCCGGTCAACCGCGACATCATCTGTCGCATCTCCTCTATGGACGTCATCCACAGCTTCAAGCTGCCGCGGATGCGCGTCACCCAGGACGCCATTCCGGGACTGACCATTCCGGTGCATTTCACCCCGGTCGAGAAGGGGGACTACATGGTCATCTGTGCCCAACTCTGTGGGAATCTCCACTCCACGATGAAGGGCGAGTACAAGGTGGTTAGCCAAGAGGAGTTCGAGACCTGGTACTCCGCCAAGTCAAAGGCCGGTGGTGCCGGAGCCTCCTTCGAATAGGACCACTAGGTTGGTTTGTGATGGTCAATGACCCCGCTCCGGCGGGGTCATTCCGTTTCGTCCCCGGACATTTCCGATTCCAGGTCCCCGAGCCCGTCCCGCGGCGTTTTCTTCCGGCGGCCCTCGGGACGCTGGCGGCTGACACGCTGGATGAGGTCGGTACCCTCGCGGCTGATCTTCAGGAAGCGCTCATGTCGATCCTTGGCGATCGAACCTGCAGCCACGCCGGCCACAACCGCGCAGCCGGGTTCCGCGACATGGCGGCAGTCCCTGAAGCGGCACCCTCCGGCTGCCAGCTGGATCTCCGGAAACGTCTCCTCCAGCCCCTCGTCGTCAGCCCATACCTGCAGCTCCCGTAGACCGGGGGTGTCGATCACAAACCCCCCGGCAGGCAGCGGGATCAGCTCCCGGGAGGTTGTGGTGTGACGTCCCTTGTCGTCCTTCTCGCGGACCTCGATCGTGGCCTGGTAGACATCTCCACACAGGCGATTCACCAGGCTCGACTTGCCCACGCCGGACGAGCCGATGAAGGCCACTGTCTGGCCCTCCCGGATGTGTTCTCTGAGTTGCCGCAGCCCCTTGCGTTGCGTCGCGCTGGTGACCAGCACGGTGACATTGCCGATGGAGGCCTGGATCTCGGCGATCCGGGCCTGTGGATCCGTGCAGAGGTCCGCCTTGTTGAGGATCACGACCGGACGGATGCCGCCCTCCAGAACCACGGCAAGGAAGCGTTCGAGACGCCGTATGTGGAATCGGGAATCCAGAGCCAGTACGATGAAGGCAATGTCGATGTTGGCAGCGAGGATCTGCACCGCGGCGGCACGGCCGGGAATCTTCCGGGCCAGACGGGTCCGACGCGGCAGCACCCGTTGGATGACGCCCGAGTCCGGGTTTGACGTGCCGGAAATAAGGACCCAATCCCCGACGTGTGGCAGGTCGGCGGCCGACAGCGCCTCGTGTTCCAGCCGACCCGCCACGGAGACCCTACGCTCCCCAGATTCCGTCACCACCACCCGGGCTCCCCGATACTCGCTGACCACTCGCCCCGGGGCCAAGTCCGCCGGGACCTCCGGGCCCATGAGATCGGCCCACGCCTTCGACCAGCCGAGGTGCGTCAGATTCATGCGCCCCGATACACGCACCGTGCCGTGCAGGTCTCTGCCACCACGATCTCCGTGAGTAGCGGCAGCGCTGGCTGGAGCTCTGACCAGATCCACTCGGCGATCCGCTCGCTGGTCGGATTCTCCAGCCCAGGTATCTCGTTCAGGTAGTTGTGGTCTAGGCGCTGGTGCAGCGGTGCAAAGGCGGCCTTGATGTCGGCATAGTCCATCACCCAGCCCATCTTCTGATCGACTGGACCGTCGACGACGATCTCGACCTGGAAACTATGTCCGTGAAGCCGCGCGCATTTGTGCCCGGTGGGCACATGGGGCAGCCGATGGGCGGCCTCGAACTGGAATGTCCTTCGGAGTTGCATGGTGTTCAGACGGTTTCCCAATCGGTCCAGCTGACGAGATCCCCCAGCGTCGGACGTCCATCGTGACGCCATCCTACGGGCGGTTCCTGCATGCGGCCGATCGGGCAGATCCGGGTGATGCCCCACTGGGCAATCGTTGGAACCATCTCGGAAAGCCGGCTTTCGCCGACCGCGGTGCCCAGGGTGCTGACCTGACCCCGGACCACCTCGGCATGACGCAGCAGGTCCTCGAGACCTCGACAGGGTTTGACGTACACGAATCGGTTCAGGCACGAAGTGCGGAAGCGGGGGTCCTCCTCGAAGACCACCGTCCACGCGGTCGATTCCGGACTGGTCCAGACGCGGGTACCGGCCTGGGGCGCCTCGAAGAATGCGCCTCGCGGCACCGTCTTGGCCTCCTCCCGGGTGATGCGATGGTGGGCCTGGCGGAGCTCGTGCAGCGAGCGGCGACCAGCGATCTCGGCCGCGACCCCGACGGGCAGGGGGCCACGCGGCTCGGTTGTCTCCCGCTCTGCGAGCGCGGCCGCGAGGAATTCCGCGAATCCCTCCGCTGACATGCTCCCACGGTCCTCGACGTAGAACACATGCGGTGACAGGCAGCCCAACTGGTTCCAGGCGGTGATGTCGGCCGCCGCCCGATGGGCGATCCGGGGTGCTTGGTAGGACGACAGCTGGTCGCTGCCGATGAACCCGAAGCTCAAGCGATGCCCGTGCGGGATCCATCGGCAGCCGGGACGGAGCCGCGGGGCGATCGACTGGAGCGTTTCATCGCTGCCCTGTGCCGTGACGCAGTCGGCCTCGTGGAATAGTGCCGCCTCGAGCGGCTCGTGTCCCCCGGTCCACACCGCCAACTCAAGGCAGCTTCCGAGCTTCGGTTCGAGATCGGCGAGGGAGTGGGCGAAGAGGCGGGGAATGAGGTTTCCGTTCCGGGGCAGCTTCATGAACTGCGCCGACCGGGTCAGGATCCCCAGAACCAGCGAGAACAGCGCCGAGTTGGGCAGGTTGCCCGCCGCGATGTGCACCAACATCTCCGGGCCTCGGGCGAAGGCGAGACGGCCCTGACGCAGCTCGGCCGCTGGCGCGGCGAACCCGTCCAGACGCTGCACATCCCCGAGGTCCTGCATCAGCAGGGCCTGCAGTCCCTCCACGGTCAGCTGCCGGAAGAGCGCATCCAGCCCGCGGCCAAGGGTCGCCGGACTGAACCCCGTCTCGGCCGCCCCTTGCTCGAGGGCGATGCGACGGAATCCGGAGTCCGGCTGCATCCAGCGCTCCGCCGCAAAGGCGATCAGCTCCACGAGCTCCTGGGTCCGACGCTGCGCCAGCCAATTGGCCCGATTGCGTTTCACCGCGATGCAGGCGTCCCGGATCAGCTGGGGCGTCAGCACCGCGTCCGAGGGCAGATCCGCGAGGAACAGTTGCGGGAGGATCATGACGCAGGCGGGTTGGAGGACATCAGCGAGCAGCCCCGGGGCTCGGCGACAGGAGAGCGTCCGATCAGACGGATCCCGTCGTCCTCGCGCCGGGCAAGGTCCGCGGTCTGGATGATCATGGCCGACCAGAGGTTCGCCAAGTCGCAGATCTGGAGCAGCCCCACCTCGCCTGGCGCCGCGGGGCGTCCCGTCTCAGGCGACACGATCCGGGTCCGGGTCCAGGGTGGAAATTGGATCAGCGCGTGATCCTCAGGCTCATCCGGGATGGAATACCCCGGGGAGCTCATCTCGCTCATCCCATACTCGGTCAGGACGGATCGGGTCGGGATCCCGAACGTTCTCGCGAGTCCCCAGTGCAGTTCGCTCCGGGGTAGCACCCGGGAACGTCCCTTGTAGCCTCCCGTCTCGAGGATCAAGGACCCTTCAGGCAGAACCCATCGCCGCTCCGGTTGGGCATCCAGGACATGGACGAAGTTGAACGCGGTGCCGCACAGCAGGATCGGGCGATCCAAAGTGGTCAATGCGGTCGACAGTCCCTCGATGTCCACCTCCCAGCCCTCGGGCGAGATCTGTCCCCAGAACCGTCCGGGTCCGGGGCAGGGGTCCCTTGAAAGAGTGCCCATCATGTGGGCGAGGGAGGAATGGGGAGCGACCTCGGGTGGCGGGGTGAGGGACCACAGTTCCGGGAAACGCCGAGTCCCGCGGTGGAACACGATGCCCTGCCGCAGGGACATCTCATACAATCTCAACGAGACGGGACCGTGGATGTGCCGACTCGGCTTCTGCCCCGTGGTCCCACTGGAGTGGAACACCGTGGTCTGTTCCGATTCAGGGATACAGGTGATCTCGTTCTCCTTGAACGCCTCTGTGGGTAGGGCCGGGATACGATCCCAGGTGAGGTCTTCCGATGGAGTCACCGAATGCTGCAGGGCCCAGGTTCGGACCATCGGATTGTTGCGGAATTGGGCCTCGAAAATCCGTCGGCACCACGCATTGAAGACGTGCTCCGAGAGGAACGAGACGCCGCGCTCCGCCAGCGCCTCCTCGAGGTTCTGGCTCAGCGCGACAAGCACGTCGATGGACAGGGCGGTTTTGATGGCGGCAGTGCGGACTGGTTTTCCGCAACAGTCCGGTCGGGATGAAACCGGATCCCGCGGGGCAGGGCAAGCGGAGGGGCTGGGTCAGGTTCCTCCCGGCCCTCATCCCGTCGTCGAGCGCCGGGCAATCCGATACCAGCCCAGACTCAGGAGGCTCCACAGCAGCGCGACGGCCCACGGCACCCACCCGGCGACGTCGTTCGCAACGAGCGCAGGTCCGGTCAGCATGAGGGAGCAGTGGGCCAACGTCCAAAGCGAGAGGGCGGGGGCCACATCCATGACATAGCCCCAGGCACCGAGGATCATGCCGGCGGGCAGCAGCATCGCGCCCACCGTCCACGGCGGTGGAAACCCGCCCCAGGTGACCACCCCGTAGAGACAGGCAATCGGCCAAAGAATTGAGTTTCTCAGGACCTCCCATCCCAGCATGGGGAGAAAGGGGATGGCCAGAAACACGGACAGGGTCAGCCAGACCAAGAGGAATCGTCCCAAAGCCGACGGAATGCCAAGGACGAGGGCCGCGACGGGATGGTGGTCCGGATTGTCCACTGCTCGAGATTCGGCCACTGCCGAGACCCGAGGGCAAGAATCGACGGGTGGACTGGCAGATGCAGTGCTCTGCAGCCTTTGGCGAACGGCACCCATGTCACCTGGGGCCTTCCTCTCCACCAAGGTGTCCCCAAACGCCTCTCATCGCAGTCTCATCCACCACACCTCCGGTGAGCGAACGCCCGGGCGCACCTCGCCACTCGGCAGCACCCATCCGCCCCGCCAAGCGACGCACGGCAGCGTCACACGAGGCGCAGGCAGGGTGCCCACGGTCGTCCATGAGGGATGCTTGAGATCGAGTCGAAGGATGTCGCCGGAGAATCCCGGGTGGTCTGCCGAAGCCGGCCTGCCTGCCCGGGAGCCGTCGTCGCCCCCCAGGAGGTAGACGGCAGTCCGATCCACCGGCGCGGGCGAGGCGCCAGCGACACACGGGTGCGGCAGATCCGGAAGGCGCTCCCAACCCCGTGCCGCGCTGTAGCGCCAGGCATCGCGCAGATAGCGTCGGACCGTCCTTCCACCCCGGGATTCCAAGGCTGCGCCACCGACAAGGCAGAACCCGTCCGCCAGTCCGGCGATGACGGGGAGGATGCGCGGTTCTGCGGGCAGCAGCGGAAGTTCCCGCCAAACCGCGCCGCGTTTTCCGGGTGTCAGGGTGAAGACTCGTCCCGAGGCGACGCGTTCCCCGGGCTCCGGACTGCCGCACGCGACGTAGGCCACACCGCGGTCGTCGAGGACCCCGGCGGCGTTGGCCAACGGAAGAGGCAGCTGAGGCGGAAGGTCCCGGGGGGCGAGGGTCTCAAGTCGATCCCGTCGCCATCGGAACCCCCCCACCTCCGCCGTCGGCCCCGAGGCATCACTGCCACCAAGGCACAAGACCCGGTCCTTCACGGAGATCGAGATGCCGTAGGCACGTGGTGCCGGCAGGGTGCCCGCCCTCCGCCAAACACCCTCGGGTTTGTCGAGAACCCAGACCGCGTCGTGCCAGACCTTGGTGCCGCCCTGCCAGGGGGGACGGTCCGGGAAGTTGGCCCCGCCCGCGACGATCAGCGCCCCTCCGGAGACTCCCGCAAAAGGAGCCGCAACCCCGACCGGGTCCGGAATCGGAGGGAGTGGCTTCCAGAGGGGCTCCGCCCAGAGGGTCAGGGTGGATAGCACGGCCACAACACCCCAGGAGAGGCTTGGGAACCGTCCCGGGTGGCGGTGGAAGGGCGGCATCGGGCTCCGTGGAGGGGCTTCGAGTTTACTGCCGTCGCACCCGCAGGAGCTGTCCCGAACCGGCATCGGGGATGCGGTAAGTAAACCGGGTCAGGGGAGGAGTGGATACGATGTCCTTCTGGACCGTGACGAAGGCCTGGCCGATGCCCTCGCTGGATTCCACCGTGTACGACTCCCCCGGTTGGCTCGGCCAGCTGAGGAGCACCGAGGTTTGTGTCCCTGAACCTGGATCGAGCGTGATGGCATTGGTCCCGTCCAGGACGGTTACGGAGTTCGTGGTGGGCTTGTATACTTGGGCCTTGGCCACCAGGGCATGGGTGCCGTCCTCGAGTCGGAATCGAACCGCGGCAGGACCGTCGTGACATCCCCAGTATCCACTTCCAATCGTGATGGAGGCGTCTGGGATGGGCTCACCCGTGGAGGCATCGACAACGGCGACATCGAGGTTCGTCAGGCAGCACGGGACCGAGTTTGGGAACCAGGAGGAGCCGATCCGGGTCTGCCAATTCCCACGGGTGGATTGGGTCAGATCGTTGTCCACAGATCAGGAGGTCGAGTCGTCGAGCGGATCGACCGACAGGCTGTTGTAGTCACCCCAGCGGAAAAATCCCTGGGAGGCGGAGCTGGCCTGCAGGATGGCTTCTGATCGGTTGAGTCCTCCCAGCGGGGCGTCATCGGTTCGGCCAGCGTAGCGGATACCGGCGAAGGTGTTGGTGCTCGAGACGCTGTAGCCAATGGCGAGATTGCCCTGCCAGTCCAGCGCCGCGCTACCCCTCCATCGGCTGTCGGAATCCGTCGCGTGCGTGCTCTGGTCATGGAGGAACGGCGCTCCTCTGGGAAGGATCCGTCGAATCTCATAGTAGCGTACACCGACGATCCCGGATGGATCCACCTGCACCGAGTGGTTGACCACCAGCGCGTCGTGTCCCACGAAATGCCGGAACTGGAGGCGGTTCATCAGGCGATCGGTCAGGGGGTCGAGCCCATTGGTGGAGCCGCGCTGCGGAACGAGGCGATCACCCAGAACAATCCGGTAGGGAGCGACGGGGATCATCGGCAACTCGACAAGGGTCGAGGCCGACGTCTGGTTGAAATCCGGGTTCAGGGTGAAGAGTCGGAGGGCCTATGGAACGGGTTTTCCGTCCGAACCAATCTCCGTCGACCCGGTGCCACGCACCGGCGAGCGGGGTTTGCTGGGCGGATTGGCGACGATCTCCGGGGAGATGAGGCAGGCGAAGACATGGGGCGTCCCTGCCGCCGGTGGGGCGCCATCGAGATCCGCCGGCAGCAGGCCATAGGGCATGTTGTACAAGCCACCCAGATCCACATACACCGACGCCGCTCCTGGGTCGCCACGCAGCATCCCGATCCGGTCGAACGCGAAGACCCCCGCGCCCGACATCGTGGTTTCGGGAGGGGGACCAAACTGGTTCACCGAGACGTAGTAGCCGTCTGGCCAGACGCCCAGTTTGGGATAGTCGTTCATGAAGTTGTTGGGCATCGGGAAGTCATACAGAAAGAAGGGCCCGGTCGGGTCCGGCGTCTTTGAGACGGCCACGACCGTGCGGGCCGGGCCGAGGCCTTCCAGCCAGTCACCGACAACGAACACGGTGACCACCCAGCGATCGGCCATGCGGTCGTAGCGCACGACCGGGTCGCCGTTGTCGTACTTCGATGCCGGTTCCCCGAGCCCGGCGAAGAGGGTGCTGTATTTCGCGGACGGCATGAGGGGCCTCCCGCTGCGATCGAAGACCCGGTAGAGGTTGTTGACGGCCTCGACGTAGTGATTCGGTCCGATGTCCCCGACGCAGTCGGAGGGGGACCACGACCGGCCATAGACGTTCCAGTTGTCCAGATCCGACAGCCCCTCGAAGGTGGCGATCGGCTCCCCCATCCGGCCCGTGAACCGATCGGATCGCAGCAACGGGTCCAACAGAGGGGCGGTGTCCTCGCCGTGGCGCCCGACCGTCTTGAGTCGGGGAGGGGTGGGTCCCTCGATGTCGTTGGGTGACGGAGGGCGGATCCAACGGGGACTGGCTGACCCAGCGGCCTCCTCGGCGAGTTTGCTCCAGGGTCGACTCTCCGCGAACCGTGCGGCCTCGAACCGGATAGGGTGGGTGGTGGGAGCGTTTGGAGCCGCCTCGGAGGGAGCGACAGCCAGTTGGATCAGCAACAGTACCAGGAAAAGCCGAAAGGACGAACGGAGGCCCTTTGGCCTGGGGAATTGCATCCCCGAAAATCGCTTCAAGATCCGACTCCCTTCAACCGCAAAGCGGCCGTTTCTGAATGGTTAGGCGATGGAAACCACCATTGGTGTCCGATGGTGCGAACACCTCAGCGCAGCATTCCACGGTTCGGATGATTCCTGGATCATTGTGGTTCGTGAGTCCCGTCTGGAACCTCCAGGGATCCGAAAATTTCCAAAAAACGTATTGCAGTGAAGGGTCTGTCCGATAGGCTTCCGAGCCCCGTTGCCGGTGTCCGGTACGGATCTGAAACCCGTTCGGCCTTACATGCCCACGATCAACCAGCTGGTCCGCAAGGGCCGCAAGAAGATGGACTACAAGAGCAAGGCGCCTGCTCTCAATGGTTCCCCATTCCGCCGCGGCGTCTGCCTCCAGGTGATGACCCGTACGCCGAAGAAGCCGAACTCCGCCATGCGGAAGGTGGCGAAGGTCCGCCTGAGCCACGGCACCGAGGTGATCGCGTACATCCCGGACGAGGGACACAACCTCCAGGAGCACTCGATCGTGCTCGTCCGTGGGGGTCGTGTGAAGGATCTTCCTGGTGTCCGGTACCATATCGTCCGCGGCACCCTCGACTGCACCGGCGTTGAGAAGCGCCGCGTCAGCCGTTCCAAGTACGGCGTGAAGCGCCCGAAGGCTGCCAAGCCGGCCGCCAAGTAATCCTCTTCCGATAACCTACCACTGTTCTTTGTATGGCTCGTCGTCGTCAGGCAAATAAGCGTCCCGCTTCGGTGGACGCCAAGTTCAACAGCACGTTGGTCAGTCGCCTCATCAACGTCTTGATGCGGGGTGGCAAGAAGGCCACGGCGCGTCGCATCGTCTATGATGCCCTCGATGCGTTGGCCGAGAAGAATCCGGGGGTGAACACCCTCGAGATCCTCCAGAGGTCCATCGACAACGCCAAGCCGAGGATCGAGACCAAGGCGCGACGTGTGGGTGGTGCCACCTATCAGGTTCCGATGGAGATTCCGGCCGATCGGCAGACGGCTCTCGCGATGCGCTGGATCACCTCGTTCGCCGACAAGCGGAAGGGGATCCCCATGAAGGAGGCTCTCGCTGCCGAGCTGATGGAGGCCTTCCAGGGGCAGGGCAATGCTATCCGCAAGCGGGATGATGTGCACAAGATGGCTCAGGCGAACAAGGCATTCGCCCACTTCCGCTGGTAACCAGGACAATTTTGTAAACGCCCCGTCCTTCGGCGGGGCGTTTTTCATCCCTCCGAACCGAACCGAGTCGAACCCGATCCGAGCCCATGAGCGACGTCGCTGCCGTCAATCCCACTCTGAACCACGCTGGCCGCCAGTACCCACTGGAGCGGACCCGGAACATCGGTATCTGCGCCCACATCGACGCGGGCAAGACCACCACCACCGAGCGTATTCTCTTCTACACCGGTCTGATCCATAAGATTGGTGACGTCGATGACGGCAACACGGTCACCGACTGGATGGAGCAGGAGAAGGAGCGCGGGATCACGATCACCTCTGCTGCGGTCACCTGCTTCTGGACCCAGAAGAAGGAGGAGGGTCTCTTTAAGTCCCGCGAGAGCATCGCCCATCGGATCAACGTTATCGACACTCCAGGACACGTCGACTTCACCGCCGAGGTCGAGCGTTCGATGCGCGTCTTGGATGGCGCCGTTGCCGTCTTCTGTGGTGTCGCGGGTGTGCAGCCGCAGTCCGAGACCGTCTGGCGCCAGGCGACCAAGTACAAGGTTCCCCGCATCGCCTTCGTCAACAAGATGGACCGCACCGGGGCGAATTTCTACAACGCCTTGGATGACATGCGCAAAAAGCTCAATGCGTATGCCTATCCGATCATGCTCCCGATCGGTGCCGAGGATGCCTTCGCCGGTGTCATCGACGTCGTGAATCAGAAGGCCATTGTCTGGGGCCCGGGTGAGGTTCTCAACGAGGGTCTGAAGTACGAGATCAATCCCGTTCCGGCCGAAATGGAGGAGCAGGCGAAAATCGCGCTCGCCGAGTTGATCGATGCCGTCTCGAACAAGGATGACGCCATCGCCGAGATGGTTCTTGAAGGGAAGCCGGTGTCGGCCACCGATCTAAAGGCCGCCATCCGCCGGCTGACCTGCAAGATCGAGTTCGTGCCGGTTCTCTGTGGCTCTGCCTTCAAGAAGAAGGGTGTGCAGGTGATGGTCGATGCTGTCATCGACTACCTCCCGTCACCGCTCGACATTCCCCAGGCGGTTGGTCATGTGCCTGGTACCGAGGATCAGATCTCTGTGGAGTCGAACGACAACTCCAAGCTCTGCTCGCTGGCCTTCAAGCTCTGGACCGATCCCTACGCCGGCAAGCTGGTGTTCTTCCGGGTCTACTCCGGCATGCTCAAGAAGGGTGACACCATCTACAATCCCCGTACCCGCAAGCGCGAGCGCGTCAGCCGACTGATGGTCATCCAGGGCAGTGAGCGCAAGGATGTCGATACGGTGTATTCCGGCGACATTGCCGCACTGGTGGGTCTGCGCAACATCACCACGGGTGATACGCTGTGCGACGAGTCGTTCGACGTGATGCTGGAGCCGCCGACCTTTCCTGAACCGGTCATCAGCATGGCGATCGAGCCCAAGACGAAGGCTGACCGCGACAAGATGTCCGAGGGTCTTCAGCGTCTGGCCGAGGAGGATCCGACCTTCCGCGTGTTCACCAACGAGGAGACGGGCCAGCTGATCATCGCAGGAATGGGTGAGCTCCACCTGGAGATCATCCGCGATCGTCTCAAGCGTGAGTTCAAGGTCGAGGCCGACGCAGGCGCTCCACAGATCGCGTTCCGCGAGACGATCACCAAGGCGGCCGACGGCGAGGGCAAATTCATCCGCCAGTCCGGCGGTCGTGGCCAGTACGGGCATGCGTGCGTCAAGGTCGAGCCGAACGAGAGCGGCAAGGGTGTGGAGGTGCTTGACGAGATCGTCGGCGGTGCCATTCCCCGCGAGTATATCCCGGCGGTCGAGGACGGCATCCGCGAGGCCATCAAGTCGGGCGTCTACGCCGGCTACCAAGTCATCGACATCAAGGTTAGCATCGTCGACGGCTCGTTCCACGAGGTCGACTCCAACGAGCTGGCATTCAAGATGGCGGGCATCTTTGCCCTTAAGGACGCCTTCCCGAAGGCGGGTCCCAAGCTGCTCGAGCCGATCATGAAGGTCGAGGTGGCCACTCCGGACGAATATCAGGGCGACATCCTTGGCGACATCAATCGCCGCCGGGGGGTCATACAGGGCGTCGATGCCAAGGCAGGCCAGACGATCGTCACTGCCAACGTCCCTCTCAAGGAGATGTTCGGCTATGCGACTGCGATCCGCTCCCTCTCCAAGGGACGCGCCTCGTACTCGATGGAACCGTCGGCCTTCCAGGAAGTGCCGTCCTCCGTGCTGGCCGAGGTGATGGACGCCGCGAAGAAACGCCCGGCGGCCCGCAGCTGACCCATTTTGTAGGAACCAACTCAACCTGTTCTTTGTATGGCTGGACAACGCATCCGCATTCGCCTCAAAGCCTACGACCATCGGGTGATTGACGCCTCGGCGAGTGAAATCGTCGAGACGGTCAAGCGCTCCGGTGCCCGTGTGGCTGGCCCCATCCCGCTCCCGACCAATATCGAGCGGATCACCGTCAACCGATCTCCCCATGCCGACAAGAAGTCGATGGAGAGCTTCGAACAGCGGACGCACAAGCGGCTGATCGACATCCTCGACCCGACCGCCAAGACGGTGGATGAGCTCAAGAAGCTCAATCTCCCGGCGGGCGTGGACATCACCATCAAAATCTAACCGACCCTAGATCATGCCTCTCGGACTCATCGGAAAGAAGATCGGTCACACCCGCGTCTATGACGCGAATGGTGTCTCGACCCCGGTCACTGTCGTTCAGGTCGGCCCCAACTACGTGCTGCAGGTCAAGAAGGCCGACGGCCCGGATGGCTACAACGCAGTCCAGCTGGGATTCGACTCCCAGAAGGAGTCGCGCCTGGCCAAGCCCCTGATCGGCCACATCAAGAAGCACAACGGCACCGCGGTGAAGCGCATCCGCGAGTTCCGGGACTTCAGCAAGGACGTCAAGCCCGGCGACCAGGTCGGTGCGGATCTCTTCGAGGTCGGCCAGTTTGTCGACTGCATCGGCATCACCAAGGGTCGCGGTTTCGAGGGCGTCGTTGGACGCTGGTCGTTCCGCGGCGGTGATATGACCCACGGTGCCAAAGGTTGGCATCGCCGGTCGGGCGCCATTGGTTGCCGTCTGTTCCCCGGTCACGTCAATAAGGGTCTGAAGATGCCCGGTCACATGGGTGTCGAACGCCGCACGGCCCAGAACCTCGAGATCATCCAGGTTCGCAAGGAGGACGGTGTCCTTTTGATCCGCGGCTCGTTCCCCGGCAGCGAGGGCGAGTATTGCGTGGTCCGCGAGTCCAAGAAGGTGGGGATCGGATCGGCCCGTCTGAAGCAGATCCACGAGTTCCGCGCCAAGCTGAAGGCGGCCGCCCTGGCCGCCGGTGAGAGGAAGGCCGAGAAGAAGGGCGCCCCTGCCAAGGGCAAGAAGTAAAGGATCCTGAGCCATGAAACTCCCAGTCAAAGACATCCAGGGAAGAGCGGCAGGTGAGCTCGAGGTGAAATTCGAGGTCATCCCCAACGGTCGCGGCACGCAGGCCGTCCACGACGCCGTGGTTGCTTACCAGGCCGCCCAGCGTCAGGGCAATGCCTGCACCAAGACCATGGGCGAGGTCGCCGGCAGCGGAAAGAAGCCGTGGCGCCAGAAGGGTACTGGACGCGCGCGCGCCGGTTCCTACGCCTCCCCACTGTGGCCCGGCGGCGGCGTGACCTTTGGTCCAAAACCCCGCGATTACGACAAGAAGGTCAATAAGAAGGTGCGCCAGCTCGCCCTCCGGAAGGCCTTGGGCGAGCGCCTCAAGGCGGGCGACGTGGTAGTCGTCAACGACCTCAAGCTGACATCCGCCAAGACCAAGGAGTTCGTCGCTGTTGTCCGCAGCCTCGGCTGTGACGGGACCGCTCTCTTCGTGATCGGTGGTGTCGACGCCGATGTGGAGCGCGCCTCCCGCAACGTAGTTGGCATTGGTCTCACCACGGGGTCCCGCCTCAACACCTACGACGTCCTCAAGTACGACAAGCTCGTGTTCACCAAGGGTGCCTTCGAGCAGGTCGAAGCCCGCCTCGTGAAGCCCGCCCGGGCCGGAAAGACCAATCCATGAACGCCTACGACGTGATCAAGACGGTCCGCGTGACCGAGAAGGGGACGATCCAGTCCTCCAAATTCAACCAGTACACTCTAGTCGCCGACCGCCGTGCCACCGCCCCGCAGATCAAGCGGGCCGTGGAGCAGCTCTTCAAGGTCTCGGTGGTCCGGGTCAACACCCTCAATGTCCGCGGCAAGTCCCGCCGTCAAATGACCAAGGCCGCCGGCAAGGACAGCGACTGGAAGAAGGCGATCGTCACCCTCAAGCAGGGTGACAAGATCGAGCTGGTCTGAGGTCTACCAGGCCCTCGATTTTCACCTACGGCGCACGGTTCTCCGCGCGCCGTTTTCATTTGGGACTTGGGCTTCCGGACCCGTTTCGGGTGCAATGACCAGAATGGATTCGCTCCCGATCGACCCTCAAGCCTGGGATCGTTGGATCCTGTCCCAGCGCCCCGACCTCTCGGAATATCGTCGGTCCCTCGACCCCCATCAAGCCGCCCGGTGGATGGTCGAGGAGGAACTGCAGGCCGACGGACGCCTAGCCACCGGGGTCACCCTGTTCCTCACAAACCGCGAGTGTCCCTGGCGGTGTCTGATGTGTGATCTGTGGCGTGAGACTATCTCGCGGAAGATCCCCCCGGGAGCGGTCCTCGACCAGATCGATAGGGCGCTTCGGCAGACACCGCCTGCCGAGTGGATCAAGCTCTACAACGCGGGTTCGTTCTTCGATGCAGGGGCCATTCCCACGACGGACCTGCCCGGGATCGCCCGACGGGTCCAGCCGTTCCGGCGGCTCATTGTCGAATGCCATCCAACCCTTGTCGGGCCGCGCGTCGTGGAATTCCGAGCCCGGCTCGAGACGACCCACCTTGAGGTCGCTCTCGGGCTCGAGAGTTCGCATCCCGAGGTTCTGCAGCGTCTCAACAAGGGCATGACCGTGGATGACTTCCGTCATGCCGCCGGATTCCTGGTGGAAGCGGGGATCCAGGTACGGGCCTTCGTCCTAGTGAAACCACCGTTCCAGTCCGATCAGGAGGCCTTGGACTGGGCTCTGCGTACGACGGAGGTGGCCTTCGCCGCAGGCGCATCGGTCGTGTCATTGATTCCGACCCGTGCCGGCAACGGCGCCCTGGACACACTTCGGGCCCGTGGGCTCTTCGCGGAACCAAAATTGGATCTGCTTGAATCCGTCATGGAAAGGGCGTTGGCGAAGCCTCGGGGAAGAGTCTTTGCGGATGTCTGGGACCTGGAGCGGTTCCATCAGGGGCCCGATCTTCCCGCCCGCCAGGCCCGGTTGGAGCGGGCCAATCGGACGCAACACTGGTCCGGTCTCTGAACCTACTCCGGAGTTCCGAGGTTCAGGCGACCGTCGCCCGGAGGTCGGCCGCAAAGGCCCGCACGTCCTCCTCGGTCGTATCCCACGAGCACATGAGGCGGCAGCCGCCCTCGCCGATGAAGTTGTAGAATAGCCATCCGCGGCCGTAGAGGGCTTGGATCGTCGTCTTGGGGAGGTCGACGAATACTGAGTTGGCTTCCTGGGGAAACAGGATCCTCACCTGGGGCAGGTTATGGATGAGGCTGTGAAGGAGTCGCGCCATCCGATTGGCCTGCGACGCATGGCGGAGCCAGGCGCCGTTCTGCAGCATCCCGACCCACGGTGCGGCGACAAAACGCATCTTGGAGCAAAGCTGTCCACCCTGTTTGGCCCGGAGGTCGAATTCCCGGGCGAGGTCCCGGTTGAAGAACACGACGGCCTCGCCGACATGGATGCCATTCTTGGTACCGCCGAGGCAAAGGACGTCGACCCCTGCCTGCCAGGTGATCTCCCGGGGTGCAACCCCCAGCGAGGCGACGGCATTCGCGAACCGTGCGCCGTCCATGTGCAGGCGCAGTCCATGTTTTTTGGCCATCGCCCCGATGGCCCGGACCTCCGCGGGGCTGTAGAGGGTACCCACCTCGGTGGCCTGGGTGATGCTGACGACACGGGGTTTCGGGTAGTGGATGTCGTTCCGTCGCAGCACGGCTTCCTCGATACCCGAGGGGTTCAGCTTGCCGTTCTCTCCTAGCAGCAACAGTAGTTTCGACCCATTGGCGAAGAATTCCGGCGCACCGCACTCGTCCTTCTCGATGTGTGCGACATCATGGCATAGGATGCTGTGGTAGCTCTGGCAGCAGTGGGCGAGGGCGAGGGAATTCGCGGCGGTTCCGTTGAACACGAAGAATACGTCGCAGGGGGTCTCGAACAGGTCCCGGATCGCGTCTGCTGCCCGCTGGGTCCAGGGATCGTTTCCATAGGCAGGTGCGTGGCCGGAGTTGGCCTCCGCCAGAGCCATCCACGCCTCCGGGGCGATGCCGGCGTAGTTGTCCGAGGCAAACTGCCGACGGGACGCGGTGGATCCCTGGGCGGAGGGAAGCGTCCTGGACGATGGAGCCGAGCTCATGCTGGGAACGGTGCGGATCCGCAAGGGCGCGGCTGGGCCGGCCTGTTCACTCGCCGTCGTCGGCGAGCTTCCGATAGAGAGTGGCAAGGCTGATGTCGAGCAGACGTGCCGCCTCCTCCTTGTTGTCGTTCGTCTTGTGCAGGACCTGGCGCAGGTAGTTCACCTCCTGGTCCCTGGCGAACTTCTTGAGCGAGACGATGGCACCCAGCGGGCGGACCGCCTGAGGGGTGACATCGACTCGCTGGGGTTGTGTTGGGACGCCTTTCGCCTTGCTGCGAATCTCGGTTCCGACGGGCTCGACGATCTCTGCGGCCTCCTTCTCCTCCTGGCCTTCATCCTTGGGCGCATGTTTCTGGAAGGCGGGTGGCAGGTCGCGACACCGGATGAGGGGGGCCTCGGCCAAGACAGTGGCCCGTTCGATCACGTTTGCCAGCTCCCGCACGTTGCCGGGCCATGGGTACGACATGAGCGTCTCCATCGCGCGCAGGGAGATCCGGAACCGCTGGCCGGACTCCATGTGGACCTTCTCCCGCAGGAAGTGCACCGCAAGCATCGGGATGTCGTCGACCCTCCGGCGGAGCGGAGGCAGCTGCACGCTGACGACGTTCAGGCGGTAGAATAGATCCTCGCGGAAACGGCCCGACTTGATCAGCTCCTCGAGATTCTCATTGGTGGCGGCCAGGACCCGGACATCGACCTGGGTCGAAACGTTGTCACCCACGCGGCGCACCTCCTTCTCCTGAAGCACCCGGAGAAGTCGGCTCTGGAGCGTCGCAGGCATGGTGCCGATCTCGTCGAGGAAGATCGTTCCTCCGTTCGCTTCGTGGAAAAGACCCTCCTTGTCGGCGATGGCCCCGGTGAAGGCTCCCTTGCGATGGCCGAACAGCTCGGATTCCAACAGGTTTTCAGGCAGCGCGGAGCAGTTGAGCGGCACAAAGGGACTGCGCGACCGGCTGGAATTGTAGTGGAGAGCCCGCGCCACGAGCTCCTTGCCGGTGCCGCTCTCGCCGAGGATCAGCACCGTCGTGTCGGTGTCGGCCACGCGTTCCACGATGCGGAAGACCCCCTGCATCACAGCATTCGCACCCACGATCTGGTTGAAACTGTACTGGCGCTTGAGTTCCTTGCGCAGCTGAGTGTTTTCGGTGACGGCCTCCCTGTAGTTCAGGGCCCGTCCCACGCAGAGCTTGAGATCGTCGAGGCTGAACGGTTTCCGAAGGAAGTCGAAGGCTCCGACCTTCATGGCCTTGACCGCGTCCTCGACCGTGCCGAGACCGCTGATGATGATGACCGTGGGTGGCGGCTGGAGCGCGCGTGCCTTCTCCAGGACTGCGTGACCGGTGGGGCGGGACTTGTCTAGGTACAGGTCCGTGATGACAAGGTCCGGCTGCTGTGTGGCGATCGCCTCGATCACCCCGGCATCGCTGGTGAACGGCAGGACCTGGTGTCCATCCGCCCTCAAAACCTCCGCGACCATCTGGACCATGGTCAGCTCATCCTCCACCAAAATGATCTTGGCCATAGGGCTAAGGATAGGGAATCCCACCGCCAGGCCAAGCAGGAAGGCCACGCAGGAAGCGGGGGGCGGACGGTTGCGTGCGGCCGGTCGGGGGGGGAGCGATGGGCCCCTTCGGGAGTCGGTGGTGATCCGAAGATGCCGCAACCACATCACCGGGCACGGAGCGCCGGCTGGGGATCCGCCGCCTCAACACCCGTCCTCAACCCTTCCATCGCTGGGCGATCGGTATGCGGCGGCCCACACCAAAGGCCCGGGAGGTCACCTTCAGGCCGGGGGCGGCCTGGCGTCGCTTGTATTCCGAGCCGTCTATGAGGCGCACCACCCGGCGGACTGCTACGGCGTCGAGACCCGATCGGATGAGATCCTCCGCCGATTGGTCCTCGACCACGTAGCCTTCAAGTATCGCGTCCAGAACATCATACGGCGGCAGGCTGTCTTGGTCGGTCTGGTTCGGGCGTAGTTCTGCCGACGGCGGCTTTGTGATGCTGGACTCGGGGATCAGGAGTCCTCCGGTCCGACGCAAGGCGTCCTCATTGATCCAGCGCGCGAGCCGATAGACGAGGGTCTTCGGGACATCGCTGATCACCGCGAGCCCGCCGCACATGTCGCCGTAGAGTGTGCAGTAGCCGACCGCGAGCTCGGACTTGTTCCCGGTCGTGAGGAGCAGCGAGCCGAACTTGTTCGACATCGCCATCAGCGTCACGCCACGGAGCCGCGCCTGGAGATTCTCTTCGGTCGTATCCTCTGGACGTCCCGCGAACAGCGGGGCCAGCCGAGTCTTCATGGCCTCGAAGGGGGGCTGGATCGGCACGACGTCGTAGGCGATCCCCAGGTTGCGGGCGAGGTCCCGGGCGTCATCGAGGCTGCCCTGAGAGCTGAACTCGGACGGAAGGGAGAGTCCGCGCACGTTGTTTGGCCCGAGGGCGGCCACGGCGAGACAGGCGACGACGGCGGAGTCGATGCCTCCGCTCAACCCCACGACTGCGGAACGAAAGCCGCACTTCTCCAGATAGTCCCGGGTGCCCAGCACCAGCGCGTCGTGGAGCCGCTGCTCGTCGCAGGGCGACTCGGGGTTGGACGGTTGGGATGCCCTCAGATCCACGAGCGCCTGGTCGCTGGCGAAGGCGCGTGCCTGCGAGATCCGGTGTCCATTGGAGTCCAGAACACAGCTCTGGCCGTCGAAAACAAGTTCGTCGTTCCCTCCGACGAGGTTCACGTAGACCACCGGGACCCGGCTCTTTGCGGCAAGCTGCGACAACATGGCGTGTCGGGTCCTCTCCTTCCCGAGGTGCCAAGGGGAGGCCGACAGGTTGATCAGCACGGTGGCCCCGGCCTCGACCAGTCGGGCGGCAGGATTCAATCGGTGCCGCCGCTCACGCCAGAAGTCCTCGTCATTCCAGAGGTCCTCGCAGACGGTCAGTCCCAGTTGGTGACCGCGGAATGGCACCGGGTCGTTCGCCTCGGCGGGGTCGAAGTACCGGTCCTCATCGAACACGTCATACGTCGGCAGCAGGGTCTTGTGTCGGAGGGCCACGATGGTGCCCTCGGCGAGTAGGGCGACCGAGTTGGTGAGGCCCCGTCCCGGGTTGCGGCCGCTCCGACCGACGAAGCCCACCACCAACCCAGCCTTTCCTGTGGCCTTCGCCAGGCGGTCGAGAGCAGCGAGGTTGGCCTCGACGAATGCGTCCTTCAGGAGCAGGTCCCGCGGCGGGTAACCCGTGAGGGTGAGTTCGGGAAACACGACGAGGTCGGCCCCGGAGTCCGACCCCGAGCGATAGGCCTTAAGGATCCGGGATTCGTTGCCGGGAAGGTCCCCGACCGTGGTGTTGATCTGGGCGAGGGCGACACGCATGCGGGTCAGTTGAATCCAAATTCCTCACGGAGCGTCCGCTTGGTGCTGCGGATCAGGGTGCCAGGCTTGATCCCATTGCGCTCGAACCAACCCGGTGCCGTCTCGAGCACAAACTGGATGTTCTCGGATTTCGAGGGCACGGGGTTCTCATCGAGTTTCTTGAGGCGGACGACCTCCTGGATGACCCCCTCGGAGTCGATGTAGGCCGCATCGATGTCGAAGGTGACATTCCGCATGTAGAAGTGGGCCTGTTGCGGCTGGGGCAGGACGAACAGCATGGAATCCCCGTCGGCGATGCCGGGGCGGAACATCAACCCGGTCGCGATCTGCTGTACGGTCAGGCACATCTCGGCGTCGATCTCCTTGGGGCCGACCCACAATCGCAGGGTCGGCAGTTTGGGTAGGGTACGGTTCAGGTGGAACTGGACCGCATTGGTCGCCGACTTGGCATTGCCTGCGGTGGTCGCGGTGGCTGGAGCCGCGGGCGCGGCCTTGGCTGCCGGGGCCCCGGATTCCTTTGGGCCGTCACATCCAGCGGTGAAGGTCCCAAGGATTCCTGACAGTATGAGAAGGCAGCTCACGCGCATGCCGCAACGGTGACGGGTAAGGAGGCGGGAGACAATACCGGCGGGCGCCACGCCAGCCGGGTCTCCGCGTGACGACATGCTCCTCTCCCGACATAGTCACGCCCATGTCGCAGCGCATGCAGAAGACGCCGGAGGAGCGCCGGGCCACCTGGGTGCCGTTCGGGTTGGGTCAGACCAAGCCGAAGCACTTCCGCGAAATGCTCGATGTCGTCTGGAAGAACCGCGACAACCTTGGCTACGCCTGGCAGGTGCTGTCGAAAGGCGTCTGCGACGGCTGCGCTCTGGGTGTGGCCGGGCTTCATGATTGGACGATCCCCGGGGTCCACTTGTGTATGACCCGGTTGAACCTGCTCCGACTCAACACTATGCCGGAGTTCGATCCCGAACTGGTGTCGGATGTGTCGACGCTGGCCGGAAAGTCGAACGAGGAATTGCGTCAGCTCGGGCGTCTCGCCTATCCGATGCTTCGCGAGACGGGGCAACGCGGGTTCCGTCGCATCTCCTGGGACGAGGTCCACCAGCGGCTCGGGCCGCGTCTTCGCAGGACCGACCCGGATCGGATGGCCTTCTTCATCACGGCTCGGGGCGTGACCAACGAGGTCTACTACGTGTCTCAGAAGGTGGCCCGGTTCCTGGGCACGAACCATGTCGACAACGCCGCGCGGCTCTGTCACGCGCCCAGCACCGGGGCGATGAAACATGCGCTCGGCTGCGCGGCGAGCACGTGCAGCTACAAGGACTGGTATGGGACGGATCTGATCGTCTTCTTCGGGGCGAATCCCGCCAATGACCAGCCGGTCACGACCAAGTACCTCCACGAGGCGAAGCAGTTGGGGACCAAGGTCGTCCTCGTGAATCCCTACCTCGAGCCCGGCATGCGCCGCTACTGGGTCCCGAGCAGCACCCAGAGTGCGTTGTTCGGCACCGACATCACGGACTGGTGGTTCCCGGTCACGCAGGGCGGCGACATCCCGTTCATCTACGCGGTGCTCAAGGTCCTTATCCGGAGAGGGTGGATCCGCCAGGAGTTCATCGAGCGCCACACCTCGGAGTGGGAGGACCTCCGGAAACGATGCGAGGAGCTCGACCTGTCGGAGCTGGTGACGGCCTCGGGACTGACCTTGGCCATGATCGAGGAGTTTGCCGAGATCCTGCACAACGCAAAGAACGCGGTGTTCGTCTGGAGCATGGGCATTACGCAACATGCCTATGGTGGCGATGCGGTCTCGATGGTCCTGAATCTCGGATTGGCGCGGGGCTATGTGGGACGTCCGAAGAACGGCCTGATGCCGATCCGCGGCCACAGCTCCGTCCAGGGCGGTGCCGAGATGGGCTGCTATTCGACGGCGTTCCCCGGAGGCAAACCGGTCACGCCTGAGAACGCCGCGGCGCTTTCTGAGATGTACGGGTTTCCGATCCCCGAAAAGCCCGGCATCAACTCGGTCGAGATGGTCGATGCCGCCGGTCGCGGCGACCTGGATGTGCTCTACTGTGTGGGTGGGAATTTCCTCCGGACCCTGCCGGAACCCGATGTCGTGGCGGCCGCCCTGCGTCGGGTGCCGGTCCGGGTGCATCAGGACATCATCCTCACCGACCAGATGTTCATCGAGGCGGGGGAAGAGGTGCTGTTGCTGCCGGCCAAGACCCGCTACGAGCAGGATGGCGGTGGCATCGAGACCACCACCGAGCGGCGGGTGGCGTTCTCGCCGGAGATTCCGCGCCAGGTTGGGGAGGCCAAGGCCGAGTGGAGGATCCTTCGGGACCTCGCTGCCGCGGCCTGGCCTGAGCGGGCGCATCTGCTCCGCTGCGAGACGGGACCGGCCATCCGACAGGAAATCGCGCGGGTGGTCCCGTTCTACAAGGGCTGCGAGACGCTGTCGGAAACCGGCGATGCCATTCAGTGGGGAGGGGAGCGGCTGTGTGACGACGGCAAATTTGAGACGCCCGACGGTAAGGCCCATTTCAAGGTGATCGGGATTCCCCCGCATCCGTGTGGTCATCCCGCGGCCTCGGATGCCGTCCTCAATGGAGGCCGGCGTTTCATGGTGTCTACCCGACGGGGCAAGCAGTTCAACACGCTGATCTATGCCGAGGTGGATCCCCTGACCGGCGCGCCACGCGACGCGATATTCATGCATCCGGACGATGCCCGGACGATGGATCTTGTCGCCGGTGAGCGCATCGTGTTGGTCAACGGGACGGGTCGGTATACCGGGACCTTCTTCCCAGCGCCGATCGCCCCCGGCAACCTGCAGGTCCATTGGCCCGAGGGGAACGTCATCCTGCCCCGGGGTGTCGTGGATCCAAACTCTGGCGTCCCGGACTACAACGCCGAGGTCCGGATCGAGCGGCCCTGACCCCAGGGGGGCGCGTCGGGTGGGCTGAGGGTGCGCTCTTGTCTCAAGGGCCTCCCTCCGTACCTTCGCCGGCATGTCGTCGCCCGTCCGCGTCCGCTTCGCCCCATCCCCCACCGGCTACCTCCACATCGGGGGCGCCCGGACCGCCCTCTTCAACTGGCTCTATGCCCGGCACCACGGGGGACAGTTCATCCTCCGGGTGGAGGATACCGACACGGCCCGCAACACCCAGGCAGCCGTCGACGTGATCGTGGAGGGGCTTCGCTGGCTTGGGCTGGATTGGGATGCGGGACCGCAGTCCAGCGATCCGGACGGACCCAGTCGCGGGGACCGGGGGCCCTACTTCCAGAGCCGGCGAGGCCAGATTTACCGGCGTCGACTTCAGGAACTCCGGGACCGAGGCCTCGCTTATGACCGGGACGGGGCGGTGTACTTCCGGATGACCCGGGATCCGATCACGATCCCCGACCTCATCGTGGGTGACATCATCCGTCCGCTGACGGATCGCGAGCAGGCGGATCCCGACTGGGTGTTGTGGCGCAGCGACGGGCAGCCGGTCTTCCACTTCGTCAACGTAGTGGACGACCTGGAGATGGGGGTGACGCATGTCATCCGCGGAGAGGACCACATCAGCAACACGGCCAAGCATCTGGCGCTGTTCCGCGCCTTCGGGGTCGAACCGCCAAAATACGGCCACATGCCGCTGATCCTCAACGAGGACGGCACCAAGATGAGCAAGCGCGACCGCGGTGCGGTAGTGACGAACTACCAGGAGGACGGATTTCTGCCCGAGGCGGTCCTGAACTACCTGTCCCTTCTCGGGTGGAGCCCGGCGGACGGCCAGGAGTTCCTGTCGGTGGCCGAGCTGATCGCGCGGTTCGATCTGGACCGGGTGAACCGGAGTGCGGCGCGGTTCGACGTGAAGAAGCTGGAGGCGCTCCACTTCGAGCATACGCGCCGACTGGCTCCGGAGGCCTTCCTCGCGGCGGCTGTGCCGTATCTGTGGAAGGCCGGCGTCCCCGTCGACACCTTCCCGACCGGGTATGTCCGCGCCGCGCTCCTGACGGTGCAGGAGAAGGGGAAGCTGTTCCGGGAGCTGCTGTCGTGGACCGACTTCTATTTTGTCGCGGACGACACCGTGGTGTACGAGCCCGAAGCGCAGGCCAAGGCGTTGACGCCGACGGCGAAGCCCCTGTTGGAGGCGTTGGTGGTGGCCTTTGGTGCCGTGACTCCCTTCTCGGCGGCCGGTCTCGAGGCGGCGCTGAAGCAGCTCGCGACCCAGCTCGGTGTGAAGGCCGGAGCGCTCGTCCAGCCGTGTCGGGTGGCCTGCACGGGTCGCCTCGTCGGTCCCAGCCTGTACCACCTGCTCGAGGTGCTCGGATCGGACCGCGTCCGGGTCCGAATGCAGCGTGCCCTGAAGTGATGCCGCATGTTGCGGTCTATCGGGCCTCGATGAACACGTCGAGCTGTTGTCCTGGGAACAGGTTCGTGCGCCCCGGTTCAATCCGGTAGATCGCCTGGAGCACCCGGGTGTCGACCCGCTCCCCGGCGTCGCCCGTCAGGGATTTCTTGGGAATCACCAGGGGTTCCACCCGGACGAACCCGAGCGGGATGCTGTCCTGAGGATGGCCCCGAACATGGCCTTTCGCCGGGGCTCCCGCCGCCACCCTGGCGCCCTCGTGCTCGTCGATATCCACCCGCACGTGCAGCGGGTCGAGTCGCCCCAGGAGCATCAGCGGACCCGGGGCAGCCCCCGTCGCGATGGATTCGCCCGGCTTGATCTTCACCTGCAGCACGGTGCCGTCGATCGGGGATCGGACGAGACTGCGTTCAAGTTCGGTCTCAGCGGACCTGAGGGAGGCCGCCGCGGCATCCCGTTCCGCCTCGGCCTCGGTCACACGTGCCTTCGCGAGACGCGCGGCAAAGCGCTTGCGGGTCACCTCCTCGGTGCTGACCACGGTCTGGCTCTCGAGCTTCTCGGCATGGGCAAGTTGGTCCGACAGATCCTCGAGCTGGGCACGGGCGGTCTCGACACGGGCCTTCGCCGTGTCCACCTGGGACTGCTGCAGAGCCGCTGCCGCTCGGAGGTGTCGGTCGTCGAGCTGGAACAGGGGATCACCGGATCGGATCGCCTGGCCCGCCTTGGCCATCACGGCTGCCACAAGCCCCGGATGGGGGGATCCCACGGTGATAATCTCGGAGGAGGGCTCGATCATCCCGACGGCGGCCACGGTCCGCTCGAACGCAGGTCGGGCGGGGGGGACGACAGGATCCCTTAGCGAGCGCTGGGGCTGGGTCCGGGCGATCGACCAGGCGGCTAAGAGCCCCGCCAGGGTGGCCAACGCGGTCAGGAGATGATGCTTCATGGAGAGGGGCGGGGTTGCGCCGATGGCTTCCGGGATCCCGGGCTTTCCCACGAGACGATCCGGCCGTCGTCCATGTGGGCGATCGCATCCGCAAAATGGTACACCCGCGTGTCGTGGGTCACGACAATCACCGCCCGGTCCGGATGCACTGCGGCGGTGGCGAGCAGGGACATGACGGACTCGCCCGAGGCGTGGTCGAGGGCGGCCGTCGGTTCGTCGCAGATGATGAGTCGTGGCTCGTGGATCAGCGCCCGGGCGAGAGCCACCCGCTGCTGCTGTCCGCCCGACAGCTCGCGGGGATGGGCTTCCAGACGATTTCCCAACCCCAGCCGATCCAACAGCTCTCCGGCGCGACGGAGCGCCTCGCGTCGGGGGACTCCGGCGGTCAGGAGCGGCAAGGCCGCGTTCTGAGCCGCGGTCAGTGCCGCCAGCAGATTGTACTGCTGGAAGACGAACCCAAGGTTGTGGCGTCGGAACAGCGTCTGGTTCTCCGACGAGAGGTCGGCGGTGGACCGGCCGAACACCTCGACCCTTCCGGCCGAGGGCGACAGGAGGCCGGCGATCAGCGAGATGAGCGTGGTCTTGCCGCAGCCGCTGGGGCCCACGATGAACGACAGCTTCCCGAGGTCGCCGGTGAACTCCACGCCGCGCAGCACTTCCGTGCGGGCTTCGCCCTCTCCGAAATGCTTGTACACCCCGGTGCAGCGGACGGCCGGGGACCTGGATCCTGGGGTCTCAGGGACGGGGTTCATCGGAACACGCTGGCCGGTTCGAGCCGTTGCACCTGGCGGAAGCTTAGGACCACGGCCCCTCCGGTGACGATGGCGAGGGAGAGACAGGTCCAGACCGCCACCCAGACGGGCAGGTAGAGCCCACGCAGGAAAGGCTGCTGGCGCATCAGTTCGCAGACCGCCGCGGCCAGTCCGGATCCGATGCACGAGCCGAGGAAGAGAATCAGCCCTGCTTGGGCCGCCATCATCCAGCCCAGCTGTGTGTGGGTTGTGCCCACCACCTTGAGCATAGCGAGGGAACGGGCGTTCTCCTTGACGAACATGAGGAAGGTCTGACCCGTGATCGCGGCACCGACGACAAGTCCTATGGCGATCGTCACCATGAACAGCATCGGCACCCCCTGGCTGCCGTAGAACCACATTGCATCCCGGGCGAACCCGTCGGTCGTCCGGGCGCGGAGCCGGGTGCGTTCCGCGATCCGGAGGCACACCTCGTCCGGAGCCTCGCCGGGCTTCGAGCGGGCGAGGATGAAGGTGGTGCTGCGTTCCTCGGCGACGTTCAGCTGAGCGGCGGTCGTGCGGCTGGTGTGGAGCAGGGGAAGGCCGGTGAAGGGCGGGGAGGCGTCACTGATCCCGACGACCCGGAGCGTCCGGTTGTGGATCTGGATCGTCTTCCCAAGGCTCGGCGGTTCCCCGGGGAAGAACAGCGAGAATCCGCCGGGATCGATCAGCACCGTATCCCGCTCGCGGACCGACTCGGCCTTTCCAAGGCGCATGCGTCGGGGCAGTCCGACCAGGCTCGAGTCCTCGACTCCGAGGAGACACACCGTGCTGAGCTTTCCACCCCGGGTGCGGGCGAGGGTGTCGATCTTCAGCAGGGGCATGGCCCACGCGACTCCCGGGGTCCCCCGGACCGTGTGGAGGGCGATGTCCCGGACCGGCTTCGCCTGGTCGAAGCATTCCACATCCGGTTCCGTCACCCACAGGTTGGCCTCCTCGACATCCCGGATCTGCGAGGCGGTCATGAGCAGGATGGAGGACAGGATGGCCGCCTGGTTCTGCATCAGGAACACCGCGAGGGCGACGGCGACGATCATGGCGCCGAACTTGGCCCGGTCGTGCCGAAGCATGAGGAGGCCGAGCCAGTTCATCTCCGGATCCTTCGTGGCTGGGCTCCTGCGTCCGCGACACGGCAGATGGACTGGTCGAGGAAGGCAAGGAAGACCGTCACGGTTGTATCGATGTCGACCTTCCGATCGAAGCACAGCCGGAGCAGCAGTCCGTCGAACGCCGAGAGGATGATCCGGGCCGTCTCGGTCGGTCGCAGACCGGCAGGGGTCTTTCCGAGGCGTTGGGACTCTGTCACCAGGTCCGCGAGGCGGCCCTCGAAGGCCCGGTAGGAATCCCGCAACGAGCGGGCGACCGCAGGGCTCCGTGCCGCCTCGGCGAGGGTTTCGACCCACAGGTTCAGGAATCCGTCCTGATGGAGCTCCCGGAGACCGATCTCTGCCAGGTGACGCAGCGCCGGCACGAGTCCCTCGCCGACCGGAATCTCGGCCAGCCGCTGCTCCCAGCGGATGCGGTCTGCCTCCACCATGGCGGTGATGATCGCCTCCTTCGACTCGAAGTAGCGGTAGACCGATCCGGGGCTCATCCCGGCCGCCGCACAGATTTCCTTCATCGAGCTCCCGTGGAAGCCCTCCCTCGCAAAGCACCCGGCCGCCGCCCGCAGGATCCGCTCCCGCTTCTCTGCGTGGTCGTGGTTCAGGATTCCTGCAGGTCGCATAGACGCGAACGAACGTTCATTCGTATCACTTCCCCGTCAATCACCGGGGTGGGGAGTCTGTCGGAGTTCAGGGTCCGTTTCAGTGCCGAGGTTCCATCCTCATGCCGAGGTGTTCCGGAAGGTTTGCTTTGCCTCGGCGGGGTGGGTTCGACGGTAATCGTCGCGTGGACCCTTGGTATCGGATCGCCAACGTGGATGAGGTGGACTCACCGACGCTCCTGATCTTCCCGGAGCGGGTGGAGGAGAACCTGCGCCGGATGATCGCGACCGCCGGGGGGGCGCATCGGCTGCGTCCCCATGTGAAGACCCACAAACTACCCCAGGTGCTCGCACTGCAGATCGCCCGCGGGATCACTCGGTTCAAGGCGGCAACGATCGCGGAGGCCGAGATGTGTGGGATGGGGGGCGCCGTGGAGGTGCTGCTCGCATACCCGATGGTCGGACCCAACCCGAGACGGCTGGTGGCGCTCGTCCGGGAGTATCCGGACACCCGGTTCCAGGGCGTTGTGGATCATCCGTCGGGGGTCACAGCGCTGTCCCGGGCGGCAGTTGAGGCTGGGGTTGAGATTGAGGTCCTGCTCGATCTCAACGTGGGCATGGACCGGACCGGCATTCTGCCTGGGGATGAGGCGTTCGACCTGTATGCGTCCCTCACCCGGACACCGGGACTCCGACCCGGTGGCCTGCATGCCTATGACGGGCACCTGTACCAGGCCGACCGCGCTGTACGACGCGAGGCGATGGCGGGAGCCTTCGATCGGATCTGGCGGCTGGAATCGCGGTTGAAGGCCGCGGGATTCCCCGTCCCCCGTATTGTGGCCAGCGGCACCCCCACGACACCACTCATGGCGGATCACCCGGGGGTGGAACTTGGGGCTGGAACAACCGTGTTGTGGGACTTTGGTCAGGCGGAGACCTGTCCGGACATGGACTACCTTGCCGCCGCGGTGCTCCTGACCCGGGTCATCAGCCGTCCGACCGCGAACCGGATCACTCTCGACCTGGGGCACAAGGCCGTCGCCAGCGAGATGCCCCATCCGAGGGTCAGGTTCTTCGGACTCGAGGACGCCATTCCGGCGATGCACAGCGAGGAGCACCTGGTGCTCGAGTCGCCGCGCGCCGACGCCTTCCCCGTGGGCACCGCCGTCTATGGCATTCCTCGACATGTGTGTCCAACCGTCGCCCTGCACAGCGAGGTGATGGTGGTCCGTGGGCACCGGGCCGTGGAGACTTGGCCTGTCGTGGCCCGGGCCCGTAGGATCACCCTCTGAACCCGAATCTGGAATCTCCGCATGAGCCGCCCCCTGATCTTCGATGCGCATCTCGACCTGTCGATGAATGCGCAGGACTTCAACCGTGACCTCCGCTGGACCCAGGAGCGGCTGCGTCGACGGGAACTGGGCATGACCGACCAGGTGTTCCGGTCCCGGTCGACCGTCTGCTTCCCGGAGATGCGACGGGGCCGGGTGGGTCTGTGCGTGGCGACACAGATCGCGCGGTCGGTTGGCTCCTTCCACCGACTGCCTGGCTGGTTCAGTCCGGAACAGGCCTGGGCCCACACCCAGGGACAGTTGGCCTGGTATCGGGAGATGGAGGCGGTGGGAGAGATGGCCCAGATCCGGAACCGATCCCAGCTGGACGCGCATCTGGACCTGTGGTCGGACGGTCAGGAGGCCCATCCGATCGGATACATACTGAGCCTGGAAGGAGCCGATTCCATCGTCTCACCGCGGCATCTGGAACGGGCCTTCCAGGACGGACTCCGGGCGGTGGGCCCGGTCCACTACGGCCCGGGGGTCCATGGGATGGGAACGGATGCCGAGGGGCCGTTGACCCCGCGGGGACGGGATCTGCTGCGTCAGATGCAGGAGCTTGGGATCATTCTCGACGCCACCCATCTGTGCGACGAGAGCTTCTGGGATGCGATGAAGCACTTCGAGGGACCGGTCTGGGCGAGCCATTCCAACTGCCGGGCGTTGGTCCACTGGAACCGTCAGTTCTCGGACGATCAGATCCGGGAGCTGGTGCACCGCGGAACGGTAATCGGGATGGCATTCGATGCGATCATGATGGTCGATGGCTGGGCGCATCACCGGTCGAAGCCGCAGGACTTCCAGCTCCGGATCGAGCGGATCTGCGACCACATCGACCACATCTGCCAGATTGCGGGCCATGCCCGGGCCGTGGGAATCGGGTCGGATCTCGATGGCGGTTTCGGGACGGAGCAGACCCCGATGGATCTGGACAGCATCGCGGACCTGCAGTCGCTGTCGGGACTGCTCTCGGCCCGGGGCTACTCTGCCGAGGACGTCGAGGGCATCCTGCACGGGAACTTCGTCGCGTTCCTGCGCCGGGTGTGGCGGTGAGGGACCTGCCTGACGGAATCGTCAGGAAGGATGTCAGTTCTGGTCCGGACGATGTCGCTGGAGGCCGACCTCCTGGGCGATGTCGTCAAACTCCTCGGAGCTGACCTCATGGAGCTGCTTGCCGCGGCGGGCGAGCTTCTCGTTGATCTTGATGGCCTTCTCGGTCATGACCTCATGGGTTTCCTGGGATCCCCCCACGAGGGCGAAATTCGGTCCAGTAGTGACCCTCTTGTGCCCGTCGGAGTCGAGTCCGACCCCCAGCAGGACGGCCTTTCCGTCCTTGGGTTTGCCGCCGGACTCCTTCTTCTTGGGCTTGGCCATGGGCAAAGCCTACGGGGGTGCGTCCGTCGGGCAAGCGCAACCCTTGGATCCCGTCGGCCCGAGGGGCTTCGGACTACCGGTGTTGTCGCGCACGAGCGGGATCAAGGGCCTGGAGAACCGCGTTGCGGGACCGAATGACCTTGCCCAGTCAAGCGATCATTTGTTACTCCTTCGCGCGTCATGGCAGCCATCGGGCGATTCCAGAAGGGTGAGGATATTTTCTACGCCAAGGTCGTGGACGGGGAACTGTTCCGGCTGATCGGCGACGTTTTCGGATCCCCTTCCTTCGAGAAGAAGCCCACGCCGCTCAAGGGCGTCAAGACCCTGGTGCCGGTCGTGCCCTCCAAGGTCATCGCAGTGGGCCTGAACTACGCCGACCACGCCCGTGAGACCGGCAAGCCACTGCCCAAGGAGCCGCTCTTCTGGTTGAAGGCCCCGACGTCACTGATTCCGGACGGCGCCAAGATTGAAATTCCGTTCGGCAACCATCGGACCGACTTCGAGGCCGAGCTGGCCATTGTGATCGGTCGCCGGATGCGCAACGTGACCCCGGCGGCGGCCGCCCGGTACATCTTCGGCTACACGGCCGCTCAGGACATCACCGACCGCACGATCCAGAACGCCGAGAGCCAGTGGGCCCGGTCGAAGTCGTTCGACACCTTCACCCCACTGGGGCCCTACATCGAGAACAAGATCGATCCGCACGATCTCAACATCCAGCTCTTCCAGAACGGTCAGCTGCGGCAGAACAGCAATACCAGCCAGCTGATCTTCAACTGCTTCAACATTGTCAGTTTCGTCTCCACGAACATGACGATGCTCCCCGGGGACATCATCCTAACGGGAACTCCGAGCGGCATCGGACCGATCGAGTCGGGCGACCGGCTCGAGGTGCGGATCCAGGGGCTCGCTCCGCTGGTGAACACGGTGAAATGAGGCGGCTTCCGCTCGTCGCGGCACTCCCGAGGCTTCGATGGCGGGTTGGATTGGTGGTTCTGTGCGCGGCAGCCGCCTCCGTTCTCTGGAGTCGGGGTTGGACCCAGTCACGACGCCAAGTGCTGGTTGCGGCGATGTTCCAGGACCCTTCGGCGATGGTTCTCGAACTTCCAGGTGCGCACGCCTCCATCCGGCGGACCCAGCTGAAGGACAACATTGAGGCTGGGTTGATCACCTTGGGCGACGGCGCCCGGGTCCGGTACTGGTTCTGTTCCCATCACCTCGTCGAGGGAGGGGATCTGGGAGCCCCCCTCTTCCGGTTACCGGATGGATCCAACCTCTGGATGGACGGCTACTTCTGCTGCGAGATAGATCCGCCGGAGGACTCCTTGGTCTCGGTCGTCGCCCTACGCTCCTTTGCCGAGGCGATGGACGGACAGAGTCCCTAGGCCACCGGCGAAGCGGGTGAATCCCACCTACACCATCTGCTGACCATTGCCGTCGTATCCCTCACCGTCGAGGTCCACGAGGATGTCCCGCGGTTCCGCGCCCTTGGCGGGTCCGACGATACCACGGTCCTCAAGGCAGTCGAGCAGCCGTGAGGCGCGTCCATAGCCGATCTTGAGGCGACGCTGGAGCAGGGAGGTGCTGGCGCGTTTCTCGCTTCGGATCACGTCCATCGACTTCTGGATCAGGACCTCATCCTCGTCACTCAATCCCTCGTCCTCGGCATCGGGGTCGAACGACATCGAGCCGGCGGAACTGGGAACCTTCTGGAGGGCGTTGTGGATCTCCTGATCGTAGCTCGGCTTGCCCTGGCGGGCGATGAACTGCACGGCCTGCTCGATCTCCTCATCGGTGATGAGCGCCCCCTGGGCGCGGTTCAGTCTTGCGCTGCCCGGGGGCAGATAGAGCATGTCACCCTTGCCCAGCAGCTTGTCGGCACCCATCTGGTCCAGGATCGTCCGGGAGTCGACCTTGCTGGCGACCTGGAAGGCGATGCGCGCGGGGATGTTGGCCTTGATGACGCCGGTGATGACGTCGACCGACGGCCTCTGGGTGGCGACGATGCAGTGGATGCCGGCGGCGCGCGCCATCTGGGTGATGCGGGCGATCGCCATCTCGACGTCGGCCGGGGCGACCAGCATCAGGTCGGCCAGCTCATCGATGATGACGACGATGTACGACAGCTTCTCCGGGATGACGATGTCCTCGTCACGCGGGACGACGATCTGCTCGTCCACCTCGACGGCAAATCCATCGGCACCGGCCTCGATCTTCTCCTTCTTCTGAAGGAGAGGCAGTTCGGGTTGTTCCTGGGGGATGATCTTGTCCTTGGGGCGGTCGTTGAAGGCGCGGATGTTGCGCACGCCGACCTTGGCGAAGATCTGGTAGCGCTTCTCCATCTCGTTCACCACCCAGCGCAGGGCGAGGATGACCTTCTTGGGGTCGGTGACGACGGGCACCACGAGGTGTGGCAGGGCGTTGTACTGCTGGAGCTCGACCACCTTGGGGTCGATCATGACGAACCGGAGCTGATCGGGACTGAAGCGGTAGAGGAGGGACGCGACGATGGTGTTGATGCAGACGGATTTCCCGGATCCGGTGCTGCCGGCGATGAGCACGTGGGGCATCTCGGCGAGGTCGGCGATCACGGGGTTGCCGTAGACATCCTTGCCCAGGGCCAGCGGGATCCGGGCCTTGGAGTTCCTCCATTCCGGGGACTCCAGCAGATCCCGCATGATGACCTTGGTCTTGACCTTGTTGGGGACCTCGACGCCGACGGAGGACTTCCCTGGGATGGGAGCGAGGATGTGGATGCGCTCGGCCTTGAGTGCGGCTGCGATGTTGTTGTTGAGGCCGTTGATCTTCTCGAGTTTGACCCCGGGGGCCGGATGGAGCTCGTACTGGGTGATGGTGGGACCCCGGGTGATGTCACCGGGGGCGACCTCGATCCCGAACTGGGCGAGGGTCTGGACCATCAGCCGCGAATTCCCCATCAGCTCCTCCTTGGTTTCGGTTGGTCGGACGGAGAGGTCGGGCATCTGCAGCAGCTCGATCGATGGAAGCTGGTAGTTCCCGATGATCGGGGCGACGGCGACGGTGATGGGCTTGTTCTTGCGAACCGCCATGCGACCGCGGGGCGGCGGGGCCACGGGCAGTGCGACATCCTCGTCCTCATCCTCCTGGGTCGAGGATTCCTCGCTGGAATCCAGGGCTCCGGTCTCCTCCGGTGGCGATGCCTGTTCCTTGGCGGGGGTCTCCGATGCCGTCTCCGGATCGGCTTTGGCTGCTCTTCCGCCGGGTTTGCGGCCCAGGATGGTCTCGGTAGTGGAGGGTGGAGAGGACTTGGCGATCTCCTCGGCGGTGATGTGTGTTCCCTCGCTGACCGGCTCGGCGCCGAGTTTTGACACGCTGTTGTCCTGGAATCTCGGCTCGGGAACGGGTTTGAGATCCGCTCCGAGGCCACTGGGCCCCTCTTCGGATGGTTCGTCTGAGACCGGAGCGACCTCCACGGCAGCCTTCGGAGCGGGCTCTTCTGTTGATTCGGACGCGGCCTTCTCCTCCAGCTTCTTCGCCTGCTTGGCCAGTTTCGTCGCCTCCTTCTCGAGTCGAGCCTGGGTCGCTGCAAGCTGCTCCTCCTCCGTCCTCGGCTCCCGGACAAAGAGTGACTTCACCAGGTTGCACACCAGGAAGTCGGTCAAAAAAACAAGGCTGGCGAGGTAGAGGAGGCCGTAGACAAGAGCCGCCCCGGACCGGTTGAGGAAATAGACGATCAGCGCGGCATTGAGCTGGTGGCCGATGAGACCTCCGGCGCTGATGGCGTTCCCCCGGGTGCCCATGGACGGCAGGCTTCCCGAGAAGAGGTCGAGCAGGCCCATGGCCGAGATCATCAGGGCGACTGCGGCGGCCGTTGGGCGCCAGCCCTGTCGAAGAAAGGCGAGCCCAGGGACGAAGTTTGCCAGGCCAAAGGCCCCGAGCAGCACCGGCAGCAGGTAGGCCGAGGCGCCCACGATGAACAGCAGCGAATACGCCGCCGCGGCGCCCACACGGCCAAGCAGGTTGTGGATGGGATGATTTGGAGGGGAGGCATTCGCCGCCAAGTCCGCCCGGTCGTAGGAGAACAGAGCCAGCATCAGGACGACGGACGCGGCCACGAGGGCCAGTCCGAGGAGGTCGCCCTTCCGCACCGGGGGATCGTCTGTGGCGGCGGTCTTGAGTCGCGGCACACCGCCATGCTCTGCGGCGCGAGGCCTCCGAAGCAAGGGGTTTGGGGTTTGTGTCGCCCGATGCCCCCGCTTTGAGTCCGACCCCAGCCACGATGGGCGGCTCAGAATTGCTCGTTGAGGCGGTCAAACCTCTTGCCAAAAAGGGGACGACCTGAGACCAGTATCCTAGTCCCCGACACCCTGTTATGAACTCCCAGACCTCATTACCGTCCGCCTCCCGGCGTGGTTTTACCCTCATCGAGCTCTTGGTCGTCATCGCCATCATCGCCATCCTGGCCGGAATGCTTCTGCCGGCGCTGGGCAAGGCGAAGACCAAGGCCCAGGGCATTGGCTGCCTCAGCAACAACAAGCAGCTGTTGACCGCGTGGCACCTCTATGCTGTCGACTACAACGACTGGTGCGCCAACAACTTCACGATCCCGGACACCGAAAGCGCCATCCAGACCAAGAGGTTCAACAACTGGGTCAACAACATCATGACGTGGGGCACCTCGGGCATCCATGGCCAGAGCGTCACCAATGTGGAGTGGGTGATCAGTGGCGTCCTCGGGAAGTACACCGGCGGAGCTCTCGGGGTGTACAAGTGTCCGGCCGACATCTATGTCGCTCCCGCCCAGAAGCGGGCCGGGTTCAAGTCCCGTCTGCGCAGCAACTCCATGAACGCGTTCTTCGGCCGGTCCGACAACAACCCCTCCTCGACGACCGGCCGCAGCTGGGCGTTTGGCGGTGCCTATCGTCAATTCCTCCGCACAGCCGATGTGCCGAATCCGACGATGACCTACCTGACCCTCGACGAGCATCCCGACTCGATCAACGACGCCTTCTTCGTCACGGATCCTGCCGCCGCCAATTGGCAGGACCGTCCTGCCTCGTACCACAACGGAGCCTGCGGCTTCTCGTTTTCCGACGGGCATGCGGAGGTCAAGAAGTGGATCAGCGCCTCTTCCAAATACCCCGTCAAATATGACTACGGCTCGGCCAAGCCCTTCGACGCCGCGGGCAAGCAGGACATCGCCTGGTATCGGGACCGCATCCAGATGATCCCGCTTTCCGGACGCTGAGGTGTCCCTGCGGACTCAGTGAGGCCCCGGTTCACTCCCGCAGCGGAGCGGTTTCGTGTCGGACCTCGTGGTAGGTTCCCACCATCGGCCGTTCAAGCCGCGTCACCTGCCCGTCTGACCAGCGCACCTCGATGCGGTCTGGCCCGACGTCCCCTCGGCCCAGTCCGAAATGGACCGTGGTTGGATGCTGTGAACGATGGGAATCCCCGGAGACCACGGTCCTTATGGACCTGCCCTGACGGGTCTCCAGCAGCACTGTGGATCCCATGATGGCGGACTCGATTCCCCTGAGATGGAGACCAATCCAGTTTCCGGTCTGCGGCAGCTCGTTCCTGAAGACACGCAGGGTCTGACGCGGGCTCGGCCAGCGGTCGAAGCTCACCACCGCTAGATCCATCCGCCCATCGGCATCAAAATCGGCACCGACGATGTTGCGGGTGTCCTCCTCGAGCGCAATGCCGAGCAGATGGCCGATCTCAAGGAACTCCCGGCCGGATCGGTTGAGGTAGAGCCGGTTCTTCTCGTAGCCCCCGTACGACTGGCCTCGCCCCTGGGTTCGCTCGATCTTCGAACGGAAATACAGGTGGGCGACGGGGTTGTCCTTTGAGTCGGCGACATAGATGTCGTGCAGCCAGAACTCAGGTTCGATGTCCCGCACCGAGGCGCGGCTTTCCATCCCGTTGACGATCGCAACATCCGGCCATCCATCGTTGTCAAAATCCGCAGCCGTGCAGCCCCACGACCATCCGGAAGCGGCCAGGCCATCGCCGAGGGGAGAGGTCTGGAACCCGGGTTCTCGGCCACGTGAAAGCCAGAGCCTGTTCCCACGGGTCAACGCCCGTCGGCCCTCCCGGGTGAATCCTGGATAGGGTCGCCACAACCCCAGGTGTTCCAGCCGATCCACCGTTGGCGAGTTCATCCCGATCATCAGCAGATCGAGATGCCCATCCGCATCGAAGTCGCTGACGGCGTGTCCCATTCCCAGTCCCCGTGGATCCGACACCCAGTCCGTCGTCCGGTCCTCGAATCGGCCATCACCTCGGTTGCGGAACAAGTCGACCCCGGCGAAATCGCTCACCAGCACAAGGTCCAGCCAGCCGTCGCCGTCCAGATCACAGAACGAACCGCTGTAGGTCCGACGTCGGAGCTTGGATCCCAGCCCGGAGCGGTCCGACGCATCGGTGAGCAGTCCCTGGCCATCGTTGAGCAGGAGATACCCGGTGTGGCCATCCCGGGCGTCGTCGCACGGCGTTGGTATCGATCCGGCGACATAGGGTGCCTTGTACTGGCCAAGGAACAGGTCCACATCGCCATCCCGATCGACGTCACCGGCCGTGAGGACCATCGCGTGTTCAAAAGACGTTCGAGGCCGCCAAACGACCCGTCCGGGAGAGTTGAAGAGTCCTTCCTTGGAACGCTCCATGAGAATGACGCCTTCATGTTGGATCCCGACGAGATCGGTGGGGCCGTCCCCGTTGAGGTCGGTGAGAAGCGCCGTGTAGGGCAGCCCGTGCTGAAATGCCGGGATCCTTCGGGAAACGAAGGTCCCGCCCGTGCCCAAACTCAGGAGCTCCCGAACCCCGGGGAGGACGATCTCGGGACGCCCGTCCTGGTCGAGGTCCCGCACCAGCAGAGGATCCGCTGCGATGGCGTTCCGGGGTGGGTCGAGGGGGTGTTCGATCCAACGGGTGAATGGGGGTGGCCCCGGCCGGATCAGGAGGCGGAGCCGACTGGCATCCACCCGTCCGACGCCTGCAGGTTCCGACGTCGACTCCTCCCAGAGCCAGTGGACATCGATGTCTCCCTCCAGGCTGGCGCGGTGGATCGGCGTGGTCTGGACCAGATGGACCGAGAGCCGAAAGGTGCTGTGGCCGGGAGCGCCGTCGTCACCCGGAGTGTAGGCCACGTGGCGGGCCTCGAGGGTCTCGATCCCCCATCCCAAGCTGTCCAGGGAGTGGATCCGCTCCGCCCATGCGCCCGGGTCGAGGTCGACCCCGGTCGAGGTCGGGGAGAGGAGTCGGATGTCGTGGGGCAGTGGAACCACCGTGTCCCAGACCGGGACCCTCAAGGTGCCCAGAGGAAGCTGGGCGACAAAGGCCATCCGATTGGACGCTGCGCGGAGGCCATCCCACCACGACTCAATGGTCCGGCCGAGGCGCTGGGCGGTCTGTTCTGGACCCCAGAATCGGGATGCTGCATCGGCCTCCCTGGACTCGAGTCGGGAGACCTCGGCCAGTGTTCCGGGTTCGACCCGGTAGAGCGGGCTTCCGGGGGTGCGCGGTTCAGGGTGGCCCGGTGTTTTGGTCTTCCCCAGTGGGCGGGTTGCGCCCATCCACAGCCCGAACGCCACGACGGTGGTCGCGATACCGAGGGTGATGATCCAGTGTTTCCGGGGTTGGCTCATGGAGCCGGGAGGCTTGGGTGGTGGTAGCTCGGATGAGTGGGGGGGACGATTCCAAAAACCGGCGGTTACAAGGTCTCGGTACCACAACCCGCGGAGTTCCCTCGTCGGGACAAAGCGTCTGAAACCCGGATCACAAAGCGCTTGCCTGGCCCCACTTCGTCCCCGGGAATCGGCGCATGTCGTGGTCTGTTCGACCGGTCTTCTGCCTCTGGCTCATGACAGCCTTTGTTGTCGTATCGGGATGCCGTCGGGAGGTCCAGCACCCCCATTCAGCACCGACCGCGGATTCGGCATCGGCATTCCAGCCCACCGTGCTCTCGACGACTCCGGCGCCCGGCGCCCCACCGGAGGGGATGGTCTGGGTTCCTGGAGGGGAGTTCTCGATGGGTTCGGAGGATCCCCGGGGCGCGGTGTGCGGTGGCCCCGATGCCATGCAGGATGCGCGGCCGGTTCATCGGGTGTATGTCGATGGGTTCTTCATGGATGACACCGAGGTGACGAATCTGGAGTTCGGACGGTTCGTGCGCTTGACCGGGTACGTCACCGTCGCTGAACGAGTCCCGAGGGCCGAGGACTTCCCGGGTGCTCCGCCCGAGGCCCTCGTTCCGGGTTCCGCCGTGTTCACCCCGACGGACGGGCCGGTTCCACTGGACTCCCACTTCCGCTGGTGGCGGTATCAGAAAGGTGCCAACTGGCGGCATCCGGAGGGCCTGGGGACCTCGGTCGAAGGCCGCGATTCGGATCCGGTCGTCCATGTTGCCTACGAGGACGCGGAGGCCTACGCGCGCTGGTCTGGGAAGCGATTGCCCACCGAGGCCGAATGGGAATTCGCGGCACGGGGTGGACGATCGGGAGATCTGTATCCTTGGGGCAACGACCTGAAGCCGGAGGGCCGGTTCGTAGCCAATATCTACACGGGGCGTTTCCCGTCCACGGACACCGGAGTCGATGGCTTCAAGGGCATCGCACCGGTTGGAAGCTTTCCAGCGAATTCCTTCGGTCTCCATGACATGAGCGGCAACGTCTGGGAGTGGGTGAGCGACTGGTACCGTCCCGACGCCTACCAGCAGCGTGTGCTCGCGGCCGCCTTCCCCCGCAATCCGACCGGACCGATGTCTTCCCACGATCCTGAGGAACCCTCCGAGAGGAAGCGGGTCCATCGAGGTGGATCCTTCCTGTGCACGGATGAGTACTGCACCCGGTACATGGTGGGGAGCCGGGGCAAGGGGGAGGTCTCGACCGGCAGCAATCACGTGGGCTTTCGCTGCGTGATGACCGCTGACCAATACCGCACGCGCCGCGCTCCCTGAATCGGGAGGGGGCCGGTGCTGGAACCGTCACTCCATGAGCCGGCCCCAGAGGACCCGGAATGCACTGGCGAAATCCCCGGGCCTGCGTGCGATCCAGTCGGTCACGACCTCGGGTGGAAACCATCCACCGCCCCGGACCTCGGAAGGCTGCAGCACGAAGGGGCCTTCATGGGCGCATCGATAGACCCAGCAGAACTCCCAGCCTGTGTCGGGCGTCGCTTCCAGCCTCAGGAGTCGCTCGGGCACCTCAGCGAGGGACAGGCCCAGCTCCTCACGGACCTCACGGATGCAGCAGTCGTCATAGCCCTCGCCGGAGTCGAGATGCCCCGATGACGAGGAATCCCAGACGCCGGGCCAATTGTCCTTGGACAGGGAACGCTGCTGGAGGAACACCTCGTCCCTGTGGTTAAAGATCAACACGTGCACCGCGCGATGACGAAGGTCCCGACGATGCACCTCGCCCCGGGGGGCCTGCCCCACCACCACATCGTTCTCGTCGACGACATCAAAGATCTCCTCGCTCATGTCGGCGGGAGCATTGGATGGATGCCGAAAAGGGCAAGGCACGGCTTGTCGAGTTGGCTGGACGCGGCGTGTGGTGACCAAGGTCCGGGTTGACGACCACGGAGGAGCCGCGCATTTCCCGGGGATGAATTCCCTCGTGGGCCGCCGTGGCTTCCTTCGTTCCAGCGCATTTTCGGCCGCGGCGGTCGGCCTTTACGCCAATGAGGGTGCCGGGTCCCGCCCCGCCATGTCCCGGACCCTTGTCCTCGATGGCAACTGGATCCGCCTTGGTTGTCCGGCAGTGAAATCACCGTTCACCCTGGTGATGCTGGCGGATACCCACCTGTTCCGCGATGACGCCCGTGGTGACCCCTTCCGGCAGTTCAGCGGGCGCATGGCCAAGGCCTACAACCAGACCCGTCATTTCGAGACGCGGGAGCCCACCGATCCGGAGCGAGGATTCGAGGAAGCCCTGAAGGCGGCAGCCGACGCCAAGGCATCCCTGGTGGTCCTCGCCGGTGACATCGTGAGCTTTCCGTCGGAGGCCGCCGTGGACTGGGTGCTCGCACGGCTGCGTGCCTCGGGCCTGCCCTGGGTCTACACGGCTGGCAACCACGATTGGCATTACGAGGGAATGGACGGGTCTCTGGAGGAACTTCGGAGCACCTGGATCGGCAGGCACCTCAGTCCTCTCTACCAGGGAACCGACCCGATGATGGAGTCGCGCGAGGTGAACGGCGTCAGGATTCTGACCCTCGACAATTCCACCCACGAGATCACAGCCAGGCAGTTGAACTGGTTCCGGGAACAAGTCGCGACCGGTCGACCTCTTGTGCTGTGTGTTCACATCCCTCTCTATGCACCGGTACGCCCGCTGGGTTTTGGCTGCGGTCATCCGGACTGGGGAGCCCAGTCCGACGAGGGCTATGAACTGGAGCGGAGGGTCCGGTGGCGGAAGGGAGGGCACACGGAGACCACACTGGCCTTCCATCGGGAGGTGTTCGCCGCCCCCAACCTGCTCGGCGTGTTCGCAGGTCACATCCACCGGGCCTCCGTCGATGTCGTGAACGGCCTTCCGCAGTGTGTGACCGAGGCCAATGCCACCGGAGCCTTCCTGCGGATCGAATGCCTACCGATGTCATGAAGTGCAGCCCGTGGGTGACCGTTCGCACGGCAGTGTTTTCTTCCGTTCCAGGTCCCCCCTCTGCTCCCCTTGGTCATGCTCAAGCACACCCTCATCCATCCTGGGATCAACGCCGTGCTCGGACGCGCAGGCCACCACGCCAAGATCCTGATCGCCGATGGAAACTATCCGGCATCCACGAAGAAAGGGCCGAACGCCGAGGTGATCTCGATGAACCTGTCCCCGGGCCTCGTCACCGTGGCCCAAACCCTCAGGGCGGTCCTCAGCGCGATCCCCATCGACCACGTCAACACGATGGGGATCCCCGCCGACGATCCCTACGCCAAGATGGGCGAGCCGCCCGTATGGAATGAGTTCCGCGGCATTCTGAAGGAAGCGGGAATGTCCATCTCCCTCGAGCCGATCCTGAAGTGGGATTTCTACGAGGCAATGAAGTCCGACGACCATGTGCTCACGATCCAGACAGGGGATCAGGCTCTCTGGGCGAACGTGTTGCTCTCGGTGGGGTGTCGGACCGCGTCCTGAACCGGGTTGAGCCCCGGTCAGGGAGATCGGATCCGAAAGAACCGTGCCGTCGTCGAGGTGTCCCGGAGTGCAATCGGGACCCCCTTTGTGAATCCGGTGGTCGTCACCGGACTGCCGGGGATGGTGATCCAGTTCTGAAGATCGGAACTGGATTGAAGATCGTACGAGGAACCCTCCGGTCCGAAGCATAGCAGCTCGATCCCTCCGGCCGCCGCTTGGCAGACCAGTCGCGGCTCTAGGTCGTCATCGACAAGGACGATCTCGGTGCTGGAATCCTCGGTTCTGACTCGTGCGCCAGGTGGGGAACTCGGATCGATACGAAGGGTGAGCGTTAGAATCTCGTTGGCTTCGGCATCGGAGTCGTCGAGTACGAATGGAGGAAGGATCTTGATGAGCTCCCCAGGTGCGAAAGTCACAGTCATCGGGCCTCCGAGGTAGTCACGTCCTGCCGTCCCCGTTTCGGAACCTATGGAGACGATTGCCGTGATCGATCCGGCCGTTCCATCCTGGCGTCGGATCACGACGGAGGGTTGTCCCAGCGGCTGCTCCCTCAATTCGTAGCGTTTTTGTGCGAAGCCCAGTGTGCCGGGAGCGTCGTTGTCCACGACTCGGAGTGTTCCGGTGCTGGGGTTTTCCACGCTGGCACTGGCTGCTGATCCCGCCTGAAGCAGCAGGGTTGTTTTGAAGATCCGGGTGATCCCCGGGAGCTGATCATCGTCGACCAGCATCGATGGGCTTATGGTCCTCTGGATCTCCCCGTCAGCGAACCGGAGGCTAACGCGGTTTGTACGTAGGCCTTCAGACGGGTTCAACACGACTTCTACCGTGACGATTCCCGAGGCGCCGTTCCGTCGGACCACGGTCAATGGAACAGGCGAGTCGCCTGACTCAAGGATCTCGGCGTCCTCGTTGAGCAGGTTGAACGAACCCGCAGAAGAGAGCGTTCCTGCGAGATCCCCCACCGGGGCCTTGTCGATGGCCGCGAGTAGGGTGTCGCCGGTGAACTGGATCGTGAATCCATCGAGGCCGGTGGGATTCGTTGCGAGATCCAGAATTGCCCGGGTCACGTCCGTTTGGACCACGGTCTGAATCTGTGTGATCTGCCGGAGGGCCTCCACTGGATCGATTTCGGATGCCGCGGCTATCTTCAGCGTGTTCTGCTCCGAGATGGCCTCGGCAATACGGGAGGCGGTTGCCTCTGGGATCGATGTGCCAACCGAGGAGACCGTTGCCAAGAGTACAGAATGGATTGTGTCGGTGTTTTGCAGTTCGAGCGAGCCTACAGCCATGATGGTCTTGGCGATTTGATCCGTGACGATCGTCGAGGCCGTCTGGGTGTTGACCGATGGATCGAGTCCGCTCAGAAGAGTCGCAATCTGGGAAACCGTGTCCGCTACCCGCGCGGCAGCGGCTTGAAGGATGACGCCCTGGCGATTGCCTTGGAGAGCTGAGGAAATGGGGTCGAACTGGGTCAATGAAACCTCGGGCAGCCCCAAGGAGCGTTGAACGGTGGCCTCCGCGAGTGCGATCGAGTCCTGTCCCGAGGCGCGGGCCACGGAATCCACAAGGGTTGTCAAGGGAGTGACCACTGACGCCCCGGGAGGTGCCATGAGCTGACCCTGGAGCTTCACACCGGTTCCGAGGTCCATTCCGCCCTGGGCGATGATACGACCCTCCTGGAGATCGATTTGGCCGTTTCGATTGGTATCAAAAACCGAGAGATCCACGTTGAGGGAAAAGTTCCCCTGCCGATCTGTGGAGGAGTTTGGCTCTGCCGTGTCAAAGGCTCCGTTCAGGTTGGCGTCAAACCAGACGAATCCCCCGGCGATGTAGCCATCGATCACTGTTCCCGTTACGGCCAATGGGATCGTATTGCGAGTGAGCGTGACCGTGAACGAACGGCTGACCGCGGTAACCCCATCGGTAACAGCGACGGTGACGACATTGGTGCTGGGACCCTGGGCCTCGGTGGGGTTCCAGGTCAGCACTCCGGCCGAGGTGACGGTCATGCCGGTGGGGCCGGAGGTGAGGGAGAACGTGAGGGTCTGGGCCGGGAGGTCGGCGTCAGTGGCCGAGAGGGTGAGGGCCAGGACCTGTCCCTCGTCGAGGGTCTGGTCCGGAATGGCCGCGAAGACCGGAGCGGCGTTGACCTCGTTGACGGTGACGGTGAAGGAGCGGGTGGCGCTGGTGACGCCGTCGGAGACGGCGACGGTGACGGTGTAGGAACCCGGGCCCTGGGTCTCGGTGGGGTTCCAGGTCAGCACTCCGGCCGAGGTGACGGTCATGCCGGTGGGGCCAGAGGTGAGGGAGAACGTGAGGGTCTGGGCCGGGAGGTCGGCGTCAGTGGCCGAGAGGGTGAGGGCCAGGACCTGTCCCTCGTCGAGGGTCTGGTCCGGAATGGCCGCGAAGACCGGAGCGGCGTTGACCTCGTTGACGGTGACGGTGAAGGAGCGGGTGGCGCTGGTGACGCCGTCGGAGACGGCGACGGTGACGGTGTAGGAACCCGGGCCCTGGGTCTCGGTGGGGTTCCAGGTCAGCACTCCGGCCGAGGTGACGGTCATGCCGGTGGGGCCGGAGGTGAGGGAATACGTGAGGGTCTGGGCCGGGAGGTCGGCGTCAGTGGCCGAGAGGGTGAGGGAGAGCGTGGAGCCTTCCTCGACGGTCTGATTGTTGATGGCTGTCAGCGCCGGGCTGGCGTTGACCTCGCGCACCGTCACTGTGAAGGAACCGGTGGCTGAGGAGACTCCGTCCGAAACCGCAACAGTGACGGAGTAGCTGCCCGGGCCCTGTGCCTCCGAGGGCAACCAGGTCAGACGTCCAGCCCCCGTCACCGACATGCCTGAAGGTCCTGAGACCAGAGAGAACGTGAGGTTCTGCGTTGCGGTATCCGCGTCAGTGGCCGTGAGTGTCAGGCCCAGCAATTGCCCTTCGTCCGTGGTGATGTTGGAGACCGGTGCCAGGGCCGGGGAGCTGCTCTGGGACAGAGACAGTGTGATCGAACCGTTCGCCACTGAGCCTCCGGTGTTTTTGCCATCCACCGCGATCTGGTAGGTGGCGCCTGCTGAGGCCGTGAATGACAGCCAGCTTGTTGTTCCGGAGGCTGAGTCATCGTTGCTCGCCACCATGGTCAAGCTGTTGGCCGTTGATCCGGTGTAGACAGCAAGGAGGGTGTCGAAGACACTTCCTGAGGTTTGCAGAACCACAGGTCCGTTGGCGGGTGCCGTCCAAGTCCACCAGACCGATTGGCCGCCTGCGTTGTTGGCGTGATTCGGTTCCGCGGTTTCCTTCGTGGCATAGAGATTGGACCCGGCTTGCTGCCAGGAACCTCCAGCGACCGCTGCGCGATTCGCGAAGAGGTCGTTGGCAGGGGGGGCGGCGATGTTCAGCGTGATCGAACCGCTGTCTGCCCCGGACCCGTTGTTGTATCCGTCCACGGCGATCCGATAGGTCGTCCCGCCTGTCGCGGTGAATTGGACCCGGCTGGTGATGACGTTGGGATACGTCTCGTCGTCGTTGCTCGCGACGAGAGTCAGGCTGTTGACCGCGGTTCCCGTGTAGATGCCGAGGATGGTGTCGAAAGTGCTTCCCCGGGTGTTGATCGTAGCCGTTCCCGCTGAGGGTGCGGTCCATTTCCACCAGACTGATTTGCCTCCGACATTGTTCGCAGCGTGGTTTGGTTCACCGGATTCCTTGGTGGCGACCTGATTGTTTCCCGTCGCCTGGATTACATTGCCGGCAAGGTCGGTTGCCGCGCTGAAGTTGTCGTTGGCTGCAGGGCGCGCGATTGAGAAGGATGTGACGACGGTCTGGGTTGTCTTGGATGGAGCCGACGCCTGGACTGTCAGGACGAGCTGGTCCCGGTCGCTGGGGACGGTGAACGAGGCGCAGTACAGGTGATCGTTCGCGGTCGTATCCGGAGAAACCCCATCGTTGCGGAAGGTCATCGAGGGGAGGCCCGTGGCGGAACCTGTGACCGTGGCATTTCCGATCGCCGTCAGGTCGGTGACCTGGGCCACCAGCTTGACGGATTGACCTGCGATGAGGGAACCGCTCGACGAAACTGAAACCTCGAGTGTGCCGTTCGGACTTGCCGTGAGGGCATTGTAGGCATTCACCCGGCCTCCGGTCGCGGATCGGCCATTCAGCGACGCGACGGGAACGGTGGTGGCCAAGAGGCGCTGACTCAGATCGAAGACGGAGATGCCTGGAAACTTCGAGATTACCAGTGCGGCCACGCCTGCGACGTGGGGCGTAGCCATGCTGGTGCCGCTGCTCGTCGCATAGGCGTCGTTGGCCGTGTGGTAGGTCGAGTAGATGTCGACGCCGGGAGCCCCGACGTCCACGTTTCGCGACCCGTAATTGGAGAATCCCGGCAGGTTGTCGGAACGATCCAGCGCGGCCACGGAAATCACGTTGTCGACGTCGTAGCCCGAGGGGTAGTGGGGGATGACATCCGAGTTGGCGGATTCGTTACCGGCCGCGGCCACCAAGAGCACGCCCTCGTTCCGCGCGCGGGTGATGGCGTCCTTGAGGGATGTCTCATATCCCCCTCCGCCCCAGCTGCAGCTCAGTACCCGGGCTCCTTTTGCGACAGCGAAGTTGATGCACTCGATGGCGTCGCTCGTGAAACCGGATCCTCCGGCATCCATGAACTTCAGGCCCATGAGGCGCACGTTCCAGGCGACACCAACGTGCGGCCCCGATCCGTTCGCTGCCGCCCCGATCGTCCCGGCGCAGTGGGTTCCATGGCCATTGTCGTCCATGGGATTGCCTGAACCGGTGACGGCGTTGATTCCGTAGACATCGTCGACATATCCGTTGCCATCGTTGTCGATGCCATCGGAGGCGAGGGCCCCGGATTCTCCTGGATTCTGCCACATCTGGGCACTCAGGTCCTGGTGGGTGTAGCGGATGCCGGTGTCGATCACCGCGACGATCACGTCGGTGGATCCGGTCGTGATGTCCCATGCCCGCACCGCATCGATGTCGGCTCCGGAAAGACCTCCGCTCTGACCCTGATTGCGGAGTCCCCAGAGCGTCCCATTGGAAAAGGCGCTGTCGTTGGGCACCGCATCGGCGACATGAAGGTAGTCGGGCTTGACGTAGTCGAAGAGACCCGTCTCCTGGAGCTGTTGGATCCGGGAGAGAAGGTGCTTGCGGCGTTGCTCGGGAGTGGTTTGCGACCGGGGATCCACTGGGAGTTCCTCATCGAGAACAACAAGGTTGGTTATCCTTGAGAACCGCTTCAGTTCCCTGAGCCCCAGCTTTCTCAGGCGGGCACCCAGGTCTCCTTCCCGCGGCTGGATGGAGTAGCGCGCGACGATCCGCGTGCGGTGGGCCAGTCCGGCGGGAGTCGGCACCGTCTCCGGGGCACGCCGTGGCTGTGGGGAGGCCAGGCCGATCCAAGCCTCAAACAAAGAAACCCAGAACAGCAGCCAACGCGTTGTCGACGGAGCCTTCAACAGGTGGAACAGCAACATTGCCGGATAGCACGAGCGGTGCCATGGGATTTTTCAGGGAAAACCCCGTGTCTTTGCAGAGGTTTTCACCTTTGAAAAAGCCGGGTGATGCAGCGGTCGGCTAGGAAAATTCCCGAGGGGGATTCCGCGGTCTCCGGAATCAGTACAACCCGTTTTCCACCAATAGGATGGATGCTAGTCCAACCGATTCTGGGCTGGTGCTGGCGCAAGGCCACCAGTCCCGGCCCATCCGCCGCACGCCGCGAGACGGTGTCCGAAACGAGGCTTGATGTCCTCGGGATGACCGCAGAGCCTTTCGGAACACTCCCCAAGTCGGTTGCTGCGGTTGCCGTGGAGGTCCTTCTCCGCAGCTCAAACTGGGGTTGATCTACTGTGAAAATCCGACCGAAAGACATTGCGTTAGCGTTCACGCTGATCGAATTGCTCGTGGTCATCGCCATCATCGCGATCCTCGCCGGAATTCTCCTTCCTGCGTTGGGGCGGGCGAAGGATCGGGCCCAGTTGACGATCGATCTGAACAACGTCCGCCAAATCGTCATGGCGAACCAGATCTACGCCACCGACAACCGGGACTACTGTGCCCATCCGACCTGGGGTGGCGATCTGAGTGGCCCGGATGGCTGGGTCTACGCGACGAAGAACACCGGCCGGATCCCGGGTGGACCCCCGAATCCGGTCTCGGCGGCGGGCAAGGACGTCAACTCGGCCCAGTTCAGCAACCAGGTCGCCTTCTTCCGGATCAGCCAGCTTGGTCCCATCCTCGGCGACCACAAGATCTGCTGGTGTCCCAAAGATGTGGCGACCCGTGGGTCGGGCCGCCTGAAGACGCTGTGGCTGGGGCGTCCGCTGAAGCTGACCTCCTACTGCTGGAACGGGACGATCGGGGGTTACAACAACGTCGGGCGCAATCCGCCCTTCGTGAATGGCGGCACCTACAAGATCAGCGACTTCCTCTCCACCGATTGGCAGCTCTGGGAACAGAACGAGCTGGATCCATTGAACTTCAACGACGCCTCCAACGTGCCGCCCCCCGGAAACGTCGGGAATGGTGTCTCCATCCGACACGCCGGCACCGCCTCTTGGGGCGCCGTCAACAATCCCAACGGCAACAGCGGCGTGAAGAACCTCCCCGGAGGCGCGGTGGTCGGCATGTTCGGGGGATCGGCCCAGATGGTGAAATGGAACCTCTCCTACGACCTCATCAACAAACTCCCGGCGCCCAATGCGATCTTCAACGGCCCGATCTACCGGCCGTGACCGTGCGGATGGAGTTTCACGCTTGATGCACCCGGGATCCCCCCGAGACTCCCGCCCATCATGGTGACCTCGAAGACGGAGCCCAAGGGGCCGGACTGGTTGACGCTTCCCGAGGGCAGTCGGGTGCTGCCCTTCCTGGTCATCCTCCTGTTCACCTCGTTGCCCTCCGGCTGGTATTCGGGGGCCGAGTTCTGGAACTACGCGATCAAGATCGTCGTCACCGCTGGTCTACTGGTCTGGCTGAGGCCCTGGCTTCCCGAGATGAAGTGGGCCGTAAGCCCGGAGGCGCTTGGAGTCGGACTCGCCATCGCCGCGCTCTGGATCGCCTGTGAGGTCTGGATCCCGACGAGTTCTCAGCTGACGGGCTGGTTCGAGAGCGGTTTCTCGAAGATGCCCAAGGCGACGCTGACCGATCCGTGGAACCCGGTGGCCTTCTTCAAGGAGGCGCCGGCTGTCGGGTGGGGACTGGTCGGCATCCGGGTCTTCGGACGATCCGTGATCATCCCGATGGTCGAGGAGGTGTTCTACCGGTCGTTCGTCTACCGGATGCTGATCGACTCGAAGTTCACCCAAGTCGAGCTCTCCACCTACCGTCCGCTCGCCTTCTATGGCACGAGTGCACTGTTCGGCATCGCCCACGGCGATCTCTGGATCCCGGGTATCCTGTGCGGCATGTCCTACCAATGGCTCGTCCTGCGCAGGAACCGGCTGGGTGACGCCATCACGGCCCATGCGGTCACGAACCTCGTGATCAGCGTCTGGACCATCCAACGGGGCGAGTGGCGTTTCACCTGAGCCGCGCGGCTCCCCGGTCTCGTGATTGGGGAGGCCACCCTTGACGCGGGGCGTTTCTGTCGCATAGGGATCGCTTCTCTATGAGCGATTCCGCTGACGCACAAACCGAGAAGCACCATTTCCAGGCCGAGATCCAGCAGCTGCTGAATCTCGTCATCCACTCGCTGTACACCGACCGCGAGATCTTCATCCGGGAGCTGATCTCAAACGCGGCCGATGCCTGCGAGAAGCTGCGGTTCATCCAGGCCTCTGGTGGAACGGTGTTCCAGACCGACACCGCTCCCGGGATCAGCCTAGTGACCGATGAGAAGGCAGGCACGGTGACCCTGACCGACACCGGCGTTGGGATGACCCGGGAGGAACTCGTCGAGAACCTCGGCACCATCGCCCACTCGGGCACCAAGGCCTTCCTGAAGCAGCTCGCCGAGGAGCAGAAGCCCGATGCCAAGCTGATCGGCCAGTTCGGGGTGGGTTTCTACTCAGCCTTCATGGCCGCCAAGCGTGTCGTCGTCAGCACTCGGTCCAAGGAGGTCGATGGCTCCGGATGGCAGTGGATCAGCGAGGGCGTGGGAGGGTACGAGATCCAGCCTGCCGGGGACCTGCCGCGCGGCACAAAGATCGTCCTCGAGCTCAAGGACGACGCCAAGGAGTTCGCCGAGGACTACACCCTCGAGCGCCTCGTAAAGCGGTATTCCAGCTTCGTGCCCTTCCCGATCGAGCTGAACGGCAAGCGCCTCAACACCGTCCAAGCGCTCTGGGCCCGTAGCAAATCCGACATCAAGGAGGAGGAATACCAGGAGTTCTACCGGTTCATCGGACACGACCCCGACGCCCCATTGATGCGGCTCCACTTCACGGCCGATGCCCCGCTGGCGATCCAGAGTCTGCTCTTTGTCCCGACCAAGAACCTCGAGGCCATGGGGATGGGACGGATGGATTCGGAGGCGAACCTCTACTGCCGCAAGGTGCTCATCCAGCCCAAGGCCAAGGGTCTGTTCCCGGACTGGCTCCGGTTCCTCAAGGGGGTCGTGGACAGCGAAGACCTCCCGCTCAACATCTCGCGCGAGACCATGCAGGACACCTCGCTCCTGCAGAAACTGAACAAGGTGCTGACCGGCCGCTTCCTCAAGTTTCTCGGCGAGCAGGCCGAGCAGCAGCCCGAGACGTACGAGAAGTTCCACGCCGAGTACCAGCGGTTCCTGAAGGAAGGCATCGTCACCGACTACCAGCACAAGGAGGCCCTCTCGAAGCTCATCCGATTCGAGACCTCGGGACTGGACGCCGGGAAGAAGACTTCGCTCGCGGACTATGTGAAGCGGATGCCCTCGGATCAGAAGGAGATCTATTTCCTGCTCGCCCCCAACCGAACCTCTGCCGAGAGCAGCCCGTACTTCGAGGTCTTCCGGGAACGGCGCTTCGAGGTCCTGATCCTCGAGGATCCGTGGGACGAGTTCGTGATGGACCACCTCCACGAGTTCGAGGGGAAGCCTCTGAAGTCCGGCGAAAAGGCCGACCTCAACCTGTCGGAGACCCCGAAGAAGGAAGGAGCGCTTGACGAGGGGTCGGCGAAGTCGTTGGCCCAGTGGATGAAGGAGTCCCTCGGTGATCGCGTGGGCGAGGTGCGGATCTCGAGCCGGCTGGTCGACAGTCCGGCGGTGGTGGTCGATGCCGACAAGCAGACGTCCGCCAGCATGCGCCGCATCCTCAAGGCAGTCCGCCGCGACGACTCGACCCCGTCCCCGGACCGGTACGATCTCGAGATCAACCCCTCCCATCCCATCCTCGTGCGCCTGGAGGCGATCCGACAGAAGGACGAGCCCTTGGCCAAGGACGTCACCGATCAGGTGTTCGACAACGCCCGTGTGGCCGCCGGCATCCTGGAGGATCCGCGCGCCATGCTGGGGCGCCTGAACCAGCTGCTCGAGAAGGTCCTCCGCTGACCTGACTCGCCATCGTTCCTTCGGTCGTTCAGGAACGACCAGGAATCCCCCGTTCCCGTTTGCATCCTTCGCCGTTCGTGGACGCGGCCCCACTCTGGCCTCTCGACTTCCCGGATGATCCGGTATTCTTCCGACATGACCGCTGTGCCCGTCTGGTTCCGTCCCGTCGCGAACGCCCTGACCGTCATCGGCACCGCCAGTGCGCTGGGTGCTTCGGATGAGCTGTCCCTCGGGGTGAGGACCACCGAACCGCTGAGTCCCACCGAGCAACGGGCCCGCTTCCACGTGCCTCCCGGATTCGAGATCCAGCTCGTCACCCACGAGCCCGACATCCACAAGCCCATGAACTTGGCGTTCGACGCGATCGGACGACTCTGGGTCACCACCTCCATCGAGTATCCGTGGGCCGCGCCGACGAATCGTGTGGGCCGGGATCGGTTGATGATCTTCGAGGATTTCGGTTCCGATGGCCGTGCGCGGAAGGTCACCCAGTTTGCCGATGGCCTGAACATCCCGATCGGGGTCTATCCGTTCCGGACGGATGACCGGGGATGGAAGGCGGTCGTGTGGAGCATCCCGAACCTCTGGCTGTTGGAGGACACCGATGGGGACGGGACCTGTGATCGTCGGACGATCCTCTACGGTCCGTTCGATGCCTCCCGGGACACCCATGGCAACCAGGCGTCCTTCCGACGGGGGTTCGACGGCTGGCTGTATGCCACCCATGGGTTCAACAATGACTCCCATGTGACGGCACGGGATGGAAGTCATGTCGATCTCAACTCCGGCAACACCTACCGGATCCGCCTAGATGGATCCCGGATCGAGCACCACACCCACGGCCAGGTGAACCCGTTTGGGCTGACCTGGGATCCGAGGGGTAACCTGTACTCTAGCGACTGCCACACGGCTCCCCTGTACCAGCTGCTGGCTGGGGGATGGTATCCGAGCTTCGGCAAGCCCGACGACGGCCTGGGCTTCGCGCCGGTGATGCTGGAGCATGCCCACGGCAGCACGGCCATCGATGGGGCCAGCTACTACACCGACGACCTCTGGCCCGAATCCTTCCGGGACACGCTGTTCATCGGGAATGTCATGACCAGTCGGCTGAATCGCGATGTCGTCTCCTTCTTGGGGTCGACTCCGAAGGCCACCGAGCAGCCGGATTTCCTGACGTCCACCGACCCGTGGTTCCGTCCTGTCGACACACTGCTGGGACCGGATGGCGCCCTGTACATCGCCGACTTCTACAACCGCATCATCGGACACTACGAGGTCCCGCTCACACATCCCGGTCGGGATCGCGAACGGGGCCGGATCTGGCGCGTGGTCCATCGGGGGGAGGATGGCAGGCTCCGACTCCGCACTCCGGCGCTCGCCCTGGACCTGCCAGGGCTCGTCGGCGAGTTGGCTTCGCCCAGCCTGGGACGTCGTCTTCTGGCCTCGGCGGATCTCCAGGACCGGTTTGGTGGGCGGGCCGTCCCAGTCCTGGAAGAAACCCTCAAGACTCCCGCGAATCCGTTCCAACGTGTCCACGCCCTGTGGTTGCTCCAGCGACTGGGTGCCGACGGGAGGTCTCTCGAATCCACACTGACCGATGCGGATCCCTTCGTCCGGGTCCACGGCTTCCGGATGGTCGCCGATCGGGGAGGGTCGATTCCCGACTGGACGCTCCTGGCGAGGAAGGCTGTGACCGGCGATCCCGATGGATTGGTCCGCCGCTGTGCTGCTGAAGCCTTGGGTGCCCATCCGCAACCCGCCAACATTCCAGTGCTGCTGGCGGCGTTGGCGACCGTTCCTGCTGAGGACACCCACCTTCGGTACACCGTCCGGAAGGCGCTCCGGGATCACCTGTCCCAGCCCGAGATCTTCCGTTCCCTCCTCGACCACAAGGGATCCCCGGAGGAGACCCGGGTCCTGCTGGGGGTCGCTCTGGCGGTGCGGTCCCGGGAGTCGGCCACCTTCCTCCTCGGTCATCTGAATGCCCTCTCCGCCACGACGGTTCCAACCCTTCAGGCCGCGTTGCAGCATGCCGCCCGATATGCGGATGCCGGGGTGCTGCCCGCCTTGGTGGCGCGGATCCGATCCCAGTACCCGACCGATCCTTCGACGCAGCTGGAATTCTTCGGAGCCCTCGAGGAGGGGCAACGCCAGCGGGGTGGTGATAGGCCCGGGGCGCTCTGGGACTGGGGCCTCGATCTGGTCACCCAGTTGCTGGCATCCGGGAAATCCCCGGGATGGCAGACGGTGCCGTATGGGGAGAAGCCGACGCCGGATCCCTGGGAGTACCAGGAACGGTTCCGGTCGGAGGCAGGGACGATCCGGGTCCTCTCCAGCATCGTCCGGGGCGAGTCGTTGACCGGGATTCTCCGGTCGTCCGCGTTCGAGCCCAGCGATGAGGTCTCGTTCTGGCTGTGCGGTCATGATGGCTATCCCGACAAGCCCGCCGGCCATCGCAACGGGGTCCGGCTTGTGGATGCCGATTCCAGCAGGGTGCTTCTCGAGGCCTGGGCACCCCGGAGCGATCGGGCGAGTCGGATCGTGTGGGACACCCGCCCTCTCAAGGGGCGTCGCGTACGCCTCGAGGTGGTCGATGGCGACACGGGCGACGCCTATGCGTGGCTTGCGGTGGGCGACGTGTCTGGCGCCCCGGCGTTGCCGGAACGGTCGCCGAGGAGCCGTAGCGAGCAGCAGCTCGCGGCGATCCGTATCGCGGAGCGGTTGGGAGTGGAACCCGCCCATCCTGCCCTCCAGCCCGTGCTGACCCTCTTTCGGGATTCCCGTGCGGACCTTGCGGTCCGGGCGGCTGGACTCCGTCTCGTCATGCCGGCGCTCCGTGCGGATGCCGACTTCATCGGTGATCCCCAGATTCCGGACGTCTGGCGTCAGCTCGCCGCGGATGCCGTCACCTCGGGGAATCCCGTGACGCTCCAGGAATTCAGACGGCGTCTCTGGAAGGAAGCTCCCCGTCGGGTCCAGATCCGCGCGGCCCGGGGATTCGCGGCCGAGTCCCATGGGGTTCGTGAATTCGCTCTGGCGTTGGATCGCGGCGAGATCCCCATCGGGATCCTGAGGGATGGCGCCCTTCGCGAGGCGCTTCTCAAGCAGGCCGATCCCGCCTCGAAGGCACTCCTCGAAAAGGGGATCGGATCGCTGCCGCCTGCGGAGGACGATCGGGTGCAGGCCGTGGCGACCCGTCGGAACCGTTTGGGTGCAACCGTCTCCGATCCGGAGGCCGGACGCCGGGTGTTCGATCAGAACTGCCGGGCCTGTCACCAGCTGGGAGGCCAGGGCGGACTCGTCGGACCCCAGCTGACCGGGATTGGCAACCGGGGCGCCGAGCGACTCTGCGAGGACATCCTCGATCCCAACCAGAACGTGGACCACGCCTTCCGTCAGACCCTTTTGACCCTGAAGAATGGGGATTCACTCTCGGGGCTGTTCCGTCGTGAGGAGGGTGAACTGCTGGTCTTCGCGGATGCCACCGGAAAGGAGTTTACCCTCTCCAAGTCGGACATCGCCGAACGCAGGGAGACGGCCCAGTCATTGATGCCGGACAACTTCGCTGAGGCGTTGCCCGAGCCGGAGTTCAACCACCTCATGGCGTATCTTCTCGGCCAGCGGTGAAGGGAGAGCCCAGATCCGGGGTGCGAGATCCAGCGGTTCAGCAGGTCTCGCCTGGTGGGTGCCGCAGTGCCCTGCGGCACTGGGTGCGAAGCACCCACACCACCCCGGGGTGTCGATGCCTCACGATGACGTCGCTCGGGTGAACCGCGGTGGCCCACCTCTCCCGGCCGGGTCCCTCAATCGAAGATCACCGTCCGGTTGCCGCAGAGAAACACCCGGTCCTCGAAAACGAGCCGAAGGGCCCGGGCGAGGACCATCTGCTCGACGTCCCGACCCGACCGCGCCAGCTCCTCGGCGTCGTGGGAGTGATCCACCGGGATCACCTGCTGGACTAGGATCGGTCCCGCATCCAGCTCGTCGGTGACGAAATGCGCCGTCGCTCCGATCACCTTCACGCCCCGTTCGAAGGCCTGGTGATACGGACGGGCCCCCACGAAGGCCGGGAGAAAGGAATGGTGGATGTTGATGATGCGGGCCGGGAATTCCCGGACGAATTCCGGGGACAGGATCCGCATGTACTTGGCGAGGACCAGATAGTCGGGACCCAGTTCCAGGACCCGGTCCCGCACGGCGGCCTCCTGGCCGGTCCGATCCTCCCCGGCGACCGGGATGTGGTGGAACGGAAGGCCAAACCTCCGGACCAGCGGCTCCAACGTGGCGTGGTTGCTGAGAACACCCGCGATGGATGCATTCAGTTCGCCGAAGGCGTGTCGGACCAGGATGTCGGCCAGGCAGTGATGTTCCTTCGAGGCGAGGACCACGATCCGCTTCGGGTTCGGCCGGATCAGCCGCAGCGTCGCCGATTCCGGAAGCACCGCGGACAGTTCCTGGGTGACGGCGGCTTCGTCGACCGTGCCGTCGAACTCCGTCCGCATGAAGAACCGTCCCAGCGAGCGGTCGACGAATTCGTGGTTTCCAACCACGTTCACCCCGCGACGGAACAGGATGCCGGTGATGTCGTGGACCAGCCCGGGGCGGTCCGAGCATTCGACGAGGAGGATGCGCGGTCTCATGTCGGGAGGTCTCCCATCCGTCGATGCGGAGGGATCAGAGCTTCAATGCGTTGAGAGGCTGCTGGAAGGCGTTGAGGTACCGGCTGTTGTCGAGCGTGTCCCGGAGATGGTGGATGGCCGACTCGATGTCGATCACCGAACGGGGAAGGGTCGTGCCGGCGGCGTTGGGATGGCCACCGCCCTGGAGCTGGGTCGCGGCGGGGAGGGCCTCGCCATTGAGGCTGCGGAAGCTGGCCACGAAGGTGCGATTGGCCTTCGGAAACAGCGTCACGAGGACCTTGTAGGGGGTCGACCGGCTGTCCAGGAGCTGGTGCACGATGAGGTTCGTGTCGCCGATCGAGGTATGGACGAGTCCAACCTCGGGCGTGATCTCCTCCACATGTTCCCGGGCCCAGGCGAGGCCCAGCGGATTCTCGACCGTCCGCTTCACCGTCATGACCTGGAGCAGGGGATGGTCCACGAGCCGCTCGGGATCGCCGCCGATCACCTTGTGGAGATTCCAGAACCCGTACTCCTTCACGAGGGCCGCGTAGTCGTTCGCCAGCCCGAACTCCGGATCCTCATTCTTCCAGAGGTCGCCCAGATTGGTGAGGTGCACCAGTCGATCGAGCTTTGGTGTGGCGAGTCCATGTTCCTGGCACCAGCCGTAGACCAGGGCCGAGGCCGATTTTTCCGGGCTGTGGACCAGCCGGGCATTCTTGGGCGGCCCCGAGTGGACGTGGTGGTCGAAGATGATCCATCCGTGACGATCGAGTCGTGGTTCGAAGGTGAAGTCGGAGATCCAGGCGGTTGCCTCGCCCATGACCCGGTTCTTCCACCCCTGGTAGTTCCAGGCTTGGAGAGGGATGTCCGTCCCGAAGAGCTTCCGGGCAAGCCGGACAAGAAGGAGGCCGGAGACCAACCCGTCGAGATCGCTCTCGTGGGTGCAGATCACTTCCGGCTTCTGGGCAGAGTCCATCCCGGAGGCTACCGCGGTGCCATAGGGTGTCGACGCCAGATGCGCGATGTCCGCACCGGGACGGTGGACTCCTGTCCAGGGCCGGTGTCGATGGGGTCGGGCGCGGACACCCCCTTTCCGGCGCCTACCGTCCGCTCTTCGGGGCGTCGTCCACCAGCACGCAGCGAAAACCCGCGCTGATATTGCGGTTGTTGGGCTTGCTGGGGTGACGGTAGGAGGCGTTCAGCGCGGATTCGAGGTTGTCGATCCAGGAAGCGCCCCGCAGCACCCGCGAGCCGCTGCCAGGTTCCGTTTCATCCTCACACCATTCCCAGACGTTGCCCCCCATGTCGTACAGGCCCAGGGCATTGGGCGCGAAGCTCCCCACCGGGGCCGTCCGCGGGAACGGATCCCGGTAGTAGTCGATCACCCGGAACTCCTTCGGCCAGTCGACCTCCGAGGCCTCCGCCCCCGGGTAGTTGCCGACCGGGTTGTTGTCGATCAGCGGAGGGAATCCGGTTCCCCAGGGGAAGACGTCGGGCACGCCACTGCTGCGGTCCTTGGGCGTCCGGCCAATCTCTGGCTGCAGACCCACAGCCTGGCTCCATTCGAGATCGGTGGGCAGTCGGTAGGCCTTCCCTTCCTTTTTGGACAGCCAGGCGCAGAAGGCTTTCGCGTCCTCCCAATTCACGCCGCAGACGGGATGTCGATCCGTCTGGGGAAACCCGGGCGACATCCACGAGTCCCCCTTTCGCGTCCAACGGTTGGTCGTCAGGGAATAGACGGCATTGGTGGCGGTGTACCCGGTCTCCTTGACGAACAGGGCAAAGTCCTGTCGGCGTGTCTCCCAGGTCGAGACAAGAACCGGGGTGCCGGGCAGGGCGACGAAGCGCATCCCGATCGAGTTGGTCCAGAGGCGCCTGGACGGGGTCGCGGCGGGTTCCGCCGAGTCCGCAGCCCGTGCGAGAACGTAGCCGAACAGAAGGGCCAGCAGAAGGCTCCACGAAGTCATCGATCGCGTGGTCATGGAATGACAATTCCGGACGTCCCCGATGCCTGCAACTGACAATCTCCAACCGTTGGGCCGAGGCCCGGAGTCCGGGGATCGAGGACCCGGGACGCCGCGCTCTCCATCCTCACTCCGTCCGGATCACACGCTGGATCCGGACCGGGGGTGTCAACGTCTGGCCGTCCGCCGGTGAGCCATGGATCCGCCGCACCACGTCCATTCCCTTCACGACCCGACCGAACGCCGCGAAGCCCTGGCCGTCGGGATTCCGACGCCCCCCGAAATCCAGTTCCGGCTGGTCCCCGATGCAGATGAAGAAGTGGTCCTGGGCCGTGTCGGGCCTGTCCCGGGCCATCGACACCGTGCCATCGAGGTGCCTGAGGCCCCTGTCCCGGGTCCGCTCCAGCGGAATGGGGGGCAGGAAGTCGTTGGTCCGGGAGGGGTTCGCCCTGGCCTGGATCACCGAGATCTTGACCTCATTCGTGGGCTGGTTGCCCGGCGTGACCGTCCGGAAGAACAGACCGTCGGCGTAGAGTCCCTGCTGGGCATAGTGCAGGAAGTTGGTGACCGACCGGGGAGCGGCCCGGGTGTCCAGCTCCAGCTCGATGTCCCCCTGGGCGGTCTGCAGGAGAAGACGGGGCTTTGCCACCACGGCTTCGTCCCGCCAGCGGAAGCGCGGTGCCCTTGTGCTGTCGAATCCCGCCAGATGGGTCCGATCCGACGGATCGCGGAACGCGGGTTTCCGGTACCGCCAGGGCCTGTCCCCGAAAACCTCCTCGCAGAGGCGGGCCACCCCGGGGTCGTAGGCCCGCAGCTCGGCCCGGGTGTTGACGTGGTTGTGCAGCGCGTCGTTCTCCCGGTTGTCGTCGAACCACGACTGCACCGCCTCGGCCCAGTATTCCTCGCGGTTGGATCCCGCATACGTCCCTTTCCAGAGACCGCGGCGGCTCGCGTTCTCGAAGGCCGCCGCCAACCGGTTGTCGAACGTCGGATCCACCGCGCTGAGACCCATGCTGTGGATGGCGTGGGCAAACTCATGGATGGCGATGTTCTCGGTGCCGTAGGGATCGCCAGGGTAGCCCAGCAGGTTCTCCTCGGCGCAGCTCACGGCCGGCGCCTCGGGTGTGGCCCCCAGTCCCCGCGCCCGCCGATCCCAGAAGATCCTCGGACGCAGCCCGGCGTGTTCCGGGATGTCGGTCGTGTATTCGTCGAAGGCCATCACCGCCAGCCGCGTGTGGTTCGTCGCCATCGCCCCGAGGAGGTCGTCACGACCCTCCATCAGGTGCCGGACGATCCACGCCGCCTCGCGCAGCGCCGGATCCGAGACTCGCGACGATCCCACGATCGGCAACGGCCCCACCGCAATGTGCTTCTGGTAGAAGGGGGCCAGCTGGAACCGTTCCCGCAGGGCGGGCGGCACAGGGCCGACCTGTGAAGCGGACACGGCCGCGCTGTCCTGGGCGTGCAGGGTCAGGGCCAGGAGACCAAGGCCGAGACGCAGGAGCAGGGTTCGGATCATGGAATCAGGTGGACGGCGATCCGGTCGGGCCGAGCCCTCCGAGGAACCGTCGGTGGAGGGGGCGCGCCAGGAGCCAGAGCAGGAGGCCGGCCGCGCCGGTGACCAGGAAGACCTTGAAGAACTGGACCGGCATGTCCTGGGCCCGGGCCCCGGTGACCTGGCCCGCAAGCAGTCCGGCCAGCAGGTTGCCCAGCGAGGCCGCAAGGAACCAGAGCCCCATCATCTGGCCGACGAACCGGGACGGTGCCAGTTGGGTCACGGCCGAGAGTCCGACCGGACTCAGCAGCAGTTCCCCCAGCACCTGCAGCAGGTAGGTGGTGAGGAGCCATGTGGGCCAGACCGTCCCGTGGTCGAGAGCCCGACGGGAGCCGATCTGGAGGACCCCAAAGCTGAGAGCCAACAGGATCAGGCCCCAGGCCAGCTTGGTGATCAGCAGAGGCTGATGGCCCCGACGGGAGCGATGCACCCACCAGGCGGCCACGACCGGTGCGAAGACCACGACGAACACCGCGGGGACCGATTGGAACCATCCGGCCGGGATCTCGAAGGAGCCGAGTCGGCGTTCCGTGAACCGTTCCGCGAACAGGTTCAGGGACGATCCGGCCTGCTCGTATCCGCTCCAGAAAAGCGCGGCGGCGAGGAACAGGATCAGAATGACCCCCACCCGGCCCCGTTCGCCGGGTCCGAGTCGGACCCCCAGCAGCATCCAGGCGAAGGTTCCGATCGCGACCGCGGCGATGACGCCTGCGGCGTTGCGGGCGAGCCCGACCGGGTCGAGGCGCCACCAGCCCAACAGTCCGATCACAAAGACCAGGGCGAGACTGCTGGCCGCGCCGGCGACCAGTCCCCAAGCCATCCCCGGATGCGGATGCGGATGGACCGGTTGGGTCCCGAGATCCCCAAGGTGTTGGGACTGCACCCGGTACTGGATCAGTCCCAGGATCATCCCGACCCCGGCCGCCCCGAAGCCATAGTGCCAGGCGATCTTCTCTCCGAGGGCGCTGCAGAGCAGGGGGCCGATTGCGGCACCGAGGTTGATGCCGAGGTAGAACAGGGTGAACCCGGAGTCCCGCCGGGCCCCTCCCTCGGGATAGAGAAGTCCCACGAGGGTGCTGATGCTGGGCTTGAGGAGCCCGGTGCCGAGGACGATCAGGAGCAGGCCTGCCAGCAGGAACGGGAGGTGGTGTCCGAGCAGGGTGAAGTGTCCGGCCGCGATCAGGCATCCTCCGTAGGTGACGGCCCGTCGATGCCCCAGGAGCCGGTCGGCGATCCAGCCGCCCGGCAGGGCGGCGAGGTAGACCCCCGCCGTGTAGAGCCCGTAGAGCGCGGTTGCCACATCCTCGGTGAGTCCCAGTCCGCCGTGGTCCACGGAGTCGACGAGGAAGAGGACCAGCAGCGCCCGCATTCCATAGTAGCTCATCCGCTCCCACATCTCGGTGAAGAACAGCACCGGAAGTCCCCTGGGGTGCGGTTGGGATGCGGACGTCATGATCTGGGATGGGTGCGGTCCGTGGGGTGTGTCCCCAGGTGGAGTGCGGCGCCCGTTCAGTCCGGCGGATTCAGCTGGGCTCCGATCCGCGACGCCTCGGCTTCTGCCTCCGCCAGTGGCTTGCCGGCCCCCATCCCCGGACGTTTGTGACCGATCGCGGTCAACAGCGGGTCCTTCATCACGGTCTGTCGGCGCGTGACCTGGTCGAGCACCGCCTTCCCGCGAGGCGACGAGGCGATGAGGCGGTCGGGAGTGTCCGACTCCAGCAGCGTCGGATCCGCTCCCAACTGCCGCAGTACCTCACGCGCAATGATCCAGTGGCCCTGGTCGTTGGCATGCACCCCGTCCCCCGCGAGCAGGAACTTCGGATCCGTCTTCCGCTTCTCCGCGAGGAATCGGTTCATCGGACCGTGGATGTCGATCACCTCCCACCCGTAGGCCCGCTGGGCCACCAGCCAGTCGGCATAGCGGTCGAGCACTGTGTTGTAGCCCTCGAAGGGGGAGCGGTACTCCTCCTTCCCGGCCGGCAGGGTCTGGCCGGCGAGGGGCAGGGGATCGAACACGGGTGGGGTGAGATGGATCACCCGGACGCCCACCTTCCCGGCCTTCTCCCGGAGTTCGCGGATGCCGTCCTGGAACTTCTGGAACCGCTCCTCGCTGAACGGATGGTAGATGCCGTCGTTCATCCCATAGCACGCCACGATCAGGTCGGGCTTGGCCTGCTCGAGGACCCGATCCAGCCTCTCGAGCAGCGTGGGTCTAGGGAAGGAGCCCCCCGCGTGGCCGGGTTCGGACAGACCCGAGACCGTCTCGGAGGGGAGTCCGAGGTTGAGGAATTGGACCTTCGACTCCGGAAACTGGAGATGGAGCCACGTCTCGACGAGCGGCAGCCAGCCACCGGCGTACGTGATGCTGTCGCCCAGCACGACAATCCTCCGGGCCGGAACGAAATCCCGGGCCGTGGCGGTCGGAACGGCCAAGGTCGGCGCAGGGGTCAGCACAATCCGCTGGATGTCCATGATGGCCCCGGCCTTCTTCGTGCGGGGTTTTATGGCCAGGGTGTAGGAGCCGGGCTTGTCCAGTATGACGCGTCCGATCTGTCGCGGGACGAAGTATTGGAAGTGCCCGGTTTCCTCCACGATGAAGGGCAATTGCTGCTGGCCGACCTGGATGACGGCCTCGCTGCCTCCCTGGGTGCGTCCACAACCCTGCCAGACCTGCACGTCGAAGGTCCCGGGCTGTTCGACCTCGAAGGTCCAGTCGGCCCAGTCGGACGGGTTCACCCAGTACCCGAGGCAGTTTTTGTTCGTCGCCGGTTCATAGCGCATCATCACGCTGTGGGTCGTGGCCGAGTGGGCGGGTAGCTCGATGCGGCCGGTTCCGCTCTGGGCTTCGGGATGCCCTTCCGGGGCTGGGCGAAGGACCAGCTTGGCGACCCGGATCGGGACTCCCGCCGTTGCCTCCGAGCAGGCCAGCCGGATCGAGAAGGGTTCGGACGTCGGCAGGTACAGGCGCCCCATCGTCACGCTGCTGTACCGGTCCAGGCCTCCGGTCCCGGCGGGTTTCTGGGTGTAGTCCGTGTCGAGGACCCGGATCTGGATCCCGGGCTGCTGTTGGGACACGGCATAGGTCATCAGAAGGTCATAGCGACCCCACCGCGTGGGCTTGTAGGTCCACTCCAGCGTGCCGCCCGAGTTGAGCTCGACGACCTGTTCCCCGGTCTTCGGGATCGGAACGAGCCTTGTGGTGCCGCTCATCTTTGCGGCATCCACCGGAAACACGATCTCCCCGTCGGAACTCTGAAGCGGTGCCGCAGCACGGAGGGCGGATGGGATCGAAGCCAGTGCGAGAGCCAGGACGAGGAGCGGGAAGCGGACCGGGATCATCGGACAAGTCTGACGAGGCCTGTCCGCGGGGAAAAGCCCAGCGTTGTGGGTAGAGTGAGAATGGGGCAGGGACTCACGCGGAGGCGCGGAGACGCGGAGGAAGGACGGGAGGGGTGGCGAGAAACCAATTCTGGATCAGACAGAGGAAACTGCGCTCAACGATTCGAGGCCCAGGGAAAACCGTCGTCGGATGGAACCCGGATGCACCTGATGTTCAATCCTGGGTCCGTTGCCCAAAGCTCCATCGTGGACCGATGTGGCTCCCGATTCCACGGGAGACGAAACCGGCATGCAGAAACCTCTCTTCGGCGTGTCGTTTTCTGCGTGTTCGCGTCTCCGCATGGCTCCCCTCATCCCCAGTTTATTTGCCCTCGAGACCGAGCAGGTAGTGCAGGACCAGATCCGGAAGATCCAGGGAGTATCCGCCCTCGAGGATGCTGAACGTGGGGATGCCGGTCGCCCGGAGGCGTTGGCCGATCCAGTAGAAGTCCTCGCGCTCGAGGCTGCCGTTGGCCAAGGGATCCCGGGAGTAGGCATCGAATCCGGCCGACACCCCGATGATCTGGGGGCGGCTCTCCAGCAGCCGCTGCAGAGCCTGCTCGAGGGTCTTTCGCCACTCGACCCGAGGTGTGCCGGGGGCGACAGGGAAGTTGAAGCAATTGTTTCCGACAGGCCCCGCCCCCGTGCCGGGATAGCACGGATGCTGATGGACCGAAGCGAAGGTGACCCCGGCGATGCCGGCCACGACATCCTCGGTCCCGTTGCCGTGGTGGACGTCGAAATCGAACAGGGCGATTCGCTCGATCCCGGTGGCTCGGGCTTCGAGCGCCGCGATGGCCAGGGAGCTGAGATAGCAGAAGCCCATGGCCTGGTCCCGCGTGGCGTGGTGTCCCGGCGGACGTAGGAGGCTGAAGGCGGGTTCACCGGTTCGGATCAGCTCCAGAGCCTTCAGGGCGCCACCGACCCCGCGTCGTGCATGATCGCCTATTCCCGGGAAGAAGGGTGTGTCGCCATCGAAATCCTGGGCCAGGGCGAGGCGCTTCAGATGATTCTCCGAATGGCCCCGTAGCAGGACCGAGTCCTCAACGGGGGACGGCTCGGACCAACGGAGGTCCAATGACTTCTGTTCCCTTAGCAGTTCTGCGGTCCGCTGAACCCGTGCGGGCTTCTCGGGATGGCCCACGGCCCGGTACTCCGTGCATCGGGGATCGGTGATGATCGTCATGGACCCAGCCTCCTGCATCGAGGCACGACCGGCAATCGTCGTCGGAGTGCCGTCACGCGGAGGGGGCCTGGAGACGAGGGATTCACACGGAGACGCGGAGACGCGGAGGAAGAACCGGAGGAGACTAGGACGGCGGTTGGGAACATCGGGGTGGGCGTGACTTGTGTTCGGGTCGACGACCGGGCGGCTGCAGTCGAGGCCCGTTTTTTTCTCTCCTGTGCTCTCCTTTCTCCGCGTCTCCGTGTGAGTCCCTGTCCCCTCACCCCCGCGTGATTCCAACGCTTCCCAAGGCGCCCTCAGGTGCGCACCGTTTCTGTATGAACCCCTGGCATTGGTGGAGGGCCTTGGTCGTGGTCGGATGTTGGATCGGGTTCCTCGACACCCTTCTTGAGGCGGCTCCCCGCAACCTCAACTTCATCCCAGTTGGCGTCGCCCGGGTCGACCTCTCCCCCACCAACGCCGTGCCCCTGATGGGCTATGCCGCACGCGCTGGGTTGCCCGCGCCGACGAATCTGGCCCAGCACATCCATGCCCGGGCCCTCGCCATCGGGAGCCGATCCCAGGCGGCCGTCCTCATCGCCATCGACAACTGCATCCTGCCCGGCTCCATCACCGACGACATCCGTTCGCGGCTCGCACAGAGGGTCGGCCTCGCCCCGGCGCAGGTCGCGCTGACGGTCACCCACACCCATAGCGCCCCCTGCCTCACCGGAGCCGCCCCCAATATCTTCGCCCGGGACCTGACCCCGACGGAGCAGGAACAGATCGCGGCCTACACCGTGTATTTCACCGAACGACTCGAAGAGGCCGCACGACTCGCCCTGGAACGAAGGCGTCCCGCGCGCCTCTCCTGGGGCAGGGGTTCCGTCGGGTTTGCCAAGAACCGTCGGACGCCCGGTGGGCCGGTCGATCATGACCTGCCCCTGCTACGGATCACGGATCCGAATGGGGAACTCCGCGCGGTGCTGGTCAGCTATGCCTGCCATTGCACGACGCTGAGCGGCGAGCTGAACGCGGTGCATGGCGACTGGGCCGGTGCTGCCGCCGAGGCCTTCGAGCGGGAACATCCGGGGGCCATCGCGCTCGTCGCGATCGGTGCCGGTGCCGATGCCAACCCGGACCCGCGCGGCACGATCGAACTTGCCACCCGTCATGGTGAGGCTCTCGCCGCCGAGGCGGCGCGTCTGGTGAAGCTCCCGCTTCAGGATCTCCCCACGGCTCCCGCCTGCCGGCTGCAGACCCTCCAGCTGCCCTTCCAGCCCCACTTCACCCGCGAGGAATGGATCCGGCGCTCCACCAACTCCGGGATTGTCGGTTTCCACGCCCGACGCTGGCTTGCCCGGATGAATCGCGGTGAAACCGTCTCCCCGACGCTTCCGTATCCCGTGCAGACCTGGGCGTTTGGGGATCGGATGGCCATGGTGTTCCTGGGGGGAGAGGTCGTGGTCGACTATTCCCTGAGGCTTAAGCGCGAGCTCGATCCCCAGCGACTCTGGGTCAATGCCTACGCCAACGACGTGCCCTGCTACATCCCGTCGCGACGCATCCTCGACGAGGGTGGATACGAGGCGGAGACCTCCCTCTGGTACTACGACCGCCCCCAACGCCTCTCTCCCACCATCGAAGACCAGATCGTCGAGGCGGTGCGCGAGCAGTTGCCGAAGTCATTCCGGATCGACCCCGCCTGTGGCGAATCCCCACCTCCCAGGACGCCGATGGACGCTCCTCGGGCGTTCCGCACGACCCGGGGTCGCCCTCCGCACCACGCTGGAGTACCCTGATCTCCAATGATGAACGGGTCGAAACCTCACTCCCTGCTGGATCGTGAGCGCGATCTGGTCGGACGTCTGACCGCGCTTCGCGACCCGCAGGCCCGCTTTGCCTGGGCGGTCGAGCAGGCTCGGCTTCGATCGCCTCTCCCCGACGCCCTGCGTCTGGAAAGCCATCGGGTCCAGGGGTGTCTGGTCCGACTCTGGCTCGTCCCGGAGTTCCGCGACGGCCGCTGCTGGTTCCAGACCGATTCGGATGCCGCGACCCTGCGCGCGTTCAGCGGAATCCTGTGCGACCTCGCCAGCGGACTGCCGCCCGAGGACCTCGTCGACTGGAGGCCCGAATTCCTCGACCGGCTCGGATTGCTGCGACAGCTCGCCGACAACCGTCGGGCGACGATCGGCCGGGTGATCGACCTGATCCGTGGATTTGCGACGGCGCAGCGTCCGGCTGGGGATGCGTCATGAACCTGGGAGCATCGGCAACGGAGAATTCATCGGCGTCCGACGGGCGGCTTCGGTTCTTCGATGCCCACAATCATCTCCAGGACGAGCGGTTCGGGGGGCGTTGGGACGAGCTGATCGACGCGGCACGGGTCGTGGGCGTGGAGCGGATCGTGGTCAACGGGTCCTGCGAGGAGGATTGGCCCGTGGTGGCGATGCTGGCCGAGCGGTTCCCCGAGGTGATCCCCGGATTTGGCTATCATCCCTGGTATCTTGGTAAGCGCACGCCTGCCTGGCGGGAGGCCTTGATCGGATGGCTTGATCGGACCCCGGGTGCGATGGTGGGTGAGATCGGGGTGGATCGGTGGATGTTGGAGAATCCCGACCGGTGGCGACGCTATCGACAGGGCGCGACCCCCTTTGCGGGCGATCCGCCCGACTGGGCCTTGCAGGAGTCGATGTGGGTGGACCAGCTGGAGCTCGCCGCGGCGCGGGAGTTACCGGTCACGATCCACTGTCTCCGCGCCTTCGGTCGGCTGCTCGAGGTTCTTGCGAACGGTCCGCGACCCGAGCCGGGCTTCCTGCTCCACAGCTATGGCGGTCCGGTGGAGCTGGTCGACCAATTCGCAGAGCTGGGTGGATACTTTGGATTCCCGGGCAGCGCCCTCGATCCCCGGCGGCAGCGTCAGCAGGAGGTGTTCCGCCGGATCCCGCTCGAACGTCTGTTGGTCGAGACCGATGCGCCCGACCAGATGCCGCCGGAATCGCATCGTCCCTCGGTGCTGACGGGACCTTCGGGGAGTCTCCTGAATGTCCCGGCCAACCTTCCGGCGATCCACGCCGGACTGGCCGAGCTGACCGGCCGATCCCTGGAATCCCTCGCCGGCCAGCTCGCCGAGAATTTTCATCGATTCTTCGGTTCCATACGGGTTCCTCCACGTCTCCGGGTCGGCACGTGAGTCCCTGTCCTTCGCGGTTGTGTCGTGCCCAGCCCGGGATGTCTCGGAAGGCGTGACACGGGGTTGCGTGGTCGCGTCGGGTCGGGTTTCTTTGCCGGCCGCCGTGAACAAGTCCGCTGTCGTCCGAAAGATCGTTGCCACGCTTCAACGCGAGCTCGCGACCTACATCCGTGCCGCCCGTGCCGCGCACGACGAGGCCACGCACGAACAGAACAAGCCCGAGAACAAGTACGACACCCGCGGACTCGAGGCGTCGTACCTCGCCCGCGGGCAATCCCGCCAGGTGGCCGAGCTCGAGCTGGCCATCACCCAGATCGAGGCCCTCTCGACCAGCCCCTGGCCTGAGGGGACTGCGATCGGTCCCGGGGCGTTGGTGGAGGTTGTCGAGGGCCGGGAACATGCCTGGTACTACGTCGCCCCCCGAGCCGGGGGGACCGAGGTCACCCACATGCAGCACGAGATCCTCGTGCTCACCCCGCAATCGCCCCTGGGCCAGCAGCTGGTCGGACGCCGCAAGGGTGACGAAATCGTCGTGGATCTGGGACGTGGCGCCACCCGACGCCTGCGGGTGGCGACGGTGGGTTGATCGCCCGATCCGTTCTGCCTGTTGCCCCAATCAAGTCACCAGTAGATGTCCTGGTCTTCCATGACGCCAGGCACGTCGACCAGGTTCAGGACCCGGCCCTCTGCTGTGCGGAGGGTGCCGTTGAAGAGTCCGGCGACCTGGATGAAGCGGCTGTTCACGAGACCCAGGTTCCGGTTCTCGCTGTGGGATCCCTTGGGTGTGAACCGCAGTTGGACCCGGCCGTCCGCGGTGGTGACTCCCCAGGGATCCATGTAGTTCTGTCGATTGAACGTGAAGGTGGGTTTCGCAAGCGTCGACAGCTCGTTCCCGGCCCAGAGTGCATTGTCACCGGTCAGACCGTCGGGGACGATGCCTCCGGTGAGATTCAACCCGATGGGGGTGCCGTCGTCCGCGGTGCCATTCAGGAACGTCCAGTTCCACACCGTGTGGCTGGGAAGGATGCCCTGGGTGTAGTCGAAACCGCCCCGGAACCCCTCCGCGAGATCCCATACGAGGGAACCGAGCTTCATGGATCCCGTCATGGGCAGGAGGTTCCACTTCACGGTCGCGTTGATGTCCCCGGGAGGCGTGGGCACCAGGGAGGAGACCGGAAGCGGCGCGGCGGTGGGATCGAGCGTGGCATCGATCCGCAGGTCATCGTCCTTGGAGACGATCTCGACGCGGAAGGGTGTCGATTCCGTTCCTCGGGTGATCGACAGGGACAGGCTTCCGCCGAGGCCATCGGCGAAGGTGGCACGGGCGCCGGCTCCCGGGTTTCCATTGACCACTGTCGACACCAGCGGAAGGCCGATCTCGCCCCGGCTAACGAGGGTCGATCCGGTCTCAAGATCCACGACATAGACGAATGCCGTCGTGCCATAGCCCGCGTCCACCACGGCAAAACCGGCGAGGAGGCCCTTCGAGGAAAGCGTGCCGAAGAACCACTTCTTCAATCGGCTGTATTCCGTCGGCCAGAGACGAGGCCGGAGGTCCACGGTGCCGAAGGAGCCGGCGTAGGTTCCCAGCAGGGGTTGACCCTTCGGGGAGAAGACGGTCGGAGGGGCAGGAGGGAGGACGCCGAGAACCGGCGGAGTGATCGGTAAAACGGTTTGCCGATTCCCCTTGGGTCCCCGAACGAGCGGTGACCCGGACGCCGCAGCATGTTTTCCGGGACCTGAGGCCAGTGCGGTCCACCTCAACCCAGGCCCTGACGACAACACGTCAGCCCAGGCCGCTCTGGGCGCACTCTCGGCCTCCGGGGCATCGAGCACAGCCCGGAGACGGAGGAACAGCCGGTCCGGGCTGCGGGAGCGGTTCACGCTGAATACCTGACGTTGGCAGCCCTCCGGAACCCCCGTCTGATTGGCTGCAACTGCACGGTCCACGCCGGTGGTGCTCCAGCCGGTCAGGCTGTCCCCCGCCTCTCCATGCACCTTCAGCTGGGTGTCATTGGTCCGCACGATGGCGGTCATCGACAGGGTCGTTGGGGTCAGGGAAAAGCTCGGTTTTTCGGGTGCGGCATCGACCGTTGCCGCTCCCCCGATGGCGTACTTGGCGAGGCTGTCGATGTCCTGATCCCGACCCTTCAGCCAGTTGGACCACCCGTTTCCTTCGGCGGTCAGCACTCCTACGAGGATCCCCGTCGTCGCCCCGAGGAGGGCCATGAATCGATTTATCGTCTGATTTTGGTGCGGCTCTCCACCGGCCCTCAAGGTGCAAAACAAAAAACCCCGGAGGCGTGTGCCTCCGGGGTTCTTGGGGATCGGTCCTGCGGCTCAGCGGCCCTTCGGGAGGGCGGTCCGGCCGGCGTAGACGGCGTTCTTGCCCAGCATCTGCTCGATGCGGAGCAGCTGGTTGTACTTGGCCGTGCGGTCGGTCCGGCTCAGGGAGCCGGTCTTGATCTGTCCGCAGTTCGTGGCGACCGCGATGTCGGCGATCGTGGCGTCCTCGGTCTCGCCGGAGCGGTGCGACAACACGGCGGTGTAGGCGCTGTTCTGGGCGAGGCGGACGGCGTCGAGGGTCTCGGTGAGCGAACCGATCTGGTTCACCTTTACCAGGATCGAGTTGGCGGTCCCGGTCTCGATGCCCTTGCGGAGGAACTTCACGTTGGTGACGAAGAGATCGTCGCCGACGAGCTGGGTCGTGGCACCGAGCTTGTCGGTGAGCTTCTTCCAGGTCTTCCAGTCGCCCTCGGCGCAGCCGTCCTCGATCGAGACGATCGGGTAGTCCTTGCAGAGCTTCACGTAGAAGTCGACGAGCTCATCCCCGGTCAGCTTTCGGCCGGAGCTCTTCTTGAAGACGTAGGTCTCGTTGCCGGTGTAGAACTCGGAGCTGGCGACGTCGAGGGCCAGGTAGATGTCCTTGCCGAGCTTGTATCCGGCGTCCTTGACCGCCTGGGCGATGGCGTCGAGCGCGGCCTCGGCGCTCTCGAGCTTAGGCGCGAAGCCGCCCTCGTCGCCGACCGCGGTGCTCAGGCCCTTCTTCTTCAGGACGGACTTCAGCGCGTGGAAGATCTCGGTGATCGCTTGGAGTCCGGAGCTGAAGGTCTCGAACCCATGGGGCATGACCATGAACTCCTGGAAGTCGATCGGGGCGTCGGAATGGGCGCCACCGTTGATGACGTTGGCCATCGGCACGGGCAGGACCTTGGCGTTGGGTCCGCCGAGATACTTGAAGAGGGGCTGCCCGAGCGCGGTGGCGGCGGCCTTTGCGTTGGCGAGGGAGACCGCGAGGATGGCGTTGGCGCCGAGTTTCGACTTCGTCTCGGTGCCATCGATCTCAAGCATCGCGCGGTCCACCGTGAGCTGGTCGAGCGCGTCGGTACCGAAGAGGGCCGGGGCGATCTTGGTGTCGACGTTCTTGACGGCCTTGCTGACGCCCTTGCCGAGGTAGCGCTTCTTGTCGCCGTCGCGGAGCTCGATGGCCTCGTGCTCGCCGGTGCTGGCCCCCGAGGGGACGGCGGCGCGTCCGACGGCGCCGCATTCGAGGGTGACGTCGACTTCGACGGTGGGATTGCCGCGGGAGTCGAGGATCTCGCGCGCCTGGATGTCAGTGATGGTCGTCATTTTCAGATTCGGTGTTCGAAGGAATGGGAATGCTCCCGAAGAAGGGAGGATGGAAGGCAACACCGGGTCGGACGTCAAGGCACGGGAGCGGGGAGGCAGGCGCTTGTCGGTAGGTGCCGCGGTGCCCTGTGGGGGAAGGGGACTCACACCGGGACGCGGAGACACGGAGGAAGAGACGAGAGAGACGGGAGGAGAGATGGGAACAAGGGGTTTGGTGGCGGTGGCATCCTGATCGGATGCCGAAGGCTTCGATGGGTGGGTGATGCCGTGCCCTGAATCACTGGGCTCGGGAGCGCCCTCCGGTAGGGACGGCCTCCGTGGCGTCCCCATCTGATCCGCGAGAGGTTGACCGACCTGTGGTTCCAGCCGGGATCCTCTGACGCTGCAGGCAATCCCGTTCCCCTTCACGGGTGCACGACGCGTGTCGGATCAAGATGGGGCCGTGGCGGAGCACAGCCCAACCTGGGTTTGACTGCATCACTGGGCGCGGGAGAGCGCTCCGCGGCTCCCCAGCTTCCCACCCGCCTCAGGGCCATCCACCGTTGCGGGTGTCCAGCGAGTACGAGGCGTCGATCAACGCGGCCCCGCCCGGAAGGTTCAGAAAGGTCTTCTGCTGCCCGGCGAAGCTCGCCTCGGGCAGGTCCTCGGTGGTGGCGCTACTCTGGACGGCCACCCGGAGTTCCGAACTGAGGGAGCGCTGGAGCTGGTCATGCGCCGCGAGGATTGCCTCCTCGATGTGGGCCGGGAACGGGGTCTCCAGGATGGCGTTCAGGATGTTGTGCCCTGCGCGCTGGAGGGCCTGGACTTCCCGGGTGTCGAGTCCGCGCAGTCGGGACCGGATGCGTTGTTCGAGTCCACCCAGGTTGAGAAGTCGGCGATACGCCTCGGCGGTGAGGGCGAATCCGTTCGGAATCCGGATGCCGTTTCTAGGGTCAGATGTCCGTGCATCTCGCCCAGGGAGGCGTTCTTGCCCCCCACCTCGGGAAGGTCTGTCAGGGTGATGTCCGCGAACCAGCGGATGAACGGCGAGGACGCGGGGGACGGGGAGTGGGCGCTCATGACGCGAGGACAGGCCCCGACGACACATCGAGCCCCACCGCGATTTCCTTCCAAGGAGCCGTGCCCGGATGCGGTCTTTTTTCTGCAAGGCCTTCCAGAGGATCCTAAGAGGCGCCTCGCCGTACGAGAGACGCTATCGCTTCGCGGCCGCGGTACTGGAGCGTTTCCGGGGACGCTTGGCGGTCGCGGGCTTCGGGGCCTCCTCAAGCACCTCATACCGACGGAATTCATGCGCCAAGTGCGGCGGGATCTGGGCCAGGAACCGGGCGGTTTCGCCGGAGTAGTCGATTTCCAGGACCTGTCCCATGGCGTGCAATCGGGCGATCACGGCGGCGTCGGCATGCGGGATGGACAGCCGCAGGAGTGCGCGCACGGGACGGAGCATGATGCCAAGCTCGGACATCAGCTCCTGCAGGCCGCTGCCTGTCCTTGCCGAGGTGCAGACGGCGTTCGGAAACTGGTTCCGCAGCCGGGCCGCGACCGCAGCACCCACATCACGGTCCGTCTTGTTGAAGACCATCAGCGTGGGCTTCCTGTCAGCATCGAGCTCGTGCAGCACTCGCTTGACCGCCTCGATCTGCTCCTCGGCCTGGGGGTGGCTGGCGTCCACCACGTGGATGAGCAGGTCGGCCTCGACCACCTCCTCGAGGGTCGCCTTGAAGGATTCCACGAGGCCGTGGGGGAGCTTCCGGATGAAGCCGACGGTGTCGGAGAGGAGGACGTTCTGGTTGGTGGGCAGGCGGAGGCGTCGGGTCGTGGGATCCAGCGTCGCGAACAGCTTGCCCTCGGCGAGGACTCCGGCCCCGGTCAGGGCGTTGAGAAGGGTGGACTTGCCCGCGTTGGTGTAGCCGACGATCGAGGCGAGGGGCCACTGGTGCCGCTGGCGCCCGGAACGCTGGGTGGTGCGCTGGCGTCGGACGACATCGAGCTCCTCCCGGATCTTGTCGATCCGCTCCTGGGTCTTGCGGCGATCGGCCTCGAGCTGGGATTCACCCTCACCGCCTATGGATCCGGTGCTGCCGCGTTGGCGGGAGAGATGGGTCCAGAACCGGGTCAGTCGCGGCAGGAGGTATTCGAGCTGGGCCAGCTCGACCTGCAGCTTGCCCTCCCGGGTCCGGGCCCGGCCCGCGAAGATGTCGAGGATCAGACCGGTCCGGTCGAGCACCTTGGTTTTGAAGATCTCCTCCAGGTTGCGCGCCTGGGCCGCGGTGAGCTCGTCGTCGAACAGGACGGTGTCGACCTCGAGCGACCGGCAGTGGCTGGCGAACTCCTCCGCCTTGCCGGCCCCGATGAAGGTCGACGGGTTCGGATGCTCCATCTTCTGGGTGCCGTCGCCGACGACCTTCAGTCCCGCGGTGGTCGCCAGCTCGGCGAGCTCATCGAGCGAGTCCCGGACGTTCCCGCTGTCGCCGGACTTCAGTTCGAGCGCGACGAGGAAGGCGCGATCGGTGCGGCGGACGGAGGTTTCAAGCAGGGCTTTCAAGCGGGTGGGCGAAATCCTTTCCGACTCCCGGTTCGCTCAGCCATCCCAAACTTCCGGGAATCCTCGGTGACCGGATCCCTCGTTCCTCGTCGTCCGCCTGTCCACCGCCGTTCCATCGCCATGCCCCCGGTTCGTCGATTCCCGCTCGAAGCCTGTGGATCGGATGCCTAGGCTTCCCGCACTGCCCATGAACCCCAATTCCCGCCCTCGGAGCACCGTCCTCGGTCGTTCGCTGCTGTCCGGTGTTGTCGCCGTTTCCATCCTCTGGACTGCCTGGGGTGTTCCCGAGGACGACTGGTCCAACTGGCGTGGGCCGACCCGACAGGGGAGCACGACCTCCAGGCGCACTCCGACCCTGTGGTCGGCCTCCGATGTCCGGTGGACGCTGCCGCTCCCTGGGAAGGGGACCTCCACGCCGATCGTTTCCGGCGACCGCATCTATCTGACCTCGCCGGCCGACGGGGAGGATGCCGTGTTGGCCGTGACGCCTTCGGGCGAGGTCGCGTGGCAGACGAAGCTCGGCCCCTACACCAGTCCCAAGCACTCCACCCTGGCCTCGGGCTGCAATGCCTCGCCCGCCACCGATGGCCGGGCTGTGTTCGTGTACTTCAAGAGCGGTGCCTTCGCGGCCCTCGAGCTGGACGGACGCATCCGCTGGAAACAGAACCTGACCGAGCGTTTCGGCGCGGAACGCCTCTTCTGGGACCAGGGCAGCTCGCCGGTGGTCACCGACCGCTTCGTGATCCTGTCCCGGATGCACCAGGGGGATTCCTGGATCGCCGCGTTCGACAAGCAGTCCGGGGAGATGCGGTGGCGACGGAACCGGACGTTCGAGGCGCCGTCGGAGAACGACAACGGCTACGCCACGCCGGTCCCGTACGACGAGGCCGGCCAGCCCGCGCTGCTGGTCTGGGGGGCGGATCGGCTGACATCGCATCGGGAGAGCGATGGGGCGGTCCTCTGGACGGCGGAGGGATTCAATCCGGAGGGCACCGGGTACTGGCCGGCCATCGCGACACCGGTCGTGGCGGGGACGATGGTGGTGGTTCCCGTTGGTCGGGACGACCGTCCCAACCAGGCCCATCTCCGGGGGATCCGCACCGGTGGGACCGGTGTGATCGGTGCCGATGCCCATGCGTGGAAGCGCGACGATGTCGGGGTGTTCGTCACCACGCCTGCGGTCCACGACGGCAAGGTCTACCTGCTCAGGCACCGGGGTGAGGTGGTGTGTCTGGATCCCCAGACGGGGCGGACGCTCTGGACCGGGTCCCTACCCAGATCGGCGAGCCCGTTCTATGCCTCCCCGGCCATCGCGGGAGGCATCCTCCATGCGGCCCGGGAGGATGGCGTGGTGTTCTCGGCGCGGGTTGGAGATCGACTCGAACTGTTGTCGGAAAACCCGATGGGGGAACGGATCGTGGCCACCCCCGTTCCGGCGGGGGGACGCCTCTATCTGCGCGGCGACCGCCATCTGTTCTGCGTGGGGTCGAAGTGAGGGGACCGGGTCGCGGGTGGGAGGGCGAGGGTCCGGCCGACACGGATCTTGGCGACCGTTGGGCATCCGCGTATCGATCTGTCCATGCATCGCCAGTTCCTGCTCCGGATCCGATTCCTCCTGTGTGCCGTTCTGCTCGCGGGATTGGCGGGCTGTGCCACCCCGAACGACGCCCAGTCCCCGGTGGGAATAACGTATTCCAAGGGATCCCTGATCGCGGTCGAGGAGGTCGGGTTTCGTCCCGCCTGGCGTGCCTGTCTGGCGGCCCTGAACCACTCAGGCGTGACGGTCCTGGACCAGTCCACCACACCCACCGGCGGGTACATGGATGGACTGACCAACGACCTCAAGACCGTGAAGGTCCGCCTCCGCCGGCTGGGTACGGGCAAGACCGAGATCCGGATCCGCGTCAGTTCCATCGGCGACTCCGAGCTCTCGCGTCTGATCTACGACGACATCAAGACCGCGCTCGATCCGGCAAACTGATCCCCGGAACCGTCACCGATCCGATGCCGCCCTCGCCCACGGGATCCCTCTGCACCCAATGTGGTCTGTGCTGTGACGGGACCTTGTTTGGCAGGGTTGAGCTCCTTCTGGCGGATGACGCCGACGGGTTGAAGGCGCAGGGATTCCGGATCGTGGCTGGATCCAAGCCCCGGTTTGCGCAGCCGTGCCCCGCGCTGTCCCAGGACTGCACCTGTCGGATCTACGCCCAACGTCCCCAGCAGTGTCGGGCCTTTGACTGTGCATTGTTGCTGCGGGTCCAGTCTGGGGAGACCGGTGTCGAGGCCGCCGAGCGGTTGATCCGGCGCACGCGGAAGCAGTCGGCCCGGGTACGCCAGCTGCTGGAGGCCCTCGGGGACCGGAGCACCGCGCTACCGCTGTCACAACGGTTCAGCCGACTCCGGCGTCGTCTCGAGACGGAGGCCGAGGGCGACAGGAAGGGATCCGAGGAACGGTGGGAGCTTTTCGCCGAGCTGACCCTCGCGGTGCACGAACTGCAGCGCCAGCTGCGCCAGGAGTTCTATCCGTAGGCGGGGGTGGCGCCCTCCTCCTCAAGGCCTTCAATATCCCCCGAAAAGCCCGGTGAACGGGCCTGAAAACCAGGATTCTGACGCTCCGGCAGAGTTCCCACTGCCTTCACGGGTGGTTCGACGGGTAGCGGATCCAGATGGGGTCGAAGGGGACTGCAGCCGTGCCGGGTTGTGTTCCTCCTACGCCACCTTGGCCTTGAGGCGGATGCCGGCCAAGGGGGCCCTCTTGAGCTTGGCCACGATGCCGGCGGCATGCTCGGTCGCGACCTCCACGAAGGTGTGCCGCTCCCGGATGTCGACCCGACCGATGATCTCGGCCGGAAGTCCGGTCTCGCCCTGGATCAGGGCCACGATGTCCGGGATGTCGATCCCGTTCTCTTCACCGGCGCTGATCCACAGGCGGGTCTGGGGGCCAACGAAGTCGGGATCGTCAGGTCCCTTGGCCTTGCGCGGTTGGACGGCGTGCTCCTCGGAAACCTCCTCGACCGGTGTGCTCTCGTTCTCCGGGGCAGCCGCTGTTTTCGGGGCCATTGGGGGTTCCGAGGCCTCCGTCGCCTGGGGAACCACATCGACCCTCGGGGTCGGTGCCGTTGGGATCTCCGGGGTTTCCGGAGGTTGCGGAGCGCGGACGACCTTCTCCTCCCGGGGTTGCACGGACGGGACGGAGGAGGGAATCAGGTTCGTGGGGCGGATTGCGGCCAGCGTCGGCTTTGCAGGCCGTTCCGGCCGTTCGGGCCGCGCTGGTTTCGCCGCGGGCGCGGGCTTCGTCTTGGGAGCCGTCGGGGTCGGACCGCCAGCCGCAGGACGCACCTTGGTTGGGGGTTCGCCTGGACTGGTCGACTTGCGGCGATCCTGGCCTCCGGTGCCCTCGGCATCGGGGTTCCGGGTGAGCTGATGGAACAGCGCGTTGAGGAGCTCGAGCGACTCGATGCCCTCCTCGAGCAGCGATTCGATCAGGTGGTCGTAGTGCCGGTAGTTGCCGGCCGCGAGGACGTCCCGGACCTTCTGGATCTGCTGGTTCAGGCGCGCCTCCTCGATCTCGCCGTGGCTGGGGACCTGGCCTCGGCGGATCCGCTGGCGCGTGTAGCGTTCGATGTTCTGGATGGCGAAGAACTCGCGCCCGGACACAAACGACAGGGCAAGTCCGCTCCGTCCGGCACGTCCGGTCCGTCCGATCCGATGCACGTAGTCCTCGGCGTCGTACGGCATGTCGTAGTTGATGACGACCTCGATGTTGTCGACATCGATGCCACGGGCGGCGACGTCGGTCGCCACGAGGAGCTCGAGTCCGCCCTTGCGGAAGCGTCCCATGACCCGGTCGCGGGCCGCCTGGGCCATGCCGCCGTGGATCGCGTCGGTCGAATAGCCCGCGGCGTTCAGGTGCTCGGTGAGGTCGTCGACCATCCGTTGGGTGTTGCAGAACACGATGCCCAGCTTGACGTCGTGGAGCTCGATGAGACGGAAGAGGGCCTCGGTCTTCCAGCGGCGGTCGATCTCGAAATAGACCTGCTCGACCGTGGGCACCGTGAGGGCCTTGGCCTCGATCCGGATCCGACGGGGATCGCGGGTGTAGAGGCGGATCATCTCCTCGATCGGACGCGGCACGGTGGCCGAGAACAGGACGGTCTGGCGGGTGGTCGGGACCCTCTTGAGGATGAATTCGATGTCCTCGCGGAACCCCATGTTCAGCATCTCGTCGGCCTCGTCGAGGATGACCATGCGGACCTCGTCCAGACGCAGGGTCCCGCGGTTCAGGTGGTCCATCAGGCGACCCGGGGTGCCGATCACGACCTGGGGTCCGGCGCGGAGCCCCGCGAACTGGCGCTCATAGCTCTGTCCCCCGTAGATGGGCAGGGCGCGGATCGACTGCTTGAAGAACGCGAGCTTGTGGACCTCCTCGCTGACCTGGATCGCGAGTTCGCGGGTGGGGCAGAGGATCAGGACCTGCACGCCGCGCACGTTGGGATCGAGGCGTTCGAGGGCCGGGATGGCGAAGGCTGCGGTCTTGCCCGAGCCGGTCTGGGACTGGCCCACGACATCGGATCCCCCCATCAGGACGGGAATGGCCTCGGCCTGGATGGGCGAGGCCTGTTCGAATCCAAGGCGGGCGATGGCCTTGAGGGTTTCCGGGGAGAGTCCGAGCTCAGAAAACAGGCGGGCAGTCATGAACAAGTCGGTGATCGTATCGGATCCGACCGCGACCGCGAGGAGTTTTCCGGATCTCACACGCGCAGCGGACTCACGCAGGGGAGAAGAGGTGTCGTGAGTTGAGGGTTCTCGTCGGCGTCCCGATCCGGTAGGGTCGGCCCGTGATCATCCGTCCCAAGACTCGTGGTTTCATCTGCATCACGGCCCATCCCCAGGGGTGCGCCGCCCATGTGCAGCAGTGGATCGATTTCGTCCGGGCCTCCGGCCCCGTCTCCCAGGGCCCGAAGCGGGTACTGGTGGTCGGTAGTTCGACGGGCTATGGCCTGGCTTCACGGGTTGTCTCCGCCTTCGGATGCCGGGCCTCCACGCTGGGCGTCTACTTCGAGAAGCCCAGTGAGCCGGAACGTCTGGGCACCGCCGGCTGGTACAACACCATCGCCTTCGAACGCGCCGCGCGCGCCGAGGGACTCTATGCCAAGGGCATCAATGGCGACGCCTTCTCGGATGCGATCAAGCAGCAGGCGGTCGACCAGATCCGCAAGGACCTCGGCCAGATCGACCTCCTCATCTACAGCCTCGCCTCGCCCCGGAGGACCCATCCGAAGACGGGTGTGGTCTCCAAGTCGGTGCTCAAGCCGATCGGAAAGCCCTACAGCTCAAAGACGGTGGACACCGACAGGTGGGCGGTGAATCCCGTGTCGATCGAGCCCGCGACGGAGCAGGAGGTTGCCGACACGGTCTCGGTGATGGGTGGCGAGGACTGGGGGATGTGGGTCGACGCCCTCGAGTCGGCCAATCTGCTCGCCCCGGGGTTCAGCACGGTGGCGTATTCCTATATCGGACCCGACCTCACCTGGGCCATCTACCGCAACGGCACCATCGGCAGGGCCAAGGAGGATCTGGAGAAGACCGGGCAGGTGCTCCAGGAGCGACTCAAGGCCAGGGGGGGGCGGGCCTACGTCTCGGTCAACAAGGCGCTGGTCACCCAGGCGAGCTCGGCCATCCCGGTCGTACCCCTGTACATCTCGCTCCTTTACCGGGTCATGAAGGAGAAGGGGCTCCACGAGGGGTGCATCGAGCAGATCCGACGCCTCTTCGGCAACCTCTACGGGGGTGCTGCCACGCCTGTGGATGCCGAGGGCCGCATCCGGATCGACGACTGGGAGATGCGTCCCGATGTGCAGCAGGCCGTGGCCGCCCTGTGGCCGCAGGTCACGACCGAGAACCTCCAGCAGCTGGCCGACACGGCAGGCTACCGGGAGGAATTCCTCAAGCTGTTCGGATTCGGCCTGCCCGGGATCGACTACGACCAGGAGACCGAGCCACATGTGACCCGCTGATGGGGAGTCGGGTGCGGTTGGGATCCACTCCGGTGCTCTGATCCGTCCCTATGTCGCGATCCAGGGTCACCATCGTCTGTCCGCGGGAGTTTGACTTCACCGACGCCGAGGCCTCGGTGGAGCGGCCGATCCTGGAGGATGTCGCCGAGGTGGAGACGGTCTGGCTGGGGTTCCGGGACCCGTTGCCCGAGGCGGTGCTCGATGCCCACGCCGTCATCCTCTGGCATGGACTCCGTGTGAACCGTCCGACGATCGCGGGGTTCCGCCAGTGTCGGGCCATCATTCGGAATGGTGTCGGGTACGACACGGTCGACCTCGACGCCGCGGCCGAGCGCGGCATCGCGGTCTGCAACGTCCCGGACTATGGCACTGAGGAGGTGGCGGATCATGCGTTGGCCCTGATCCTCGCCCTGTACCGTCAGCTCTTCCCGCTGGATGCCGAAGCCAAGCGCCTCGGATGGCGGATCGGGTGCCAGTCCCGCATGCGACGGCTCCGGACGCAGGTGCTGGGAATCGTCGGGCTCGGGCGGATTGGGATCGCCACCGCACTCCGGGCGAAGGCCTTCGGGTTCCGGGTCGTGTTCTTCGATCCCCACGTTCCGACGGGCCTCCACAAGGCGGTCGGGGTCGAGCGGGTGGATTCCCTGGATGAACTCCTCCGCCTGGCCGACGTGGTGTCGATCCACTGTCCGCTCACCACCGAGACCCGGGGGTTCATCGGGGAGCAGGAATTGGCGCTGATGAAGCCGTCGGCGTTCCTCGTGAACACGGCCCGTGGCGACATCGTGCAGAAGGCTCCGCTTTTTCGAGCGCTGCGTGAGGGACGATTGACGGGTGCGGGGCTGGATGTGGTCGAGGACGAGCCGCTGCGGACGGCCGAGGAGGCGTCGACCCCGAACCTGATCGTGACCTGCCACGCGGCGTTCTGCAGTCCCGAGGGCATGATCGAGATGCGGAGTACCTCGGCCCGCATCGCCCGCGCGGCGGTGCTCGGGGAACCGGTCTGGAACCAGGTGAACCGGATTGCGTGAGGGCGCGGTGGCCCTTGCACAGCCGGGATCAGGCCTTGGGCTTGAGCTGGGGGAACAGGATGACATCCCGGATGCTCTCCTGGCCGAGGAGCATCATGCACAGGCGGTCGATGCCGATGCCGATGCCGCCGGCCGGCGGCATGCCGTGCTCGAGGGCCACGAGGAAATCCTCGTCGAGCTTCTGCTGCTCCCCGCCCGCCTGGTGCTGCAGGCGTTCCCGCTGCTCGATGGGGTCGTTCTGCTCGGTGTAGCCCGGGGAGATCTCCTGTCCGTTGATGCAGCATTCGAAGACCTCGACGGTGGTCGGGTCGTCGGGTGACAACTTGGCGAGAGGGACGAGTTCCTTGGGAAGGTGGGTGACGAAGGTCGGTTGGATGAGGGTGGGCTCGACGAGCTTCTCGAACACGGCCCCGGTGACCTCGAAGTCCTCGTAGCCCGCGGCGATGTCGCCCGCGAGCTTGAGATCCTCGACCGCCCGTCGACGCCGCTCCTCGGGCGTGACCTGGAACCAGTCGCTGCCTGCAACCTCCCGCACGAGGTCCTTGTAGCGGGCTCGGCGCCAGTGGTTGAGGTCGATGGTCTTGTAGACCTGTCCCTCGGCGTTGCGATGCTCGATGACGAGCGAGCCGAGCACGTTCTGGGCGACGCGTTTGATGAGGGATTCGACGGTCTCCATCATCGTCCCGTAGTCCCCGAAGGCCTCGTAGGCCTCGAGCATGGTGAACTCGGGGTTGTGCTTCCTGGAGAGTCCCTCGTTGCGGAAGTTGCGTCCGATCTCGAAGACCTTGTCGATCCCGCCGACCAGGAGTCGCTTGAGGTACAGCTCGAGGGCGATGCGGAGGTAGAACTCGCAGCCGAGGGCGTTGTGGTGCGTCTTGAAGGGCTGGGCAGCCGCACCGCCGGGGATCGCCTGCATCATGGGTGTCTCGACCTCCACGTAGCCCCGTTCGTGGAAGAACGTCCGGATCTCGCGCAGGATGGCGGAACGCCTCAGGAACGTGGCCTTCACCTCCTCGTTGGCGATGAGGTCGAGGTAACGCTGGCGGTAGCGGATCTCGGTGTCCTCGAGCCCGTGCCACTTCGCCGGGGGCGGACGCAGGGATTTTCCGAGGATGGTGAAGTGCTCGACCTTGACGCTCACCTCGCCGGCACGGGTCCGGAACAGGGTGCCGCGGATGCCGATGAAGTCGGCGAGGTCGAGGTGCTTGAAGATCTCGTACCCCTCGTCGCCGAGGGCCTGCTTCTGGGCGTAGAGCTGGATCCGACCGCTGACGTCCCGCAGGTCGAGGAACTGGCTCTTGCCCATGTCGCGATGGGCGGTGATGCGTCCGGCGAGGGCCACCGGGCGGCCTTCGGCAAACTCGCCGGATTCGAACCGGGACCGGGCCTCGCCGCAGCCGAAGTCGGGTCGGAACTTGTTCCGGAACGGCTGGATCCCCTTGTCGGCCAGTGCGGACAGCTTGGATCGGCGCTGCTCGATCAGTGCGTTGGTCTCGTCCATGTCGAAAAGACGAGTGAAGCATGGGCCCGGGGGCAACGGAAGGGTGATGTCGACACAGGCGTCGGGCGGGGTGGCGGCCGACGGGGTCGGAGTGCCGCGCCATGGAATTTTCTTTGGGCGTGTTCCGGGCTCCGCCTTAATGGCCGGGTGCTGTTCTGCAAGGTGGCCATCGTCGGGGTGGGCTTGTTGGGTGGGTCCCTCGGACTTGCCCTGCGGTCCCGTCGGCTTGCCGGTGAGGTGTGTGGGTATCTGCGTCGCGACAGCGCCGCCACCGAGGTCCAGGCAGCTGGGATCGTGGATCGGGCCACGACCGATCTCGCGGAGGCCGTCCGGAACGCCGACCTCGTGGTTCTCTGTGTCCCGGTCGGGTCCATGGAGGCGGCCGCGTCGGCCCTGCGGGGCTCTCTCGCCCCCGGGGCTGTCGTCACCGACGTGGGCAGCGTGAAGGCCGTAGTGGTGGACCGGTTGGAATCGATCGCCCGGGACGCCGGTGGGGTGTTCCTGGGAGGGCATCCGATGGCCGGATCGGAGAAGACGGGTTTCGGATCCGCCCGTGCGGACCTGTTCGACCAGGCGGTCTGCGTGGTGACCCCGACCTCCCGCACGCCGCGGGGTGCGGTCGAGCGTGTGGAATCCCTGTGGAGGGGGGTTGGCGGTCGGGTGGTGACCCTGACGCCCGAGCGGCACGATCTCCTGGTCAGCCGGGCCAGTCATCTGCCTCATGTGGTGGCGGCGGGATTGGCCCGTTGGGTTCTCGATCCCGGCAATGGCCTCGGGGCGGAGCGGTTGTGTGCCACGGGGTTCCGGGACACCACCCGTTTGGCGAGCGGATCCCCGGAGCTGTGGCGCGACATCGCCCTGGCGAACCGGTCCCATCTGGAGGAGTCCATCACGGGATTGGCCGGTGAACTGGAACGGTTCCGGGAGGCGCTCCGGAAGGGGGATTCCTCCGCGGTCGAGGCGTTCTTCGCCGAGGCCAGGGACTGGCGTGAATCCTGGACGTCGCGCGGTCCGGCCAGCCCTCCCCCCGCCGGCGACCCAACCGTCTGAGTCTTCCCTGGACCCCCACTCCCGTGCCCCTCCCGAGGATCATCGAAATCATTCCGTCCGACCGTCCGGGTCCGGCCCTTGTCACGATCCCCGGATCCAAGAGCGTCACGAATCGCGCCCTGGTGCTGGCCGCGCTGTCGCGGGGCAGGGTCCGTCTCGAAGGGGCGCTCTGGAGCGAGGACACCGAGGTGATGGTCCACTGCCTGCAGACCCTGGGGTTCGGGGTTCGGGTCGAAGCGGACCCCGGCGACCCGGCCAACCGCAGGATCGAGGTCGAAGGCGCGGGGGGCCGTCTTCCGCGCTCCGGGGGCACCCGGGAGACGCCTCTGGAGCTGTTCGTCGGCAACGCCGGCACGGCGGCCCGGTTTCTATCGGCCTTGGTCTGTCTGGGCCGGGGATTCTATCGACTCAGCGGCGTGCCCCGGATGCACGAGCGCCCCCAGGCGTCCCTGTTGCGGGCGCTCCGGGATCTTGGATACGGCGTGGATGCGACCTTGGATCGGTTGCCGGTGCTGATCGAGGGATGCGGGCCCCGCACGGGACCCGTGACGGTGAGTGTCGACCAGAGCTCCCAGTTCGCCTCGGCGCTGCTGTTGGCGTCACGGGTCGGGGGCTGGACCGTGGGGATCTCCGGGGGCAATCCGGACGAGTTGCCGTACGTGGACATGACCCGTCGGCTGATCGAGGTGTTTCCGCATGGGGGCGGGGAGTTCCGGATCGAGCCCGATGCCTCGAGCGGCAGCTATTTCTGGGCGGCGGGATTCCTGACGGGTTCCGACATCCAGGTGCGCGACTGGCCCCGGAGCGGGTGGCAGGTGGATGCCTGGTTTCCGGGCTTTTTCCCGCTTCCGGCCGAGGTCTCCCGGGAACTAGACCTGGGTGACAGCATCCTCACGGCCATGATCCTGGCGCCCTTCGGGCCGGCCCCGGTCCGGTTCACGGAACTCGGCCGCCTCCGCGTGCAGGAATGCGAGCGGGTGCAGGCGATGCAGACGGAACTGTCGCGCTGTGGTGCGCGGGTTGAGGAGTCCGGCGAGACGCTGGTCATCCACCCGGGTCCGCTCCACGGGGCGACGATCACGACCTACAACGACCATCGGATTGCGATGTGCTTCGCGACCCTGGGCTTGAAGGTGCCGGGCATCCGCATCGAGGATCCCTCGTGTGTGAGGAAGACGTTCCCGAATTTCTTGCAGAAGCTCTCCGCACCCGTCCCGGACGGGTTGGGTGCCGGGGTGCGTGACGCCGTCACCGGACGACTCCTGTCGGGCCCCGAACTTCTCGCCTCCTGATGCCTGCTCCCTCCTTCTCCAAGAGTTCCACCGATCGTCTGACCCTGCCGCAGGTGATCACCGTCGACGGACCCAGCGCCTCGGGAAAGGGGACGCTGTCGCGTCGCCTCGCCAAGGAGTTCGGGTACATCTACATCGACTCCGGGGCCATGTATCGGACCCTGGCCTGGTGGGCGCTGCGACAGGGGATCTCCCTCGAACCCCCGCTCCCGGCTGCCGCGGAGGCCGAGGTGGTCGGACTGCTCCGTCGGTGGAAGGCGGAGATGCGGCTGGTGGACGGACAGGGGTGGCTCCATGTGGAGGGCTATTTCCCGGCGACGGAGATCCGTGAGAACGCCGTGGAGCATGCGGTTCCGGTCATCGCCCAGATCTCGAAGGTCCGGGACTGGATGGTCGCCCGGCAGCGCGACTGCGTTCGGCTTGGGCCCCTGGTGATGGAGGGGCGCGACATCGGCACCGTGGTGTTCCCATTGGCGCCGGTGAAGTTCTTCCTCGAGGCTGACGAGGAGGAACGACAGAAGCGGATCGAGGGCCGGGGTGGCAACACCAGCGCGGCCCGGCGCGATCACATGGACAGCACCCGGAAGAAGGGGGCTCTCATTCCGGCGCTGGATTCGATCCGGGTCAACAACACCGGCCAGACCCCTGATGAGACCTTTGCCATCCTGCGCGACCATGTGCGTTCCCGGTTGGGTCTCTAGTCTGGTTGCGTTCTGCCTCGCCCTCGGGGCTTGGCATGGAGGGCTCGCTGCCCCTGTCGGCAACGGAGTCCCGGAATCCGAGCAGGTCGTCGTCCTCTACAGCACCCGGGTCCGGGAGTCCCGGAGCGTCGCCGCCTACTACGCCGAACGCCGCGGGATCCCTTCCGACCGGCTCATCGGGCTCGACTGCAGCGAGCCGACCAAGATCACCCGGGACCAGTTTCGGAAGGAGATCGTGGAGCCGCTGCGACGTCGTCTCCAGGAGTTGGGCCTCGCGAGGTTCACGAAACAGATCGTGCCGGCCTCCGGCACCCAGCCGGGTCGGGTCCGGGAGCGGCTGACCCACAGCAAGGTCCGCTACCTGGTTCTGGTCTATGGAATGCCCTACGCGATCCTGGATGATCCGCGGCTGTCGACCCATGTGTCCAAGGAGGCCCATCCCCTCCAGCGGCAGTCCGGCGCCTCGGTCGAGAGCGACCTGATGCTGATGCCGTCGGATCTCGACACGTTCGCGGGCCCTGCGGGCAATCCCTTCCACAGCCAGACCAACCCGGCCGCCCTGCATCCGGGCAACGGGATCTTCCTGGTGTCCCGACTGGATGGCCCGACCGCGCATCACGCCGAGGAGCTGGTGCGCAAGGCGGCCCGGGCGGAACGGGATGGGCTTTGGGGGCGGGCGTACTTCGATGAGCGGTCCATCGGGGACGGGTCGTACAAGCGGGGGGACGACTGGATCAAGGGAGCGGCCCGGATCGTGGAGGGGTTCGGCTACACGACCTACATCGACCACGCTCCGGACACGATCCCGGTGGGATTCCCGTTCAGCGAGGTGGCTCTCTACGCCGGCTGGTATGCCGGGAACACAACGGGTCCGTTCACACTGCCCGCGATCGAGTTCGCGCCCGGGGCGATCGCCTATCACATCCACTCGTTCTCGGCGGCGGATCCGCGGAGTCCCACCCAGAACTGGGTCGGGCCGCTGGTGGCGTTGGGGGCCACGGTGACGATGGGGTGTGTCGACGAGCCCTATCTGGAGATGACCCCCGATGTGGAACGGTTCTTCGTGCGATTGGCTGAGGGGTGCAACGTCGCGGAGGCCTTCGCGATCTCCCTCCCGGTGCTGTCGTGGCAGTCGATCCTCGTTGGGGATCCCCTTTATCGACCGTTCCGCCCCACTCCAGGGGAACGCGCTACAGCCCTGATCGGGTCCCAGACCCCCGGCCCGCTCCTGCCCTACGCCGTGGTCCAGGACCTCAACCTGAAGCTGGCCCGCGGTGGATCGGTCGAGGACGCGATCTGGAGCCTGGAGCAGCATCCGGAGATCCGGACCTCTGCGGTCCTGGCCGAGCATCTGTCGACCCTGTACTCGCGGAGAGGGGAGTCCAGCCGGGCGGTGGACTGGATGGAACGGGCCCTCCGGGCCGGTGGGACCCCCCAGCAGCGGATCCGACTGTTCCTCGACATGGCGGCGCTGCAGGAGAAGCAGCGGCTGCGACGGGATGCCTTTGCGACCCGGGATCGATTCCTGAAGGAATTCCCGAAGCATCCGCTCGCTCTGGAACTCCTCGAGACCATGCGCCGCGATGCCGAGGCCCTCGGAATGGATCAGGAGATCCCCCGCCTCGACGGGGAGATCGAGCGTCTCAAGCCGCCGGCGACCAAGACGGCTTCCGGTCGGTGAGGGGCTTCGGCGGATGGGTTCGATCCTCGGCGGCACTTTTCCGGCGGCTCCTCATGGAAAACTGTTGCCTCTTTGGCCGGGGAGCCGGGACAATTCTACTTAGGCGATCCATCCGATCTACGATCCCTTCCTCCCGCCACTTCCATCCCAAGCACCTGCCAACACCCATGAAGAAGACTTGGAAACTCCTCCGGACCGCCCTCGTGGTCCTCTGGGCCACCGGGACCATCCACGCCGCAGATCCCTTCAAGTTCCCGATCGAGGCCCCCAATTGGTCGAAGGACACGGATTCGGCCTCGATCACCAACAACGGCATCGAGATCACCGGGATTCCCGAGGTGGGATCGATCAAGCTGCTGAGAAATGTCGTGGTCCGCAGCGATGACCTGATCGAGGCCGGGCTCGGCGACGCCAAGTTTCCCACAGGGTCCTTCTGGATCAATGGATTCCCGATGTGGGTGAGCAGCGCCCGGATCGTCAAGAGCGAGAAGAAAATCCACCTGGAGGTGGGCATCGGCCTTCCCGAGTACATCAAGAACGTCAACGGGGAGGAGCTGCGGGCTTCGGGGCGGGTCAGTGTCGACCAGTCGCGGTGGTATTTCGACGGGTTCCAGTTCGTCGTGCCCATGGACGTCTACCTCAAGAGCCTCGTCATCAAGAACTTCACGTTCGCCTACGATCAGGCCCAAGGCCTCTATTCCGGGGGGGCCAACATCGGCTTCGGCTCCAAGGAAAAGTTCGACTACTGCCCGGACTTCGAGATCGGACCCCCGACCTACGGCGGCTCTATCGAGCTGCGTAATGGTCAGCTCAACCGACTCGTGATCGCCGCGGACGACATGAGGTATCCCCTCGGGGCGAGTCTCTCCTATCTCGATTCCCTCAGTGCCGGGGTCTATGACCTGGTGACTCCTGGGGCGGACTGGTATGCGAGCGGGGCCTTCAAGGTCAACTGCGGCTGCCCGATCAATCTTCGCGTAAAGTTCTATCCGCTCACCCTCACCGGGGATGCGCGGTTCTATGGCAGCGGCTACCTCCAGATGAACGCGGCGGCGGCGTTCTTCAAGGTCCCGGTCGCCAACGCGACGATGACCTACCACCCGCCCTACCAGATCGATGCCGCCCTGTATGTGAACCTGCTGGACATCCTGCTGGCCGACGCGTCGATCCACTTCAACTCGGGCGGCGTCTCCGGGGATGCCCATGGCAAGCTCCAGATCCCCGGCTACATCCCAGTGGTGGGGGGCTACCAGTTCGCTTCGGTTGGCGTCGGCTTCGATGTCCGCCGGGACTACTACGCGTTCCGCGGGAGCGTCGATGTTCAGATCACTCCTGAGATTCCGAGCTGGTGCACCCCGGAGTGGTGCCCGGGCACTGTGTGGATGGGCTGCTGGGTGTGTGACTGCGGTTGGGATGGCTGCGGCTGGTGCAACAACTACGTGACCCTGCCGTGCGTTCCCCCGGTCTGCACCCCGGCGATCCCGGCTGTCCAGCTGCACGTCGCCTTCCGGCTGGAGAACGGGGACTTCTACTTCAACGCCCCGGTGACCGCATCCGACGTCGCCCCGTGGGAGACCCACTACCAGGGACGCCGCGTGGATCCAGAGACCGGACTTCGGGTGATCTTCTTCGACAACTGGGATGAGATCGGAAAGGCCAGCACCGACGTGCCGAAGCCTTCGGGTGTGGCCCTTCAGGGCGATCGCCCTAGGGTGCGCCCGATGGATGCCACTGAGGTCGGCCAGCCATTTACGACATTCCGGATCACTGGAAGCGGACCGGAGATCATGTTCCGACTCGCCTACCAGAACCCCAACGCTCCGACCCCGATCTTCGAGATCAAGACCCCCTCGGGTCAGGTCATCCGCTCCGGCGAGGGGCCGCTCCCGACCGGTTACAAGGCGGTCCATGGCTTCAGCGCCGCGAACGCGGTCGGTCGGGACGCCACCGTCACCCTCGTGAATGCGGAGTCCGGCGACTATGTCGTCACCGTGATCAACCCCGAGAAGCTCGGGAACTACTCCGTGCAGGCCCTCATCGAGAACGAGAAGCCGGCACTGCAGGACGTCCAGCTCGAGGAGACCCCGACGTCGGGCCTCTACAAGGTCACCTGGGTCAATGACGACCCCGAGGATGCGGTGCTTGTGAAGCTCTTCCTGAACAAGGATCGGGACGGCATGGATGGAGCGCAGGTCGGGGTGGTGTCTGCCGTGCCCGGGCTGAACACGTTCCTGATCGACACCAGCAAGGTGAAGACCCGCCCGGGTGCCTACCATGTCCACCTGACGGCCGATGACGGCCGTAATCATTTTGTCCAAGTCTACACCAGCACGACGCTTCAGGTGAACGATCCGGACGCGCCGTTACCGGTCACCGGCGTCGGTGTCCGCGCGCGCGCGGCGGGATTCGAGGTTCGATGGAAGCCCAGCCCGAGCCCGTCCACCGACACCTATGCGATTCTCTATACCAAGGAGATGGATGCGGGTCGCTATGAGGGCGCCCACTCGGTCCTCGCCTCGGAGACCGGAGCCATCATCGACGGCCTCATCCCGGGTCAGCCCTACCTCGTCACGGTGGTGGCCCATGACAAAAAAGGCCGCGTCTCGGAGGGCTCCGAGGTCCTGCGGGTCGTGCCGACGCCTGGCATCGGCAGAACCCCACCCAAGATCGTTTCGAAGCCGGAGCCGGGTGCCGTTGCGGGCCATCGTTGGGTCTACCTGCCGCAGGCGTTTGATGGGGATGAAGTCCAGTATGGTTCGATCTCGGCCGAGGACGGCAAGGCGACCCGCCCGGGCGGTCAGCTGGTGTGGAAGCTCCTCCAGGCCCCCGCGGGCATGACGATCCATGAGAGCGGCCTCCTCCAGTGGGTGCCCGTGAAGGATCAGGTTGGCAGCCACGAGGTCATCCTCGAGGCCCGGGAGCGCACGGCCGCCAGCGTCCCGAAGGAACTCGCCAGCCGGCTGTTCGACCGCCAGAGGTTCACCGTCGAGGTCGCGCCGGAGAACAACGTCTCCGCGCTGAAGCAGTCCGCCCATGCGACGTTCGTCCACCTGCCTGCACTGACCGCGGTCGCGGGTGAGAAGTATGTTTGTCCGCTCGACCTGCTCTCGACCGGTCAGCACCAGATCACCCTGCTCGATGCACCAGCGGGCATGGTCATCAAGGGGGACCTCCTCGAATGGACGCCTTCGATGGATTCTCGTGGCGAGACGGTCCACCTCAAGGTCAAGTTCGCCGAGGGCTTCTCGATCGAACAGTCGTTCTACATCGATGTCCTCCGACGCGACAACGTCATCGCCGCTCCCGCTGAGCTGATGGGTGTCCGGAGCGTCCCGACCGGTATCGAGCTCAAGTGGCGCGTCAACAGCGCCCGGCCGATCACCTGGCCCAAGAGCTACCAGCTCCAGCGCTGTGATCTCAACCTCGGTGGGGCCTGGGTCAACGTGGGGGCGCCCTACGTCAACAAGCCGAACGTCCCGAACTCCACCCATGCGGTGCCGAGCTACTCGACGATCGACACCCTGCCGAGCAACCAGTCGGTCTTCTATAGGCTGGTGATCCCTGAATAACCGGCGATCCGCAGGACGGAGGGGCGGTAGGCGCCCCTGCGTCCGGTCCGGTTCCCAAGGGTGCTCTGAAGACCATGTTCCTGGACGCCGGAAACACCACAGGATCCCGCCCCTCCGTGTCCGTGATGCGGTTCCCACCTCGGCCCCGCAGCCTGGGTCGGCCGCCTTCGATGTCACCTCCGGGGTACAGGGCGTTCCTGTCGGTCACCCTCCTCGGGGGATCGCTGCTGGGTTGGGCCCAAGCGGGCCCCCTTGCGGCCTCGGTGGAGGTCGGGTTTGAGCGCCTGTCTCCAGCTCGCACCGGAATCACGTTCACCAACGTCCTCTCGGTCGAGCGATCCTCCACCAACCAGATCCTCCTCAACGGATCCGGCATCGCGGCGGCGGACATCGATGGCGACGGCTGGTGCGATGTCGTCGTCGGCAGTGTCGGGGGTGGAGCCCGGGTCTATCGGAACCTGAAGGACTGGCGGTTCGAGGACGTCACCGATCGCATGGGTCTCGAGCCCGGCCCCTGGCCCACGACCGCCGTGGCCCTGGCGGACCTCAACGGGGATCGGAGACCGGATCTGCTGCTCAACACCCTCGGTGCCGGCACCCGCTACCTCACCAACGCCCTGGGCCGGACCTGGAAGGAGCAGCCCCAGGGCGGAGGCATGGCCACCCCGACCGGTGCGGCGTCGCTGGCGATTGCCGATGTCGATGGGGACGGGGACCTCGATGTCTATGTGGTGAACTACCGTCGCTGGACCCTTCGCGATTACCCGGCGCTGGGTCCCAAGGACCCGCCCCTGCGAACCCATCCCGAGGCCGGTTCCCAGATGCAGTTCATCATGGAGGACCGCGGACGGGTCCAGGAACTGGGCGAGGCCGACACGCTGTTCCTAAACGAGGGCCACGGCAGGTTCCGTCCTGCCCCCCCGGAACGCTTCCGGGATCCCGCAGGACGTCCGTTGTCGGCACTCCTCGACTGGGGTCTGTCCGCGATGTTCCGGGATCTGAACGGCGATGGAGCCCCCGACCTGTATGTCTGCAACGACTTCGGGTCGCCGGACCGGCTGTGGTGGAATGATGGGAAAGGACACTTCACCTCGGGTGCCGAGACCGCCCTGCCGTCCACCAGCCAGCTTTCGATGGGGGTCGATGTCGCGGACATCAACCGCGATGGGCTCATGGATTTCGTGGTGGTCGACATGCTCGACGAGAGCCGCTGGGAACGGTTGATCCGGGGTGGAGCCAAGGATGTGGGCCGTCCTGGGATCCTCGGTGGACGCCCCCAGTATCCGAGGAACACGCTCTTCCTCGGGACCCACCCGGGACGGTTCCTCGAGATCGCGTCCTACAGTGGACTCGAGGCGACGGACTGGTCGTGGTGCCCGGTGTTCCTCGACGTGGATCTCGACGGCTACGAGGACCTCCTGGTGACGACCGGGCACGAGCGGGATTCCCAGAACCGGGACTTCGTCCGGGAGAAGTCCCAGGCGCTTCGGGGTGTTCCCAAGTCCGATCTCAACGCCACGATGCAGGAGCTCGAGCGTCGGAGTCCGCGTCTGCCGCTCCCGAAGCGGGCCTATCGGAACCGCGGTGACCTGACCTTCGAGTCCTATGGCGAACGCTGGGGATTCGGGAATGTCGGGATTTCCCAGGGGCTGTGTCTCGCCGATCTCGACAACGACGGCGATCTGGATGCGCTGGTCACCCATCTCGGGGAAGGGGTGGGTCTGTACCGGAACCGATCGACCGCCCCCCGTATCCAGGTGCGCCTCCGGGGTGTGGATGGCAATCCCGATGGCATCGGGGCATTGATCCAGGTCCGGGGTGGTCCGGTGTTCCAGGCGCAGGAGGTGGTTGCCGGGGGACGTTATCTGTCGAGCGACCAGCCGGTCCGGACCTTCGCGGCGGGTGGATCCGGACCGATGGCGGTCGAGGTGCGATGGCGCAGCGGGGCGGTGAGCCGTGTGGCGAACGTCAAACCCGGCGATCGGGTGGAGGTGGTCGAGACGCCTCGGAAGGACTCGACCGGTTCGCTTTCGGTGTGGGCTCCGGAACCGCCGTGGTGTCCGGTTCGCTTCGAGGATCAGTCGGCCCAGCTCGGTATCCGCCACAGCCAGCCGGTCGACGACGAATTTGCCCTGCAGCCCACGCGACCGGTCCGCGGTAGCGCCCTGGGGCCGGGGGTGGCGGTGGTCGATGTGGATCGGGATGGTCGACTCGAGGTGGTGGTCGGCGCCTCCCGTGGCGGGCGTCCGGCGCTGCTGAGGCGGTCCACGGACGGGAAATTCCTACCCTGGCAGGACCTCTTGCCGACCCGTTTGGCGGAGAGCACGCAGACCTCGATCCTCCCGCTGCCAGTGACCCCCACCAATGGGCTGGGATTTTCGTTGGTGATGGGGTCCGGGCTCGAGGAGCCCTCCGGAGCTCCACAGCGCGCCCGGGTGACCCAGCTGGGCGCGGCCGTCCGTCCTGGACTGATGTGGAACGCCAGCAAGGGCGGCATTGGGGCGATGGCGTTGGCGGACGTCGATCGGGACGGGACGCTTGAAGGGTTCCTCGGTGGTCGGCCGATCTCGGGGCGGTTCCCCGAATCCTCTCCCAGCCAGATCTGGACCTTCGCCTCATCGGGGTGGCGCCTCGATGAGCCCAACACGAAGACCCTGGCCGCCTTGGGCTGTGTCCAGAACGCGTGCTGGGTGGATGTCGATGACGACGGCTGGATGGATCTGGTGGTGGTGGAATGGTGGGGCGGCATCCGGCTGTTCCTCAACGCGAAGGGGAAACTGACGGAGGCAACCTTCCGGTGGGGGTTGTCCGAGATGTCGGGCCTCTGGAACAGCGTCGTGCCGGTGGATGTCGATGCGGATGGACGACTGGACCTGGTCGTGGGTGGCCCTGGCCTGAACACGGACTACCGCTCGACACTTCCGGTTCGCCTGCAGGCCTTCGATCCCGACCAGGACGGTGTCCTGGAGCTGATGGAGCTGGGATGGGAGGAAGGGCGCAAGGACTGGGTGCCGCTGCGGAGTCTGGAATATCTTGGGGATGCCTTTCCCGGCATGGCGGCCCGCAGTGGCGGTCACCGGGCGTTCGCCGAGGGAGCCTGGAAGATGGTGCTCAACGAGTCGGGTCCCATCGTCTGGTCGCGCGAGGTGCGTCGGATCGACTCCGTCCTGCTGATGAATCGCGGCGGCCGGTTCGAGGCCCGTTCGCTGCCGGCCCGGGTCCAGTTCGCTCCGACGTGGGGCCTGGCGGTGGCGGATTGGGATGCGGACGGCTGGGAGGATCTGGGCGGCGTCCAGAACCAGTCCCAGCTGCGGTCGGACCTCCCCCCGGCGATCAACGGGGAGGGGTTGATCCTGATGAACGACCGGCGGGGCGGCCTAGCGGTGTTCGATGGAACCCAATCCGGCTTCGCAGTGCCCGGCGAAGGGCGCGGTCTTGCGGTCGGGGATGTCGACGGGGACGGCCGTCCGGACCTCGTGGTGGGGCAGAACGACGGGCCGGCAGGGCTGTTCCTCAACAGGTCGGAGAAACGGGGCCTCACAGTGGTCCTGGAGGGCAGTCCTGGAAACCCCGATGCGATCGGTGCGGTGATGCGGCTTCGGTCGGTCGATGGTCGGCTGGGGCCCAAGCGTCTCGTCCGAGCAGGGGGAGGCCATTGGTCCTGCGACTCGCCGGTCCAGATCCTGGGAGGCACCGCGGCCCCGAAATCCCTGTGGGTTCGGTGGTCGGACGGGGTGGAGTCGGAATACCCGGTGGAACCGGGAGCCGCACGCTTGGTGGTGCGGAAGTGAGCCGAGGCCGGCGTGCCGCATCCAAGAGACGTCGATCCTGGGTCGTCGCCATGCTTGCCTGATCCTGGGGTTCTCCGGAACGTTGCGGTGCTTCGTGTCCCGAATGTCCTCCGCCACCTCCCCTGTGGATTCGCCGAGTCGCCGGCGTCTGCCGCCCCTGTTGCGACGCGCCTGGTATGGATTGAACCAGGCCTTCCGTCGTCGCATCGCCCACACGGGGGTGACGCCCGACCAGTTCACCGTGATGCGGACGCTGCAGGAGGGCGATCCCAAGGGGATGACCCAGCGGGATCTCACGGAGGCGATGTCGAGCGATCCCAATACCGTGGCCTCGCTGCTCGAACGGATGGAGACGGCCGGCTGGGTCTCGCGACGACGCCATGAATCCGATCGCCGCGCCTATCGGATCCGACTGCTCGCCGCGGGACAGTCCAAGTACGAGGAGGTCCGCTCCCTCGCCATCGATCTCCAGGCCGAGGTCCTCTCGGTGCTTCCGGAAGCCCATCGGGAGCAATTCCTCGAACAGTTGGAGGCGGTGTCTTTGGCCTGTCGCGAGGCCGCCGAGGCGGGCGCTCGGTCCTCGCCATGAACACGGATCTGCCCCCGGTCCTTCCCGGTCTGGACCCCGTGTCGCCGCCAGTGGCGCGGCATCGGTCGATCGCCATGCTGGCGATCCTGCTGGTGGTGCCGCTGCTTCTGGGAAGCTGGGGTTCGGATCGCGCCAGCGAGGGCGGAGGGGAGGGCGGTGCACCGCAGGCCGCACTCCCGGGAAGTGTCGGGGGACTGCTGTGGATCTGTGGACTCAACCTCGCGATCTTCCTTGTCGTGGGGGCCGGGATGGTTGCGTTGGGACGCCCCAGTCGACGGGAACTGTTTGCGACGGCGCCGTTCAACATCAGGACTTGGGTGCTGGGCTTTTTCTACGCTATTGGGCTTCGGATCGGGGTCGGGATCGTGCTCGCCGTTTCCCTCGGGCTCTGGACCGGTCTGATGCCCCGGTCGGGTCCGGTGGAGGAGGTGGTGGACTCGATCCGGCCGCGGATCGAGACGATGATTGATCCGACGGTGTTGCGGGATCCGATCTACCTGCTGCTGGTGACCACGGTGGTCAGCTTCATTGTGGCGGGTCTGCGCGAGGAACTCTGGCGGGCTGCGGTGTTCGCGGCGTTCCGTCGCTGCTGGCCCCGATGGATGTCCCGTCGGGCGGGCCGCGTGGGCATCGTGCTGCTGTCGGCACTGTCCTTCGGCCTGGGCCACCTGCCTCAGGGCTGGGGAGGGGTGGCGTTGACGGGGGTGCTGGGGGTGGGCCTCGGCTGGATTCTGTTGGGCCACCGCTCGCTGTGGGTGGCGGTGGTGGCGCACGGGTTCTTCGATGCCACGTCGCTGCTGCTGCTGCGTCTGCTGGATGCGGCCAATGGGCTTGAACGATTGTTGGGCAAGCCCCCGGGGCCCTGAGGCGAATCCCGAAACGACAAACGCCCGATCCGCTGGGCGGATCGGGCGTTTGGAGAGCGGAGGCGGCTCAGGCCTTCGCAGCCTTGCGGGACCGACGATGCCAGAAGGCAAAGGCCAGGAGCCCGCTCGAGGCGATCGCGGCCCACTCCTCCGGCTCGGGGACGGCGGAGAAGGAGGCTTGGTTGAGAGTATACGTGGATCCACCGGCGGAAACGGTCAAGGTTTGCGAGGGTGACCCGGTAACTGTGAAAACAGGATCGGATGAACTGCCGCTGAAATAAAACACCGTTGGATTGAGGGTTGGTGAGGATGAGTTTTCCCAGTTAACCGAAGTGATCTCGTTATCCGGTGCTCCTGCCGTTGAGAACATTTGGTAGGTCTGACCCACATCGATCCTAAACTCTATGAACTTCAGCCACGAAGAACTCAACGAGAGATTGGGTGTCGAAGGCGATCCATCAGTGGGAACAGTCGAACTGTCGATCGTAAGAGACGCGGTTCCTGAAACAAAACCAGGAGAGGTGCTCGTGTAGGTGGCCTGATATTGAACGATCTGCCCGCAGGCCAGACTGGCGGTCGCAACCATCGCGAACCCCCAAAGGCAGAAATGCTTCAAGTGGGAACTCATTTAAAACCTCCTGTGGAAGCAGCCTTTCGAGTTCGATCCGTATGGGCAAGATCTTTTAATCCCGACAAAGCTTCGATTTAACACTCCCTCGATTCGATCACCGTCTAGACCGTGATTCTAGGGTCTTTCGTTAATGCACAGCATCGGGGCAGGGTGTCGGAACTCATCCCCCATGCACCACCACCCGCCGCACGTGCGGCGTCTTCCGGTGTTCCCAGACGTAGATCCCCTGCCACGTCCCCAGGGCCAGTTCCCCATCCCGGATCGGGATGGACAGGTGGACCCCCATCAGGGCGGACAGGATGTGGGCGGGCATGTCGTCGTCGCCCTCGGCGGTGTGGATGAACCGGCGCCAGCCGTCGGGCACCAGGTCGGCGAAGTAGGTGTCGAAATCCCGGCGGACGTCGGGATCGGCATTCTCCTGGATCACGAGCGAGGCCGAGGTGTGGCGCAGGAACAGGGTGCAGAGGCCGGTCTGGATGCCGGTGGAGCCAACCCACGCATTGACATCGCGGGTGATCTCGTGGAAGCCCCGGCCGTGGGTGTGCACCACGAGTTCGGTCTGGTGTGGCGTCATCGCGACAGCGTTCTTCGGAGCCCGGCGGACTGACAACCGGGAATCGTTCTGACCTCTCCCGGTCCGCGCAACGCCCCGAAGGCGTGGTGGGCTACCTCCGATCCGGTGAAGGGACCGGGTTCAGTGGAATCTCCAGCAGTCGGGGTCCCATGCAGGCATGGGCCGTGTGAAATCGGGTTCCTTGGGCAATCGGTCCGAGGAATGTCCCGCGTTGGATGTCACACCCCGCGGCCCAGTCCGAGAACGCAGGGACGACGAGCACCTCTCGGGACACGATGAAACAGGGCACCTTGGCCTCCGTCGCCACACCATCCCCGAGGCGCAGGGCGGGGTGTTCGTGTCCGATGATCTGGAACGCCTCGGCTCCCTTGAGCGAGAAGATCTCCGGAGGATTCCGAACGGGCGCCGTGTCCCCATGGTGGAGGAGACAGCCTCCCATGGAGAGTGATGAGACCAGCTGGACCGGGCGCGGAAGGCGTTCGAGAAGTCTCCCGAGGTTCCGGTCGTGGTTCCCGGTGCAGACGGTCCAGGACACCTCCGGTGGAATCGCGCGGGCCAGCTGGTTCAGCGCCTCCTCGACTCCGGGCTGTTGCGTCGCCTGGTGGACCAGATCACCGAGGATCACGAGGTGTCGGGGCTGATGCTCCTCCACCAAGGCGGCCACCCGGGAGGCGGTCGTTTCGGGCGTGGTGAGGGGCATCAAGGCACCCCGGCGACGTTGGACCCAGGAATACCCGAGGTGGAGGTCCGCCAGGGCCAACGCGCGTTCTGAGGGCAGAACGACGGCGCGTCGGGGATCGAGGAGGACGTCGATCCCGGTGGTGAGGCGGACCCTGCGGGTCTCGGTCGGGCGCGGGGCGGTCGGGCTCACCAGGTCCTCCACGGGGCGTTCCCCTCGGTCCAGAGACGATCCAACATCTGCTGTTCCCGGAAGGTGTCCATGCACTGCCAGAATCCGTCGTGGGTGTACGCCCTGAGCTGGCCCTCCTGGGCGAGGCGTTCCATGGGGCGCCGCTCGAACACGCATCGGTCGCCGTCCTCGAGGTACCCCCGGATCCTGGGGTCGAGGATCATGAATCCGCCGCTGATGTAGGCGTTCTCCTCGTCGGGCTTCTCGCGGAAGGTCGTGACGGTCTGGCCGTCCATCGCGAGTTCTCCGAAGCGTCCCCGGGGTTTCACGGCGGTCCCTGTTGCGATGGCGCCTTGCGACCGGTGGAACCGGATCGGGGCGTTGACGTCGCTGTCGGTCACCCCATCGCCGTAGGTGAAGAGGAAGGTCTCATTGCCCACGCAGGGCAGGGCGCGGAGCAGGCGTCCAGCGGTCTGGGTCTCCTGGCCGGTCTCGAGCAGGGTGACGGTCCAGTCCTCCTCGGCGTGGCTGGTGTGGTAGGTGATCTGGGGGTTGCGTCCGAGCTTCAGCGTGACGTCGGAGGTGTTCCAGAGGTAGTTGCGGAAGTAGTCCCGGATCGATTCGCCCTTGTAGCCGAGGCACAGGATGAAGTCGGTGTGCCCGGCGGCGGCGTAGAGCTTCATGATGTGCCAGAGGATGGGGCGTCCACCGACCGGCACCATGGGCTTGGGTCGGCATTCGGTTTCCTCGCGGAGCCGGGTGCCGAGTCCGCCGCACAGAAGGACAACCTTCATGGTCTTCGGACCCTATCGGGTGTCGGTCGGGGAGGCGAGGCCGGGCACGAGGCTTGAATTTTACCCCGTTCCGGGCGTCCCCTACTTCCACAATCGATGTCCCATCACGCTCCCAACCCCGAACATCTGGCCCTGACGCGCCGTCAGTTTCTCGATCGTTGCGGCATGGGAATGGGCTCTCTGGGGCTGGCGTCGCTGCTCGGGTCGCTGGATCCATTGCGGGCGGCGGAGGCCGGGTTCACGAATCCGTTGCTGCCAAGGCCTCCCCAGTTCGCGGGTCGGGCGAAGCGGGTGATCCACATCTTCCTCAACGGCGGGGCGTCGCACGTCGACACCTTCGATCCGAAACCCGCGCTCGACCGCTGGCATGGGAAGGAGATCCCGGTCCACTTCGCGACGGAGCGGAAGACCGGGGCGGCCTACCGGTCCCCGTTCGCGTTCCGGCGATATGGGCAGAGCGGACTCGAGATCTCGGACCTGTTCCAGCACACGGCTCGGCATGCGGACGATCTCTGCGTGATCCGCTCGATGAAGGCGGATGTCCCGAATCATGAGCCGTCGCTGCTCCTGATGAACTGCGGGGAGGCCCGGCTGCCCCGTCCGAGCTTTGGTTCGTGGGTCACCTATGGGCTGGGGTCCGAGAACCAGAACCTTCCGGGGTTCATCGCGATGTGTCCGGGCGGCTATCCGATCCAGGAATCCCAGAACTGGCAGAGCGGGTTCCTGCCGGGGACCTACCAGGGGACCTACATCAACACGGAGAACACCCGGTTGGAGAAGCTGATCGAGAACATCAACAACCGGTACACCTCAATGTCGGAGCAACGGGCGCAACTCGACCTGCTCCAGGCCCTCAACGAGCGGCACCGTCGGGCCCGTGCGGCCGATGCCCACCTGGAGGCCCGGGTCCAGAGCTTCGAGCTGGCCTATCGGATGCAGATGGAGGCGGCGGACGCCTTCGACATCCAGCGGGAGCCCGCGGCGGTGAGGGAACGGTACGGTGACAGCGTCCAGGCCCGTCAGCTCCTGATCGCCCGTCGGCTGGTGGAGCGCGGGGTGCGGTTCGTGCAGGTCTGGCATGGGGCGGGTCAACCCTGGGACAACCACGACGACATCGAGACGAACCATCGGAATCTGGCGGGTCAGTGTGACCGGGCGATCGCGGCGCTCCTGACCGATCTCAAGGATCGGGGGATGTTGGACGACACCCTGGTGATCTGTGGGGGTGAGTTTGGTCGGACGCCGACCGTCGAGCTGCCCACTCCGGGGGCCAACGCTGGCAAGCAGAACGGGCGGGACCACAACAACCACGGCTTCACCGTCTGGCTCGCGGGGGGCGGGGTGAAGGGGGGGCATGTGCATGGGGCGACCGACGAGTTCGGATTCGCCGCGGCGGAGAACCCGGTCCATGTCCATGACCTGCATGCGACGCTGCTCCATCTCCTCGGGTTCAACCACGAGACGCTGACGTTCCGGACGGCGGGGCGGGATTTCCGGCTGACGGATGTCCACGGGCGCGTGGTTCGCGAGATCCTGGCATGAAAAAACCCCCGGCAGGCCTGAGCCTGACCGAGGGTGGTTTTGTTGGGGGAGGCTGGACCCAGCCAGAACTCCGCCGGGGATCACTTCGCCTTCGCGGCCGCAGCGGCCTTGTTCAGGCGGAGCTGCAGGCGTGAGCGCTTGCGGCTGGCGGTCTGGGCCTTGATGGACCCGCGCTTCACGGCCTTGCCGTAGGCGGATGCGGCGGCGGACAGGGCCTTCTTGGCATCCTCGGTCTTTCCGGAGGAGACGACCGAGAGGTATTTCTTCTCGGCGGTCTTCACGCGGGAGATGGTGGCGTGGTTGAGGGCCTGTTTGCGGGCGCTGGAACGGACTCGCTTCTCGGCGGACTTGGTGTTCGGCATGGCTTTTCGCGATTCTTAAAGGCCGCGAAGCTATCGGGGGGCGTTGGGATGTCAACGGGTTGTTGACGTTCCCGTGCGGGCCGCCGGGGCGGATTCTCCGCTTGGTGACATCACAATCGACCTCGTCGGGGTGGCCAATCGGATGCCTGCGGCGTCGAAACGGTCCTTCAGGCGCAGGTTCAATTCCTCGAGCACGGCGGCCTGTTTCCGGCCTTCCGTGGTCTTGCACCAATGGACGACCTCCACGTTCAGCGACGCGTCGGTGATGCGGGTGAACTGCACCGTGACGTCATGGGTCAGGGGGTGGCTCGCGAAGGTCTCCCGGGTCAGGTCGAGGGCCTGCTGGACCTCGGCGCTGGTCATGCTGTGGGGCAGTCCGAGGGTGAAGGCGGTCCTGAGGGTGGGACGCCGGGAGATGTTCACGATGCGGCTGTTGCCCATCTCGCGGTTGGGAACCGTGATCAGATGGCCCTCGCCGTTCCGGATGCGGGTGGAGCGGAGCCCCATCTCCTCGACGGTGCCTTCGACGTCGCCGATTTTGACCGTGTCTCCGATTCGAAAGGGTTTGTCGATGAACACGGCGGCTGCACCGAACAGGTTGCTGACGGTGTCCTGTGCCGCGAGACCGAGGGCGAGGCCGATCACCGACACGGAGGCCAGGGCGGCGCGGATGTCGATCCCGAGGCTTCCCAGCACCGTGAAGACGGCGACGACGATGATGACCGACTTCACGATCTTGCCGATGAGCACGAGGAAGTACTGGTTGAAGGACTGGTCTCCCTCGGCGGTGAGGCGCTTTCTCCAGAGGAGGATCATCGCGTCGATGGCCTTCAGGAGGACCTGCAGCAGCGAGGCTCCCACCGCCAGGATCGTCAGCTTGGCCAGCCAGCTGTTGATGATCGGGGGCCATGCGAAGAGCTGGAGCCCGATGTTCAGCAGGATGACGAACACGATCACCTTCACCGGGCCATCGAGGAGTCCCACCAGGATGTCGTCGAACTGGGTGTCCGTCCGCCGCGTGAGCGCACGCAGCCAGGAATTGATGATCCAGTCGACGAGCTTCGCCGCGATGAAGGCGATGGCGACGTAGAGGAGGGTGGCGATGTATTGCCAGAGGGGGTGCCAGGCGATCTCGGACTGGAGAGCCGGGACCCGGTCGAGGCCAAAGGTGAGGAGGTCACGGTTCTGGTCGATGAACCGCATGTGCGACTCGGCCAGCACATCCGTCTGGTTGGTGGGTCCCAGGGTGGAGTTCGGGGTGGTGCCGGTCTGGGCGTGCACCGACCCGATGAGGAGCAGGGTGAGGGCGAGGAGGGGCAGGAGGAAGAGGAGGCGTTCCCCGATGAGACGTCGTTTCATGTCGTTGCGATGGGTGGGATGGGTAATCGGCGAGGCGCTGGTTTGCAAGGTGGGGGCTGTCCGGGACATCAGCCTCGCGAAATGAGTTGGGCGGGATGGTCCGACAGCGCTTGTACGACCGTCGCGACCTCCAGGGACTCCAGGTCGGGTCGGGCCTCCAGAACCTGGATCTCGCCGCCGCGCGGCGACCAGACCCGTGGCGGGCTGGGGCCCCAGAGCGCGAGGCCTGGAAGCCCGAGCGAAGCGGCCAAATGGGTGATGCCGGAATCGTGTCCGATGAAGCCCTGACAGCCCCTGAGCCGTTCGGCAACGGCGATGAGTGGCTGCGATCTCAGGACCTCGCAGCGATCCTTGGGAAGGCCGGCCGCGAGCCGTTCGAGTCGACCTTCCTCGGCCTCGCCACCCACCAGCAGGAACCGGGTCGGCGACCGGGTCGACACCTGGTCGAGGAGCGCGGCCCAGCGGTCCTCGGGCCAGTTCTTCCGGGGACTGCCCGATCCGGGATGCATCGCGAGGACGGTGGGTCGTTCGGGGACCTGTCGATGGGAGATCAGCCGGGGGACCGGATCTTCATCGAAAATCGCCAACCGTTGCAGGACGTCGAGAATCTGATCGGTGGCATGGCGGCTGGAAGTTTCGACGGGCCGATGGAGTCCCTGAAGAAACTGGGCCCCGGAGACGGAGGCCACGTTGCTCTGGAAGATGAGGTCGGGGTCGTAGAGGTGGCTGATGATGAGGTGGAAACCGGAAAAAAACGCCGAAAGGGCCGGGTCGAGGGTGGATCCCCTGGCAAAGAAGCCCGCCAGCGCTCGGGATTCGATCGGATGGACGGCCTCCGCCAGTCCGTAGGCTCGGGCGAGGTCGGCGATGTGGGGATATCCGAGGACTTCGATCCGGTTCCCGGGCAACCGGTTCCTCAGTGCAGCGAGGAGGGGAAGGGTGACGATGAAGTCCCCGATGGCGCCGCCGCGGATGACGAGAATTCGCCCTCGTTCGGAGGATGGGGATTGTGAGGGTGGAGTCATGGGCGCGTCCGGACGAATTCTGGGAGGTCGACGGGTTCCCGTCAGTCGGGAACTCAACTGGAGCGTCTGGGGGATCCGATCGCTGTGTGTCGAAACTTGTTCGAAGGGGCCCCGTCCCGATAGAGTTTCGGGACGCGGTGTCGGTGGGGGCGGGATCGTTCCTCGGCGTGCCGCCGGGATCCGATCCATGTCGACCGCCATCTCCTCCGCCTCCAATCCTATCTCGGCCTCGTCCCCGGTGGATCTCCGCCATCGGCACCACACGCTCCGTCAGGACCGCACGTTCATCCAGAACCTTGGGCTCGTGCTGCAGCGATGGCTCGAGGCGCGGGTTGCTGCCGCCTCTCCGCTGGGCGATCCCCACATCTACAGGAAGAGCGATTTCCCGTGGGCGGTGGAGATCGAGAAGGACTGGCAGAAGGTCCGCAAGGAGCTGGACGCGGTGATGGTCTTCCGGGACCGAATGCCGAGCTTCCAGGACATCCTGAAAGAGGTGGGGAAGATCCAGTCGGACAACAACTGGAAGACCTACTTTCTGTGTGGCATCGGCATGGACTGCTCGGAGAACGCGAAGCGGTGTCCCGAGACGATGCGGCTCCTCGCGAAGATTCCCGGCGTGACCACGGCGTTCTTCAGCATCCTTTCGCCCGGCAAGCATATTCCGGCCCATCGAGGTGCCTGGAATGGCATCCTGCGGCTCCACCTCGGACTGATGGTTCCCGAGCCCCGGGAGAAGGTGAGGATCCGGGTGGGCAACGACTTCTATTCATGGCGGGAGGGTGAGGCGTTCATCTTTGACGACACCTTCAACCATGAGGTCTGGAACGACACGGAGGGGTATCGGGTGGTCCTGTTTGTCGATTTCCCGAGGCCGATGAATCATCCCTGGCGCTTCTTCAACGAGCGGGTCCTGAAGTGGGGCGCGCTCGCGCCGTTCCTCCGCGAGGCCGGTGAGAAGCAGAAGAAGTGGCAGGAGCTCCTCTGGAAGAAGTCCTGAGGTGCGTGGATCGGCAACCATGAGAAGCCCACATTCGGCGGCGGCGCATTTCGCGGGGGAATGGGACGAGTCCCGGGTCCGTCGCTGGGCGGAGTCCGTCAGGGCGCGTCTCGATGCCCCAGCGGTGAGCCTCGGGATCCTCTTCATGACGCCGGGGTTCTTCGACGTGGCCGCGGAGGTTCTTGATCTGGTTCGGCTTCATGCACGGGTACCGGTCCTCGTCGGATGTTCGAGCCAGTCGCTCATCGCCAATGGCGAGGAGTTCGAAGACCAGCCCGGGTTGGTGCTCCAGCTCTTCCACCTGCCGGGTGCGGATCTTCGGGCGGTCCACTTCGGACAGGAGGCGATGGAATCCTGTGAGACGGAGTCGGACTGGCATCGTCTGACGGGTGTCCCTCCCGCGCAGTCGCAGGGGTGGCTGGTCCTTGCCGACCCCTTCAACCTCGACGGCGAGCGGTGGCTGAAGGCGTGGAACGCCGCGTATCCCGGGGTGCCGAGTGTCGGAGGCCTGGCGAGTGGTGTCTTTGAGCAGCAGACGACGCAGTTGTACCTCGATGGAGCCGTCCATGAGGAAGGCATCGTGGCCCTCAGCATCGGGGGGCGGGTCCGTCTCGAGTCCGTCGTCTCCCAGGGGTGCAGTCCGATCGGCTGTCCCTGGACCATCACCCGTGCCGATCGGAACCTGATCTTCACCGTCGGAAACCGTCCGGCCTATGAGGTGTTGCTGGAGACCGTGAACGACCTGCCCAAGGAGGAGCAGGGGAAGGTCCAGGGCAACCTGTTCGTTGGCTTTGCCAGCAACGAGTACCAGGAGGAATTCCAGCGGGGCGACTTCCTCGTCCGCAATCTGATCGGGGCCAATCCCGAGAACGGCATGCTGGCGGTCGGGGCTGTGCCCCGGACCGGACAGACGATGCAGTTCCACCGACGCGATTCCCAGTCGGCGTCCGAGGATCTTGTGGCGGCTCTGTCCGCGGCCCGTGCGCGGATCCGGGATGGGACGGTCTTCGGCGGCGTCCTGGGAGTCTGCAATGGCCGTGGCTCGGGTCTGTTCGGACGTCCCAACCACGACGCGGGACTCATCCAGGAGCAGCTCGGTCCGCTGCCGGTGTCGGGTTTCTTCTGCAATGGAGAACTGGGGCCCGTGGGGCGGAAGAACTTCCTCCATGGCTACACGGCGTCGCTGGGCCTCTTTGTCACCGCGTGAACCACGAGTCCCAACCCGCGGAACCGGTGCCGTTGCCGATCGACCCCGGGGTCCGTCTGCCGGCCGACATCCTTTCACGGCTCGACCTTGCGGCGGTTTTCCCTGCCGTGCGTGACGTCGAGGTCGAGCTGGGATCCGGCGACGGTTCGTTCCTGGCGGAATATGCCGCCCTGAATCCGGGACGTGGTTTCCTCGGTGTGGAACGTCTCCTGGGACGCCTCCGGAAGCTGGAGCGCAAGGCCCTTCGTCGGGGCTTGTCCAACCTCAGGGTGCTCCGGCTGGAGGCGGGCTACGTGCTGCGGTGGAAGCTCGCATCCGGAACCGTCTCTGCCCTCCACGTCTATTTTCCGGACCCCTGGCCCAAACGGCGCCACTGGAAGCGCCGACTGGTCAATGAGGCCTTCGTGGAGGAGTCCGCACGGATCTTGAGGCTCGGAGGACGAGTCTTCCTGCGCACCGACAACGAGCCCTATTTCACGCAGATGCGGGAGGTGTTCGGAAGGAGCGCACGCTTTGTGGAGACGGACTATCCGTCCGAAGTGGCCTCCGTCGTCACCGATTTTGAGCGCGACTTCAACTCACGAGGCATCCCGACGCTGCGTGTCGCGTACCAGCGGAGCGATGTTCCCGGGCTTGCCAATGGCAGGGCTGGCGAACCAAGTTGATCCGGTATGGTCCCTGTGTTGAATCACTGCCTTTTGCTCCTGTTGATCACGCTCCAGGGGCCTGCATTGGTGGGACAAGACGCTCAGTCGTCCACATCCAAGCTGACGGATCGCCAGGAACGGGTGCTCACAGGTGTGGCGCGGGGGCGTTATGTGGGGCGCTGGCAGGAGCTGACCGACGACCAGTTCGCCGTCATGCAGCGACGAGCGGATGACTACCGGTCGCGGTTGGTTGACCGGCATCTGCGGGATGGACTGGTGGTAAGCCTCCGCGCGGACGGAGTGACGCCAGGAGGCGTTTCGTCCTATGAGGCTCTGGATCTTTCGGCGACCCAGACCGGGTATCTCCTGAGTGTCGAAGCCCTCCGGTTTGCCATGACCCGGGACGCAGGTTCGACGGTGGTGATCAGCAATCTTCTTTCGGGGGTGGAACGGCTCCTGTCGTCGGGTCCACGACCCGGGTTTCTTCCCGTGTTCGTGTGTGCCGCCGCCGATCCCGCCTACCGGGTCGTCTATTCGAAACACGGAGGCGAGGATCCGGATCGACCCGGCTTTGGACGTCTGGCCCGAGAAGGGATGTCGACGAATGGTGTCCCCGTGATCTGGCTGGGTGGGGCCGACCGGGAGGCCTATGCGGCGCTCAACATGGGGCTTGGCCTCGTCCACAAGCTGGTCCGTGAACCCGTGATCCGGGACCGGGTCGCCCGATCGGTGGGTCTCATGCTGGAACGGCTTCGGGAGGATGGCTGGCGGATCCAGGATGGGTTTGGCCGGACGAATTTCGTCACCCCCCTGCTCAAGACGGCTCTTCTCTGCACCGGGGCGAACACAGAGCCGAGGATCTACCTCGTGCCCTTCCGCGCGATGGCGGCCGGGCTGCTGGAATTGCCATCTCCGTCCATGACACGGTACGGCTGGTATGCCGGCAATGTGTCGGTCTTCGCCAATTTGTTCCTCCTGGCCCGGCTCGACCCTGAATCGTCCCGGGTTGAGCTCTACCGAAGGCGACTTACCCAGATCTGGGACGAGGCAGAGCCCGACCTTAACCCGCTCCTGGCCGCCCTCTACATGGATGCCTTCGAGCGGCGTCCCAACAACTCAGGTGCGATCACCATCCTCCAAGGTGTTTTGGCCCAGTTCCCGGATCCGCCACGAGTGCCGATTTCGACCTCCGCCACGAATGATCCCCCCGCCAAGCTGATGGCCAACGGGAGGGAATGGGCTCGGCATGCCCAATTGCTGGATCGTCGTCCCGTCGCTCCGTTCCAGTGGTTTGAATCCCCGTATCAACTGGGGTCTGGGAAGGGCTCAGATCGCACGTTCGTGGAACACCCGGGCGTGGACTATCTGCTCGCCTATTGGCTCGCCAAAGATGCGGGTCTTCTGACGAGCGTCAGCTCAACGGAGGATTCCGGAGCACCGTCGAAAGACGCGGGCTCGAGACCGCAGCAGAAGCCGGCCTCGCGATCCACCGGCGGATCGGGTCGGACCAATGCGCCCGCCAAGGGTGTTGGAGCGGAGCGCTGATCCCGGAGGCTTTTTAAGCTCCGTGATCCTAGGTTCAGGGTCGGGACTGGGGCTGAGGATTCCCGGGACCTTGGTTGGTGGTTCCTTCGGTCGATGGTCCCCTCTGGCGGGAGCGTCGCTGCTCGCGCTCTCGTTCCTTCGCCTCGAAGACAATCCGCTGCTCTGGAGTGAGGATTCCGGCGATCCTATCGCGGTGGCGCGACATGGAGGCGCCGATTTGCCGATGGTGTTCCTGGTTGAGAGAATTCAGCTCCTCCATGTGGCGGTCGATGAGCGGAGCCAGCTTCGCAACCTGTTCGGAGGAGAGTCCCAGATCCGCGGTGATCTTAGCCTGGATCTTCTCCCGCATCTTGGACCGGTCGGGCCACCGGGCGACGGAGCGTTTTCCCAAGCTGTAGCCACCGATCGCCCCGGCCGCCGTGCTGAACACAAAGATGGCCATCAGGTAGGCGATGAGCTGTCGTGGAGTGATCCGGTTCATGGGGAGACAGCCACGTAAAGTGTGGCGTTGGCCACCGCGTACTCATCGTCCTCGGGATCCGGACGCAGATGGGACCAGGTGACGGCGAGTGTCAGCGCCAAGGCCACCGCAGCTCCGGCCAATCCGGTCTGGAGCCAGAGTCCAATCCAGCCTGATCCCTCCGACCGGCTGGATCTCCAGGCGGCCAGCACCCGGGCCTCGGCCGGGAATGGGAGCGTGGACAGGGTCGCCTCGCGAGGTGACTGGGCAGCCGCCCGGAGCAGGCGATCCAGGGGTGTGTTTCCGTCGTTCATAGGCGTTTCTCCTTCAGCAGTTGATCCAGGTGCTTTTTCATCCTTTGACGCGCCCTGAAGGCCCGGACCTTCACCAGAGGGATGCTCCACCCGGTGACATCACGGATCTCCTCGACGCTGCGGCCTTCGAGATGGAGCAGGGTGATAACGAGACGGTCCTCGGGTTTCAATCCCGAGAGCAGCTGGGAGGTCAGGTCCCTGGCGGCGATCCCCTGCTGCGGATCGAGATCCGAGGACTCGGTTGCCAGGTGGTCCAGAACCGCCGCGTGCTCCTCCGAGAGGTCGGCATGGCGGAGTTCGGGACGGTTTCGTTCCTTCGCTAGGGCATGGCGGCAGGTGTTGACCGCGATGCGGGCCACCCAGTGCTCTAGCGGGACAACGCCCCGGAATTGGTCGAGATGCGTGAACACCTTCGTGAGAACGGTTTGTACGAGATCCTCTTCGTCGGTCCGACGCGGCAGGTTGGCCCGGACGATCCGCCCTACCGCAGGGGTCAGACGCAGGACCAAGGCACGGGCCGCAGCCTCGTCACCCACCCGGATCCGGGCGACGAGTTCCGTCACCGGCGTCTCCGAGTCGTCCATACGCATCGATTCTACCGACATCCCATCAGACCCGGAGCCTGGATTCCGGTTACGGATGTCCCAAGAAACATCGTCGGGTCCTATCGTGTTGGGACCCGGCATGGATCGCGGTAGAATTTCTCGAAGCTCCACTTTCCAGAGGGGGTCTTCGGTCCCATGAGGATGTTCGATTTCGCATTCTCCACGTGTCCGTCGCAGAAGGAGATCGTTTCCCGCTTGAGGTGACGATACTGCAGGATGAAGAGATCCTCGTAGGCGAACAGCATGGATCCCCAGCCTTCCCCTGGGTTCGAGACCCCACCGAAGGCATAGGTCGCGTTCTGGTCCCGGATCTCCGTCAGTGAGATCACGCCGGTCGGGTTTGCGAGGGTCTCGGGTTTGACCGAGAAGCCCAGGGCCATCACCCCGGTCTGACGCGGATTCTTCTCGGCCTGCTGGCCATTCTCAATGTTGGCGTTGGCCCAGTAGTGCCGTCGGCCGAGTTTGTGGCTGGCACAGAGGAGAAGATTGGTGATGCCACCGAAGGGCACGATCTGTTCGTCCCAGGTCAGATAGCCTTTCGGAACCCGTGTGCTGGCCATCGAACCGCAAGGCAGAAAGGCAGAGTGATCCCCGGCATAGAGCAGGCAGGACAGCATTAGCTGTCGGTTGTTGTTGAAGCACCGGGTCTTTTTTGCCTGCTCCTTGGCGTTGGCCAAGGCGGGAAGGAGGATGCCAGCGAGGATTGCTATAATCGCGATCACCACGAGCAGTTCAATCAACGTAAAAGCCCTTGAAACGCCCGGTTGGCTGCCCGAAACACCCAGACCGGGGAATGGACGAGATCCCGGGTCTCGGCTGGAAGATCCAGCCGGACAGTCTCCGGAAGGAACATCCGGGAGCGGGCCCGCGGCTGGGGGAAACGAACTCATGGGAACCCCGTGAGTCGAAGCCAATGCGAAGGGGTGGTCAAGGAGTGGCTTGCCGAGGGTCCCCTGCCGATCCGGCAAAGAACTGATTTTCTGGGACTTTTGGGACCCATCCCGGGTGTTTTCGGTGCGTGAAGAGAATTGGGGCCCGTGGGAGCCCGAAGACGCACCGGTCGTGTGCGCTGCCGCCTAGTTTCGGGCGAGCGCTGCTTCGATTGCCTGGGTCAGCTCACCGGAGTCCGGAGCCACACCCGAGTCGAAACGCTTCAGAACGGAGCCGTCACGCCCGATCAGGAATTTCCCAAAGTTCCACTTCACGTCCCCTGGGAAGCTGGCCTTGGGTCCTGTCAGCGCAGCGTAAAGCGGGTGCTGCTCGGAGCCCTTCACGTGGATCTTCTCGAGAAGAGGAAAGGTAACCTGGTACTTGCTGGAGCAGAACTCCTTGATGTCGCTGGCGGAGCCCGGCTCCTGGGCGCCGAAGTCGTTGCAAGGTGCCCCAACAACGACCAGGCCCTTGTCCTTGAACTTCCGGAACAGCGCTTCGAGACCCTTGTACTGGGGGGTGTAGCCGCACTGGGAAGCGACGTTGACCAACAGAACGACCTTTCCATCGAACGTCTTCAGAGAGGTGTCCTTTCCATCGATGTCGCGGATCGGAATCGACTGGAGGTTGCTGGCGGCGAGGAGAGTGCTCACGGAGGCGATCAGGGCGAGGAGTCGAGGGAAGGATCTCATGGCATCACGATGGGGCGGAGTCGTGTCGTGTCAAACGGGGCCCCGCTCACTGGCTCACCCGCATTCCCTGCTTGGACCAGTCTGCGAGGAGGGCCTTGCTCTTCGTGCCGAGGGGATTTCCCTTCAGGTAGAGCTGCAGATAGGGCGCGAACGACCGAGGTCCTGCGAGGTCCTTTGAAACCCATCCCGACCAGCCTGAGAGATCCTTCACGCGGTTCCTTTCAAGAAAGATGAACGTCGGGGAGCGAAGGCCCGCGAGCGGTAGGACATCGCTGATGCGATTGCCCGAGAGGGAGATCCCGGAGAGGGATCGGAGGTTCTGGAGACCGTCGAGGGAGCGGATCCCATTGCCTTCCGCGTACAGGGTCACAAGACGGGGCAGGGCGGTTAGAGGCGCAATGGAGGCCACCTTGTTGTGGCCGACGTAGACTGACGCAAGATTGGTGGCCCTTGCCAGAGGGACCAGATCCTTGATCCCGTTGTGGGAAAGCTCGATGTACTGCAACGCCGGCAGGGTGCCCAGCGGGGTGATCTCGGACACCTTGTTGCTGGTCAGGATCACCTGCTGAAGCTGTCGGAGACCGGATAGGGCCTTCAGGTCCTTGATCTTGTTGCCAGCCAGTTCCAGAGCCGCCAGCGCCTTGCAGTGCTCGAGGCCGGTCAGGTCCGTGATGCCACGGAAATTACCGATCACCGTGGAGACATTGGCCACGTCGGCCGCAGTGAGCGGCGAGTTGGTATAGCGCTTGGCGAAGACCTGCTGACGTACCGCAGCCTCCAGATTCTTGTCGGGGAAGATCGGAACCTCGTTGGTTGCTTGGGCCTGGCTGTTGATCAGGAAAATGGGGAGGAGGAGAAGACAGCAAATGAGACGTGCAACCATGGTCCTTCCTTTGTCGGGAGCCGGCAGAGAGACGTCAAGTGGGTTCCTGAATTCAGGGGATTTATTTTCCCAGCCATCCCGGGGCGGATGACTAGGGGACTCAGCCCGGGGTCCCCTGACGTGCATCACGGTCCGCTTCGAGGATCTGTTCGAGTGTGGGCTGCTCGATCACCCGGTGCCGGTCCATCACCCGCGTGACGTGGTCGAAGATGCCAGGGAATGAAAGCGCCCCGCTTACGAACGCCTCGACCGCCACCTCGTTGGCCGCATTGAACACCGCTGGAAGGGTTCCTCCGACGTCACCGGCACGACGCGCGAGTCCCAGGGATGGAAAACGGTCGGTATCGGGTTCCTCGAAGGTCAGGGTTCCCAGACGCGCCAACTGGGTCTGCACTCGGTCGCTCGAGCGACGCTCCGGGTAGCAGAGCGCATACTGGATCGGGAGGCACATATCGGGGGTCGAGAGCTGGGCGATCATCGACCCGTCAACGTACTCCACGAGGGAATGCACGATGCTCTGGGGGTGGACCACCACGTCGACCCGTCCCATCTCGATGTCGAAAAGCCACCGCGCTTCGATCATTTCGAGCCCTTTGTTGAACAGCGTCGCGGAATCGATCGTAATCTTGCGTCCCATCACCCAAGAAGGGTGCTTTAGCGCCATTGCGACACTGATCCCTGGGAATTCCGATTTTGGGGTCGTTCGGAAGGGACCACCTGAGGCCGTCAGGATGAGGCGTCGCACGGATCCAGTGGGTTTCCCGTCGAGGCACTGGAAGATGGCGGAGTGCTCACTGTCGACGGCCAGAACACGAACACCATGCCGTCGGGCCTCCGTCATGACGATCTGCCCCGCCATGACGAGGATCTCCTTCGAGGCGACCGCAATATCCTTGCCGGCTCTGATCGCCGCCAAGGCTGGCGCAAGCCCCGCCGTGCCCACGATCGCGATCAGGACAATGTCGGCAGAGGGCAGCGTGGCGAGTTTGAGGAGACCCTCAGGCCCTGATCGGACGGCAATACCTGGTAGCCGGCTGGCCAGGGCCTGTGCCGCTCCTGGATCCTGAAGGGATACCGCCTCGGGGTGATGTCGCAGCGCCTGTTCGCAAAGCAGATCACTGTTGTTGCCGGCCGCGAGCCCGACCAGTCGCAGCTCTTCTGGCATGTCCTCGACGACCTTGAGGGTGCTGGTGCCAATGGACCCGGTGCTTCCGAGCAAAACGACATTCTTCATGCGATACGGATGACAGGGAGACCTTGCCCCGGATCCTAAAGGCCAGGAAAGACGGAATGAGTCACATGAGTCGGATAATCCAATTTTTGGGCGCAGAACCTTCATCGTGTGGGTGACGGGCGGGATGGTTCTGTGCAAGATCCACCCATGAATGGACTCTGGAAAACCGCGGTTTCTGTGGGAGTCATGGTCGCCTGCTCCGTCGGATGGGGCTGCGGTTCGCCAGCACGCGACTCGGTGTCCTGGAGGGACAAAGAACTCAGGGTGGTGCGAATCGTCTCCAGCAAGGTCCCAGTGCCTATTCCAGAGGGAGTCCGGATCACTTTTCTATGGGCTGCCGATGGACAAGTTTCCGGAAAGGCGCCAATCAACCGGTATTTCGGTACCCTCGATCAACCCAAGTCGGGACAGCTCCACTGGAAGGGCGGAGTGGCATCAACCCGGATGGGTGGGGATCCTAGGTTGATGGCCCTCGAGGCCACCTACCTGAAGGTTCTCGGATCGGTCTCTAGGTCAACCAGTCGGGAGGCGGCGCTGCTTCTGGTCTCACCGGACGGACAGTCCGTCGTTGAATTCGTTCCATGAGCCTTGATGGAAGACGTTTCGCCACTGGAATGCCCGCTGCCGGCATGGCAGACTTATGGTCGATGCCCATTCTAATACCCATTTTAATACCCGGCTTGCCTTTTTAAAGCTCCTCAGTTTCAAAGGAAGTGCCGAAGGGCGAGCGCTGCGCCTCGGGGATTGGCTTCGATGATCTTCTGTAGGAAATTTACCGCAGCCGTCGTTCTCCAAGCTGTGAGTACGTCTTTGGATATCGGTCGACGCACGAGCGCGACATTGATCAACCGGGTCAAGGATCTGGATGACGACGATGGGTGGCGGCAGTTCTACGACCGATACCGCAGTTTGGTTTTGAACATCGCACGTCAGCGGGGTTTGACGACAGCCGAGGCTGATGAGGTGGGGCAGGAAGTCTTTTCGCGGGTTGCCCGTAACATGGGTCTGTTCGCGACGGGAGGAAGGCCCGGGGCCTTCAGACGCTGGTTGGGGCAGCTGACAATGTGGTGCGCGATCGACGCTCAACGGAGAAGGCGTCTGTAGACCAGTCCGATCGAGAGTGAATCGGGTGAGGAGTGAAATCCGGACGGTGTCGGCACGCCGGCCTCACTGGCTGGTGACACCTTCGCGGATGTGACCGACCGCGATTTCAAGCAGCTCCTGCTCCCGCGCTTGCGGCAGATCGTCTCGCCAAAGGACTTCACTATCTACCACCTGATCTCGTTCGATGGCTGGACACCGGTCCAGGTGGCCCAGCATTTCGGAATGCGCAGGGGCACAGTGGACACCATCCTCTGCCGCACCCGACAGGCGGCCCGCCGTGAATTGGCGCGAATAGGTGAACCCCTCGGTTGAGAGAACTGGAGGCCCCGGCCTCCGCCGCTTCGCGCCACCCTGAAAAAACTTCAAAAAGGTATTGAACCGAGTTGCTCAGTGGGTAATCTCCTCGCTCCGTTTCGCTTCTTCATGAAGAGGAATCGGATCGAGTCCAGCCGATAACCGTGAGCCCCAAGCAAGCGGGAGTGATGGCCGGATCCGCGAGGACAGACGTCCCGCGCAAACGCTGACCAATTCGTGAAAACATTTAGGCCGCTCACGCCGTCGACCCGTTATGTCACGGTGGAAGATTTTTCGGACGTTACGAAGTCTCGTCCCGAGAAGTCCCTCGTCTTTACGAAGAAGGGGACTGGCGGGCGAAACAATCATGGCCGCGTCACCGTCCGTGCGCGGGGTGGTGGTCACAAAAGAAAGATTCGTACGGTTGATTTCCGCCGCGGCAAGGTTGGTGTTGTGGCGAAGGTGATTGCGGTCGAATACGATCCGAATCGAACGGCTCGTCTTGCGTTGATCGAGTATGTGGATTCCGAGCGGGCCTATATTCTCTGTCCGGACGGATTGAGGGTGGGTGATTCTGTGATGAGTGGTCCGGCGGCCTCTCCCACCACCGGGAATGCACTTCCGTTGTCGAACATCCCCGTTGGATTGGCGATTCACAATATCGAGCTTCTCCCTGGGCGCGGTGCTCAGATGGTTCGTTCTGCAGGTTCGCATGCGACGTTGATGTCTCGAGATAGCGGCTACGCCCAGATTCGATTGCCCTCGGGGGAAATTCGAAGGGTTCACGAACAATGCTTCGCCACGATCGGGCAAGTGGGAAATGCTCAGTGGGAGAATGTCGTATTGGGCAAGGCTGGTCGGGCTCGGCATCTGGGAATTCGACCGATGTCTCGAGGCATGGTTCGCAACCCTGTCGATCACCCCAATGGTGGCGGTCAGGGTAAGTCCAAGGGTGGCGGTGGGCGTCAGCACCTGACCTCGCCTTGGGGTTTGCTCGCCAAGGGGTATAGGACGCGTAACCGGAGGAAACTCTCTAATCGGTTTATATTGGTCCGGCGCGATGGCCGTCCCATGAAACTCAAGTAAGAAGACTATGGGTCGTTCACTCAAAAAGGGTCCGTATGTTGATCCCAGCCTGCAACGAAGGGTCGACAAGGCGAAGGATTCAAAGGCTAGAGCTCCGATCAAGACGTGGTCTCGTCGCACGACGATCACTCCGGAGTTCGTAGGGATGACCTTCAATGTTCACAACGGCAGGGTCTTCAACGCCGTATTCGTCACCGAAAACATGGTAGGTCACAAGCTGGGGGAATTCAGCTTCACCCGCACGTTCAAGAAGCACGGTGCCCACACCGCCAAGGCCGAAGCCAAGTAGCCCAACACCATGCAAGTCCAGGCCGTAACTAAAAACTTCCGGATGTCCGCCCAAAAGATGCGCGAAGTCGTGCGTCAGGTGCAGGGTCTGCCTGCAGGGGAGGCTTTGGCCATTCTCCAGCATGTTCCCCGAAAGTCCGCTCGTGTGGTCGCCAAGACCCTGCGTTCAGCCATTGCGAACGCCGAGAACAATCACGGACTCAGGGCGGAAAATCTGGTGATCTCCCGGGCCGCAGCGGAGACCGCTGGAGGTCTTCGCCGGTTTACTCCCAAGGCCCGCGGATCAGCGGGGCCTATAATCAAGCGCTCCTGCCACGTCCGGATCATCCTGTCCGAAAGAATCTAAACATGGGCCAGAAAACCAACCCTATCGGCCTCCGGATCCCCCTCAACCGTGAGTGGCGTTCCAAGTGGTATGCAAGCAAGCGTGATTTCGGTGGTCTGCTCACCGAGGATCGCATCATCCGGGACACCCTCAAGAGAAAGCTCGAAGCGGCGGCGGTGCCCAAAATCCAGATCGAGCGGGCGGCTAGTCGATGTCGTGTGACGATCTTCACTGCTCGTCCCGGTGTTGTGATCGGGCGAAAAGGGTCCGAAATCGACAAGCTCAAGGAGGAGCTCTCCAAGCTCACGGGCAAGGAGGTCTACGTCGACATCCAAGAGGTCAAGCAGGCGGAAACCGATGCTCAATTGGTCGCAGAGAGCGTCGCGATGCAGCTCGAACGTCGCATTTCGTTCCGTCGCGCCATGAAGAAGTCCATCCAAGTTGCGATGGAATTTGGTGTCGAAGGGATCAAGATCCGTTGCTCGGGTCGGCTTGGCGGGGCTGAGTTGTCACGGGTTGAGACCTACCATCAAGGTCGGGTTCCGCTTCATACTCTTCGCGCCAACATCGATTTTGGATTCGCGGAAGCCCAGACGGTTTATGGAAAGCTGGGAGTCAAGTGTTGGATATGCAAAGGGGAGGTCAAGCGGTCCGACCTCAAGTCGATTTCTGCCTCTCCGATCATTCCTGGCGCCCGTTCCGAATCCGCCCCACCGGCAAAACCCTAAATTTCAGGAGATTCTTGTATGGCATTGATGCCCGCCAGGGTTAAGTACCGTAAGATGCACCGCGGAAGCCGACGAGGTTTGGCCTCGAGGGGCAACAGCGTTGCATTCGGAGAGTATGGTCTGCTGGCGCTCGAGCGGTGCTGGATGGACACGAAGCAGATTGAAGCTGCTCGAGTCGCAATCACTCGCTTCATGAAGCGTCGGGGAAAGGTCTGGATCCGGATTTTCCCTGACAAGAGCTTCACCAAGAAGCCGCTTGAGGTTCGAATGGGAACCGGAAAGGGCGGAGTCGAATCCTGGGTTGCCGTCATTCGCCCTGCAAACATCCTCTTCGAGGTTGATGGGGTTCCTGAGGCGGTCGCTCGCGAGGCTATGCGTCTCGCGGCCAACAAGCTGCCGATCTCAACAAAATTCATCGTGCGTCACAAGCTGGCGTAAATCCGCTGCAATATGGCTAAGGCTAAGTTTCAAAATTTGAAGGAGTTGACCTCGCAAGAGCTCGGGGCTCGTGCCCGGGATCTCCGTCAAGAGCTCTTCAACCTCCGGGTCCAGAAGGCGACAGCTCGATTGGAGAAGACCCATCGTCTCCGCGCAATCCGTAGAGAAATCGCCCAATGCGAAACTCGGATCATTCAACTCCGTCAGCGCGCCTAAGCCCTACAAAACATTACCATGGCTGAACAAACCCCAGTCCGAGGGCATCGCAAAGAGCGCGTTGGAGAAGTCGTCTCCGACAAGATGTCCAAAACGATCGTGGTCCGAGTGGAACGCCGCTTCCGTCATCCGGGTATCGGCAAAGTGGTCACTTCATTCGGCAAGTTCTACGCCCATGACGAAGGTGAGATTGCTGACGTTGGAGACATCGTCCGGATCCAGGAAACCCGCCCTCTCTCCCGGACCAAGCGTTGGAGGCTCGTTCAAGTTCTCAATAGGGACGGTTCCGTAAAAGCCGAGTCCAAGTAGAGTAAACCTGGGATTTTATGATCCAAATCCGTTCGAGTCTCGATGTGGCCGACAACACCGGCGCCAAGGTCGCTTGGGCGATCGGCGTGATCGGTAAGAATCAGGCCTATGCCCACGTAGGCGACGTCATTAAGGTCCACATCAAGGAAGCTGCTCCTGATGGTTCGGTGAAAAAGGGTGAGGTTCAAAATGCTGTTATTGTCAGGACTCGTCAGCCTATCCGCCGCGCTGACGGCTCTTATCTTCGGTTCGATCGCAATGCGGTCGTGATCATCGACAAAGAAAACAATCCTCGTGGAACCCGCATTTTTGGCCCCGTTGCTAGGGAACTCCGCGAGAAGAAATTCATGAAGATCATCTCGTTGGCGCCAGAGGTCATCTGAGGAATAGATATGAGCGATCAAAAGAAACAGCGTTTCCATGTACGCCGCGGCGATGAGGTCGTAGTGATCGCGGGGTCCGCTAGAGGGCGTCGTGGTAAAATCCGCGAGATTCTTACCTCGAGCTCCTCGGTGGTTTTGGAAGGAGCTGACGAGCGCTCGAGAGAGGGGGATGAGCGTCGTCGTTTGGTCAAGCCAGTGCTCCACTACTTGCGCAAAAGTCAACAGAATGCTGAAGGCGGCCTTTTGTGGCTCGAAGGTCCTGTGCACGTCTCGAATGTAATGAAAGTTGACGAATTCGAACGCCGCCAAGCCCGCCATTCCAAGAAGAGCTGATTGTCTGATTTCACCCGTATTCCGGAACCATGATTCCACGTCTCCAGACCAAGTACGCGACCGAAGTTGCGCCTGCGCTAAAAACCAAGCGAGGTTACGCCAATCCCCATCAAGTGCCCCGTATCGAGAAGATTGTCATCAACATGGGGGTTCGGTCGGATTCTGAAAAAGGATCCATTGAGGAGGCGGTGAAGGAGTTGGGAATGATCACGGGGCGCAAGCCCGTGGTGACCAAGGCCAAGAAAAGCATCGCAAATTTCAAGCTGCGTCAGGGGCAGAATGTCGGCTGCAAGGTCACTCTTCGACGGGGTGTCATGTACGAATTCCTCGATAGGCTTATCACCGCCGCCCTGCCTAGGATCCGTGACTTCCGTGGAATATCATCGAGAAAATTCGACGGTCGCGGAACCTATTCCTTAGGATTGCCGGACCAAACAATCTTCCCCGAGATCGAGCTCGACAAGATCAAGCGGCAGCAAGGCATGGACATCACCATCGTGACCAGCGCCTCTACTGACGAGGAGGCCTATGATCTTCTCAAGATGATGGGAATGCCCTTCTCCAAGTAACAGGAACCTTTAGGACCTATGGCAAAAAAAAGCTGGCTTGAACGCAACAAGCGCAAGGCGTCCACCGTCAAGAAGTTCGCTGCCTTGCGCGCCGAATTGAAGGCCAAGGGGGACTACAAGGCCCTTGCCTGTCTTCCAAGAGATGCAAGCCCGGTTCGGCTCGTGAATCGCTGCCAATTTAGCGGCCGCAGACATGCCTTCATCCGCAAGTACGGCGTTTCACGACTGACTTTTCGCGAGGCCGCGCTGAACGGGTTGATCCCGGGCGTCACCAAGGCTAGCTGGTAATTCCTATCACCATGCACGATCCCATCTCCGACCTCCTCACCCGTATCCGGAACGCCGGTACTGCGGGCCATGCTGACTTGTCGTTGCCGCACTCTGCGTTCAAGGAGTCCATCGCCCGTGTTCTCAGCCGGGAGGGTTATCTCGGTTCAGTGGACGTCGAGGGCGATGTGAAGAAGTCGCTAAAAATTTCCCTCCGCTATCAGGGCCGGAAAAGCGTTATCACCGGGCTACGTCAGGTGAGTACCCCGGGGCTTCGCAGATACGTCAATTCCCGCGAGATTCCTCGCGTCCTCGGTGGTATGGGTGTCGCTGTTCTTTCCACGCCGAAAGGGGTGATGACTGACGTTCAAGCCCGGAAGAATAAGCTGGGTGGGGAAGTCTTGTGTTTTGTTTGGTAGTTCGAAGCCTCAAACGCCTATGTCCCGAATTGGAAAGAAACTTGTAGCTATACCGCCGAAGGTCAAGGTTTCGGTCAGCGGTTGCCGTGTTATGGTCGAGGGTCCCAGGGGCAAGCTCGATCTCTCGCTTCCCAAACTAACCGACGCCAAGGTTGAAGATGGCTCCGTATTTATTTCCCGCGTTGGTGAGAGTTCGGAAGCCAAGGCGATGCACGGTTTGGCCCGTGCGTTGGTAAACAACTTGGTGAAGGGTGTCACCGACGGGTTTTCCAAGAAGCTCGAAATCCAAGGCGTGGGATTCAAGGCTGCCGTTCAAGGTAAAATCGTGAACATGGCCCTCGGATACAGCCATCCCATTCTTTATCCGATACCCGATGGGATCAAGGTGACGATCGAGGAGAATACTAAGCTTTCCATTGAAGGCATAGATAAGGAACTTGTTGGCCGGGTGGCTTCCGAGCTTCGGAGCTTCTATCCGCCAGAGCCCTACAAGGGCAAGGGAGTTCGCTACGTTGGCGAGAAGGTCATCCGCAAGGAAGGCAAGACCGTCCAATAATTCCAACACTGATCGTTTTGATGAAACCTCAAGAAAAAGCCCGTCGCCTCCAATTGCGCCAGTGGCGTCTGCGGAAAAAGGTGGTTGGCACAGCCGATCGACCTCGAATGAGCGTCAAGTTCACAGGAGCGCACATCTACGTGCAATTTGTCGACGACTTGTGCGGCCGGACTCTCGCGTCGGCTGGAACCCGCGACAAGGTCGCTGTTGGGGAGCAGAAGGGTGCCAATGGAAAAGCTGCCCTAGTCCTCGGAAAGCGTGCCGCCCAAAACGCTTTAGCGGTCGGAATATCCCAAGTCGTGTTCGATCGGAGTGGCGCCCGTTACCATGGCAAGGTGAAGGCCTTGGCAGATGCCGCCCGCGAAGGGGGCCTCAAATTCTAACCGCCATCGGAGGAACGATTGTGTCTGAAGAAAACAAGGTAGAATCAATCCAGCAGCCGCCAGTGCCGCCCCCCTCTCGAGGCGACCGTCCAGATAGAGGTCGTGATCATCGTGGCGATCGTGGGAACCGTCCTCGTCGTCGCAACCAAGAGCCCGAAGGCGATCGCGATAACGGATTTGTTGAAAAGACGATCTTCGTCAATCGATCCGCAAAGGTCGTCAAAGGTGGACGTCGTTTCAGCTTCAGCGCCCTAGTCGTGGTAGGTGATAAACAAGGGCGTGTTGGCCTCGGTCTCGGGAAGGGAAATGAGGTCGCCGATGCGATTCGCAAAGCTGGAGAAGGGGCTAAATCGCAATTGGCTCTTGTCGCCTTGAAGGACAAGACAATTCCTCACGAGGTCTTGGCTGAATACGATGGGGCACGCGTTCTCCTCAAGCCCGCCAGTCCAGGCACTGGCTTGATCTGCGGCAAGACAGTCCGAGCCGTTGTCGAGTCTGTGGGTGTCCGGGACGTTCTCTCCAAGTCGTTGGGGTCAAAAAATCCCGCTAATGTCGCCAAAGCTACACTTGACGCACTCATGCAGCTTCGCCATCGAGATGATATCCTCCGTTCCCGCGGCATCGAGATCCGAAATTCGGCCCACCAATCCTCTTGACCAGATATGAGACTGCATTCCATCAAACCCCGTCCGGGTGCCAAACATCGAAGGAAGCGTTTAGGTGCTGGCGAATCTAGCGGCCATGGCAAAACTTCAGGCCGCGGCGGCAAGGGGCAGTCCGCACGGTCCGGTAGTTCAATAAGGATCGGTTTCGAAGGCGGACAAATGCCGTTGATTCGCCGGCTGCCGAAACGCGGATTTAACAACGCGCGTTTTGCAATTGAGTATGCCCCGGTAAACTTGGACTCTTTGAACGCGTTTGCCGATGGTGCTGTAGTGGACGAGCCAACCATCCGTAGGGCTGGGTTGGCAAACGGTCAAGTCCTGCCGATCAAGATTTTGGCTCGGGGTATTCTCAGCAAGAAGTTGACCGTAAGGGTATCGGCATTCAGTGGCGCGGCAAAGGAAGCGATTGAACGTCTCGGTGGCCACGCTGAATCCGTCTCCTAAACGGCAGTCATCCTATTTTGTTCCCCAATGCTCGGCCAACTTTTCAAGACCTTCTCGAATTGCTTGAAGATTCCGGAGCTTCGTTCCCGAATCCTCTTCACGGGGCTTGTCTTGATCGTGGCACGTCTTGTCTCGATGACTCCGGTCCCGGGACTTAACGGAGCAGAGCTATCCGCATACTTCCAAAAGCTAGCCGAGCAAAGCGGAGGCGGAAACTCCGTTGTCGCTCTTTACAGTCTTTTCACGGGTGGTGCCATTGAGCGTTGTGCCGTGGGTGCATTGGGGATCATGCCTTACATTAGTGCCACCATCATCATACAATTGCTATCCGCCGTAATTCCAGGATTGAATAAACTTGTTCGGGAGGAGGGCGGGAGATCTAAAATAGTAGCCTACGGGCGGTATCTCACTGTTTTGCTCTGTCTCGGCCAAGGATTGGTAATGGCCCTTGGGTGGCAGAACCCTGAGGCGACTTTCCCAGGATTTACGGGTCGTCTTGTGCTCATCGACAACCCATGGGTTTACAGAATCCAGACGACTGTGATCCTCACTACCGGGACGCTGCTGCTAATGTGGCTTGGAGAGCAAATCACAGAGCGCGGTATTGGCAATGGTGTTTCGTTGATAATTACTATCGGTATCTTGGCTCGTCTTCCAATCGCCATCAAAGATCTTTGGTTCAAGTTCTTCCCTCCTGCTGATATGCCGAGAACCACCAATTGGATGTATGGGGTATTCCTTCTCATTCTCTTGGTTGTGGTTGTGGCTGGCGTGATAATGATTAGCCAGGGGCAGAGGAAGCTTCCGGTACAGTACGCTCAACGAGCCGTGGGACGGAAAGTCTACTCCGGTGGTACTTCGTACATCCCACTCAAGGTAAACTACACCGGGGTGATGCCAGTCATCTTCGCTCAGGCTATCCTGATGATCCCGGGTATGCTCTTCCAAAAGCTTGGGCAGGTCTACAATTTGGAAGTGTTTATCAAGATAGGTACACTCTTCAGCTACTCAAGTTGGTTCTATTTCGTTGCCGAGGCATTGATGATCCTCTTTTTCTCCTATTTTTGGGTGGCTACCCAATTCAATGAGCTTCAAGTCGCCGACGATTTAAAAAAACATGGTGGATATATTCCTGGAATCCGCCCAGGACAGGCTACCGCAGATGCTCTGCATCGAATCATGAATCGAATCACCTTCGCGGGGGGTGTATTCCTGGTGATCATCGCCTTGATCCCCACCTTGATGACCCGGTTTCTGAACTTGGACTATTCCATAACGCAGTTTTTTGGAGGAACATCGATGCTGATCACAGTCGGCGTCTTGTTGGATACCATGCGCCAGATGGAATCGTTCTTATTGATGCGCCACTATGACGGATTCCTAAAGAAGGGAAGAGTCAAAGGTCGCGGCTAATTTTCGTCTCCGTTCTTTGTCAAATTTGGTCGGTTGATAATCGACTTTTTACCGGTGCCCACACCACAGCCCAAGACACCGTCCGAGGTTTCGTTGGTGAGGCGGGCAGGATTCATTGCGGCTAAAGTCTTGCGCGATGCTGCTGCAACAATTCGCCCTGGTATCACAACATTGGAGTTAGATCGCACAGTTGGTTTGTTAATCGAATCCCAAGGTGCTGTAAGCGCCTTCCTCGGTTACCGCAATTTCCCTTCCAACTGTTGCATATCCGTTAACGAGGGTGTTGTGCATGGAATCGGCTCTGAGCGCCGCCTTCAATATGGCGATTTGGTAAAGTTGGATGTGGGAGTCCGTTTCCGTGGGTTCGTTGGGGATGTTGCCATGACGGTCGCCGTCGGTGGTTGTTCCCCGTCGGCTCAAAAACTAATGGATGTGACCGTCGATTCCCTCTATTTGGGCATCGCGCAAGCTCGAGCTGGCAATAAGGTTTCCGACATTTCCAAAGCAATCCAAACTCATGTGGAAACCCACGGCTTCAATGTAGTTCGAGAATTTGTCGGCCATGGAGTTGGGCGATCGGTTCATGAAGAACCCCAAATTCCAAATTACGTTGACGATCGGTATAACTGTCGGCTCGTCTCCGGATTAACAATTGCCATCGAGCCGATGGTAAATGTTGGGACTCCTGGAGTCGAAATATTGAAGGATCGCTGGACTGTTGTTACAAGGGACCGCCAACTATCAGCTCACTACGAACATACGGTTCTGGTGACGGATGGTGACCCAGAGATTTTGACACGAGATGAAGGGAAGCCTCTCTATTGAGGCTTCCGAGAATAGCCTAATTTCAAAATGAAAGTTCGTGCGTCAGTTAAAAAGCTTTGCGAGAATTGCAAGATCGTTCGTCGGAAGGGCGTGATCCGCGTGATCTGCTCGAATCCGCGTCACAAGCAGCGGCAAGGTTAGAAATTCCCAATTATGCCACGTATCCTTGGTGTTGACATTCCCAGTGAAAAGCGAATCGACATCGCTCTTCGCTACATATACGGCCTTGGCCCGGTCAACTCGGTCGAGGTCCTCGAGCGGGCGAGAGTGGACCGCTCGGTCCGCGCCCGGGACTTGACGGAGCAACAGCTGTCCCAAATCGTGAAGGCGATCCAAGATGGCAAATATGTCATCGAAGGCGACCTTCGCCGAGAGTTGGGCATCAACTTGAAGCGTCTTCAAGCGATCAAGTCCTACCGAGGCCAGCGTCATTTGCGCAGCTTGCCGGTCCGTGGTCAGCGCACCCAAACCAACGCACGAACCCGAAAAGGTCCGAGAAAAACCGTCGGTGTTCAGCGCAACCCGAACGCCAAGACGGGCGTACATTGATTTTATCCAAAGTTCGATCTCCGATTCCATATGGCTGAAGAAAATAAGTCCAAGGGCGCTGCTCTCCAAGAGGCCCCCACCCCGGCTCCAGTTACCGGAACTCCGCCGATCGCTGCAGCTGCTCCCACCGCTGCAGAGCTGCTGGGTGATGAGCTAAAGCCAGCCAAGATCATCCGAGCCAAGGGCGCTAAGAACATTCCCGTCGGCATCGCGAACATAGTGGCCACCTTCAACAACACGGTGGTTACGATCACGGACGTCCAAGGCAACACGATCGGTTGGAGTACCGCTGGGCGGGTTGGTTTCAAGGGTTCCCGCAAGAGCACCGCCTTCGCGGCACAGCAGGCTGCGCAAGATGCCGCACGGCAGGCAATGTCCCACGGTTTGCGTGAGGTTGAGGTTCGCGTGAATGGACCTGGTTCGGGACGGGAATCCGCGATTCGCGCCCTTCAAGCCGTAGGTCTTGAAATATCAATGATCCGGGACATTACTCCGATTCCTCACAATGGCTGCCGTCCCCGCAAAAAGCGGCGCGTCTAATAACCAATCCCTTTCAAAGTCATGGCTCGTTACACAGGTCCTCGCACACGCGTCAGTCGCCGTTTTGGCATCCCGATATTTGGGGCATCAAAATATCTGGAGCGCCGCAATTATCCTCCGGGTGTCCACGGCCCTAAGTCGCGTCGCAAATTCAGCGATTACGCGATCGGGTTGATGGAGAAACAAAAGCTCCGCTACTTCTACGGGCTGCAGGAGCGCCAATTCCGCCGCGTCTATGAGAAGGCGCTTCGGATGCGCGGTGTCACCGGCGAGAAGATGCTTCAACTATTGGAAACTCGTCTCGACAGCGTCGTCTACCATGGCGGTTTCGGGATTACCCGTCCGCAGGCCCGACAGCTTGTGAGCCATGGTCACGTCAAAGTAAACGGCCGAAAGGTCAGTGTTCCTAGTTACTTGGTAAAGGTAAACGATGTCGTCGAGGTCAAGGATCACGCAGTTAGCAAGCAGTTGGCCGGCAAATGTCTTGAGGGATCGACTGCCCGGGTTGTTCCAGACTGGGTAGCACTTGACCGGGACCACCTCAAAATCAAACTCCTCCGCGTTCCATCTCGTGAGGAGATCAATCCGGTCGCCAATGAGCAGGCGATCGTCGAGTTTTACTCCCGATAAGTCCCCAAGTGCAAGAAGTTCTCCAAAAGCAATTATACGGGATGACCCACCTGCGGGAGAGGGATGGATCGTTCAGATTGAAATTGCACCCAAAATATTATGCCAGTTAGACTCGCTCGGTTTGAATTACCCAAACGTCTCGCCAAGGATGAGACCACGGCAACCGAAACTTATGCACGCTTCATTGCGGAGCCATTTGAGACGGGCTATGGGCACACCATTGGCAACTCGCTCCGTCGTGTTCTCCTAAGCTCACTTGAAGGGGTGGCTATCACTTCGATAAAAATCGACGGAGCCATGCACGAATTTACCACGGTTGACGGAGTGGTTGAGGATGTGACTGATATAGTATTGAACCTTAAAAAGGTTCGTTTCAAGGCCGTCAGTCGCGAGACTCAAACGCTGCTACTTTCCGTCAACAAGGAGGGTGCTGTCACGGCGGGTGATATTGAATTGAATCAGGGTGTTGAGGTTGTGAATCCTGACCAGCACATCTGCACGATAGACAAGAAAAAGAAGTTTGAAATGGAGCTCGAGGTTCGTGTGGGTCGAGGGTTTTGTCCGGGTGATGAAAATAAGAAACTTGATCAACCGATCGGAGTAATTGCCATTGATTCGCTTTTCTCTCCTGTGTCGCGCGTCCGCTACAACGTGGAGCAAGCCCGAGTAGGTCAGAAGACGGATTACGACAAGCTCATCCTCGAGATTTGGACTGATGGCAGAATCTCTCCGGATGACGCATTGACCCAAGCTTCTGCGATCCTCCAGCACCACCTTGATGTGTTTGTTGACTATGACAAAAACGCTGTGGAGTTCGAGGAGGAGCAGAAACCAGTCGATGACGAGAAGTCGAAGCTACGCAAGCTGCTCAACATGTCGGTCAATGAGATTGAGCTGAGCGTTCGGGCAGCGAACTGCCTCAACAACGCCAACATCACAACGGTCGGCCAACTGGCTATGAAGACTGAGCAAGAGATGTTGAAGTATAGGAACTTTGGAAAGAAGTCCTTGAATGAAATCAAAGAAAAGCTCTCCGCCTTGGGCCTTGCCTTAGGTATGAATATCGACCCTGCACTCCTCGCCGAGACTGCAGGCGCCGATTCCCGCACCCTCTAACTCAATTTCAATTCCATGCGCCACCTTAAGCGGACGAACAAACTGGGACGCAAGAGCGACCACCGGAACGCGATGCTCGCGAACTTGGTGTGCAGCCTAATCCAGCATAACCGCGTCATCACCACCGTACCCAAGGCCAAGGCTGCCCGTTCGGTCGCTGAGAAGATCATCACGCTCGGAAAGCAGGGCCAACAGGCCCTTTCTGAGGCAGCAGCTGCTCCTGACGAGAAGGCCAAGGCCAAGGCGATTGCCAAGAACGTCCACTGTCGTCGGCTCGTCTCCGCCAAGTTGCGCCAACAACCTAGGAGCCATTTCGTCGGCACCCCAACTGTAAAAGGCAAAGTGCTTCGCGAAAAATGGCGTGCTTCGAGCGATGTCGTTCACATCGTTTTTGAGCGCATCGCCCCTGTTTTCAAGACCCGCCCTGGCGGATATACCCGAATTGTCAAGTTAGGCCAGCGTCCTGGTGACTCGGCTCAGGAGGCCGTCCTTGAGTGGGTGGATTCGATCGCCCAGAGTGGACCGGATGCAAACCCCGCAGTTCCTGCCAAGTAGTCCCGATCCCCTCCGAACCGCAGGAACTGTCTCGGTCAAAATGTGGCCGGGCGGACTCTCCTGCGGTTTTCTCTTTTTGGCATTGTTTCGCGGCTCACTGGCTCCTGCGGCAACGTCATTGATATTGCTGTTCTCGGGTTGCGGACAGGATGTTCCTTCAACGCGGACTGCGGACGGATCATCGGGTTCGCCCCAGTCCACTCCATCCGTTGTTGCATCCACGAATGGGATCGATGGGGCCACCCCGTTGCCCGATCTCGGTGATGCTGCGGATCCCCGGATGGCTGAGTTGATCGCGGCCGACGAGCTCGCCTCCAAGGGCCGGACCGGAGAGGCGGAGGCGGCCTATCTGACCCTTCTCAAGCAGTCACCGGACTACGAGGAAGCGCACTTCAACCTTGGTTTCCTCTATGCGCGTCAGGGCCGGACGAACGATGCCATCAGCCACTACGAGACCGCTATCCGGCTGGTGCCTACATATGCGGAGGCGCACAGCAATCTCGGCAACCTCTTTGTTCGGGCAAAACGGTTCGATGAGGCTATCCATCACCTCCAAACCGCCCTAGCGGCCGATCCCAAGAACAGCCGGACCTACAACAATCTTGGTAGTGCGTTTGCGAGTGCTGGTCAAATGACTAATGCCATTCCGCAGTTTGCAAAGGCGGTGCAGCTGAATCCCGATTTTGCCGAGGCGTGGTTCAATCTCGGGCGATCCCAGCTCGTGCTGGACCGTGTTGACGAAGCCATCGCCGCCTTCCAGACCGCAATCCGACTTGAGCCCTCCATGGGCCCAGCCCAAGGACAGCTCCGGAAGGCGATGGAACGGAAGCAGGCTCTCGGCTACTGACGCACCGGGCTCGTCGCCCAGTCCATCAAGACTTCTTTGGCTCCCGGGCCTATCGTTTCGCGGGTTGTTCGACCGTCCGGCCAGTGGACTTCCAACGCGTCGGGGCGTTCGCCTCCGATCACTTGGACGTGGCTCGGTTGAGCCCAATAACCTCCTCCCGCTGTAGGACTCTGTGAGGCACCGGCTTTCCCTGACCGAAGCGGCCGGAGAATGGCTCCGAGGCCAATCGGGTTACCAGGCCGTCCCTTCAGTCGGACCCTCAAACCTCGCCTTGGAGACTCGTTGTGGAATAGCGCCGATCCGGCTCCGTTTTGGGTGATGACGAGGTCAACGCGTCCGTCCTCATCATAGTCTGCCGGTGCTGCTGCTCGCTGCTCGCCATTAAGACGGATTCCACTCTGGCTGGCCGGCAAGGGAATGAACTCGCCCTTCCCATTGCCGCTCAGCAAAAGACCCAATCCGGCGTCGAGTCGGCAGTCGTCCGGATGGAGTGCGAAGAGATTTTGGGCAAGGGCCAAATCCATGAATCCATCACCGTTGAAGTCGGCGACACCGATGCCAAACACCGGCGCCCATTGGGCCTCCCGGGGCAGTGGATGGATCTCGAAGTGGTTGTCGCGATTCAGCAGAACCACCGAGTCGAGGTGAGCCGCAGCTGCTCGTTGCAGCCCTGCCGCTGCCTTGCCGATGATGTCCGGCACGTCGGAGGAGGCAAAAGTGGCGTGGCTTGGGATTCGGGTCGCGAGATCTTGGAGCTGGACGGAGAGCTGTCGCCTATCCCTGAGCGGATATTGTCGGTTGCCTTGGGATGCGACCTCAAGCACGGCGATGGCACTGCTGCCATCGGTCTCGCCCCACAGGATGCCGACCTTGCCATCCCCCCAGATCTCGGCCTTGGTGTTGCGGCCGCGGTTGCCCGCAACGACATCCAACCGTCCATCCCCATCGAAATCCCCGACCGCGACGCTGTTCCACCATCCCGTGAGTGTGGCCAGTCCAAGCCGTTGGGTGAGCCGACTCCAGCCTTCGGTCCCGCGCGTGAAGATCTCGATGGGACCCAATTCCGTGGCGATGATCAGCTCTGGGCGCGAATCCCCATGAACATTGGCCATTACGGCATCGGCCACGGGACCCACCAGTGCCCATAATTCGTCCCCTTCCGGAACCCATGTTCCTGAGTTGTTTCGAAAGAAACGGGATCCTCCGGGCTCCGGCCATCGGCGGACCTTGAGGCGTGCGCCTGCGAAGAGGTCGAGGTCTCCGTCGCCATCGGCGTCCCCCAAGGTCAGTGCCCCGATGCTGGCCGGGAGGGGGGGGAGTGGTGCTTCCGGTGCAAGCCCCCCGGATGTCCAAGTCCAGCGCAATATCGATGCATTCCGCGTGGTGCCGCTGGACTCGAGTCCAGCACATCCAGCGAGAACGAATGCAGTTCCATCATCCCGCAGGGATCCCACCAAGGCTCCGAGATCGTCGGGGAAGGGGGATCCGGAGACGACACTCCTGATGAATCCCCCCTGGCCATCGCCCAGAAAGACTGACGGGGAATTCCCTCGGGCCGATCCGATGATGAGGTCCTCATGTCGGTCGCCATTGAGGTCCAGCCAGGCGGCACCTGGACCAAGCTGGCTGTAACGCTGTGGCAACAGTGGTTGGGTCGCGTAGTCGTCGAAGAATGGCTCGATGTGACGATGGTCCAGGCGCGCACTGGCATCCGAGAACCAAGGCGTCGGCGGTGAGACTGGATTGGGTTTTCCGTTTCCTGGATTACCCGACGCGGTCTCGTCGATCTCATACAGGTGGTTGGCTCGAATGTCCGGCACCATCGACCAACGTCCCGAGGGCCAGCGCACCTCGATTTCCATCGAACCTTCACCTGCCGCAAACGTCCGCTGTGTCTGGCAGTGCGACAGGTACGTGCCCCCGGCCAGAATCATCTGACGCTGCTCAGTCGGGCCGCCACGGACTACGATCTCGGCTCCGACCCCTGCGGTGTTCGGGGAGGCGCCCTTCAGTCGGACCGCGACCCGGGGACTGTTGGCGTTGTTCCGATAGATCAGGGGTGGACCCTCGAAGGCATTCATCAACACATCGAGATCCCCGTCCCCGTCGATATCGGCGGTGATCATTCCATGGGCGATCCGGCGGGAATCAAATCCCCAAGCGGCACTGACATCCTCGAATTTGAGATCGCGTCGGTTCCGAAAGGCAAATTTTGGGACCTCAAGACGGGGGAATTCGAACAGCACCGACTTTGTCGCCTGCACGTTCTGGTTGGGTCGCGACTTGAGCCGTTCATTGATGTCGCGGTCGTTGACGTCGTGGGCGTGTCCATTCGACACCAAAAGGTCCTCCCAGCCGTCGAGGTCCACGTCCAGAAACACAGGTGCCCAGGACCATCCTGTCGCTGTCACACCGGCGTAGGTAGCGATCTCGGAATAGGTGCCGTCCCCACGGCTCCAGTAGAGGCAGTTCCGTGCAAATTCCTCCCGTTCCTGCCCGAGCCCTGGAGTCCTTTGCAGCGGCATTCGCCCGCCCGACGTCCGCAGGTGCTGGTTCAGGTCGCGATTCAGCATTTCGACCGTGCAGAAGTCGTAGCGCCCGTCGCGGTCGAGATCGGCGAAATCGACCCCCATGGAAGCGAGGCTCATGTTTCGGAATGTGAACTCGCCGGCCTCGTGAAAGTGTCCTTTCCCATCGCCGAGCCACAGCCGATCCGGGGTCTGGAAATCGTTGCAGACAAAAATGTCCATGTGGCCGTCCCCGTTGGTGTCCCGCATCTGGACCGCCAGGCCAAGGTCCGAGGGCGCCGACATCGGCTTCCCCGAGCGATCCATGAAGGCAGTCTCCCACGGCACAGGGCTGAAATGGCCGCCTCCATCGTTCCGGAGCAGCATGTCGGGATCGCCGAATTCGTAGAGGATGCCATTGATGATGCGGATGCGGTTGGCGAATTTTCCTGTGACCTCGGGCTGTCCGTTGACCACTCGCGTCGAGATGACCCCGCCGTCCCGCAGGATGGCCTGTACGGCGAAGTTGCAGAGGTACAGGTCGAGGTCGCCATCGCTGTCGATGTCCCCCAGGGCCATCGAAGTGGCGCCCGATTTCCCGATGATGCCCGAGGTGCCGGTCACGTCCCGGAACTGCCCATGGCCGTCATTCAGCAGCAGGGTGTTGGGTCCACCAAAGGCGCTGACAACGAGGTCCGGGGAGCCGTTGCCATCGACATCGGCAAAGACCGCACCGACGGAGGTCTGGTTGGTGCAGCCCACCCCGGCCCACTGCGTGATGTTCGTAAAGCGTCCGCCACCGAGATTCCGGTACAGCTGGTTGGCGGCTTGCTTGTGGCAGAAGTACAGGTCGACGAGTCCATCTCCATCGACGTCCGCCGCAGCGAGTCCGGATCCGTTCAACAGATTCTGGAACAGCCTTGCCCGTTCAGGCGCGAGCGCGTTCCTGAAATCGATCCCGATGTCGGCCGGGGAGATCAGGGTGAACCCGACCTTCTCTCCGTTAGTGACCGCGAGCTGGGTCTTCCGACCGCCGGGATGAGGTGTCCAGACAGGGGCGCAAAGCCCGATTCCGACCGTGCCGAACAACAGCAGGCCAAGGAGGAAGTTTCGCATCATTTGGGATGAACCCAGCCAACGAAACTTGTCGGCACGGGTCAATCCCAAGTCCGAAGGCCAGGTCCCAGGCATGGTGCCTTCCAGGCCCGGGCGTGTTCCGAAATGGAATCGATCAGGCATCTCTGATTTTCAAAAAATGCCACTTGCCGGGTCGACGGATGAGACCAACCATCATCTTGTTGTTTTAATCCAAAATCGAAACCTCCATGGCTGACATCGCCAACAAGTATTCCGAAAACGTCGCTGGCCGGTTCTTCGTCGACAACCAGTGCATCGACTGTGACCTCTGCCGCGAGACGGCACCCAACAACTTCGCCCGCTGGGAAGACGGCGGCTACAGCTACTTGAAGAAGCAGCCTGAGGGTCCCGAGGAGGAGGCCGCCTGCAAGGAAGCCATGGAAGGCTGCCCCGTCGAGGCCATCGGCAACAATGGGGGTTGATAAGAATTAACCTCGAAAGACCCGCACCCAATTGGGTGCGGGTTTTTTTGTGCCCGGGTTCGACGGGAACCGAGGTTCATTTGCCGAGGCAGAACTGTCCGAAGATCGCGTCGAGAAGCGATTCGGTCGTCACCTGGCCCGTGATTTCCCCGAGGGCACCCAAGGCGGCGCGGAGATCGAGGGCCACCAGATCGAGGGAGGCCTCATGGGACAGTGATCGGATCGTCCGCGTCAGGCTGTCCTCTGCCCGATGGAGTGCCGCGGCCTGTCGGGCATTGACTGTCACGCTCCATTCGTCGGCCGAGAGGTGCTGGGTCCCCAGTCGTGTGTCCATGGTCGATCGGAGGGTCTCGAGCCCTTCCGCTGTCGTGGCGCTGACCGCGACCGCATCCCGAAGAAATGGATCCTCCCAGACGGTGGAAAGGTCGGATTTGCTGCGGATACGGATGGTGGGTTTGAGGGCCAGATCTTCCCCCAGGAAGTCCGCCGTGGTGGTCGGTGGCTGGGTGCCGTCGAGGACATGCAGGATGAGGTCGGCCTCGCGCGCCGCCTTGAGGCTGCGCCGGATCCCTTCGGCCTCGATGGGATCCTCGGTCTCCCGAAGTCCGGCAGTGTCGATGAACACGAGAGGAAGACCCCGGACGGTGGCACATTCCTCGACGGTGTCCCGCGTCGTTCCTGGAATCGCCGAGACGATGGCCCTGTCGTTGCCCAGCAACAGATTGAGCAGGGAGGATTTCCCGGCGTTTGGACGGCCCAGAATTGCGACCCGGACTCCCTCGCGAAGGATTCGTCCCTCCGAGGCGGTCCGCTGCAGCTGCTCGACCTGATCCCGTGCATCCCCAAGTCGTGCGAGCATCCGCTCCCGGCTGTCGGGTGCGATGTCCTCCCCTGGAAAATCGATGTGGGCCTCGACATGGGCGAGGATGTTCAGGAGGTCCTCACGAAGGCTTCTGAGTCGTTCTGAAAGGCGTCCGCCCATCTGCTGGACCGCGGCCCGTGCCGCGAGCGAGGTTCGTGCCTCGATCAGGTCGGCCACGGCCTCCGCCTGGGTCAGATCCAGACGGCCGTTCAGGAATGCCCGAAGCGTGAATTCTCCCGGCTCCGCCAGCCTGGCCCCGGCTGCCAGTAGGGACTCCAGGACCTGACGGGTAACGACCCGCCCCCCATGACATGAAATCTCGACGGTGTCCTCCCGAGTAAAGGTTCGAGGGGCCCTCAGGACGGTCGCAAGAACCTCGTCGAGGCGGATACCTTCCCGTTCGACATAGCCGTGGTGGACCGTGTGTGAAATCGCCTCGGCAAGGGTTCCAGCTGGGTTCCCGATTCGTCGGAAGACGGCGTCCGCGATCTCCAGTGCCCGCGTTCCAGAGATGCGGATCATGGCGATGCCACCGGTTCCAGCGGGGGTCGCCACAGCGGCGATCGTATCGGAATGTGAGGACGCCTGATGCACGGCGACTGTTCAGTGTCTGTGACGGGTGCAGCCGCCGCGCTGGATCTCGTCGGCTCGATCCTCGAGCAGCAATCGGGCTTTCTCGTAGCTTCGTCGCTGCAGGAAGTGCCTCAGCTCCGGATCCGCATCCGAAGGCAGGCCTCCGTGCAACTCGTCGAGCTCCCGGAGTCGGGGCCGAAGGTCGGGTCGGGGCACTGAGGCCACCTCGGTCTCAAGCAGGCGGAGCACTTCGAGGATGCGGGTCTCGATCGTCGTCATGTCCCTGAGATAGCCTGGCCAGTTTCCGAAACCAAGCGGCCCTGACCGCTGGCCTGCGATGGGTCCGAGTCCCACGTCCGGATCGGCTCATAGAAGGTGTTCCTCTGGACCGGAGTCCGCCCTGCCTCTCGGATCGCCCGGACCAAGGCCTGTTCGGTCTGCAGCTGTGGCGACTGCGCCCCGGCCATGTGGAAGATGTGCTCTTCCACAATCGTGCCGTGCAGGTCGTCGGCCCCGTAGCTCAGCCCGATCTGTGCGAGCTTCATGCCCATGCCGATCCAGTAGGCCGTCACATGGTCGAAGTTGTCGAGGAACAGGCGCGCAACCGCTAGCGTCCGGAGCTGTTCGGCTCCCGTGGGTGCATGCCTCACCGGGATTCCATTGTTTTCCGGTTGATAGGGCAGGGGAATGAAGCCGGTGAACCCACCGGTCTCATCCTGCAACCCGCGCAGGAGCGACAGGTGGTGGACCCGGTCGGCATGCGACTCAAGGTGACCGTAGAGCATCGTGCAGGTGCTCCGTCCACCGAGCCCATGCCAGGTCCGGTGGACATCGAGGTACTCCTCGGCGGACTCCTTGCCGCGTGCGATCTTCTGGCGAATCTCTTTCCGGAAGATCTCGGCACCGCCACCGGTCAACGATTCGAGCCCGGCATCCTTCAGTTCCTGAAGGGTGTCTCGTACGCTCTTCTTGGCGAGCCAGGCGAGGTGGAGGATCTCGATCGCCGTGAAGCACTTCAGTTGCAGTCGGGAGTCGAGCGCCTTCAATGCCCGAAGGAAGCCCGTGTAGTGGCTGAAGGGAAGGCTGGGGTGCAGACCGCCCACGATGTGGAGTTCGGTGATTCCTAGGGAAAGGGCCTGGCGTGCCTTCTCCACCATCTGATCGATCGAGAGCTCAAATCCGTCCGCATCTCTGCGCTTCCGGCTGAAGGCGCAGAACTGGCAGCTCAGGATGCAGTAGTTGGAATAGTTGATGTAGCGGTTGACGATGTACGATGCCCGCATCCCGTTGCGACGCCGGTTGGCCCGATCTGCCAGGGCTCCCAGCGCGTTCAGGTCGCGCGTCGCGAACAACCGGACGGCGTCCTCCTCGCCGAGCCGTTCACCTCGATCGATCCGATCGACGATTGGCGCCAGCTCGCTGTGATCCAAAAGCGAAAGCACGTCCGGAAGGTAGACCCGATCCGATGGGAGCGCACGGTCTCAGTGGTCCACCACACCGGTCGGAGCCGCACCTCGATCCATCCGATGGCTCGCGTTGTGAAGGGACGTCTGCTTTCCTCCCCGCAGTGGCTCGTCCCAAGATCATCGAACTTCCTGACTCAACTCGGATCCCAATCCTCTACGAGGACCGGTCGGTCCTTGTGATCGACAAGCCCAGCGGCTGGATGGTGGCGCCCGAGGACTGGGTCAACACGCGCAGAAACCTCTCCCTCGCCGTGCGGTCCAGCCTCGAGAACGGTGACTGGTGGGCGCAGTCGCGGAACCTGCGCTTCCTTCGTTTCGTCCATCGTCTGGATGCCGAGACGAGCGGCATCCTGCTGGGGGTTCGGAGCCCGGGCGCCGTGGCCGCGTACTCCCGGCTTTTCGAGGGACGCGATGTCGACAAGACCTATGTCGCCGTCGTGGATGGGACCGTTCCAGGGGACCGTTGGACGCGCCGCGATCCGATTGGGCCCGATGCCGTGGAAACGGGTCGGTTCTGTGTCGACGCCACCGGTGGAAAGGAAGCGGAAACGCGGTTCGAGGTGGTGGCCCGCGGTGATCGCCTCACCCTGATCCAGGCCCATCCGGTCACGGGCAGAACGCATCAGATCCGGCTGCATCTCAAGGCGAGCGGTTGTCCGGTCCTGGGTGATGATCTGTATGGCCGTCCGGACAATCGCGGCCTCGCGCTGCGGGCTGTCCAGATCCGCTATCCCGATCCGTTTCAACGTCGTCCGAGATTGATCCGCGCCGACTCCGAGGAGTTCTGCCGGCGGTACGGGTTTGCGGTCCCGGCACGATCAAAAACCACCCCGGATCCAGCGCCTACCGGCATGGGGAAGGGTGGGGTCAGCGGCGATGTGGGGGATGGAACAGTTCCTCCTGCCGGAGCCCGGTCAGCTGTTCGAGCCCGCGGATCAGCCGGAACAGGGCGAACATCATGATCGCCATGCTCGGGATCATGATCACGGGATAGGAGATCCAGTTGAGCCGGCCCAGCTGGGCGACGTTCTCGGCGGATCCGGGCTCGGCGGTGACGATCCATCGGGCAAGCAGGTAGTTCAGCACCGCACTGAAACCGAAGGCTCCGGCCAGTACCCATGAGGCCCATCGGAGCAGTGCCTCGAACCCGGGAGTCGCCTGCCGCTCCTCCAGCACCCGGCCGATCCGATCCGTGTCCAGGACCTGGTCGTTGTAGATCAGCGTCTTCACCAACGGCTGCCGGGTGCGGAGCGTGAGCGGAATCGCGATGCCGAGGATGGCGGGAATGGCGGCTTCCTTCACGGCGAACCAGAAGTTCGACACCTTTGTCAGACCGAGGAGTCCGGTGATCAGTGTGCTGGCCAGACCCAGGATCGAAAACATGTTCCACGTCCTGCGGCTCACGAGGTCGTAGATGCCGTAGCCGATGGGGATGGACAGGGCGACGACGAGGGCCCAGATGGGTCCCAGACGCTCGGGCTTGCTCAGCTGGGTGAGCAGGACACCCGGCAGGATCGCGTTGCAGATTAGGTTGACCCAGACGTTCTCCTTGGGTTTCCGCGGGGGTTCCGGGGTTGGGCTTGCTTCGGACGGCATACGGTTCAGAACAGGTCGGCCACAGTTTGCGAGAAGACCCTCCAGTTCAAACCGAAAGGTCCGGTCCGACCTCCCCCACGGGTCCGGTCCCGCTCAACCATCGGATCCTCGCGATCCTCTGGATCTTCGTGAGCGGGCCCGCGGTGTTCCTTCTCCTGCGCGAATCCTCCTGGAGGCAGGCGCCCCCGGGACTCGAACGTCTCCGGTCCCTGCACGTGGAGCAATGGCTCGCGGTGCTTCTCCTGCTGCTCCAGCTCTACTTCATCGTCCGGGCTCGGATGGACCACGTCCGGGCCCGGGTTGACCGCGAGTCCTCGACACCGCCGACGTTCCCGGGCTCAGGCACGGGGACGGATTCCCGGGGGCAATCCGAGGCTTGCGCGAGAGACGGGTCGGACAATGGTCTGGCCCGTGACCACATCCGAGGCCGTTGACTACCTCCGTTCCCTCCAGCCCTCCGGTGTTGTCCTGGGTCTCGACTCCACGCAACGGCTGGCAGCGGCCGTGGGTGATCCCCAGACCCGTCTTCGGTTCATCCATGTCGCAGGCACCAATGGAAAGGGTTCGGTCTGCGCCCTGCTCG
>Ga0194110_10000038_pt1 | contig 164970 bp, 158 predicted proteins | sample TA2Kig1200mmetaG_FD_146192 | JGI IMG/M metagenome (GOLD analysis project Ga0194110, IMG submission 146192) | Freshwater microbial communities from Lake Tanganyika, Tanzania - TA2015032 Kigoma Deep Cast 1200m | ecosystem: Environmental > Aquatic > Freshwater > Lake | place: Tanzania: Lake...
TAGCCATCTTCCGCCTGCTCGATGAACGTATGTGTCGTAACGCGCTCTGTTCGCGGGTCGGTGTAGGTGATGATGTCGCGCCGCTGCAGCTCTTCTACGGCAACCGGCTTGGTAAAAATCACCGTGCCAACTTCGTAGGTAGGGCGCATCGACCCGCCTTCAATTACAAAATACCGCCAGCCTGCGCTATACAGTACGCCAACCACCATGATGGCAATAGCGACTGCCGCACACAAGATGGCAACGCCTTTATTGCGGCGTAGAGATTTCACTGGGAGGCTCGCTTTCTGTGGGCTGAGGTTGAGGAAGAATTTCGGTTGGCAGTTCAATTACCGTGGCGTCTGCCTCTTGTAGCGTAGCAGGCGCGTGTGGAGGAACTACAGCCGACACACTAGGGGCCGAATTGCTCGGTTGCCTACCGGGCGCAGTACCAGAGTTTCCAGGCGACTCGGGTCGTCCTCCCCCGGAATTTCCGGGATTGGGGTTGGCACCTTGACCATTTGAGCCACCAGAGTTTCCGGGCGAATCCGGCCGTCCTGCGTTTCCAGAGTTACCCGGAGACGAAGGCTTGGGCTCGGGTTCGTTTGGAATATCGAACGTAATGCGAACGCCAGCAGTGCGCGTATCGGTAAAACTCGCCGCAGACGACTGAGCACCTATACACAAAGCAGCAGCGCACGCCACACCCATAAAGCCCACAGACGCAGCCTGTAAAGGTTTCACAATGAGTCTCTTTTCTTATTTGAGTGAACAATTTGACAAAGAACATCGGATTTCGACTGCACAATTACATTCAAAATCCAGTGCTCTGTTTCAAAAAAGCGGGTGCAGTGGCACCTCACCCAACACAACTACTGCGTGTTGGGGAGGTGCCACTGCGGGTAGATCGCTCGATCTCAGCCCTGCCGGAGGGTCACGACGCCCTTGCCGGTGGCGGACTTGTTCTGCCACTCGTTGCCGGCGGCCGAGTTCAGCGCGAACGTCACGTCGACGTTCTTGCTCTGGTCGGGCGCCAGCTCGCCGAGCGGGAACGTGGCCCCGAGCACCTGCGTGACGGGCACGGCGGCGTTGTCGCCCACCTTGACGGTGAGGTTGGCCGCCTGGGCCTCGGTGAGGCCGGAGACGGAGGCGCTGTCGAGCTCGAACTCGAACTCGCCCTCGGAGGCCACGCTGCCCGTGTTGGTCACCGTGAAGGTGTCCGTCTTGGACAGCCCGGGGGCCAGGTCGGGGTAGTCGAGGTCGCCGTTGGCCAGGGTCAGGGTGAGGTCGCCGGTCGAGACCGTGACGTCGCCCCGGTCGCTGGCCGTGAAGTCGGCACCGGTGCCGGCGCCGCCGAAGACGAGCGCCGCGATGGCCGCCGCGCCGCCCACGCCGAGGATCGACTTGGTGCGGGTGGACATGCCGGACTGGGTGGTGGTGTTCGAGGACATGGGAGTCCCCTTTCTGCGACAGGATCAAGTCGCGATCTACACGGTTTGTCTTCCCCGAAAGGTAGACTGGTATCGCTACGGATTGCAGCAACACACTGGGAGAAACTATACAGGCCACAAATAAAAATGTCAACACTTTTTTAAAAAATGTCAACATAGTATTTACATAAACATTATAAAATGTTATAATATTGCATAGAACAGTACCTTATCAGTTTTCGGTCGAAGGAGAAAATCATGTCATCTCAGCCGTCTGCATTTGAAATTTTGGTTGTCGTCTATGGCCCGCTGGCCATTGCCGGCATAACCCTGTTTTACTACTGCAGAGCAGAGATTTGCAAAGTGCTCGCTCGCGCCGCAGATGATCTAGCGTTAAATGCGGTTCACACCCATCAGGCTCATATCTATCTGGCACGCGCTTGGGCGTACGCAACTGGCTGCCTTTTTGCGATAGTGCTCTTGTGGCACGATGCGCTGCTAGGTTACAGCGCCAGCACGCTCACCACACTCACTGTTGCCGCAGTGGTTACCCTAGTGCCAGCGCTCGTGTGCCTGTACTACATGCGCTGCACCGCAGACGACGACCGCGTGACCGTGTAGGTCGTTCCGCCAACTCTGGCAACGGAGAGGGGCAAAAGATAATACTTTGCCCCTCTCCTATTTTTTTACAAAAATATAACCCCGCACGGCTGGCTGCCAGTGCGGGGGCGAACAGGATTTCTCCCTGAACGACTAAGTTGATGAAGGGTCACTGAGGCCAGCGGTCGACGATCATGGTGCGCCCGGTGGCGGAAATCTCCACCTGCACGCGCGCGCCGGTACCGGACACCTGCCCCACCACCACAGCTCCGGTGGCATCGGCCTCGATGGACCTGACCCTCATGCTGAAGCTGCGACCGCCGTTGACCGTCCTGATCGACACGGTGTCGCCTCTCTTGCGGTGACGCTCGAACTGCTCGGCTGTGATGGGAACGACCTGCACGTTGCTTTTGATAGCCACGACAACTCTCCTTTTTGATTTTCGGGCGCAACCATGTAGCTGCACAACAGCCGAAAATACTAAGGTATTATACCATTTTATTACCACACAATCAAATACCACCCAACTAAACGCTAGGTGGCACAAAATTCAGCCTATTACGGCTTAGGTTTTTGCAAGCGAAACAATCAGCTCACTACCCTCAACTTTTACTGTCGTCTCAAAAGCCAACTTATCGCCATCGCGCATATTTGTTGCTAGTGTCTCACTCAGTATTGTGTCGGCATGTTCAGAAATTGCAGTCTGAATGTCTACATCTTCGGTAGTGAGTGCAAGCTTAATTCGGTCATCAACATTTAAACCAGCCTGCTTGCGAGCTGATTGAACGTGGCGAACTACTTCACGCATTAGGCCTTCGCGTTTAAGTTCTGGCGTAAGAGTCTCATCAATTGCAACTTCGTCACCCAGCTGAACTCGCTTCACATTTAACTCATCTTTTAGAATAGATTCAAAATCAACAAATTCGCCCTTGGTCGGCACCATTACGCTAGCAAGCGGTTGTCGCACTTTCAGACGTGCTTTAGCGCGCAAACTTAGCCCCTGATTTACATAGTCACGAACCGTCTCCATGTCATTCATCACCAGTTCATTTACCCGTCCAGCCGACAGCCAGTCTTTCAAATGAATTGATTTATCATCGCCAGTTAGCCCATGATACAATTCTTCGGCCAAAAACGGCGTAAACGGCGCAAGCACGTACGCCAAACGTACCAGTACATAATGCAGCGTTTTATAAGCGTCGTTCTTATCGCCATCATCTTCACCTTTCCAAAAACGGCGGCGCGAGCGACGAACAAACCAGTTAGAGGCATCGTCAATAAACGGTAAAATTGGCGAAAGTGCATCGGGAATATTGTAGGCGTCCATATTTTTTTCAACTTGCTCAACCAGCTGGTGCAGGCGCGAAATAATCCAAACATCAAGTGGATTTTCAACATCGTCAATTGGATCTTTTAGATTTCCGTCAAACTCCCAGCCATCAACACTGGCGTACATTGTAAAGAAGTCGTACATGTTCCAAATCATGCTTAATTTACGAGCAACATCGCCAACTTCTTTGTCTTGCAGGGTAAAATCTTCGCCGTTTAAAAGTGGACTCGAAAGCAGCAAGTAGCGCAAACTATCGGCACTGTAGGCGTCCATCAACTCCATAGGATCGGTAAAATTGCCGTACGATTTACTCATCTTGCGGCCGTCGTTACCGGCTACGTTACCCGTTACAATCACGTTTTTAAAAGAGTTTTCGCCAAATAACGCCACGCTCATAGCGTGCATGTAGTAAAACCACGCCCGAACCTGACCGATGTATTCCACAATAAAATCACCCGGAAAGTTAGCTTCAAATTTGGCCTTGTTTTCGAACGGATAGTGGAACTGAGCAAATGGCATGCTGCCCGCTTCAAACCAGCTATCCATAACTTTATCAATCCGCTCGTACTTTACGCCGTCAATTTCAAAAGTAATGTCGTCTACCCACGGACGGTGGTAGTCATTTAATTCTTTACCAGATAACTCTTTAAGTTCTTTGTACGAACCAACGACTTTTGTGAGTACTTCGCCGTCCTTATCGGTACCCTTCCAAACCGGCATCGCCGTCGCCCAAAAGCGATCGCGAGACAGGTTCCAATCTGGTGCTTGCTCGATAGTTTTGGCGAACCGGCCATTCTTTACATGGCTTGGAAACCATTCAATATCGCCATTGTTTTCAAGCATGTCTTTGCGCTGAGCGTCGATATCCATAAACCAGCTTGGGTGGGCGCGGTACATTAACTTTGTACCACATCGGTGACAATGCGGGTAGCTATGGCGAATATAGTCGATTTTCCAGACAATGCCGCGACTCAAGAGGTCTTTAGCGATCTGCTTGTTAATCTCCCAAACGTTCTGCCCTTTCCAGTCGCTTTCGGTAAATATACCGTTTTCGTCGATGGCGTGCACAACTGGAATTTTGCTGGCCCGCGCCATCACAAAGTCTTCTTCGCCGTAAGCCGGTGCGATATGAACAATTCCGGTACCCGACTCAGTGGTAACGTAATCAGCCGACCATACCTTGTGGGCATTTTCGCCGCGATGTGTACCAAGTAGTGGTTGATACTCGAGGCCGATTAAGTCACTACCCTTTAGCTCACCGACTACTTTGTAATCAAGTTGCTGATGCTTTTCGTCGGTTAGTACTTTTTCGACTAAATCCTTCGCCAAAATTAATCTTTCGCCACCGAGTTCAACTTCGCTGTACACAAAATCTTTATTCACAGCCAAAGCCGTATTAGCTGGTAGTGTCCATGGGGTTGTCGTCCAGGCTAGTAGCTGGCGACCGTCGGCTAGTTTGAACTTTACGTAAACACTTGGATCGGTAATATCCTGATAAGCCCCAGCGTCCATAGTCACCTCGGCCTTTGAAAGCGGCGTCGCATCAAGCGTACAGTACATCAGCACCTTTTCGCCTTCGTAAATTTTACCCTTTTCGTAAAGCTCCTTAAATGCCCACCAAACAGATTCCATATATTCTTTATCCATGGTTTTGTAAGCGCCCTTAAAATCAACCCAACGACCGATTCGATCGATCGTGTCTTCCCAAAGACTACTGGTTTGCACCATATTTTCGCGACAAGCTACAATATACTTTTCTAAACCATAATCTAATACTTCTTCACGCGATTTCAAGCCAAGCTTCTTTTCGGTGTAGCGTTCGGCAGGCAGGCCGTGACAATCCCAGCCCCAAACACGTTCAACGCGCTTGCCTTTCATGGTCTGATAGCGCGGCACGGCGTCTTTAACGATGCTTGAAAGCAACGTGCCATGGTGCGGCACGCCCGAAATAAACGGCGGACCGTCGTAAAACACATACGAATTTTCCACTGGACGCTGGGCAACTGATTTTTCAAACGTCCTATCGTTTTTCCATTTTTGCACCCATTCGTTTTCATACTCGCGAGCTCGACGTCGAGTGTTGGCTTGAAATTTCTTTGGCATCGTATTCTCCTCTTTATTAAAACAAAAAATCACTTCCTTTGCCTGCCAGAATCCGGATTATCCGGACGGTACCATCTGGCTTCCAAAAGAAGTGATTCACGGGCACCCCACAAAACGGTTTTGCAGGAGCCCCACTTTTTTAGCGCTTATTCTTGTGTCGTCTGTCGGGCGACTCCGCTGGGTTCTACTAAGGCAAAAAGTATTCGCCCGTTCTTCCCAAAAACATTCGCGGGTGATAGCCGCTCATATGTAGTAACTACATAGTGTCTACCGTTATTCTACCTCGCCTGCAGTCTATTTGTCTAGCCAGCCTAATATTTACCCTGCAGTCGTAGCAATATTCCACCAATCACTACTAAAACCATTGCTAGCCCAATTACAAACGGCAGTCCAAGGCCAGTATCTGCTAAATCGCCTTTATTAGTCGATGGCCGAGGTTTATCAATCGGCGTATCGGGCAGTAGAGCTGGTGGCGCGTCTATTGCGGTGTTGTCGGTAACCCTGATTGTTAATTCGGTAGTTACGGCATCTTGATAAAAGTGACTATCTTTTGTAAGCATTTCAAGCGTAACTACATACGTACCAGATTTTGTTTGTGAATATAAATGCGATAGATTAAGCGTCCAATCGTTACCCGTGGCAGTTAAGTACCTACTTTGGCCAAGCGTATACCACTGACCAAACAACATAACTCTAAAAGATTTAGCCCGCAGCGAATCGTATTTACCACGCAAAATAAGCTGCCCATTGCTAGCAATAATTTCTTCTACAATTGGCACATACGACTCGTCGCAGGTACTAGCGCCGCTCGCTGACTGGCTAAGCTGCACAGTAGTAGACGTACATATAATCGGCTGAATTTCTTGCTGTAGTCTAAAATCAGGCACTGGCGAGACAGCAAGTAGCGGCACAAAAAATAAAAGGCTTACTGGCAACATATTATTGTGCCACCGCCGTAAATGTAAGATCTAATGCATATTGTCCTTGCACCTGAGATGGCGGAATAGTTTGCGACACACCTATCCCGTACACATCTCGGTAACAGTTGCTTCCTGCCGTGTCGTTAACAGAAAGAATCGACAACGCCTGAACTGATTCTGAGAATTTAGCCTCACCCTGATAGCCCAAAAACACGCCCCCAACGCAAGCTTGCGTTTGCGGCTGATACATAAGATTTGTTAGATCAACTCCCATTTGTCCGGCAAATCCGTCGCCGTCTGAGCCCGAACCACATCCGGCCGGAGAGCCGCTTGAATCATTAAAATCGTAGCGGGCTTGCCCGTCGCTACGAGTCCATAAAGCGGTTGGTCCATCAGTTGGCGCAACCGATAACGACCAGTTTCCCTTAGCGCCGGTTTGGTTTATGCGCAACCGCAATGTATCTTGATTGACTAATAATCCTGAAGTAGTCTGGCAGGCATCGCTTACAAATGTAGGCGAAAGCGTCGCTCCTGGGCTTGAAACCGTAGTAGACGCCCCATCAACAAACGAGAGTGATAATGCCGTCGGGTCAGCCGTTCGTATTTCTGCTACGGCAGTATAATTGGTTAACGGCGTATCTTCATGATGCAGCCGCAAGCAATACGAGGTGCTGGTTGGCGCGTTGTTATCTATAATCGAATAATCCCAAATTGCCATGTTTTCTGCCAATATAGTCGAAGGATTACTTATTACCCCCTGATTCGCTACGTACACCATGGGTTGCACTGGGCGACCAGTAGGATCTTGCCCAGAATACACACTTATAGGTGCTCCGTGAGTCGTACCACCATAAAGGCTAAAGCTAATTGGCGTGGTATTAGTCACCTCAGAAAAACCGGTTATTTGTGCCACGCATGTGCTTTGTGTTTTTACTGCATACTGCAGTTTTAAATTAGCCGTATTAGTAAAAATATCTATTGGCACGCCATTATTTTGCCCGCTTTGCACACCTATGCGTAGTCGCAGCGGCACGTCATCGGTAAGTAGCGCCAAGGGAGTATTAACGACGGCATACGGCGACCCTGGCAAGGCCGAGTTCGTGCTTGGCGCATAAAACCGAAAGGCCGTTTGCTCTAGGCCCGCGTTCCACCGCGCCTGAACAGGCACAAGTGAAGGAGAAAACTGACCGTTAGTTGCCGATAGACCATACATATCACTTCCCCAGCAATACAAACGATTCGAAGCAATACCGCAAGTATTATAGTCGCCACCGTTAACTTGTGTAAAATTTTTTCCATTTGATTCACCAGATTTATCAACCATAGTCGGCACATACGAAATATTTGTCGTGCCGTTGCCAAGTCGTCCATAATTTGCGGCGTCACCACCGTTATAACCCCAACAAGAAGCACCACCGTCCGAGAGTACTGCGCAGGTAAACGAGTAGCCAGTCGCGATACCCGTAACTGTTTTTGAGTTTAATGCGCCCGATGTACTTACCGCTACCGGTGTTAAATATTGATTTGTATTGCCAACTCCCAACTTACCAAGCGACCCATCACCCCAGCAATACGCCCTTCCGGACGCAACCGCACATGTGTGTGCATATCGACTAGCTGAAATATCAGTAACACTTCTTCCGCCCAAGCCAGTACTTGTAGTAACGGCCGAAGGGCTTGCTACATACGCCGTACTATTATTACCCAACCGACCGTTCGCACCATACCCCCAACAGTATGCCTGATTCGACGCACGCACGCACGTATGATAGCCACCAGCTGAAACTTTTTGTATTGTTCTACCCGAAAGCGCACCCGAAGTTGTTACGGTTACCGGCGTAGTTGAACTAGTGTAGGAACCTCTTCCTAATTGACCACTTTCGCCTAGCCCCCAACATGCTAGCCGGTTACTTTCCGTGATTGCACAAGTGTGGTATGAACCGGCACTTACCGACACTACCGTTTGACCGGCCAACGCGCCGTACGCGGTAACTGTTTTTACCGGCACACTGCTGTTTACTACGGTACCATCACCAAAATTGGAATTCCCGTTGTAGCCCCAGCAATATACTTCACCGCTAGCGACTACGCAGGTGTAATCTAATCCTGCCGAAACCATTGTCACGTATTTACCACTAAGTTCGCCCGACATAGTAACCTGCGTTGGAACATTGGCATTAGCGTAAGTTCCGTTTCCTAACTGTCCAGCATCATTTTTTCCCCAACAATATGCCCTACCGTTGGCTGTCGCACAGGCATGTTCAGCGCCAACCGATACATCAGTTAAATTTTCTGGTGCCCATCCGCCAACTAAGGCCGAAGCCGGCACGCCCGCGCCTAACACGCCTGCACTTACTGCAATTAACACAAGTGCGAACGTACCCAGCCGCCGAAGTGTGTTTCGCGCTGCCACCGCAAAACGTTTCATAACTACTTCTTCATGATATCCGGCACTTTAAGAGTATCGGCTGGACGAAGCTCGTACGGCGCCTTAATGTTATTAACTCGTGCTAACTTTTGCCATGGCAATTTATGTGTCGCCGCCACAGAATTAATCGTGTCACCCGCTTTAACGGTGTAATTTTTCCAACTTGTGCGTACAATGCGCTGATGACGTAAGCGATATATACCCGCAATCACTACAGCGCTAAGCATAAATCCAATAAGTGCCAATACACCAGCCCCTTTTGCTGTAGGCGCAATGTAAACAACTTCTTTTTTAGAGCTAGCGGTAATAAGTTCGGCATCATTATCTACACCAAACGAACCAGCCTGTTTGTCATACGAAATACTAGCACTTGCCGAGTACCATCCACCAAATAGTGGACGGTCGCTTGCTGTAAAAATTTTCTCTAGCGATTGATTAGCTAAAACCGGATACTGACCGCCAACTTGGCTTACCGCACCACCAAATACGGATTGTAGCTGTGCATTTATAGCAACGTCAGCCGACACGTTGCCTTGGTTTTTTACCGACACCTCGTAAGAAGGTTGGCCGCTACTGTTTGTGCTAACTTCAAATTTTTCTATAGAAACCGAGCGGTTTAATTCACCCGGAACCGTCGCCACTACGCGAATTGCTTGTCTGGTGCGAATTCGAATATTGCCGTCAGTCTCACCCTCGTCTTGTGGTGACTGAAAAACTAAACAAGCATTCTGCTCGCCCACATCGCTACCCTCTGGCATTGTCACTCTAAAATCAATCAGTTCACTTGCACCAGCTGCTAGTTCTACAGATGTACGCGACAGTTCAATTGTTCGAGACAAACCAGTTTTTTCTTCGTTGTTTTGTTTGCAGGTAAAATCTCCAGTATTCGTCACAATTCCGTCTACCGCCAAAAGCTCCACCGTTTGATCCTTTTGCGAATTGTTACTTACGCGCACCTGGTCATTCGCCATTTCGCCCGCTTCAAGCGTGTAGATAAAAATTGATTGGGAACGAGGATTGTTAGGGTCTGGATTCGCTGGCCTCCCGCCAATACTGCCACTTTGTGCAGCCGCAGAGAGTGGTGAAAGAACCACCAAAGCCACTGCTGCTATTATTACTAGGCCTTGTGTTAGTTTCATAGCTCTTCCCTTGCTTATTCTAAAATTAACTGTTTCGTAACTAGTTTACGATGCAGCAACAGTTTGCGTTAAATCAATCGTATAGGTACCGGCTGGTTGTGCAGCAGGTACAGTCTGACTAAGGCCTACTCCAGTAATATAACCATTCCAAATATCGGCCGATGTCGCATCGGCGGTCATTAATGTTACCGGTGCAGTACCCGTAAACGCTTGCGAAGCACCACGCGTAACACCGGTCGATCCACCAGTTACAGCGGTAATTGCACCTACACTTGGGTTAACGGTTAGCTGGCCAGTTGCCGTAGTGCCATTGTAGGCGTAAGTGTTCGATCCACTTGTCCAAGCGCCAGTGCCAGGTGTCGTAGCGTTTAGCGTTAAAGTCCAGCCGCCATTAGCACCGCCTGGGTTATCGACTGATATGCGCTGCGACGCTGTGCCGAACGTGCCAGTAACCGTTTGGCCGCTGGTTGATACGCTTGCTGCGCCCATACTGAAAGAAGGCGATGCCACTACGGCGTTTGAGCTGTTACGAATGTCCGTACCTAGCACTCCCGCGTTAATTTGCTGCGACAACCGAGAACTAGCTGAGCTTGCAGCGTGCACTGCACCGCCTGCTAAGGCGGCAATTAAAGTTGTAAAAACGGCTACGTATAGCCATGTTGTTTCACGATTTTTCATATACACTCCCCTATAAAACACTTACATTACGTGCTTATGCTAATCAGAATGTAGCAGGCCTATGGCGTGTTGTCAACAGCTTTTTTCTAAAAAACAAATAGTGCCGCACCATATTTGAGTATAATAGCCGCCAGTGCGCCAACAAGAACAATTGCTAGTAGCAAGGTGTCATAGTCTTTTGCAACCCACGCCTTTAAACGCGTCGACCACACCTGTGGCAAGTACAAATTATCAGCCAAAATATTATAGCGAGTAATCGCAAACCACACTAGCGTCGTAGTAAGTGTTACCAGCAGACACCACGGACACAAGGCACCTATTACAAACATGCTCTGGTAAAACAGCCACGCCGCAAATAATAGTCCAAGTGTATAGCCAATTTGAGCCGCAAACATAAATTTACGCGGAAAAACCACGCCCATAAGGCCTGCAATTGCAACCGTTATTACTACAGACTCAGCCATAAGTCCCAAAAAACTATATGGAAAGCCGAGTAACTCAGCACTTGGGTGCGCGGCTACCGTTGCACAGTTTAAAACCACGCTAATACTACATGACAGCTCTGCATCGGGATTTTTTGCAAGTTCAATCGCCTCAACCGACAACACAAACGAAGCAATCAAGCTTAAAATAGCTCCCACCAGCATGCTGGTAAAAATCCAGCGCGTTTGCTGTTCCGAAACTAACGCCCCAGACGTTTTTTTGTTTTTAGAAAATAGCTTTACTAAACCTTTAGGCATAAAAACTCACCTCGTTAATGGTTGGAAGCGGCCGACCACGCCAAAGTGACACCAGGCTACCGTTTTCGCCTATCGCTACAATACTTGGATATTCAACAATGTCGTAAACACGACAAAAATCAGCTCCCTCTCGGGTTTCTGGGTCGATTTCTTCAATCTCTCGGCCAGTTTGTCGAGAAAAATCGCGCAAATAATCAAGCACTTCGCGGGCGTGATCACTTTCTAATTTATAAATAATTTTTACACTCATTTTTTAGCTCTCACCCTCTTCGCCACGTTTTCGCTGAGCTAAAATCGCCTCAAATTCGTCTAGTGTTTTAAACTTACGGTATACGCTTGCAAATCGCACGTAAGCCACGTCGTTTTTTCCCGCCAAAGTATCAAGTACTTTATCGCCAATTTGCGAAGAAGTAATTTCGGCTTCGTTCAACCCGTAAAGTGACTCTTCAATATCGGCAATCATCTTTTCAACATCGCTTTCGCTGGTAAAAAACTTGCCGACCGATTGATGGATTGCGCGTGTTAATTTATCGCGATCAAACAGTTCGCGGGTGCCATCTTTTTTTATAACAACAAGATTAGGCTTTTCAATCCGCTCGTACGTTGTAAAGCGCCGTCCGTCCGACGCCTCGCGACGACGACGTATGGCAATACCACCGCCAACTTCTCGCGATTCAATCACACGACTGTCACCAATATTTATAAGTGATGAATACGGCTGACGCTGCACGCTAATAAACTCCTATTTGTTTTTCTTTCGACGTCGCAAGAAAGCAGGCGTATCATCTTCGTCGTCGTGTTCATCAACGCCATTCGCCCAAATATTGTGTTCGTGTTCGCTCGTAAAATCTTCGACAGAGTCTTTACCAGACAATTCTTCGTCCATTGAGTTAGCCACGGCGTTTACCTCTTTATCTTCACGAGACAAACTTTCACGCTCTGTAAGCGCTGCAGGCTGCGAAGCGGCACCAAACGAAGTACTAGACACATCATTAAACATGTCGCTGTCAAAACCAGTTGCAATTACCGTAATAATCAGTTCATCTTCAAGCTCTGGCTTTAGGGTAGCACCAAATATAATGTTAGCCTCTGGGCTTACAGCGCTGGTGATAATTTCAGCCGCCTCTTGAATTTCTGCCATGCTCATGTCGTAACCGCCGGTTACGTTAAACAGCACACCCTTAGCACCGTCAATTGACACCTCAATAAGTGGTGATTCAATGGCTTGCTGCGCTGCTTGCACCGCGCGGTCTTCACCACTGGCTCGTCCAATACCCATAAGCGCCGAACCTGCGTTGCTCATAATTGCCTTTACGTCGGCAAAGTCGAGGTTAATTAATCCGTGCTCAGTAATAAGCTCCGAGATACCCTGAACACCTTGTCGTAGCACGTCGTCGGCAATCTTAAAGGTCTCTAACAGTGGCGTACGACGATCAATTGTTTGCAACAAACGATCATTCGGAATGGTAATTAATGTATCAACCGCTCGGCCTAAGTGTTGAATTGCCCATTCAGCGTTCAATCGGCGCTTTTCACCTTCAAAGCTAAACGGCCGCGTAGCCACACCTACAACTAAGATACCTAGCTCGCGCGCTACTTCGGCAACTACGTGTCCCGCGCCCGAACCAGTACCGCCACCGGCACCAATCGTTACAAATATCATGTCAGCGCCATCAATGGCGTCTCTAATTTCATCTCGCGACTCTTCGGCCGCCCGTTCACCAACCGTTGGATCAGCTCCGGCGCCCAAACCGTTTGTTGTGCTATGTCCAAGGTGAATTTTTATGTCCGCCTTAGAGTTATGTAGCGCCTGAGCATCGGTGTTCATAGCAATAAATTGCACACCATTAAGACCGGCGTCTTTCATGCGATTAACCGCACTTCCACCGGCGCCACCAATGCCAACTACTTTAATGCTGGCAAATGTTTGAATCTCACTTGGTTTTACTTCAGGCATACACCCCTCTACTCTCCCTCTTTCGGATAACTAATCGTATTATACCACTTTACTGCTTGAATTTGTCCATTAGACTTTTTACAAAACCGCTAGCTTTTTTTGCCGCCTGCACGCTTTTGTCTTTAGATTGCGAAAACGTCTCTTTGCTAGCTACTTTACGGCTTTGCTTTTGTGGAGCGTCGGCATCTAGTAACATCAGTCCAATTGCTGCCGCGTAAGCCGGCCCATTGGCCTGTTCACTCACGGCCGAAACGTTACGCACCTTACCTACCCTGGCTGCCACGCCAAGCTGCTCTTTTACAAACTCTACCATTCCAGTAAGTTGCGCCGCTGCCCCAGTTAGCACAATACCATTGGGTAGTTGGCCAGCCTTACCGGCTTGCTTTAGCTCTTTTTGCACGGCTTCAAATAATTCCTCTAGGCGCGCACCAACAATGTCATCTACGTCACGGCGCGAAAATTGATGCGTCTCTTTATCGACTGTAATTTTAAGGATTTCATCTGGCTGCTCATCATCACCCAAAGTTGCATAAGCATATTTTAGCTTAATTTTTTCGGCTACTTCTGGATCAACCTTTAGGCCAATCGCTAAATCGTTTGTAATATTTACACCGCCCACCGGTAGTACTGAAATATACTGTAAATCACCCTCTTCAAAAATTGCCAGCCCAGTTGTTGTCCCGCCCATTTCTAACACCGCTACGCCGTTTTCAATCTGTTGCTCGCTAAGTACCGCCTTAGCCGCCGTAAGTACCGAAGGTTGAATTTGCGTTGGGCGCACCTTTGCAATATCAAGTGTCTTTTCGAGGTTATTAAGATGTGGCAGCAAAGCAGACACCACGTAGGCATTAAGCTCAAGCCGAGTGCCGGTCATGCCAACCGGGTCTTTAATGTTATCCTGGCCATCAAGCCGAAAACTATGCGGCACTACCTCTAAAATTTCACGATTCGCAGGCAATTTTCCAGTAGTTGCTACCTCCTCTAGACGGCGCACGTCGGCTTCATCAACCTCGTGATCAATCGCCCCTACCGCAATCATACCTTCAGCCACTACGCCACTAATATGCGCGCCATTAATACTTACGCTGGCGTCATCAATCTGATAACCGCTAATTTTCTCGGCGTCGCCCAGTGCCGTGTCAATCGCTTGCGCTGGCCCATTAAGATGCGAAACAATCCCTTTTCGCATACCTTTATTCGGCGCTTCACCTGCACCCACAATTGTGGCAGAGCCGCTTACGGTATCAATATGACCAACTACGCACCGAACAGTAGTTGTACCAATATCTATACCGACGGCGTATCGAGAATTTTCTTGCATAAAACCATTATATCGCTTATGTCGTGAAAATTGAATAGCAAGAGCCCTGCACTGTTATACTTAAAATATGAAACTTGGCGTATTTGATAGCGGTATTGGTGGCGAGGCAGTCGCTCAAGATCTTGCTCTGTTTTTTCCCGATGCTAGACTTATAGTCGCCAATGACTCTGCCAATGTTCCCTACGGCAGCAAAACACCAAGTCAGGTTATTTCACTAACTGAACGCGCCATTCAACCGCTCATAAAGTCGGGTTGTGATGTTATTGTAATTGCCTGCAACACCGCAACTGCGCTCGCCATTTCTCATCTGCGTAGTCGTTACCCGCTGCAAAAGTTTGTCGGCATAGAGCCTATGGTAAAAACCGCCGCGCTCGCCACTAAAACTGGGGTGATTGCCGTATGCGCCACGCCGGCTACACTTGCAAGTAATCGTTACGAACAGCTTAAAAGCCTTTACGCCTCACACCTTTTAGTAGTAGAACCCGATTGCAGCAACTGGGCCAATTTAATTGAGCATAATGCCATGAATTCACAAAAAATAGCTCATATTTTAGACGAGGTTTTAGATGAATCGGCCGATGTAATTGTACTCGGTTGCACGCACTATCACTGGATTCGGGAATTAATTCAGGCGTACGTTGGTGATAGCATTAAAGTGATTGAACCGACCGAGGCGCTCGCGCGGCAAATCCGCAGTCTAGTCACTAATCGTTAAAATTTCAGCGCCATTTTCGGTAATTAACACCGTATGTTCAAAGTGCGCCGCTAAACTCCCGTCTTTAGTAAGAATTGTCCAACCGTCATCACTTGATGTATATATTTTTTCACTACCTAGGGTGGCCATTGGCTCAATGGCGATAGTGTCTCCTGGGCGAAGTAGCACGCCGCTCCCTTTTCTACCCCAGTTTGGAACTTCGGGTGCCATGTGCATTTCAAGCCCTACACCGTGACCAACTAACTCTCGAATGATACCAAGTTTAGCTTTTTTTAAAGTCGCTTCAATTGCTGCTGCAATGTCTCCGGTATAAACTGGCCCACTTATTGCGTCAATACCTGCATACAGGCTTCGTTCGGTACTTGTAAGTAAGTGCCGCACCGCCGCTGGTGGCTTCTCATCACCCACCACCATAGTAAAGGCGCTGTCTGTTTTCATACCTTTATAGGTTATGACTAAATCAAATCCTACAACGTCGCCACTTTTAAAAACGTAATCGCTTGGCACGCCATGGACAATAGCGTCGTTTGTACTAATGCAAATACAAGCCGGAAAGTTAACTTCACTCGTTTTATACGTAGCAATCGCGCCATATTCGGTAATTTTTTTCGCTACAAACGCATCAACGTCAAGCTCACTTATACCCGGGCGAACGTAACCGCGCACATCTTTATAAATACGCGCTAAAATTTTGCCGCCTTCGCGCATCGCTTCTATTTGCGCAGGAGTTTTATCTCCGGTCGCTAGTCCAGTTGGCACGTCTCTAGCTCCGCCTGAATACGGTCGTGCACTTCGCCAACACTGCCGGTACCATCAAGATGCACAATTTTTACCGCATTTTCGGCAAAATAACTTAGCACTGGGTACATTTCTTTGCGATAAATATTCATTCGCTTTGAAATAATTTCCGGCGTGTCCTCCATGCGGCCGCGCACCGATAGACGCCGCTGAATTTCGCTCTCTGGCACTTCAAGCACTACCACAATATCAATCGTTCGATTATTGCTTTCAAGGTAGCCCAGCAGCCACTCGGCTTGCGGTTTGGTACGCGGAAAACCATCTATAATTAGGTGCTTAAAATCAGCCGATTTTCGAATTGATTCATCAACAACTTCATAGGTTAATTCATCGCTAATTAAATCGCCCGTACCTAAAATACGGTGAATTTCTGGATCCTTACTATCGCGGAACATTTGTCCAGTAGATAGCCAGCGCCACCCGTGCCGCGCCGACAACATTTGCCCCTGAATACTTTTACCAGCACCGGCTGGACCAAAAAAAATAATCATATGTTTATACGCTCCTGTTAATTATTTGTTTAAAGCATTTTTTGTAAGACGGGCAATCATTGCGCCATCGGCGGCGTTGCCTACCTGAGCCTTAACGGCACCAATCACTTGCCCCATAGCCTGCGGGCCGTTCGCACCAAGCTCGGTAACTTTCATCTCAACAATAGCTTGCAGCTCGGCTTCATCTATCTGTTGTGGCAAATATTTTTCAATAACTGAAATTTCAGCCTTTTCAGATTCAGCCAGTTCTGGTCGGCCGTTGGCCTCGTACATTAAAATACTTTCACGGCGTTTTTTTACTTCGCGCGCAATAATTACTTCAATTTCACTATCATCAAGGCCGCTGTCGCGTTTATTTTTTGCAACTTCTTCGTTTAAAATAGCTGCTTTTAAATCGCGTAATGTATCCCCCTCAAAACGATTACCGCCCAAAAGAGCGGTTTTCATATCGTTTGAGATTTGCTCTTTCAGAGCCACCGCTTAGCGGATTCCTAGGCGAGCCTTCGCCAGTTTATCTGCTTTGCGCTCCTTGCGGATAATTGCCTTTTGGCGACGCTCGGTTTTTGAAAGTGGCTTGCTAAATCGCATAGAAGCTTTAGCTTCAGCTAGCACACCGCTCTGAAGAACCTTGCGGTTGAAACGTCGAATAATATTCTCGTTTGCTTCTCGTTCGTCTTTACGTGTTACTTGTACCATATACACCTTATTCTAACAGGTAAACAACTAAGTCGCAAGAATTATTCTATAACAGGCGAATACTTACAATTCTTAACAATCAGTTGCAAACAACGGCAATTCGCGCACTACATCAGCAGAAGCAGTTTGAAATGGGTGTGAGTACACACCGATTTGGTCTTTAGTGCAAGCTGCCCATGAACCCTCTCCTTCATTCTCATTAAAAAAATAAGGTCGGCTCCAAGGGTCTTTTAATCCGCGTACATCTATGCCACTCGCCGCACTCACCCTATCAAGCGCTCGATTATATTTTGTCCAGCAGTCATGCGTAAACGGCAGCGTAGCAAGGTTTGTACCTGACGGGCGATTATAACAATGTTCGTCAGTGTAATCTTGTGTAATCGAAAACAAATTACGATCTGCATTTATTCGTGCCGCCATAATCGATCTTTCTAACATAGCAATATCAGAATCTATCTTTGATTGCTGTGCCCGACCTTGAATACCATTGTATGCAACAATTGTAATCGCCGCCAAAATAGCAATGACAACGATTACTATCAAAAGTTCTACAATGGTAAATCCCCGAGATCGGTTCATGCTACCGAACCCACTCTTTCCAACCAGTCGCATCACGCTCATATCCAGGCCATCCGTATTGTCCGTGCCCAGCACTGCCGTACGCGCGATTACAGGTGGTCGATCCCCAAATATTAGATGCCTTTTCTATCTTACCGTTCAGCATAAAGTATCCCTGACCGGATTTTGATACCGCACCAATTGCATATCCAGTGCGATCGCTTGTGGGGCAATAATAAAAATTACCACTTCGATCACCACCAACTTGGTATGCCGACTCTGACACTTTTATCCCTACTGGCTCAAGACTTGATTCGTTAGCCGCAGGATACAAACTTTGATTCGCATCGATTTTAAAAATTTCGAGCTTTTTTGCAGCCGACGCAAGATCGGATTCAACCGCCGAATCATTAGCCCTATTTTGAATGCCATTATACGCAACAATTGTAATGGCCGCTAAAATGGCAATGACTACAATAACAATAAGGAGTTCTACAATGGTAAAACCGATTTTGAGTTCGCGCGTATTTATCTTGGCGTTGTTCATGCTGACTATATTTTAGCATAAGCCTTATAAACTTAGTCGCAGTTTTCTAAGTGAAGCAGTCGCCCCTCAACCGTTCGCCTTCCCTGCCACTCATTAATATCGGGCTGAAACCAAATATTCACTACGTCGCCCGGCTCAACAAAAAAATGCTCGGGTGCGTTAAAGGCTAAAAATTGCATAGATACACCGCTTTCATCGCGCAGCTCCAGCTTTACGTGCTGCGCTTCAGCGCCCATGCGCTTTACGTACATAGCTGTTAAACTGCGGGCGTACAATACCGGTTCTTTGTTGGCGCTACCAAACGGCTCAAGTTGTGATAGCTGATGCACCAGCGCCTCATCTACCTCGTGCAGCTTTGCCTCGGTATCGGCCTTGGGCAGTAATTGCGCGGCTTGATTTTGCAGCCCTAAACTTTTGTAAAACTGATTAACACGCGCCCGAAATGCCGGAATATTTTTTACCGGCAGTGTTACGCCAGCCGCCATTTTATGGCCACCGCCTTTAGTAATTATGTCATCACTCGCGCGAATGGCGTCGGCCGCACTAAAATCACCATAGCTACGCGCCGAACCTTTGGCCTCTGTCTCCATTTCTTCAAGCACATAGGTAGGTTTTTTATAGCGCTCTAAAAGCTTAGCCGCCACAATACCAATAATTCCATGATTCCAACCTCGGCTACTCACTACCAACACTGGTAAATCAGCGTAGCGTTCGGCCTCTATAATTGCCGCTTTAAATATTTCATCTTGCTGAGTTCGCCGCGATTGATTTAATTCATTTAGCTGCTGTGCTTTCTCGAGCGCGAATAATCCATCTGTAGCCACCAACATTTCAAGCGCATGTGTTGCTGTTTCTAGCCGGCCAGCGGCGTTCATTCTTGGCCCTAGGCCAAACCCAAGACTGCGCGCCGTTACCTTGCTCGGTTCTACGCCGCTTACCCGCATTAACGCGAGTAGTCCAGGCCGGCGCGTTTTTGCTAAAACTTTTAGTCCCCAAAATACAATGGCCCGATTTTCATTTTTTAAACTTACAATGTCGCATACTGTTCCAAGCGCCACCAAGTCTAATAGCCACTTCTCTTGGCCTTTAGGCAATCCTTCAAGTCGAGTTTGCAGAGCCTGCACCAACTTAAACGCTACGCCAACTCCGGCAAGGTCTAAAAATGGATATATCTTGCCTTGTAATGATGAATCGGCTTTTAATTCAAATACCTCATAGTCATCTGGGTAATCTTGTAGTAGCCGCTTTGGATTAACCACGCCAATTGCTGGCGGCTGCGTGGGTGCTACGTTGTGGTGATCGGTAACTATAATATCCACCCCAAGTTCTTTAGCGCGAATAATTTCTCTCTCACTTAAACTGCCGCAGTCTACAGTCACCACCAATGTGGTGCCGGTTTTTGCAATTCGCTCAACCGCGTCCATCGTAAGCCCGTAGCCCTCTACAAATCTGTTCGGAATAAACGCCTCAACCCTACTAAAACCAAAGCTGCTAAATGCGTCTAGCAACACCGAGGTTGCTGTGAGACCATCAATGTCGTAATCACCATAAATAGTTATAAATTCATCTTTTTGGCGCGCCGCCACCAGCCGCTCCACCGCCTTGTCCATATCGGGCAGTAAAAACGGATCGTGATATGCCTCGTAACTAGGATTAAGAAACGCCTGGCGCTTTTTTGGATCATCAAGCCCACGAGATTTTAATACGCGTTCAAATAGGTTTGTCATAGCAAAAGCCCTTTTGCTAAACTTACTTTAGCCGCGTGGCTGCACATCGGCGGAAGGTCGTTTGGGCCGCGAAGTTGTTTGCTGAGATTTAATAACAATACTCTGAAGCTCTTTAAAAATTGGAAACTGTTTGTTGGTGGAATAAATTTTAGTATTTCCCTGCTTTTCACTCGAGAGAAATCCAACTTTTTCTAGTCGCTTAAGTTCGCGCTGAATGTTTCCAGGATCTTCTTTAATGAGCTTTGCTAGCCCGCGTACATGAGTACGAAAATCTGGGTATTTGGCATACACAACCACAATTTTTCGTCGTACTCGAGATGTAATAAAGACGTCTAGCATATCACTCCTTTTCGCTCTAAAGCTGCCCCTAATCCGCGCTGTCTGTACCTATAAGTGTAGCATAAATTTACAACAACCATCAAGCTTTTGCTTAAACTCATTTTTACTGCCAGTTTAAAATGTTTTGATTAATTTTTGCAATTGTTTCTTCGCGGGAAGGAATTTTGTTGTCATCGTAATAATGATTAGTCCCCATATAATTTTCTTTTACATCAAGAATATACAAATCATCGGCAAGAATATGCAGCTTATCAACCGCGGCAACCGTAGATACTGGCACGGCGACAATTAACTTATTATAGCGAACCGGTTTTAACACATCGAGCGCCAAATCCACGTCCGCACCATCGGTCATGCCGTCATCAACCAAAATAATATTGCGCCCTTTTAAAAGTCGCAAATCCATTACGCCGCCGTCACCAAGCAGCCGATTAATTTTTTGAAACGCCTCGCGCTTTTGCTCCTCAAGATAGCCATGAAATTCGTTGGTGTAGCCAGTAATCTGCCCTTCGGTAAAACTGCTGTTGAAAGCAAAATGACCAGTCTGCGCCACCGATCCAAACGCCATACCCTCGCCGGGAATAGCAATATCTTCTGCTACCAGCATCATAAGCATGGCATGCAGGTGCCATGCTACCTGTTCACCCACCAGTACGCCGCCGTCGCTCATGGCAATGACGGCCGAATCTTCATACCGATATTTATCAAGCAACTTTTGTGCTAAGTAATACCCTGCCTGTGCGCGACTTTCAAAATACATATACTTACGAGTTTAGCAGTATACTAAAAGATATGCACTACTACGAAGTCGCTCCCACAAAAATTGTGCGAGCCAAGGCCGATTGGTTTACCTATCACAGTGAAACTGCCTACGTTAAGGGAGATTTAGTTACGATTCCAGTTGGAAACACTCTGCAACAAGGCATTATTTTAAAAAAGGTAAATAAACCTACCTACGCCACTAAGCCTATCAATTCTCGCATTGAAACCTTGCCGCTGCCTCGCCCACTCGTAAATACCGCGCTTTGGATGAGCGAATACTACCACACACCACTGGCTACCGTACTGCAAACCGTGTTACCGCGTGGATTAACAAAAAATCGTCGCTCGCCTAAAGAGGTATCACCTTTCTCTTTTGCCCGAGAAACCAATGATAAGCGCGTATTTACTGCCGATCAGACCAAGGCGCTCGACACCATTAACGCCATGACGCCAGGCACAGCTATACTTCATGGCAACACCGGCTCTGGCAAAACTGCCGTGTATATCGAACTTGCAAACAGGGCAATTGCTCGGGGAGAATCGGTGGTAGTATTAGTCCCAGAAATTGCTCTTACTTCTCAGTTAGTGGCAGAATTTTCGCAACATTTCTCCGATATTATTGTCGCCCATTCTAAACAAACCGAGGCTCAGCGCCATATCGCCTTTAAAAATGCGCTTGCCTCTCCTGTGCCGCAGGTGGTAATTGGTCCGCGTTCAGCACTATTTTTGCCGTTGGCTCGCATTGGGCTTATCGTTATTGATGAGTTTCACGAGCCAAGTTTTAAGCAAGAGCAGTCACCACGCTACTCTAGCCTTAGAGTTGCCCGCATTTTAGCCCACCACCACAAGGCAAAGTTGGTACTCGGTAGCGCCACGCCGCCAGTAAGCGAATATTATCTTGCAGAATCTAGCAATCGTCCAGTTATTCGTATGGTTACATCGGCGCGCTCCAACACCATAAAGCCTACTGCCACACTGGTTGATATGACCAAGCGCGATAAGTTTACTAAACATAGATTTTTATCAAATACGCTACTTGAGGCAATCGAGACTAATATTTTAGAGGGCACACAATCGTTAATTTTTCATAATCGCCGCGGCAGCGCCACCACCACTTTGTGCGAGTCGTGTGGCTGGCAAGCGTTTTGCCCTCAATGCGTACTGCCACTCACCCTGCACACCGATCAACACAAATTACGCTGCCACATGTGCGGCCACCACGAACGCGTACCTACCTCGTGCCCGGAATGCCATGCGGCCGATATTATTCACAAAGGCATTGGCACCAAAATGATTGAAACCGAATTATCGCGACTTTTTCCTAAAGCCCGTATAGCTCGCTTTGATGCCGACAGCGACAATGAATCTACCGTAAACGAACAGTACCAAGCACTCTACGATGGCGATATCGACATCATAATTGGCACCCAAGTTATTGCCAAAGGCTTAGATTTACCGCACCTGCGCACCGTTGGTGTCGTGCAGGCAGACGGCGGACTAAGTTTGCCCGATTATGGCGCGAGCGAACGCACCTTTCAGTTATTAGCTCAAGTTATTGGTCGCGTTGGTCGAAACCATCACCCTACAGCCGTTATTGTTCAAACTTATCAACCGTCACATCCGGCGATTATTTACGGTTTGGCGCAGCAATACCATGAATTTTACGCTTACACACTTAAGGAGCGAAAGAAAAGTCATTTTCCTCCGTTTACTTATCTTTTAAAATTGCAGTGTAGCTACAAAACCGAGGCTGTTGCCATAAAGAATGCCCGCACTCTGCGAACGGCTCTCGCACATAAAGCACACGCCGACGTACTCTTTTTTGGCCCAACGCCAAGTTTTTATGAACGTGCCAACGGACTTTATCGCTGGCAAATTATTCTTAAATCACCACAGCGCGCGCATCTTACGGCACTGCTCAACCATTTACCGCCGCAGCATTGGCAGTACGAGCTTGATCCGCTTAGTTTACTGTAGAAAAGCCATTCGTGGTACACTTATCATATAAAAAAAGCACAAGCGGTTTCACTATAGTTGAGCTTTTAATTGTAATTGTAGTGATTGCGATTTTAGCGGCTATAAGTATTGTTGCTTATAACGGAATTCAAAAGCGAGCCACAATTACTCGCACCACATCCGACCTCAACATGATAAACAAAGCAATACTTACGTATCACGCCGAACACGGAAGTTATCCAATTCAATCCACCTGGAACGCTAAAATAGAAGATTTTATTCCAGAAATTGTGCCGAACTATGCCAGCAAGTTGCCGCAAAACCCCGTTGCCGGTTCTAGCGCTCGCTACATGTATCGCTCTAACGGAACCAACTATAAACTAATATCTCATACCGATAATTTATGTGCCGAGGCAACGAGTAACCAACCAAACCTTATTGATCCAACGCGAAATTGCTGGGCTTACGGTTATTGGTCGCCAGGGGCAGCATCGTGGTAGGCATACTGTATGCTAATAGAACAGTCGCGCACTCCAAAAATTTACGCTATACTTATAGGTAATGAAAAAAGAAGCAATTATTACCCTACCCAACCCACATTTACGCCAAAAATCTCAGCGCGTACATGTGGTAACCGATGAAGTTAAAAAACTTATTCAAGACATGACCAGTGCTGCACTTGACTGGGAAGATTCACGCCCCCATGAAATTAGCGCTGCCCTTGCCGCCGTACAGGTCGATCATCTTGAGCGTGTAGTTATTGTGCGAAGCGACTTTGACGATAAAGCGACACGCGAATTTACTGCGCTTATTAATCCAGAGATTGTTAAATATGAAGGCTCAATTGAAGAAGCTCACGAAGGCTGTCTAAGTGTGCAAAAAATTTATGGTAAAGTACCGCGCTACACAAAGGTGCGAATTAAGGCTCTCGATGAAGACGGCAACGAAATAAGACTAAAGGCTGAGGGGTTTTTAGCACGCGTGCTTCAACACGAGATTGATCACACACTTGGTACAGTATTTATTGACCACATTCAGGATTCAAAAAATGCTTTTTACACGCTCGATGATAAAGGCGAGCTTCAACCACTTGACTATGACACACACATTGCCAAAAATTCTATTCTTTGGGACTGAGGACTTTAGTCTTCACTCGCTTCAGGCTCTTGTTGAGGCTGACTTTAAAATTGCAGCGGTAATTACTAAGCCCGATAGCAAAAAAGGACGAGGGCACAAATTGACTAACCCAGCCGTTAAGCAATATGCACTCTCGCAAGGTATACCTGTATGGCAGCCACAATCACTCGATGAGATTAGCAATAAAATAACTAGCCTTCAGCCAGTTTGCGGAATACTTGTAAGCTACGGAAAAATAATTCCTCAGCGAATACTAAATTTGTTCAATCCTGGTATTATAAACGTTCACCCTTCACTTCTTCCTCGCTACAGAGGTCCATCGCCCATAGAGTCGGCAATTCTACATGGCGACATGCAAACTGGCGTATCAATTATGCAATTAGTAGCCAAGATGGACGCCGGCCCAATATACGAACAAGTAAGCTATTCACTTAACGGAGCCGAGACAAAGCCACAGCTTTACCACACACTGGGTCAAATAGGCGCAGCTAAGCTAGTTAGTCTACTACCGCATATCTTATCGGGTGATCTACGCCCAATTCCACAAGATGACTCTAAGGCAAGCCTTTGCCCAATGCTAAGTAAATCAGACACACCCCTTAACCCTGCTAAATTTTCTGCGTACGAACTTGAAAGAAAAATCAGAGCTCACCTTGGCTATCCAAAAACAAGCTATACCCTGCCTACCGGCGAAATAATTATACTGCTAGCCGCCACCGCACACATTACACCAAATATTAGTAGCGAACAGACTATTCTAGATATTGCATGTAGCGATAACACTGTACTTTCAATAGCAAGTCTCATCTCTCCTCATGGTAAAAAAATGACCCGCGAGGAGTTTCTTCGCGGGTACAAAATTTTATAAAAGCTAGCTAGGGCTATTGGCCCAAAAAGGCGCTGCGGTTTGCGACAATTTCTGATTTGATTTCGTCTAGAGTAGCCGCTACCACCTGTGGGTAATCTGGCCGATTTACCTCAAGCCATTTAGTTGCCGCGTAAGCCTCAATAAGCTGCGGGTTGGTCGCATCCCCGCCAGATGCCATAAGTAAATTTTGAAATTTTGCATCAGCGGTATAATCAGGGGCATACCGAGCTAAAAATGACTCGATTACGGCTTTGTTATGATCAATAATACCTTCAAACTCAGTAAGCTGCGACTCGCTTAGACCCTCAGATAGTCGTGGACCAACCCGAGATTCAAGCTCGCTGCGAATATGCGTCAAAAAGGCTTGTTTTTGCTCGGCCGGCATAGCGCCAAGGCCCATCTCTTCTAAAAATTGATCGTTTAATTGAAACATATACTCCCCTTTTACTTTATTTTATTATAACACCGCAGCTTCACGCGTAGAACGAAGTGCCTGAACAAAATCTGGATTGCGCAGTGCGTAAGAGCGAATCTCGCTCATGGTTTCTTCTGGAAGTGAGCCGTCAGACTCTAGGCCAATATACACATTCCCAAAGCTATCCGTGTTTGCCAAATTTTGGCGCGAAAGTTCTGTAAGAAGTTCTGTCTCGCCTTCAATAACTTGTTGCGCTGCCGCACGATCAACTGCACCAATATTGTATTCATCAGCTATCGCCGTAAATGCACTGTCTAATGACACAAACGATAATGTTTCATTTACATTTTCTTCGTCTGATTCAGTTTCGGCTGGCTCAGCAGTCTCGGTTGCACTAGGCGATGGTTCAGGAGTTGGCTCTGCCGTTGGGCTTAACTCGGGAGTTGGCGAAGGAGATGCTTCGGGCTCGGGCGCAACCTCTGGCGCTGGAACTCGCGTCACCGTACCAGGCTCCGGTGGAATATCAGCAACGTACGAATCACCTGTATTACCACTCGCTATATCGGCGGCATGTTGCGCCGTAATCATATCTTGCGCCCACTCAGGAAACGCCCCATCAGGAGTCATGTACATACCGTAACCGCCAAGTGACTCGTCAACATATGCTAAATCGGCTGCCACAAAACGATTCATTAACGCTTCATTTTCTAATAATTTTTGCTGTGACGCGGCGTCATGAATACCAAGCTGCATAAATTTTGCATTCCACCCCTGTCCTTCGTAAATTGTATCGGCCGAGTATATCTCACCAGTCTCTACGCTGCTACCGCCAACTTCAATGCCAAGCGCTGCAGCGCGTTCATACATTTTATCAATATCATTTTGACTAAAATGACCCGGCGCGCTAATACCATAGCCGCCTAATTCTGGAGCCTCGTAAGCTTTATTCTGCGCTACGAAATAGTTCATCAATTCTTCATCTTTAAGTAGTCGCGCCCAATCGGCAGAATTAGTAATACCCATGCGGCTAAATGTTTCGTTAAACCCTTGACCGGCATCAATTCGATACACGTCTTGTGGTACAGATATCTCTACCGAACCGCCACTCTGATCGCCAGTTGCTGGTGCCTCGGGTGAACGAGCAGGTTCATGGTTGTCAGGTATACGCAGTGCACCATTGCCACTTAATCCAGGCTCTGGCTGCCGAACATCATCTTCGGTAATTGGTCGGCCAGAAGGCGCATCTTTATTCCACTTAATCAAATTGTCCCACTCTACAAGCGCACTGGTTGCTAGCAAAGAACCACCAAGCACGCCAAGACCAAGCGCAATTCGCTTGTCGCGATCTGATGTTTTATACAATTCCTGATTCTTCTTACTGCGAAAGTTGTAATTGCCACCAATTATATCGTTGGTGCCGCCCATATCTTCGTTTGAATTACTGCGACCAGTTACAAAACGATTACCCTTATACATATCGGTGCGCTTTCGTACGTAAGCACTAGTCATTTTAACCGCCCCACCAGCACCAGCGGCCGCACCAGCTGCACCAAGCCCACCAACTATAACTCCTGCGCCGGCGGCTGCAATTGCCGTTACGCCAAGACCAAGAGCAACTTTTTTACCTGTACTAAGGTTAGCGTACTTATCCATGTACTTACCAAGGCCTTTGTAGTTACTCTTCATCTGTTCGCGAACACGATCATTAAAGCTGTCCGCTCGATCATTTTGTCTAGCTATAATTCGCTGTTCAATTTCAGCCTCATCAATTCCTTGTTCGTGCCATATTTTACGCTGCGTATTGTCGAGAGCTAGCGCCCATCGTTCGTAACTGGTAACTTGCTGCTCTTGTTCAAGCGCTTTTTCATTTCGTTTTTTGGCACGCAAACTGCCTTTTTTACGAGTCGCCATAGCAACAACAGCTGCTTTTTCAGCTTCCGACAGTTTATCGCCATACTTGTCTAAATTCTGACTTAATCGTAGGGCACGAGCAGCATCACCCTCAGGACGTTGATTGTACGGTACAAAAACTTCTAAATCGGTGCCAGGTTTTATTACCTGTGTTTTTGGCTCAGCAGATTTTGAAGAATCTGGCTTAACCTTAGGCTGCTCAGTTGCCCATGGTGCAGTTCGTGTAGCGGTTTGCTCTTTCGCGGCATCTTGACGACTGCGGCGCGCTGAGTTCTCGTCATTAGCAGCATTTCGGCGCGCTGAATTCTTGTAATTAAAGGCAACTGATCCAAAATCTTTATCTTGTGTGTCTTTAGGTTCAAACGCAATACGCACATTTTTAGAAGGTGTTACAAACGGCTGTCGGCCACCGCGTAGGGTGATAGTTTTTTTACTCTCATTTTTTCCCTGTTGTCGCGCTAAACGAGCCTCTAGAGGATTATTATCACTCTGCAGTAATTGATACGCCACTTTTCCGTCTTCAAGCGGCTCCGAGATAACTACTGCAAATGCTCGATCATCGTTCGCATTTTCAATCAGTGCAGATAGGTCATTCACCCACGCTTCCTTGCTTTCGCCCTGCTCATGAATATAGGTTAAGTAGTATTCAAGGCTCTCTTTATCTTTAGCATCAAGTGGTGTGTCGTCTAAATTAAGACGCACCATATGAACCGTCGCTCCAGATTTTGGATCGGTATGCTCAGCGTGTACCGCAAATTCTTCATTAAGGCTATCATACACCTCGTGCGAGAGCGGCGGTTGAGTGTTTTTTTCAGATGCGTTTAGTTTTGCTTCAATGTTTTTACTATTATGTGACGGCATAGTGGTGGTCCGTTTAGCTTAGTTACATACTAATTTATCACATATAGTAGTAAAAGTCAATACCCTAGCATAAAGCTAGGGTATTGGTTTACATAAAAGATATGTCTACAGCGTTCGTTTTACAAGCTCTCGCGTGAAGAGCTCGAGCTTATCGCCCTCTTCAAGCTGTAGTTTTTTAGTTGTCTTTAGGCTTAAACCACACATTTCACCTTCAAACACCTCTTTAGCCTCTTGCTGTTGTCGTTGCACTTTGGTTACCTCCACTTCAGCCAAGCTTTCGCCTTTGCGAAGCACGCGCGCCAGCACATTAGCTACAACCTTACCCTTAGTGACTTCACCGCCAGCAATAATTTCGTCTTTCATAGTTCTAAACACACCCTTAATAGTAAGCGCGCCAATTTCGGTCTCAACTACCTCTGGAGCAAGCAAGCCTTCCATTGAGGTTCGCGCATCATCAAGAAGTTCGTAAATAACGTTATACAAGCGCACCTGCACCTTATCGCGCATTGCGAGTCGCTTAACCGCCGGTGGAAGTTCTACGTTAAAACCGTAAATAATAGTATTACTATCCGCCGAGGCCACGCGTACGTCATTCTCAGAGATATTACCTACACCGCTAGAAATAATACGCAGCGTAATTTCTCCGCCAGTTTCTACAAGTTTTAGGCTATCAATAACTGAGGTTAATGAACCCTGAACGTCGGCGCGAACAATTATATTCAAATCTTGCGAGTCGTGCTTTTGATTCATCATTTTTAGCAAATCGGCACCGGTTACATTTGTTGAAGCCGCCTGTTTTTCAGCTTCAATTCGGGCTTCATTAGATTTAAGTCGAGCCTGTTTTTCGTTCTTTACAATGTAAAATGTATCACCAAACTGTGGAATTTCTTTAAAGCCGGTAATTGTAACTGGCGTTGATGGTCCAGCTTGCTTAAGTGTTTGGCCTTTAAAATCAAGTAGGGTGCGCACTTTTGCGTACGTAGAGCCTGCCACCAAAAAGTGTCCCGGCTTTAGCTCGCCCTGCTCTACCAAAAGTCCAACCACGGCACCGCGACCAGTCTCCATGTGCGCCTCAATAACTAAACCTTCAGCTGGCACATCGGTATCGGCGCGCAAATCTTCAATATCAGCCACAAGCAACACCAGATCAAGCAACTTATCTAAGTTATGACCCGTCTTTGCACTCACTTCTACCATCACCGTGTCGCCACCCCATTCTTCAGGGTTAAGACCATGCTCGCTTGCTAACTGAGTTTTTACAAGTTGCGGATTGGCAGTTTCTTTATCCATCTTATTAATGGCAACTACAATACGCGCATTGGCGTTTTTAGCAAAGCGAATCGCCTCAACAGTTTGCGGTTTTACACCATCATCAGCAGCAACGACAATTATTACTACGTCGGTAAGCACCGCGCCATGCTGACGTAGTGCCGCAAATGCTTCATGACCCGGCGTATCAAGCAACGTAATACTACGGTCGCCACGAACCGCTTGGTACGCACTAATGTGCTGAGTAATGCCGCCCGCTTCACCTTCGGCGGTTTTCTTATCAAGAATGGCATCTAGCAGACTGGTTTTTCCGTGGTCAACATGACCCATTACTGCTACAATCGGCGGACGCACCGTCGCATCGTCAGATAACTCGTGCTTTTTGCGCGCAACAACTCCCGATGCCTCTTTTTGTTGTAGGTCAACATCAAGACCAAGCTCCTCAACAATAATTGTTGCGGTTTCAAAATCAATTCGTTGATTAATAGTTGCTACAATTCCATTCTTGAACAACTCACCAATCAATGTAGTGACAGGTAGATTTAAGGTATCAGCCAATTCGCCTACCGTAATTGAATCAGCGATGAGAACTTTTTTCTCAGCCATACGTTTATAGCTCCTTCCTATCACACACTTTATTACTGCTACCGCAGGCGGCCGTGTGCGACAATTTTATTTGTCTTATAGCCTTTTTGCGAACCAGAACCCCAGAGCGACAAACCGTACGCGCTGGGGCAATGATTCAAGTAAAGTACCCTTTATTTGCCAAGACTTAGTGAAATTTTGCGGTTGTCTTTATCAATGTCGAGTACAACAAATGATTTTCGCTCATTTAAGGTAAATACTTTTTCCGGATCGGTACCATCACCGCCAAGCTCCGATACGTGAACCAGTGCTTCTACGGCTGGGCTAATTTGTACAAAGGCACCAAACGGAGTGATTCGCGTTACCGTACCTTCAACCTTATCACCCTTAGTAAACTGTTCAACTTCGCTTAGCCAAGGGTCTTGAGTAAGCTGTTTCATACTAAGGCTAAGTCGATCCTTATCAATAGCAATGATTTTAGCCTCGATTGCCTGGCCAACTTTTACGTAGTCACCCGGATTATTTACACGCTCCCATGAAATTTCCGAGATATGCACAAGGCCTTCAATACCTTCAACGTTTACAAATACGCCAAAGTCTACTACGCCAGTTGCCACGCCGGTAACGCTGTCACCAACGGCCAGTTTTTCAAATCGTTCGGCAATACCTTCTTTTACAGCTTCTTTCTCCGAGAAAATAAGCTTGTTCGCCTTACGGTCAGCATCAAGAATCCGCACTCGCATCTCTTTATTTACAAGGCCGTTTAGTCGCTGCAAGATTTCATCTTTGTCTGATGAGCCCACGCGTGGGTAGTGTTCGGCTGAAAGTTGAGAAACCGGCAAGAATCCACGAACACCTTCATATTCAACCAGAAGTCCACCGCGGTTTGCATCGTAAGGGACAACCGTAATAATTTCACCGCTCTCCATCTTAACAGCAACTTCGTCCCAGCCGCGATCTTTGGCTGCTTTGCGCAGACTAAGTAGCGAGTAGCCGTTATCGAGCTCGGCGTCTACCACGCTGGCGGTTACTTCGTCGCCGATTCCGTAGTTGCGTGAGTGTCCAACCTCGCGGCGAGGAACGTACCCTACACCTTGCGCACCAAGATCGATAAGAACCTCGTGCTTTTTAACCGAAAGGATTGTACCGTTAATAGTCTCTCCGGCGGTTAATTGTTTTACATCTTCACCTGCTTGTGCCAGCAGGTCATCCATTGATAATGTGGCTTGTGCCATAAGTCTAGTTTTAGACTCCTTCCTTAAATTGTATTTCCTAAAGCGTTTGCGCGATAAAACCGCGTATTACGCCAAGATTATATCTATTGTACCACTGATACAAAGCATCGTCAAAAGTAGGTAATTAGGCGCGCGGAGTAAACGAACGAGCGTAGACAACAACCGCACCAAGCAGTGCCAATGAGATTACAGCATGTGCAAGAATATCGCTTGGACCACTTTGCGGCAAGGCTCCCGTTGATTGAGGCGAGGAAGGTGCCTGAGTCTGGTTTTGCTCGGCAGACCGACGTGCAGCCTCAGTTTCTTCTGCCCGGCGTGCAACTTCAGCCTGTCGCTCGGCTTCAGCCCTTTCTTCAGCCTGTCGCTTTTCAGCCTCTGCTTCTCTTTGTCGGCGCTCTTCATTCGCCTGTTCTGACTGCTGCGCTTCATTAGATTCGTCGTCTTGATTTGTCGCCTCTTCGGTATCGCGTTCAGCTTCTTCCGAAAAACTCAACGGCCCCGTTACGTCGCCTTCTCCCCTGTTGTTAACCCAAAAAACTGCACCAACCGCTAACGCCGATAACACAACGCCGATTACTACAAAAGATATCACTGAACCACCCTGACACACTCGCTTGTTCATGATTCTATTTCCTTACTCCACAATTATTTCTATAGTATACTGTAATTTCTATATTTATACAAGTTCCGCACGCCGAGCGTTCGTGCTACAATTTAGACTATGATTGTAGCGGTTGACACAGGGGGAACAAAGACACTCATAGCTACCATGAATGCACATGGCGAGATCGTCTCATCGGTTAAATTTCCAACTCCTAAAGATCCGGCCGCCTACCTTAGTGCACTTATTGAGCAGATAACCTTACTGGCAGACATCACGGCAATTACAGCCATATCCGTAGCCCTGCCCGGCACCATAAAACAGGGTGTTGCTGTGTGGTGCAACAACCTTGGCTGGAAAAACTTTTCGATAAAAGAACCTTTAATGGAAGCATTCTCGGTGCCCATATTTGTTGAAAACGATGCTAATTTGGCCGGCCTAGCCGAGACTCGTCAGCTCACTTTTCTTCCCCGCTCAAGTCTCTACGTTACCATCTCTACCGGTATTGGCACCGGCGTAATTACCGATGGCACTATCGATCCTGGCCTACGTTACAGCGAAGGCGGTCGAGCCCTTGTAGAGTATGGCGGCTTGATTCAAGAGTGGGAAGATTTTGCCTCTGGTAATGCGATTGCTACTTTTTACAACAAAATGGGCAGCGAAATTGACGATCCACTTATTTGGTACGCTATTAGCGAACGTATTAGCCGCGGCTTTTTGGCGCTTATTCCTTTTATGCAACCCGACGTTATTATTATTGGCGGCAGCATGGGAACACATTTTTCTAAATACGCCGATTCTCTCCGTACCATTTTGTCCTCAAGCCTACCGCCGCACATTCCGTGCCCGAAACTTATAGCCGCAGCCCATCCAGAAGAAGCCGTAATTTACGGATGCTATCTCTATGCCGACGATCAGCTCGCTTAGTCGTACACTCCAGTCGGCGTATCCACAATTTATAATTATGCCGGGTGAAATTACGAAATGGACGCCCACCCTAGCGACAATTTATTTTTCACCAGACGATGAACCCCTTACTCTGCTGCACGAAGTTGGTCACGCACTTTTAGGCCATAACAGTTATCAGCGCGACATCGAACTACTGCAAATGGAGCGCGATGCGTGGCACAAAGCTGTTGAGATTAGTCCTGCCTTTCAGCTCAATTTTTCAATCAGCGACAATCTTGTGCAGCATTCACTAGATTCTTATCGCGACTGGCTGCATGCCCGTAGCACCTGTATTGACTGCGCACGCACCGGCGTTGAAACTACTCGCCAACACTATACGTGCCTGTATTGTCGCGCCTCGTGGCGTGTAAATGATGCGAAAATCTGTGCGCTCAGAAGGCGCCGCAACAAAAAAACACCCTAAGGCAATTGCCGTAGGGTGTTTTTAATAGAAAAGCGCTTAATTAGCTGCTTCTGCCGTCTCTTGTTTACGGCGACGTGAAACACGTCCGCCCTTTGCACCTGCAATACGTGCAAGTTCAGGATTAGCCGCGAAGCCACCCGTGCGTCCTTTTTGTCCGCCTTTAGAACCGATTTTTGCGTAAAAATCAGGATCTTTTGCCAAATTTTTAGCCTTAGCTTTTAGTCCACCAGCTTTTGTTCCAGCCATATTTTTCTCCAATACAAAAGGCGCCGTAGCAGTGCTACCACTGGCGCCCTCACTTAATATCTCACACGTGATATGTGTATGTTTTTAATATAACATAGCTTGTGCTTATTGTCAATATTTACATGAGCATTATTTTGTTATTATATAAACGTTGCGCATATTCGTTTAGTGCTATATTATAAATACAGTTCGCTCGCTAAGGCGAATGGCACCTGTTCTAGGGCTCTTTCAAAATAAAAAGATGTCCACCAAAAATAAAATAACCCCCACTGCGAGAGGGGTTATTTTATTTATTTTGCGCTCTATTTATACGCCGGCCGCTTGCCGAGCTTTAGCGTCCAGAGACTCAAACTCCCGTAGGGTCGTTTCGAGTTCACGATATGCCGCTAATAAAGACACATACGATTCCTGATCGTGAGCCGCACCAACACTTACCCATGCCTCAGCCGTTGCTTCAGCTATCTCAATCGCCTCAGCCTTTAGCCTTTCGGTCGCCTGACTGCTGACACTCACTCTTGTCACGGTATCGACAACCTCTTGCCAATACTGTAACTGCTCGCGCCAGTCTTCAGCCGTCAACTCGTTTTGACTAGATAAAGATTTTAAATTTACCGCCTGCACAATTTGCGACCATTCGTTAAATACAATAGTCTTGCGACCTAAATTCGTTACCGCCGTTAGCTGCGAGGCTTTGTAGTTTTGACAAGCCTGTTTGAGGTGTGCCGGAAGTAACGCTGCTACCGGCTGCGGTGAGTCACATAGAGTCACGTAGTCATCTTTTAGTGTTGCTGCACTCGAGAGAGCCGACTGATACTCACCTTTACTAAGTTGCTGTGTAATTTCTCTCTGATGATTTGCCAAAGTTGTTTGCCAACGTGTTTCGTAATTAAAAAACGCTACAACTTGATACACAGTAATCGCTACTATTGTCACCAATAAAACTAAAAACACCACTAATACTCGCTTACGCCGCGCTGTTATACGACGCGGCGGTGTTATAGTAGATGGCTGCTTTGAACGGGTGCCGGTAACCGATTTACCGCTCACCTCTTTAGATGGGGTGGCGGTAAAATTGCGTCGCCGCGCAACATAGGGTTCATCTGAATCGGCGTTTTTTACTCTCATGTTCTATCCGTCCATAATTCTGTCTGTAGCGGCCACGGGTTAAATTTGCAAGCGCCAAGGTTCATTGATTGCTGTAACATAATTGGCGCTAGCTGGCCCTCTGCCTGACACGTTGGATGATCATGGCCAAGCCAGTGTCCAACTTCGTAGTTAATCAACATTGTACGATACTCAGCAATTGTACCGCCGGCAGAATTCCATTCCGGCGTACCCTCAACCCAGCGCGACTCATTAATAATAACTTTTTCACCAACCCGACAGCTCCATTCAGCATCACAGCCAGCAGAAAACAGTGGAATCCGACTCGCCTCAGCAAGTACTACCTGAAACTCGCCTCCATCTGCAACTTTTTCAAACTCTATACCAAGTTGTGTCCAGCCGCGACCATGGTTTAAAATCTCGTCTACCTCTGACGCTAGTTGGCTTAAGCGTGTTGTTGTAGCACCACTTGTCTCGACACTATAGGTTACTTTACGCATTAACTCACGCCGATCATCTGGATATTCACGCGCCTCTATGGCCAAAAACCACTCTGGATAACCAAGACGCACCACCGGCTCAGCCGATGAGGTAATTTGCGGCAACATCGGCTCCGCGTTTGCCCCAGCTTGTGGCAGTGTTACAAAAAACGTTGTAGCAATAAAAGCCACCGCTCCAATAGCGCCACTTGCCCACCATACCTGAATCCTGCTCATAGTGTAAGTATAACCGTTTTCGGCTTTATTCTCCACAAACTATTTAGTAGTCATCCAAAGTGCCGAACGATGTCCCGAGAAATGATTAGAGGTGTGCGTCCCCAGTTCAATTAAGATTGCTGGCACACCACGCTCAAGCAACCAATCCTCGTAAGTACCAGTCATTTCAAAGCCGAATGTGGAAGTAGTAGCTGAATTAGGAATAAATCGATAGCCCACCATTGAGGCATATTGGCGACCAACAGCGATAGAGCTGCCAGCATCGTTAGAGTTAACTAGCGAGCCGACACTATGAAATGTCACCACAAACGCCGGTGCAATACGAGCCGTCAAGTTTACTAACGCCTTAGTTTCTGGTTCCGATCCGGCCGATTCACCACCGCCACCATTTTGCTGTCCTCCACCAGTACGAATATCTTTCTCCCAGTTTGCGGTTGGAAAATTACGATTGAGATTAACGTTACGCGCGTTATCGCGCTTACCAATTGCCGAGCTATCCGGATTGGCATTGGGCACAATAACAAGTGTTTTGTCGGTCGGAATGTCACCAGAACGAGCGTCAAGTTCGTTTATCCATGACTGCATTGTATAAAGTGTGCTTCGTTCGTTGCCATGAATTGCGCCGGTGTACAATACATGGGTAGCTCCATTACCAAAATAATAGGCAGTAATCGGCTGCCCATTAGCCGAATAGCCAATTACCTCTGTTGAGTAGCAGCGCGCTACCGATGCCATTTTCCAGCCTTCGGTGGCGGTTACGCCATGCTCGCTTGCAATACCTGATTTTATCTCAACTTCAAAACGTGCACAGCGATCAACTGTTTTTGGAGTAATGTGAATTGTTTTGCCGCTTACCCTTATTCCACTTGCCTCAATATTATGTAGTTGCACAAAAGCATTTATATCAACATCGGGTTTAAGTGGCTGGTCGAACTCAACGGCAATTGGCGTACCCGGCACGTACCCCGACGCACTCAGGGAACTTGACACAACCTTAGGACCGCCAGAGGTAGTGAATTCTGTCGAATACGGTAATTGCGCAAATGTCGACCCATCATCACCCTCTGCCTTTAGGTGCAGTTTATAAGATTTTTCGCGCGGCAACTCATCTTTACTAGTAACCAAAATTTTATTAGAATCTTGAAGTGCCACGCTCACTGCAACCTGTACGTCGTTCTCGCCATCTTTATAAACAAGCTCTGCCGAAAGAGAATCCGCCTGCAGAGGCTTGGACGTTTCGAATATTAACTCACGCGCAGTATCATATTTTACGTCCGATTCGCTGAACGGTCCGCTCGTTACCTCTAACGGCGCAATAATTTCAATTTCACTCCGTAGCGGCTCGCTAACCGGCTGTTCGTTAAAATGACGCGCCAATGTAATTTCATGCTTCTCACCCTGGGCTACGGCAAGCTTAGTTAAGTCGCAGGCAACAGCTTTGTCTTTAGCCGTACAAACTGCTGTCTTGTCATTTGCAGAAATTTTATACGTAAAAGTCTTGTCGGTCTCGCTGAGTGCAAGCGTAAGTGGCTTAGCGGCCGGCACCGGACCATTAAATGCCATTTTAACCGTTGGATACGAAGGCGTTACCACGGTATAAGTAGTGGCTAGCAGTGGCGTACCAGCCAGCGAGAACGATACTTTTTTTTCCGAATTTTCATCCGGCGCATTAAGTGCAGTGGCGCAAACTCTTGTACCTAGCACTGGTAATGACCCTAGCATTAATGGCTCAGGCACAGTTATATCGTAGGTGCCAGTCGACGTTTTCATCGTAGAGGGGAAAAGTGTTAATCGAGACACACAACTATCGCCACTATAGCTATAGATAATTTCTCTCTCGCGATGAACAATCACATATAAAATTGCCCCTAACACCACCACAAGAAGTGAGATAAGTATATAACTTCGTGCAGATAGCGAAGTAACCTTAGCCACCAGATTAGAAACAACAGCTTTCATCTCTTTTAGTGTAGCATAAGCATATCGGACGCGTATATTATAAATGCAAAAAGCCTCATTTTAGAGAGGCTTTTGCTTTTTGATCGCAAGTTACTTCGCTAGCGTAAGGCCGCTGGCTGCTCGGCAATTAAACCCACTATTTGAGGTGCTAACTCCGGTACGGCGTCGTATTGTGGTCGCACATCACGCGCCTGAAAATTTTGCCCATATCGTTCACCGGGGTCTTGGAAACTACCGCTATCATCATATAACTCAGCATTCCACTTACCATAATCACCCGTAGCGCGCATAAAACTATCCAGAATGCTACGAGCTGCCTTAGGATTATTCGCTAAAATTCGCGACAAACTTTCGGCCTGCTCTTTAGACAACTCTAAGCTTAGCTGAATGCTTTGACCAGTGTAGTTACCCGCTCTTTTAGTTTCATTTTCTCCCTGTGATGGCGCCTGAAACGTATAGTCAAACACATATTTCGGCTCATCCATCACAGGAACTGAAACATCTATTTTCTTTTTAAAGCCTAGTTTACCAGCCAGCCCTTTTCTTGGCATCAAGCGCTCCTCTGTACTCCATTTTACAGTTGGTGCCTCGCGGATACCAACTTTTTCTACTGGAATATGAGCATAATGGGCTTCGTCGCGCGGATTACCCCATTCATTTATTGCTCCAGACGAAATCTTATCAGGATAAAATGGCGCTGAAAATTTGGCCTGTCCTTTATTCTCACTATTCTTCGCAAATGTTTGAACATCTGCCGCATAACTGTTGGCAATACAAAATTTAAACTTATCTTCTGCAAAGTCGATTTGTTCCAACATATTTTCAAGCTCATGGGTATCGACGACTGTTTTAACTTCAGCCTGGAGTAAAGTTACCACATTACCGCGCTTAGCTTTCTCTTCGGCGTGCAGTGCCGTTAGCTCAGCACGGTTTGCATCTATTATCTCTGGAAGCCTAAACCTAATAGCATTTTCACTACTGTTAATCTCCTCCGCATTAGTATTTTCGGCGGCTGTTAGAGTGCTGTTAATTTTTTCGGACATATCTTTATATATTCCTAATTGTTTATGTTTAAATATTTTTTATTATTTTACATTAAAATAGTATAAATGTCAATAATAAAAGAAAAAAATAATGTCAACACAAAGAAAAAAGACTTCCTATTCGGAAGTCTTTTTTATAATTCGGCACCGTGCTAGTTTCCCACTTTCGCAGTATAATCGCCGCTGATGAGCTTAACTTCTGTGTTCGGAATGAGAACAGGTGTTTCCTCATCGCCATGGGCACCGAAGAGAGGTTTTATATCTCACTGGCTCCATATGGCAACCCGGATAAAACCTCACTTCGATGTCCTTTAGAGACAATCGCATCGGTTATTTGGATGAATGATATTAACAATCAACGTTTGGTGCTATACACCAATTACTAGTCAAGTCTACCTTATCACTCTTGCCAGTATAAATACAAGCAGTAGTGACAAGGACATAAAAAGGCAATGGGACTGTTAGTACGCTTTAGCTCCATGTATTACTACACTTCCACCTTGCGCCTATCAAACTGATAGTCTTTCAGTGTCCTCATAGGGAAATCTTATCTTGAAGTTGGCTTCGCGCTTAATATGCTTTCAGCGCTTATCCGTTCCGAACATAGCTACTCGACAATGCAGCAGGTGGCCACAATCGATACACCAGAGGTTCGTCCGCCCCGGTCCTCTCGTACTAGGGGTAGATCTTCTCAAATTTCCTAACGTCCGTACCGGATATAAACCGAACTGTCTCACGACGTTCTGAACCCAGCTCGCGTACCACTTTAATCGGCGAACAGCCGAACCCTTGGAAGGTGCTCCCCCTCCAGGATGTGATGAGCCGACATCGAGGTGCCAAACAGCGCCGTCTATGTGAACTATTGGGCGCTATAAGCCTGTTATCCCCAGGGTAACTTTTATCCGTTTGCGCTGTCGATCCCACATTCATGTACAAATGTACGTACAGCGGATCACTTGCTCCGACTTTCGTCTCTGATTGGAATGTACTCCTCACAGTCAAGCTGGCTTATGCGCATACACTATCACTTCGATTTCCATCCGAAGCTAGCCAACCTTTGAACGCCTCCGCTACTCTTTAGGAGGCAACCGCCCCAGTTAAACTACCCACCATACACGGTCCCGTTACCAGATAATGGTAACGGTGAGATCAAGATCACAACAAGGGTGGTATTTCACTTGGTGCCTCCACAAATACTGGCGTATCTGTTTCAAAGGCTCCCACCTATTCTACACATGTTGTAACCCGGATCAATGTAAAGCTGTAGTGAAGCTCCATGGGGTCTTTTCGTCCTGGTACGGACAGACGGCATCTTTACCGCCAATGCACTTTCACCGAGTCCTTCGCTGAGACAGTGCCCACATGATTACTCCATTCGTGCGGGTCAGAACTTACCTGACAAGGAATTTCGCTACCTTAGGACGGTTATAGTTACCGCCGCCATTGACTAGGGCTTCAGTTCGCACCGTGAAGCGCTCCCCTTAACCTTCCAGCATTGGGCAGGAGTCAGCCCCTATACATCCACTTTCGTGTTAGCAGAGACCTGTGTTTTTGATAAACAGTTCCGTGGGCTCTTTTGCTGCGGCCCCCACATCGTTAGATGTAAGAGAATCGCGTTCAAAAGAACAATTCAATCATGATTTGTTACTTATCTCAGAAAATTTCGTGGTTCATAAAAAAGGATTTGTCACTCATATTGTTTCATTTAAAAAAATGAAACGAGCGTACTCACTTACACTATTACAGGCGCTTTTATCTTCCTGTAGTAGTGCGTTTTTTAACCACCTTGCTGAGGTGAACGCGGCTTATATCCACCGAAGTGGGGGCAGACCTTATCCCGAAGTTACGGTCGCTGTATTGCCGAGTTCCTTAGCGAAGGTTCTCTCGTAAGCCTGAGTCTACTCGACTCGAGCACCTGTGTTGGTTTGCGGTACGGGCGGCTAAGTCCATACGTACACCTGCTTTTCTAGCCAGCGCCTTTTCCAGAATCGTCACCTAAAAGGTAACTTTCACTCCCATCGGGTTCCCCCTAGGTTGGACGGATACATACCATGAATCCGCTCCGAATATCTCGCCGTGAACAGTGTACAAAACTTAACCGGTTCAGGAATATCAACCTGATGTCCATCGCCTACGCTATGCGCCTCGGCTTAGGCCCGACTAACCCTGAGATGATTACCATGGCTCAGGAAACCTTGCTCTTACGGCCGAGGGGATTCTCACCCCTCTTATGGTTACTCATTCCAGCATTCTCACTTCCTAACGCTCCACCCAACTTCCCAGTTGAGCTTCACCGCAGATAGGAACGCTCCTCTACCACTTACAATAAATTGTAAATCCATGTCTTCGGTAATACACTTGAGCCCCGTTACATTTTCCACGCAAAATCTCTTGACTAGTGAGCTGTTACGCACTCTTTAAATGAATGGCTGCTTCTAAGCCAACATCCTAGCTGTTTAAGAAATTTCACCTTGTTTCCCACTGAGTGTATATTTAGGGACCTTAGACGATGGTCTGGGCTGTTTCCCTTTCGAGCACCGATCTTAGCACCGATGTTCTAACTGCCATGATTCCGCAGTCGGTATTCGTAGTTTGTTAAGGGTGGGTAGGATTGCTCCCCCCAGTCCTTTACAGAGCTCTACCCCCGACTGTTACCACATGACGCTAGCCCTAAAGCTATTTCGAGGAGAACCAGCTATCTCCGAGTTCGATTGGCATTTCACCGCTAACCACAGGTCATCCGAGCACTTTGCTGCGTACGACGGTTCGGTCCTTCACTACCTATTACAGTAGCTTCAACCTGCCCATGGTTAGGTCACCCGGTTTCGGGTCTAATTCCACACACTAATTCGCCCTATTCAGGCTCGCTTTCACTATGGCTCCGTCACTTGACTTAACCTTGCGTATGAAATTAACTCGCTGGATCGTTCTACAAAAAGCACGCCGTCACAGAATAAATCTGCTCCGACTCCTTGTAGGCACACAATTTCAGGATCTATTTCACTCCCCTCCCGGGGTTCTTTTCACCTTTCCATCGCTGTACTAGTTCACTATCGATCGTATATTATATTTAGCCTTGGCTGGTGGTCCAGCCGGATTCAGACAGGGTTTCTCGTGCCCCGCCCTACTCGAAAAAACATACATAAGGTCAGCGTCGTTTTCGCATACACGACTTTCACGTCCTTTGGTTAGTCATTCAAACTATTCTGCTAACCACGCCGATTTTTTACCTTATTAGCTCAGTGATAGCTGGCTATCGCAAATCAGATACCTGAAGTAAACTTCAGTTCTCTGACTTGGTCATATGTTATTTCACAACCCCTTTTAAGCATTGGCCTATCAGCCGTATCTACCTGTAAACAGGCAAAAACTTAAAAGGTTTGGGCTCTGCCGATTTCGCTCGCCACTACTTTCGGTATCGTTATTTACTTTCTTTTCCTCATCCTACTAAGATGTTTCAGTTCAGATGGTTCCCGCCAAACTTCCTATATATTCAGAAGCAGGTGACATGACATGACTCATGCCGGGTTTCCCCATTCGGACATTCCCGGATCAAAGCTTGTTGACAGCTCCCCGAGACTTATCGCAGTCTTCCACGTCCTTCATCGGTAATATACGTCTAGGCATCCATTGTGTGCCCTTGAGTACCTTTTTATGCATTGACTTGACTAGTAATTGCTATACAGCACTTACTAGGCCGTCAATTGTTAAAAAAATTATCTTATTTCATCCAAATTGTTAAAAAACAGTGCACACTCCATTACTTGAGAGCACATTTTGATTCATCGCTTTAAACCGATGCACCTTGTCTGCACTCAAGCCTTATTATAATACCACCGGACATCGCAGGTTGTCTAGTGATTTTTGTTGTATTTGTCGCGACAAATACCTCCTGCACCCATGAGCTTTTTGCTCACTACGCCAGAGGTTCTTTTGAACATTCGCTTAATCTGCTCTTTACTATATAGAACGGTACTTACATTTGCAAGACTTTTTTTACTTTTTATAGCCAATTCCTTTTATAAGACCTTTTGGCAAAGATTTAACGGTTGAGCTGCGGGTAGAATCGAATGTTTTATGCCACGGTGCGGGCGCATCAGCCATAAGATCACTCACCATTTGTGCTCCCGCGGTTGCATTGGTCATTCCCCACTTTCTTAATCCTGTAATTACATAGGCATGTTTTGACCACGGATACAGCTTACCGACAATAGGTAGGTCGTCATAACTAACAAAATCCCACGTTGACCATGAATACTTTACTTCGCTCAATCCAAGATAATCTTGGCCGTACTGAGCTAGTCTGTTATATCGTCGCCGCGCCGATGTATTCATGCCTACAAAATGACCTTCGCCGCCAACCAGTACCCACGGTTTTCCTTCAACCTCTAAAGGTAGCACCGAACGAGTTGGGCTGCCGGTTGATATATACATACCTTCAAGCGTTCTCTCTATTGGTCCGGCAACAATATACGAACGAACTGGATATTCCAGTAAGCCGTACGCCGCATGATCTTTAAGTTTACTCGGCGCATTTGTTGCAATAACAATATCACGGGCCGCAATTGCTCCACTTGCAGTCTGCACCACGCACGATTCTCCATCGCTATATCGGGTCACTTTAGAGTGTTCATAAATTTTTCCACCACACAACTCGACTGCTCGCGCTAATCCCGCCAAGTATTTCATAATATGAAACGTCGCCTGTTTGGGCACCTTTACTGCCCCAATAGCCGGCGCTGCAATTGGCAGCGAGGTGCAGTACTCGGCTGGTACGCCAAACTTATTATATAATTCTGTTTCTTTTTTAAGCTTTGAAATTTCATCTGAAGAATTGGTAAACACGTAGTTATCAAGCTGACGCCAGTCGCATTCAATCGACGCCTCTTTTACAATATCTGCAATCTTTTCCAGTCCTGCTTTGTTGGCCTCAAGATAATCTCGTGCTGCAACATCACCATGCGAAGCTGCAATTTCACCTAGTGCTTGCGCGTGCTGCACAGTAACCTTAGCCGTCGTATAACCGCTCACTCGCGAGCCAATCGTGTCAGCCTCAAGTAAAATTACCCGCCTACCCTCTTTGCTTAGTAAATAAGCAGTTGTTAGCCCAGCAATGCCACCACCAATCACCACCACGTCGCATTCTGCTGTACCTTTAAACGACGGATGCGGTGTAGCCGTAAACGACGTACGCCATAATGAGGTTCCGAGCGAGGGGTAACTTTTCATATGTTAAGTATGCGCCTCGATCGTCCTATTGTGCTGCGATATATCTTACAATCAGCTAGTCCTGTGGTCGGCACCAACTGCTTCACTTATTGATTGGAAGCCGTCTTTTTTTAATCGCAACGCTAAACCACGATTAACATGCGCTGGCAGCGCCGGTCCACCAAAAATAATGCCGGTAAACATTCCGACCAAGCTGGCGCCTGCCCGAATTTTTTCGTAAGCGTCTTGAGCGCTTGCTACACCACCAACGCCAATAATTGTTAGCGAACCGTTGGTTTTTTTATAAACATAACGAATAATCTCCGTCGAAGTAGCTCGAGTGGGTGCACCACTAATTCTCCATGCGTCTACTCTAGGCGGTCGGTCATCTCGCGGATCAACCATCACGCTTTCCAGCGGTCGCAAATTAGCAACCGTTACCCCGCTCACTCTGTCGTTATGCCGCATTAGCACCGTAAGAATTGGCGCAATATCGCCTGGCTCTTCAACCGACGGGAGCTTAATATATAACGGCACATTAATTGCTATATTTTTTAACCCGCCAAGCAATTCCTCGAGGCCTTCGGGAGCGCAAAATGGCTGCTCTCCCTGCTTATTCACACATCCAATGTGCAGCTCAACCGCCAGTACATCAGTAGTTTTCGCAATTAGTTCTAAAGACGCCTTCGTCGCATCGACCGCCTCGCGTAACCGCCAGTCTACAGTAACCCCGCTGACTGCAAGTGAAATAATCGCTGGCACCTCTACATCTTCGCCGGTTGATTTTTTTAAATTATTTAGGGCTACCTCTACACTTTCAGCGCGTAACTGGGCGCGTACGGCAACTGATCGAGTGTAGCGCAGCCGGTGATACATTTTTTCACCCTTCGCAAAATCAATCGCCGCGTACGTTAACGATCCTGCGGTCATAAAACCAACCCCTAAGGTTGAAATAAGCGGACGCAGTTCTAAACTCTTGTCAAAACCGGCCGCGACCCCAATTGGCGATATAATAAGTTGACCATGAAACGTCTGCTGAAGTACGGGATACTGCCGAACACCATATAGCACGCGACTCATTCGCCGGTACAGCGTATACTGCTGTACACGTCGCATAACTAACACCATATAATTATGAATAGCATCAGGGGTAAACAAAAAAACTACCTGACGAATTAATGCCACATACCCAAGGCGCGAGAAAAAATTTAGTATATAAGCCACAGTAATACTCTTAGGCTTAGTATACGCTAGTTGACCTACTTTTTTACAATAATTTTAAATACAAAAAACACCCTACGAATGGTGGGCGATGAGGGACTTGAACCTCCGACCTCGTCATTATCAGTGACGCGCTCTAACCAGCTGAGCTAATCGCCCCCGAATCGTAGGGTGTTTTTTTATCAATTCATGGTGGGCGCTGAGGGGCTCGAACCCCCGACCCCTTCGGTGTAAACGAAGTGCTCTAGCCAACTGAGCTAAGCGCCCGCAATGTGAATTGAGTGATTGGAATGAACCGTCTTTGGTGGAGTGTCGCAGACCGAAGCCTGCTTCACCCCTCGCATATGGTGGAGCGTCGGGGACTCGAACCCCGGACCCCCTGCTTGCAAAGCAGGTGCTCTAGCCAACTGAGCTAACGCCCCGTGTCAAAGACTTATTTTATTTTAGCGTATACGCCCCCGTTGCGCAAGTGTATAATAGAGCTATGACATACGAATTTAGCATAGGCTGGTTTGCAATCGGCATCATTATAATGATCGCTGGCGCCTTAATGGTTCGCTTTCATCCATGGCTTGCCGAGAACTTTGGCGTGGGGGTTGGTGACTACGATAAATATAAACTTGCTGGGCTTATTGCCGTGGGAATTGGCTTTGTCGTTATGGTAAATCTTCACACTACCCTACTTCGTGCCCTTTTAGGTGCAGTATTCCCGGGTATATAATAACTAGGTAGCGCCCGATACAAAAATAACTCCGATAAATCGGAGTTATTTGTTTTAACAATTTAGTTGTGCATATCATCAACCGTTTTTAATCAAGGTTTCTTTGAACTTAGTCCTATCTGTAAACAGATGGGGTTAGTATGTAAGCTCATCACACTAACAGGACCGACCTAGCTTCATACATAGATTGCTCGTATGTATGGCATAACTCTCCCTAGAAAGGAGGTAATCCATCCGCACCTTCCGGTACGGATACCTTGTTACGACTTAACCCCAATCATGCCCCCCACCTTAGGCCGACGAATCGGACTTCGGGTGTTGGTCACTTTCATGGTTTGACGGGCGGTGTGTACAAGACCCGGGAACGTATTCACCGCAGCTTGCTGATCTGCGATTACTAGCGATTCCGACTTCAAAGAGGCGAGTTTCAGCCTCTTATCCGAACTGGGACAAGCTTTGATGCGATTTGCTTCACCTCGCGGCTTCGCTGCGCATTGTACTTGCCATTGTATTACGTTTCTAGCCCAGGGTGTAAGGGAAATACTGACCTGACATCATCCCCTCCTTCCTCCCCGTTACCGGGGCAGTCCAAGTAGAAAAATACAACTACTTGCAAGGGTTGCGCTCGTTGATGGACTTAACCAAACATCTCACGACACGAGCTGACGACGGCCATGCATCACCTGTCACTTGGCTCAATAAAGCACTCACTACTTTCATAGTAATTCCAAGGATGTCAAACCCTGGTAAGGTTCTTCGGTTATCATCGAATTAAAGAACATAATCCACCGCTTGTGCGGGTCCCCGTCAATTCCTTTATGTTTTAGTCTTGCGACCGTACTCCACAGGCGGGATACTTAACGCGTTAGCTTCGCTACTGAAGGGGTCGATACCTCCAACAGCTAGTATCCATCGTTTACGGCGTGGACTACCCGGGTATCTAATCCGGTTCGCTCCCCACGCTTTCGTGCCTCAGTGTCAGAAATGGTCCAGTAATCTGCCTACGCCATTGGTGTTCCTTCTTATATCTACGGATTTCACTCCTACACAAGAAATTCCAATTACCTCTACCATTCTCGAGTTAGTGAGTTTGAATAATAGTCTGTATGGTTGAGCCACCAGGTTTCACTATTCACTTTACTAACCACCTACGCAACTCTTTACGCCCAGTCACTCCGGATAATGCTTGCACCCTACGTATGACCGCGGCTGCTGGCACGTAGTTAGCCGGTGCTTATTCATAAGTTACCGTCATATTCTTCACTTATAAAAGCAGTTTACAACCCGAAGGCCTTCATCCTGCACGCGGCGTTGCTCCATCAGGCTTTCGCCCATTGTGGAAGATTCCTCACTGCTGCCTCCCGTAGGAGTCTGGACCGTGTCTCAGTTCCAGTCTGGCTGATCATCCTCTCAGACCAGCTACGGATCGTCGGCTTGGTAGGCCATTACCCTACCAACAACCTAATCCGACGCGGGCCGCTCCCAAAGCGGATAAATCCTTTAATCCGAAGATCATATGCGGCATTAGCTACCCTTTCGGGCAGTTATTCCTCACTTTGGGGCACGTTCCCACGCGTTACTCAGCCGTCCGCCGCTCGTCAGCATCTAGTAAACTAGATCTGTTACCGCTCGACTTGCATGTGTTAGGCACGCCGCCAGCATTCATCCTGAGCCAGGATCAAACTCTCCATAAAAGTGTACGCCTCTAAACGCGTACTTGACTCAATTAATAAACTGACGATGATATTGCACAACTAAATTGTTAAAGATCTGAAATAATCTGTTTCAACTCCACAGTTGAAGTGTTGACGTCCTGAATCTTTCTTGCGTCAATCAGACTAATACGTACTATATCGCACAAAGCCCCGAAGGGTCAAGGGAATTTTTGCACTATTTTGTAGCGAAAAACACAACTAGACCAATTACAAAACCAACTAGCGCTCCAGCCACCACTTCTATTGGGGTGTGCCCCTTGGTTACGCGGCTCGGTTTAATCTCACTTTTTAGTGCCGTTAGTAGCAAATTAAGCGTAGTACCCTGCTCACCAGCCGAGTGTCGCACCATCATGGCGTCATACATAACAATTGACGACAACAACACCGCTAGCCCAAATAAGCCCGAATCAATTCCGTCAACTAATCCAATCACCGTTGTTACGGCAATGACAGTAGCCGAGTGCGCACTCGGCATACTGCCAGAAAGATAGAGTTGCCGAAACTGACGAAAACTCTTGGTTTGAATGGAGTTAATAATATATTTTGCTCCTTGCGCCACAATCCAGGCGAGTAAACCAGCCAGTAGGTATGGAGAAATCATCTACTCCTCCGCCGCCACTTCTTCAAGCACCTCTTCAATAACTGGCTCATTTTCAGGAAGCAAGCCAATTGAAGCCACCTTGTCACCGGTTCGCATGCGCATAATACGTACGCCCTGAGTGGTGCGACCAAGCGTTGGGATATCTTTCACAGCTACACGAATAGCCTGACCTTTACTTGAAATTAGGAGAACCTCGTTAGCCGACTCATCAATCGACTGCACCGCTACAATCGGACCAGTCTTAGCTGTTACGGCTGCCGCTTTAATACCGACACCGCCGCGTTTGTGTGCCGCAAAGTTGGCTATTTTCGTTGCTTTACCATAGCCGTTTTCGCTAATTACAAGCAGTTTATGATCTTCTTCGGCAATATCCATACCAACTACCACATCATTTGGTCGCAGACGAACCCCGCGTACGCCGCGCGCCGATCGCCCCATTGGGCGCGCGTCTTTTTCACTAAAGCGAATTGCTTGGCCAGCCGAGGTTGATATTAAAATATCGTCACCTCCACTCGTCGGCTTAATCCAGCGCAATTCGTCGCCATCATCAAGCTTTATAGCAATAAGGCCATTGGTGCGAATATTTGCGTAATCTTTAAACGGTGTCTTTTTAATTGTACCCTTGCAGGTTGCCATAAAGAGATATCCATCATCACTATCAGCTTTAGCGTGCTTAATAATAGAGGTAATCTTCTCTTCGGGCTGCATTTGCAGTAAGTTTACGGCAGCAACACCCTTAGCTTGTAGACTAGCCGCCGGCACTTCGTATGCCTTAAGACGGAACACGCGACCCTTGTTTGTAAAGAAGTAGAGGTAATCATGCGAATTAGCTGGCACAAGCTGATCAATGATATCTTCATCTTTTGTTGTCATGCCGCGCTTGCCCTTGCCGCCGCGGTTTTGCTTGCGGTAATCGCTAATTGCGGTGCGCTTAATGTAGTTTTCGCTTGTAAGTAGCACTACACTTTCCTCTTCCGGAATCAGCTCTTCATCGCTAAACTTACCAAGTTCGTGATTAATGATTTGTGAACGGCGCTCATCACCATACTTTTCTTTCATCTCTAAGAGCTCGGTTTTAATGATGCCCAAGATTTCTTTTTCATCAGCCAAAATTGTTTCAAGCCGCTTAATAAGAGCCAGTAGCTCGTTTAGTTCATCTTCGATAGCTTGCCTTTCAAGACCGGTAAGGCGTCGTAGCTGCATAGCCAAAATTGCCTTGGCCTGTATAACCGAAAGTTTAAACTTTTCAATAAGGGCTTTTTCGGCAACCTCTTGAGTTTTGCTGGCGCGAATGGTTTTAATGACTTCATCAATATGATCAAGGGCGATTTTGTAACCTTCTAAAATATGCGCTCGTTCTTGCGCCTTACGCAATTCGTACTCTGTCCGACGACGAACCACCTTTTGTCGATGACTAATGAATTCTTGCAACATTTCTTGCAAGCCAAGAATACGCGGCTGGATACCATCAACTAGGGCCAACATGTTGTAACTAAAGCTTGTTTGTAGCGCCGTTAGTTTGTAAAGTTGGTTGAGTACTTTTTTAGGATAAGCGTCTTTCTTAAGCTCTACCACAACTCGCACTACACCGCGGGCACTCTCATCACGCAAATCGCTAATAGTTGTCAGTTTTTTGTCTTTTACTAACTCTGCAATCTTTTCAATAAGCGTTGCTTTATTTACACCATAAGGAACTTCGGTAATAACAATCTGGTGTCGGCCTTTCTTGGTTTCCACAATTTCTGCCACGGCTCGCATCATCACGCTACCGCGACCAGTTTGGTACGCCTGTTTCATAGGCGTACCACCATACACTATGGCACCAGTTGGAAAATCCGGACCTTTGACATGCTTCATTAACGCATCAAGCGTCGCGTCGCTATTGTCAATCAATTCAATCGTAGCGTCTACCAGCTCACTAAGGTTATGCGGCGGAATATTCGTTGCCATTCCTACAGCAATTCCAATTTGACCATTTAAAAGTAGGTTCGGCAACTTGGCCGGTAGTACCACCGGCTCTTGTTCAGAGCCATCAAAGTTATCACGAAAATCAATCGTTTCCTTTTCAATATCAACCAGCATTTCATCGGCCGGTTTAGCCATGCGAGCTTCGGTGTAACGCATTGCCGCCGCTGGGTCGCCGTCCATCGAACCAAAGTTACCCTGACCTTGAATCAACGGGTAGCGTAGTGCCCATGGCTGGGCCAAACGTACCATAGAGTCATAGATGGCGGAATCGCCGTGCGGGTGATATTTACCCATCACGTCACCAACGATACGGGCGCTTTTTACAAATTTCGAACTGCTACGATTGCCGTTTTGATTCATTGAGAAAAGAATGCGTCGATGCACCGGCTTAAGCCCGTCACGAACGTCGGGCAACGCACGCTCTACAATCACGCTCATTGAATAGCGGAAAAAGCTATCTTCCATAACTTTTTCCAACGTTCTATGTTCTAGTCCAGCATTTTCTACAACAATATCACCTTCAATTGGTATATTGTTTTCTTGTGGTATATCGTTTGGTGTTGTATTATCGTCCATAATTTTCGTCCTATACGTCCAGTTCTTCTAAATCGGCATCTTTGGCTCGGGTTTGAATAAAGCTTTTACGGAGCGCCGCTTCATCACCCATCAATTTGGTAAATATAGCATCGGCTCGCTCGGCGTCTTCAACTCGCACCTGAATAAGCACGCGATTATCAGGGTTCATAGTCGTCTCCCAAAGCTGCTCAGCGTCCATCTCGCCCAGTCCCTTAAATCGCGATATCGTCACACCAGCCTGTTTTGCCCGATCGTCCTCGCTGCTAACGGTTGTGCCACGATCTTTACGTCCCGCAATAATTTCATCAATTACTCGGTCACGCTCAGTCTCATCGTAGGCGTAAGTTTTCTTTTGGCCACGATTAATACTATAAAGTGGCGGCTTAGCAAGGTAAATATGACCACCTTCTACAATCTCTTTCATATAGCGGAAGAAGAAGGTTAAGAGTAATGTCGCGATATGGCTACCGTCCACGTCGGCATCGGTCATAATGATAATTTTGTGGTACCGTAGGCCGTTAATATCAAAAGCGTCACCAATGCCTACGCCAAAGGCTTGAATCATGGCTACAATTTCTTTATTGGCAAACATCTTATCGAGTCGGGCTCGTTCTGTGTTGAGCACTTTACCACGAAGCGGCAAAATTGCCTGTGTTTTGCTATCGCGTCCCTCTTTAGCAGAACCGGCGGCCGAGTTACCCTCTACAATGTAAATTTCACTATCCGCCGGACTTTTACTGGAGCAGTCCCAAAGCTTACCAGGGAGTCCCATACCATCTAGCGCACCCTTACGCAGTACGTTATCGCGCGCTGCCCGAGCGGCCTTACGAGCCCTGGCTGCCAGCAATGCTTTACCAACAATTTTTTTCGCTACATCTGGATTTTCTTCTAAGTAGTAGGCAAAATACTCGTTCATCACCTGCTCTACATAGCGACGCACTTCTGGGTTACCCAGCTTGTTTTTGGTTTGCCCTTCAAATTGTGGATCAGGAATTTTAACCAAAATTACCGAAGTAAGTCCTTCTCGGATATCATCGCCAGTCAGATTGTCTTCTTTTTCTTTTAGAAGACTATTTTTACGAGCGTAATCGTTAATTACCCTAGTAAGCGCAGCTCGAAAACCAACCAAATGCGTACCGCCATCTGGCGTCAGCACATTGTTAGCAAAAGGCTTCACTGTTTCTATATAAGTGTCGTTGTACTGAATCGCTACCTCAACCATTACATCTTCGGCCTGCTTTTCAACGTAGAACGGCGCATCGCCCAGTACATCTTTACCGCGATTAAGGTGCTTAACATAGCTCTGGATACCACCTTCAAAGTAAAACGCTTCGCGTTCGCCAGTTCGCTCGTCGCGCACTGAAACATACACACCTTTAGTAAGGTAAGCCTGATGTCGTAAATACGACACCACCCATTTGTAGTCAAATTCAACCGTTTCTTTAAAAATAGTTGGATCAGGGTAAAATGTAACCGATGTGCCGGTACTCGTTGTTTTTCCTACTACTTTTAAGTCGCCCTGTGGTACACCAGTGGCAAATTCAATTTGGTGAATCTTACCGCCTTTACGAACCTCTGCTACCATGCGCGTCGACAGCGCATTCACCACACTCGATCCCACACCATGAAGACCAGACGACACTTTATAACCGCCGCCGCCAAATTTACCACCGGCGTGCAAAATCGTCAGCACGGTCTCTAGCGTACTGCGACCAGTTTTTGGATGCTTATCAATTGGAATTCCACGACCATCATCGTCAACACGAACACCGCCGTCCGCAAGTAGAGTCACGTCAACTCGTGTGGCAAAACCAGCAATTGCCTCATCGATGGAGTTATCAGCGATCTCTTTAATTAAATGGTGTACACCGTCATATCCAGTGCTACCAATATACATTCCCGGTCGTTTTCTAACCGGCTCAAGACCCTCAAGTACTTGAATTTGAGAGCCATCATATGATGTATCTGTTTTATTTTGAGCCATTATACCCTCACTCTTTTCAGTCTTTCAGCTATTTACAACTCTCCTATTATACCCTAAAAAGATTGTTCACTCAACATGCTTGCACTGAACATAATTCTTATGCTAAAATCACCACAAACAGTAGAGACTACTAATAAAAATAAGACAAAAAGGCCACACGTATGTTTAAAAAAATTGTATCAAATCTTCCGTTTAGTGCCGCACTGGTTGGACAACTCGGTATATATGCACGCCGACTTAAAAAGGAAGAAGCTGCACGACGCGTTGGGTTGATTTTTACTGCACTAGCGCTTGTAGTGCAATCTTTTGCCGTTTTTTCACCACCCGAATCAGCTAACGCAGCCGATCGTGATGCTGTTATCTACCAAACCTTACGCTCCAAAGAAGAGCTACTGCGTGTGTACGATCAAAATCGCGATAATGCCGGTCGTCAAGATATTAAGCAAATTTATGCCCATTTTGGTGTCACTCGCGACGATATTGTACGAGCGACACAAACAAAAGTTCGCAACGATGCCTATGGCGGCAATCTACACTTTATGGGTCGCACCAACGCTTATCCCGGTCGAACTACGGCACACAAAGTTGATAATACCTCTACCACCGTATACACCACCAAGTGGTTTGGCGGTCCCCGTGATGTAAAAACGTACGATATGCTTGTTGGTAAGCGCGCCGCCGATGGTAAATGGTTTGCCATTATGCTAGTATGCGGAAATCTAGTTTTCCAAGGTCCACCCACTACGCCACCACAGAAACCCTCGCCAAGTGCTACATGTAGCGGTCTACGAATCACAAAGCTAAGTCGTAACAAATTTACCTTTACTGCGAACGCAAGTACAGCTAACGGCGCATCTGTTAAAACTTACACTTATACAGCGAACGACAGCAGCGGTAAAATGGTTCTTAATCGAACAGTTGAATCATCTAGCAACTCGTCCTCAATTACTACCACCTTACCTGACGGTAGCTTTACCGTAAACGTAAGCGTACTTACTTCTGAAGGGCGCAAGGTTAGCGATCAATGTAGCCAAAAAGTTACCGTTACACCAGCACCGCCACAACCAGTTGCAGCCTGCACCGGTCTCACTCTTACACCACTTAATCGAACTACCGTTAAGGCAGCAACAACCGCCTCAGCTACCAACGGCGCCACAATTAGAGAGTACACCTATGTAGTAAAAGATACTTCGGGTAAAGAAGTTTCAAAGAGAACTGTTGCGTCTTCTGCAACAAACAACGAAACAGAACTTACTCTATCAGATGGTAACTATGTTGTATCTGTTACAATAAATACTTCAGTAGGCAGTCGCTCGGGTGACGAATGTACAAAAAGCATCGTTATTTCACCAGCTCCCGCTGCATCGTGTAACTCACTCGTTGCCTCTAGCCTCTCGCGCACCAATCAGCGCTTCGTTACTACCGCGGCCACAACCAACGGCGCAACCGTATCAGGGTACACTTATGTAATTACCGATAAAAACGGTGAAACTCATCGACAAAAAGTAAGTTCAACTGCATTAACGCACGAGTATCAGTACACTTTTGAACAAAACGGTACTTACACTATTCAGGTAATTGTTCATACAAGTCAAGGTGACAAAACGGGTGAATCGTGCAAAACTACCGCCACCATTAACCCCGAACCGCGCTGTGAGCTTAACCCAAGTCTTCCGCTTGATTCTGAGCAGTGCAAACCTTGCCCTGACGAGCCTAACCTTTGGTATAGAGACGAAAACTGTACCGCAAATTTTGAGTTAATAAAATCGGTACGTAATTTAACGCAAAATACCGACGCCACACAGGTTACCGCGCGAGCCAACGATGTAATTGAATACTCTCTTACTGTAAAGAACACTGGCCTAACCACTGGAAAGATTGCCATGAAAGACGACGTAACCGACTCTCTACAGTACGCTAACCTTATAAGCTACGATGGCGCAAATGTCTCTAAGCCAAGCGAACTCACTCAAGAAACACTTTTATCTTGGGAAGAAGTTGAAATTGCCCCCGGTGCGACAATTACCAAACTTGTACAGGTACGTGTAAAGAACGATATTCCATCCATGGCTCAACACGCGTCATCATTGCAGTCGTACGACTGTCGCATGACTAACATCTTTGGCAACACTACCAATGTCGATGTAGAGTGCCCGACTGAAAAAGCCGTTGAAGGCGTAGTAAGCGAATTACCACGCACTGGCGCCGGTGTTAACATGGCAAGTGCCGGAATTGTCGCCGCCATTGTCGCTTTCCTTTATGCTCGATCGAGACAACTTAATACCGAACTACGTCTTGTACGAAAATATGTAAACGCTGGTAGTATTTAATACTGCATCAATAACTACACTAGGGAGATTACCATGGCAAACAATGAAAAATTACCGTATCGTGGCGAACAAGAGTTTAATCAGGCTGAGCTCGAAGCTACACGGGCTGAAAAAGCAGCAGAACTAGAAAGATCGTTTGAAGCAGCCGGTGAAAGGGGTAAAGAATCACTTGAGACTGCGCGAGCTGAAGCCCTAGAAGCGACAGCACAGGCCGAAAAAGAACAGCCGCACAAAGCAGACCACGAAACCACTAGATTGGAGCAAGCGCCAAAATTACGCCCCACTAAGCGTGATAAGCAAAATGCCTACGACAAAACTATGCACGAGGTGCGGAGCGAGCTTTCTGCTCCCAGTAAAGCCTTTAGTTCGGTAATTCATAACGACGTAATTGAAAAAGCTAGTGACGTTATTGGCTCAACCGTAGCCCGCCCTAATCTTATTATCGCCGGCTCAATCTCTGCCTTCATTGTAACCTTAGGACTCTACCTTGTTACGAAACATTATGGTTATCCGTTATCTGGCTTTGAGACAATCGGCTCGTTTATCGCCGGCTGGTCAATTGGTGCTGTGATTGAATACGTACGCGTTGGCCTACTTGGCCGCCGCTAAAGCTTTTATCTCTATAACAAAACCGCCCTACTGTGTATATGGGGCGGTTTTGTTATTTTTTTGCAACACATTCGCCTACTAGGCTAACGGATTTTTAATACTACCTCTCGCCCATCTTCGCTGTCCTTAGTTGATTTACGAGGCACACTATGCACGTGAGGAGTAGCCGCAAGATACGGAGAATTTACAGCTGTAGCCTCTTCGGCAATTGGCTGTGCAATATCCACTCTTGTAACGCCCAATAAAGGTGCGGCTTCAGCCTGCGCAGATGATGCTTGCTGAGCCGGAGAGCTACTGGTAGCGGATTGGGGTGGCATTGTTTTTGCTAGGGTCTTAAACGGCTCCTGAGGCATAGCCGTAGCACCTTGAGTAGGCGGGATACCAAAAGGTGTAGCTCTTGATGGAGAGGTTGCAGCTTGCGGTGCCGTAGAGCCAGCCGCTGGTGCGCCTTGCATTTGCTGACGCTTTGAGAGCCATTCGTCCAAAAAAGACGAACCTTCACGCGCTGCTACTCTACGTCCCCCCTGTTGCATTTGCCGTAGATTATCAAGCTTCGCCTGCTTCGCTCGCTCGGCGGCATTCATACGATCAAATATTTCTTTCTCCACAACAGCCCGTGGACGTCCGTGCTTAGCCGAAGACAGCTTTTTCAGCGCCGCTCGCAGTTTGTCATTTGCCTGACCCATTGGTGGAATCATTGACATACTAAAAGGTGCCGATGGTACATTCTGAATCATAACCGAAGTGATTGCCTGATGATTAGGCATTTTAGTTAAATCTTCCGTATCAAACGTCGGCGCAAACTTTTTAATTAAAATATCAGCATCTGTAATACCAATTCGGCCACTAATTACCGTACCAACATTACCAATAATTGCCTCTCGTATTTTATCGGTTAGCTGCGACATAAATTGGTTACCCAAAATAAGGTTTAGTCGGTATTTTCGCGCCTCAGAAAGAATAGACTCAAAGCTGTCGGTCGCAAAGTTCTGAAACTCATCAACGTATAGCGAGAAATCCTGACGCTCATTTTCAGGTATATTGGCCCGACTCATCGCTGCAGCCTGAAATTTCATTACAAAAATAATACCCAGTAGCTTAGAGTTCAGCTCTCCCATGCGTCCCTTTGATAAGTTGACCAACAAAATTTTTTTATTGTCCATAATGTCACGAATATTAAAACCACTGCTCGTTTGCCCAATGATGTTGCGCATGGCGTCGTTCGATATGAATGGGCCAAATTTTGACACCACCCAACTTACTACTTCACCAGCCTCATTTGATTGTTGTGATTTTGGAAACTCTTTCGTCCAAAAATCTATCACTGTTTGATCAGTTACATATTTTAATTTTCTCTGTACAAATTCTTGATCAATAAGACATTTTGGAATATCGATAAAGGTACCACCCGCTGGGTCGGCCATAAGTAGCAGCGCACAGTTACGGAAAATATGCTCAAGGCGCGGACCCACAATACCAGTGTGGCCTGGGTCATAAAGACCATACAGCATGTTAATTGCCTCTTGTACTAAGAAATCTTTTTGGTCAGGATGATCAAACTCAAACATATTCAACCCTATCGGGTTTGTCATGTCACCAGGATTAAAGTAAATTATATCTTCAACACGATCTTTAGGCACTTTGCCAAGTAGCTCTTCGACTGAATCACCATGTGGATCAACAAACGCAAACCCACGACCATCCATCATATCTTGATAAGCAAGGTTCTCCAGCAACACAGATTTACCTGTACCGGTTTGCCCAATAATATAGGTATGGCGACGGCGATCGTTTGTACTGAGGCGAATGGGCTTTTTTGTCCCCCTAAACTCGTTGTAACCCAGCAGCAGCCCCTCGTCCATCAACTGTGTTGGCCCATCAACCTGCTTTGAAAGCTGGCGCTCAACCTGCGAAGTTGGAATGCTTGACTGGTTCGGCAAATGAAATAGCGTCGCTAGCTCTACACTGTTTAAAATAGTGCCCGTCGCCGCCTGCGGAAAAAAGCGAAATATATACGCCGTTACCAGTTCTTCAATATTTTTAGATATTGAAAATTTAAAACCGTTATTTTGTGGTGAATCAAACAACGAAAAAGCTGCAATAATATTTTTTAATATTCCTTGCGAGCGCGCGGCGGTATTAGATGACACAACTACCCTCACTAATGTCTCGTAACCCGGATAGCGAGTTTTTTCTTCGATTGCCTCTACGCTTGACTGCTCTAGCGAAGAAAGCTTGGAATCTTCGGGCTTCTTATCATCGTTACCAGATTCTGGCGGCTTCCATAGCGCCTCCATAATGTCTTTAGTAGCCAATAGGCCGCTACGTTTTTTACCGCTTTTTTTGTCTGATGTAATTTTGTCTACTGCCGAGGCAGACGCCTTTGTCCAACCTTCTGGTGCTGGGCGCAATAAAATCTGAATCGCCGCACCGTCCTCGCGACCAGCGGCCGAAAGTGCGTTTAATATTGCCCTTGAAGCGTCACGCTTGGTCTCCTGAAAGGTAGCGATCGGGTGAATTGATGGTTTTTTAAGCGAAAATTCACCACCAATTGTACCACTCATTTTTCCCGCTTGACTAAAAATATTGTGCTCCTTTAGCTCTTCTAGTCGTGCCGAAGGGTAGGCAGCCGCAATCGCTTGGCGCACCACATCAACTAATACAAACGGCACCACCGTGTAGTAGCGTACAATCCCCTTACTCGCAACTATTTCAAACGAGATATGTCGCTGACCGTACATTTTACTACGAAAACCCTTTTGAGCCGTACTTGCAATAATGTTGTACATTACTTGCGCCTGAGAAATAATTTCATCGGCCATGTCGCGTTGATCGCGACTTCCCTGGTCGATATCATCACTCACTGGCGGCAAATGGATTAGCAGCGGAATCATCTTAAGGCCGCGTTCATAGTTTTTAGCCTCGCGCACAGTTGAACGATAGTGAAAAAATAGCACGCCGCCAAGCACTGCAGCAATAACCGCAACAATAAACACCAGTATTAAAAATTCAACCATTACTGCTTTTAATCCCCACTATCTGCTGCGATATGCCGCCCGTAGCGCTTATATACGTAATCTGCACGCAGTTGAGCAATCGCCTGTTCGCGCATAAAAGGATCATCACGAGTGCTGGCAATAATTTTCTTTGCTCTATCTACCCATTCCTTTTCAATCAGAGCTTCGTCGGCTGCCACCGCTGGATTGTCCTCGTCAGATATAACTGAGCTTTTTGTTTGCGTCTGCACTGGCGGTACGGCCATAGGCATTGCCGAAGGCATAGCCTGAGAAGGAGCATTTATGCGCTCACCTTGTACCGGCTGACGCTCGTTAGCGCGCTCAGAAGAGCGATACATTTCTGCCGAGTTACCGTCGGTGCGTTCAGGCGATGGCACAACACGAGGAGTAATCTCCACTGCTGATGGCTGAGGCTGACGGTTAAAATTTGACTGGCTCGACTCCGGGTTCATACTGGCTACAGTATAGCATATTTAAGGAGTTTCAATAAGATTACTTATGCTTATTTATGGCTATTTTTTAGCTACGTAAAACAAACCAAGCGTCACAAATACCATCACTAAAGCGATGTCAAAAATACTTACACCACCTACTGACTGCAGAGCAATAATTAACAGAGGCGCTAGAGATAATACACTAGCGTAATAATAGGCACGTAGTACGCGTAGCGGCTGGGGCGGCCGTTTAGTAATTTTATTTTGCGTAGTTAATAATACAACGTTATACAGATTAAATATCGCGTACGTTGTTATCCAAACGATTACCACATAGAGACATACAAAAAAAGCCAGCACACCAAATGGACCGGCTTCGGTTGGATTAGTCGCGACAAGTATCCCTACAAGAATAATTAACGCCACTACACCAACAAGGTTAAATACAGTTTGTTTCATACTGCTCATAACTATAGCATACTGCTTATATTTCCATTGAACATGAGTGGACGACATAATGTTACCCGGGCAACATCCGCCGCTAAATACTATTAGGCGCGTGCCACGTATAACTGCCGCCACTCCATGCTACTGACCGCTCCCGTAAAAGGAGCAAACTCATGCGTTCTTTTCCACAACACGCTCGGAACTATCACTACTACTTCTGTACTAGGGAAAATCCGAGCATGCGGTACTAAGTCCGCGCGCTCAAAACACCATTTTTACGTGGTGGAGCATCGGCAATACCATTAGGTGCTAAATATATCAGCTTAAAGTGAACGCGTTCTGCATGAAAACAAGATGCTTTTATGCCGCGACACGCTCGCTATCCATGCTATTGCCAGTTTTCCATCACTGATGATGAGTATGATGTTAATGAACAATTTTTTGTAAGCTTTTTGTTTTGTTTAAGCTTAGGTTCATCATAGCAAGCGTAAGCTTAAACGTCAAGATATTTTTTATAATAAAATGATGTAATTATGTGCTTTATATTAACGTTGTTATTTTTAATAGATGTAGTATATTACTTTATACGTCGATGTTAAAATGTATTTAACACAACAATAAGTAGTTTCGCATAGTTTTATCTACTTAAATCTTTTGTTATGCACATTGTCTTATGTGTCTAACGGCTGCATTAATATCACATAAACCTACTTCTACTGCTAAGCCCGGCATTTATCTTGGCGGTTACCACGCGTGCGGCAATTTAACCTTAAAGTTCACTTGCAGCTTAAGCCTGTCATCGTCTTAACTTTCAAACACAATGTGGTCGTGCGTTTAAAATGTCATACAGAATTAGATTAGTCCTTTTAACGTCACCTACATTGTAGTAAGGCGTTTTCGTTTCGTCTAAAGATTAGCTTCAAGCTCCATAAATCACTTTAATGTTTTAATGCACTATTACCACTTTTCGTAGACTGCTCTTTGCGACAATATTTTTTGATTGTTTTTTGGGCATATAATTTAATGTACTCGTAAAACACTAAAATACTTGCATAGCGCTACTGCACAATAGAGCACGTAAACACACTTATACCTTAAGCATGCAGCATCAAACTATATAGACCATAAACGTCAATTACCTATCCACATATATCGTAGTATTTTCTACGTATATAATTTTACTAAAATCGTTGACACAATCGTTTTCACGTCATATGATAAGGGTAGCTTCTGAATAAAAAACTTATACAGAGGCCAAAAATAAACAAGAACTCTATAAAACTCCACTTAAAACAACCACTACTCGCAGGTGGTTGTTTTTTTATTTTAAGCTTTCACTTTAAACGCAAAAACCCGAACATCTGTTCGGGTACTTACGTACTGGTGGAGCTGCCGGGCACCGCCCCCGGGTCCAAGTGGTAACTGGTTATTCGTCTACAGGTATAGTTACATTTAAAATTTTTATCCGTACATGAATGCTTATAAATATAACAAAAAAACAATTACACACGCGTATGAAAAAGTTTAACTACAAAAAGCTCACACTTCACTTTCCGTGGCGAGTCTACTAAATATAACACACTCAAATCCTATAATAGACATCTAGGCGAGTATGGCATGCCTAAATTAGGCAGCTAGCGCAAAAGCAGTTTGACGAGGCATCATTGATGCAACAAATGCTTTTGCTTTGTCTGCAAAGTTTGCAATTAAAAAACTGATTACGTCAGTGGTCGACCTGCAAAATAACCTGTTAATGTCCTCTTGTCGAAAGCTATGTCAGCCCCTTAAAGTACCCTTTTATTATAGCAAATATCGTCATTTAATGCGAAATATGGTTTACTCAATGTAACATATAGGGAGAAAGAGTTATGGCGGTCGGAAAGACATATTCAGTCGCAAATGTTGGTTATCAGGGGCGCATAATCGAGGTTGAAGGTGACAGTGCCAATGGGCTTCCCTCTTTGCAAATTGTAGGTCTTGGCAATAAAGCAATCGACGAGGCAAAAGAGCGCGTAAGAAGCGCCATAAAAAACTCGCAGCTCGACTTTCCCGCTAAAAAACTTACTATTAACCTTGCGCCAGCCGAACTACCTAAAGACGGCAGTCAATTTGATATACCAATTGCTCTTACTATATTAAATCTTTCAGGTCAGCTGCGTTCGAATAACCTCTCAGATGCGCTTTTTGCCGGAGAATTAGCACTTAACGGCTCGGTACGACCGGTGCGCAACGCCATCACATTGGCTGAAGTTGCTCAGGAGCAAGGTGTTGGCACCATATACGTGCCTCTCGAGAACGCACCGCAGGCTGCACTTGTCGCCGGCGTACAGGTTATTGGCTTCACCACCTTAACAGAGCTATTTCTTCATCTTAAGGGAGTTAAAAAACTTAAGCCCTATCATCCAAACTCGCAAACACCCACCACTCCCGAACCCTATAACGGTCCCTACCTAGACGACATCAGCGGTCAGGCGCAGGCTAAGCGAGCCATTCTGATTGCTGCCGCCGGTAAGCATAATCTGCTACTCTCAGGCCCTCCTGGTGCCGGAAAAACTATGCTTGCACGCGTGCTTGCTGGTCTTTTGCCACCGCTTAGTCCCGAAGAAACCGTGGCGGTTACAAAACTTCACACTCTCGCCGACGATCCCCGCAGCATAGTTTCTATGCGACCATTTCGTGCGCCACACCACACTGCTAGTCGAGTTGCCCTTATTGGCGGCGGTCCACACGCCCAGCCAGGCGAGGTGAGTCTTGCGCACACCGGTGTTCTGTTTCTCGATGAAATTCCAGAATACCCCCGTGCCACCCTTGAGTCACTCCGACAACCACTTGAAGATGCTCGAGTACACATTAGTCGGGCGCAAGCTCGCTATGAATACCCGGCCAACTTTATGCTAATTGCCACTATGAACCCCTGCCCCTGCGGTTATTACGGTGATACCACAAAAGAATGCACCTGCAGTAGTCAGCAAATCCTTAATTATCAAAAACGATTATCTGGCCCCCTACTTGATAGGATTGACCTCACCCTTACCGTCGGTAGACTACCACATAACGAGCTTTTTGCACCTGAGTTAAAGACTAAAAAACAACATTATGCGAACAAAGAATTAGTACAAAAAGCTCAAACAACACAAACTAACAGATATAAAAGTAGTGTTATATACAACGCAAAATTATCTAGCTCACAAGTTAAGCGGTTTATTCCGCTTTCTACGCCAGTTGAAGAGTTTTTAATTTCAGCGGCCCAAAAATTAGATTTATCGCCACGCAGCTATTTCAAAATTATTAAAGTTGCCCGCACAATTGCTGATCTTGATAGTCAAACCGATATCGAAATTAAGCACCTTGCCGAAGCCCTCCAATATCGCGCACTCCACTCTTGAATAACCCCCGTAAATTTGATAAAATATTCTATGAATAACGTTTAACACGCTAGCAGCTCAATAAGGAGAGCATTACAATTAATAAATCGAATCGAATCAATGAGGCTATCCGAGCCCGAGAGCTTCGCGTTATCGGCGCAAACGGAGAGCAGCTAGGCATTTTAAGTCGCGAGGAAGCCCTCCGACTAGCAGAAGAAGCTGAGCTAGACTTAGTAGAAATCTCACCGAATGCCGAACCGCCGGTAGTAAAAATTGTCGACTGGGGAAAATTTCAGTACCAGAAGATGAAAGATCAGCAGAAAAATCGCAAAACGTCGAAGGCCAACGAGCTAAAGCAGATGCGATTTGGACTAAAGATTGGCGCTGGCGATTTAGAAATAAAGCTGCGAAAAATTCGAAAATTCCTCGAAGCTGGCCACAAAGTACGAATTCAACTGTTTTTTCGTGGACGCGAGATGGCTCACAAAGAACTCGGATTCGAAATGATCGACCGTATAATTGCTCAACTTGAAGATGAAGTGGTAGTTGAACAAAAACCTCAAATGGCTGGCCGCAATTTGAGTATAGTAGTAAGGAGAAAATAATCATGCCAAAGCTGAAGACCCACAAAGGTACAGCCAAGCGAATTAAGCTTACCAGCACCGGTAAACTTACTCGTCGCCGCGCATTCGGTGGACACATGCTCGCTAAAAAGAGCAAAAGCCGCAAGCGCAACATTAATACGCCTGCAGCCGTAACTGGTTCAATGGCTAAAAACGTTAAACGAGCAATAGGAGTATAGTATGCGAGTAAAACGAGGAGTAACCGCTCGAGCGAAGCATAAAAAGATTCTTAAAGCCGCTAAGGGTATGCAACACAACCGTACACGTTCGTACCGCCTTGCTAAACAAGGTGTTATCCGAGCCTTACAGTACGCATACCGTGACCGCCGTAACAAAAAACGCGATCTACGTGGACTATGGATCACTCGTATTAATGCCGCCGCTCGTGAAAATGGCACTACCTACGCCAAGCTAATTGCCGGCCTTAAAGCCGCAAAAATTGAGCTTGATCGTAAGACGCTTTCTGAACTAGCAGTGTCTGAGCCAAAAGCCTTTAGCGCCATTGTTAAAACTGCTACAAAGTAGTTTTTGGCCGCAAAACGCACTAAAAAACCGACTTTGCCTAAAGCCTAGTCGGTTTTTTAGTGTGTAGCCCATCTGTAAGCCGGGTTCTGTCGTGAACGATCATCTATCTAGACGCGGGATTGCTCTCGCGTTCAAGCGGATAGCGAACACCTCAAGGCGGACAACCTATCTGAAGCGCTCTCCTTGCAGCCAACAGGGTTTACCTTCCCTCTATGTCACCATAAAGCGCTGTGAGCTCTTACCTCACTCGTTTCATCTTTTCCCGCAAGCATTTCTGCCGCTGGGTAGTTTTGTTTCTGTGGCACTTTCCCTAGGGTCACCCCCGGTCGTCGTTAACGACTGTTGTGTCCTATACTGCCCGGACTTTCCTCTTACTCGGCAGTAAATTCCTCCAAGCAAGCGATCGCTTAACGAGCTACCTTACAATTATACCTTATTTATCGCGCGCTTTTCGTAATCAAGGATTTTATTTACCGCTCTATCGGCTAACTGATTAAATTCTCGCTTTACATGAATAAACTTAATACGATCAAACTCGCGACTTAATTCTTTAATACGCTCATGAATTGGCCATAGCTCGCGATTTTTAATAATGTAAAGGCCATTAAGCTGATTAACCACAAGCATACTGTCTATTTTGAAATTAACATCTCTAATGCCAAGGCGAATCGCCTCCTCGAGGCCGAGTCGCACACCGTGATACTCAGCTTGGTTATTAGTAGTAAGGCCTAAATACTCCCCGCCTTCGCTCAGCACCTGTCCATCTGCGGCCACGATTACAAATCCAGCTGCCGACGGACCTGGATTTCCCCTTGAACCTCCATCTGAAAAAATAGTAATAGATGATGTTTTTTTATCAGCGTAATCAGCTGTTTTTACTGCACTCTCATCTGTTAGTTTTTGATGTTGGCTTAAATTTAGCAATAGTAAAGCTGATTGACTAAGGCTATACTGATGTAATTGGCTCAACGATACCCATTGGTAAGATGTATACCGCTCTGGCAATTTATTGCGCGGTAACACCGATTTGGCAGCAATCTTATAGCAAATTGCCACATAATGCGTTGGACTATGCCGCTCATCTACGTAACTCGCCACATCAACAAGTTTTGGCGGCAATAGCGGTTTTAAAAATTCAATTGCTAAACTGCCAGCAGCAGCTGCTGGATCTTCAGTGGCCTGAAGTCGTCGCATTGGTACCTCGTATTGCTTAGGGGCGCTAGCCTCACCAGCTGGCCGCCTTACCAGCAGTACCGTGCCATCATCTTGCTCAATTAACAAATTAATTACTACTCGTTGTCGCATATATTATCCATAAAAACATAATATCCCAGCAGACAACAAGCGCTTGATATTCCCCGCGAAAATGCAAGGTGGGTGTTCGCAACTAACTTCCACGGAAGCTAATCATATTGAACTCCCTATCAAATGATATTAGGAAAATCATGCACGCCCGTCTCTTACTGGGACTCTTTTAGTATAACAGTTATGCCTTACTAAATAAATATCAGCTCAAAAATAGTAATTGTACCGCCAATAAGTGTGGTGAGCAGCGCACTAAACGCTGCACCGCCTAGAAAAACTAACGCAAATATAATAATAAGGCCAAATTGTTCCATAATTTCCATGCCGCGACGTACAAACTCGGGCGCAAGCGCATACAAGACACGTGAACCATCGAGCGGTGGAATTGGTAGCATATTAAAGACAAAGAATCCCACATTAATTGATATTGTCAGCAGTAATACCTGAGCTAGAAGTCCGTTTGCATTACCGCCCTCGCCCACCACACCAGTTAAGGCGGCTACACCAAACGCAACAAAAGCAATCAATAGATTAAGTAGTGGCCCCGCGGCTGCTATCAGTGCAGACCCCCATTCACCCCCACGTACCCGAGACGGATTAAACGGCACCGGTTTAGCACCACCAAAAATAGGCCCTCCAAAAATTGCCAATAGAAGTGGCAATAGTATAGTCAAAAACGGATCAATATGACGAATTGGATTAAGAGTAAGACGCCCTTCAAGTTTAGCTGTGTCATCACCCAGCCAGTAGCCCATAAAGGCGTGCATTGCCTCATGCAAGGTCATCGAGAATAAAATAATAATCAGTACGGTTACAATGTAAGCTATATCCACCCCCTTAGTATAGCGAGCAAATTGATCTTTTACCACTCTTAAGCAGCCTAAGCACCGGGTCTCATTGACATAGCGCCGTTTCTCCGTTACAATAATGGAGATTGTTTAATATTTAATAGATGGATTTAATTATGGCAGCACGATGCGAATTAACTGGGAAAGGTAAGCAGCACGGTCACAACGTGAGCTTTTCACTGCGCCGCACTAAGCGTGTCTTTAAGCCTAATCTACAAAAGAAAACCTTTTTAGTAGACGGCCAAAAAGTCACAATGACACTTAGTACGCAAGCTATCCGCACCCTTAAAAAGAAAGGTGTTCTTCCAAAAGCTAGCTAGGGAGACGCGCGACATAAAAATTACCCTTTAGAGTAATCTAGAGGGTAATTTTATTTGTAAATAATTTGTACCTTGCCTATGAACGTTCAATTACATATACCGTCATCGACTCTGGCAAACTCGCGCTGCTTTTAATTTTTAGCTTAGAAACTGTCTCGATAGATAAATTCATAGCGGCAGTAAACTCATCAAGCTTCGCCTGTGGTACTTCATACTTAAGTGACGTGTCATCGTAATGCACCGGCACAACAATCTTAGGCTCAATTTGTTTTGCCAATTTAACCGCAGACTGTGCATCAAGCGTGTAACCATTGCCGCCGACAGGCACAATTAAAATATCAATTAGACCAAGCGATTCTAGCTGCTCTTCGGTTGGTTTTGCATCAACATGCCCTAAAAAGCCAATCGCTATATCCTCGACCTCAATACGGTATGATGTAGTGTTTTTTTCATCACCTTCATCTATATGTCGCTGCATAGCCACACCCTTAATCGAAAACTTTCCAATTTCAAATTCACCCGGGCTATCAATTAGCAGTCGCGCATCAGCGACGTCATCTGTCATAAAACGATGCTCCGTAGAGATGACAACACAATCGTTTACTGCTGCGTCTTTTAGGCCAAGTAATGATAGTTTTGGATCTGTAATTACTGTTACATTCTTGGTTTTTACAACAACCGTCGACCCACCTTTATACTCAATATCAAACATGCTCTCTCCTTACTTTCCGAATAGTTTTTCACTGTCTGCCAGCACACTATGTTTGTTATTTAATAATTCTGTTACAAAACGATCTCGCACACTTAAACGATAGTAAAACTCGTCGTATGCAAGCGTTGTATAATTTATTTCATGCCCCTCTTGCGCTTCAATTAAGCCAATTAACTTAGAGGTTTTGCGCGCCGGAATATCTCCCACTAACAGCAAATCTACTTCACTGCCCGAACCGGGAACAAGAGTTCCGGCGGCAATAGCCACCCTAATTTCTCTCATTTCACGAATTATTTCCGAAAGCGACTGAGATTTAGCGGTTACTTTCTGTGCATGTGCAGTTTTATCATGAGCAAATATTTGACGCAATGCCTCATAGTGCTCATAGGTTTCGCTTACGGCATAATATAATTTGTTATCGGCAGTCTCACTATCTATAATACCCACCTTCAGCATGTTAGCGAGTTCACGTCGCACTGAATTGATTTGTTCATCAATTAGACGAGTAATTTCTCGTACATAAAAAGATTTACCGGGGTTATTAAGGAATAAGTGCAGTAACTTCACCCGTGTTTTTGAACCAAATAGTGCGTCAATCATTCTTTTTTGTATTCCCTCTTCTATGAACATCATTGTACCATGATTCGAAGTTTGATTCCACTTGCCTAAGAATGGAATTCACTGCGTCTTCTCGGGGTGCCCACGTAATGTATTTATTACGTTTAAACCAAGTCATTTGCCGCTTTGCCAAGCGATAATCAAGCGTAATGAATTGTTCGTTTACTTGCTGACGTGTGAGCGTTCCTTCTAGGTGTTGCTTAAGCAATCTATAAATATTTCCCGTCATAGCCTCACTATCCCAACCATACAATTTGCCCAATTTAATTGCCTCATCTACAACACCATGTTCAAACATTTGTTCAGCCCTGTGCCTAATACGAGTACGCAGCTCTTCTTTATCTGTAGCTATTCCTACAATTATTGAATTACTTGCTGGTACATTTCGCCTCTGTAAATTTATGTTTGACTGTAGAATAGCCTGTACTACATGACGTTTGTTTTTATAGTTATAGGGTAAATTTATGTTGTTGTTAGTACAATATTTATATAGTTCATTCATAGTCCACTGCATTAGTGCCTCGCGTTGACTGTGACTGTCTGGTGGGAATTGGTAGTCAAAAAGTACTGCATCTATATATAATCCGGTGCCACCAACCATAACAGGTGTTTTACCCCGAGAACGAATATCATTAATTACTTGCTCTGCGTACTGTTTAAAATCTGCCGCCGTAAACCGCTCACCTGGATAAACTAAGTCTAACCCCCAATGAATAACACCCTGCTGTTCGGCAAGACTTGGTTTTGCAGTACCAATATCAGTATCTTTATAGATAGTCCGGCTATCGGCACATAATATTTCGCCATTAAGAAGCTGGGCAGCCGTAATAGCTGCCGCCGTCTTACCGCTGGCTGTTGGCCCTACAATCACAATTAAAGGTGCTGTCATTACAACAGCGGCCTCCAACGATGTGCTTCAAAATTGATAATTGTATGATTTTCATCGCAAGGGACACCTTCGGTATTTAATAGCGTAGCCTGCACCTCCCTACCACCAGGGAATCCGGACGCTAGGCCACCAAAACGATTAACAACTCTGTGCCAAGGTAAGGTTGGATCCCCATAATGTGCAATCCCACCAACAATACGGGCTGCTGCGGCCTGGCCGCTAAGTGCCGCCAGTTCGCCATAGGTAGCCACCTGACCATAAGGTATTCTTGCCACCCACATCTCAACTTGCTGACGAAAATTAAGGCTTACCTCTACATTACCTCTAGTCATTTTTACAATGTCCGTAAATACTCGCTTAGGTCGCTTAGAGCTAGTACCGTCTCTCCGTCACGCAATCTTACGCTCACCGTACACGCTTCCCTGTCTTTAGGACCAACAATAATTTGTACGGGTATTTTCATGCTTACTGCCTCGCGAATTTTTTTGCCAAGACTTTCATTACGAACATCAACACTATAGCGAATTTCGTTGTATTTAACAGGTCTCATTAATACTGTCTCTGCTATAATTGATGTAATTTCATCTACATATTCTAAAATAGTGTCGTTAATAGTTAAAATTCTAATCTGTTCCGGCGCCAACCAGAATGGAAACCAACCGGCCGTGTGCTCAATTACAACACTCAAAAAGCGCTCTATCGAGCCTAGGAGGGCACAATGAATCATTACTGGCGTCTGCATCTGACCATCAGCGTCGTTGTAGCCCAGGCCAAAGCGTTTTGGTTGTACAAAATCTAACTGTACTGTAGCAACCTGATGTTCGCGGCCAATTGCATCTGTTGCCATAAAATCAATTTTTGGACCATAAAATGCTGCTTCGCCTTCTTGTTCGTAGTAGTAGAGACCATTCGCTTCAACCGCCGCTTTTAGCTGTGCCTGCGCCGATTGCCACAGCTTCATTTCACCGATATATCTGTCACTCGAGTCACGGTAACTCAGTCGCACACGAAGCTCCATGCCAAGTTCACCATACAGCTGGCGTGCTGAAGCTAGTAAGCTATTAATCTCACCCTCAATCTGATCTGGTCGAGCAAACACGTGACTATCATCTTGCGTAAGTGAGCGTACCCGATTTAATCCACCTAGTTCTCCCGTTTTTTCATCACGGTAATCTGTAGTAGTTTCAAGAAAACGAACCGGCATATCGCGATAACTTCGCGGCTTTGAGGCAAAGATTTGCGTATGGTGCGGACAATTCATTGGCTTTAACGCCATTTCGTCGCTTGTTTCTTGGCTTTTTACTAAAAACAATTCACCGCCAAATTTTGCCCAATGACCAGATGCCTCATATAACTCCTTTTTAGTAATATGTGGCGTCCACACTTTTTCAAAGCCAAATCCTTGGCGTAACTGGTTAGAATATTGCGCAGCTAAGTCGCGCAGTATTGTACCCCGCGGTGTAAACAGCGGTAATCCCGCGCCCACAAGCGGCGACATAGTATATAGATCCAGCTCCTTGCCAAGCTTACGATGGTCACGCTGCTTCGCCTGCTCAAGACGCTCTAAATAATTATCTAGTTCTTCGTCTGTGGCAAACGCTACGCCATAAAGCCGCTGCATTTGTGGATTATTCTCGTTGCCACGCCAGTAGGCACCAGCAATTCGCATAAGTTTAAATGCACCGACTTCTTTTGTATTTGCAACATGTGGGCCGCGGCATAAATCCTTAAATGATCCATTTGTGTAAAATGACACTTCGTCCATGGCACTATTGCCACTTGCGATCGTACCCATCTCACTCATGTCTAGATCTGCTGCGCGCGTTGTACCGGCACGTTTAAGATCGTTTAATAACTCCTCTTTGTAAGGCTGTCCGGTTTCTTTCGCCCAGTCGATCGCCTCATTAATCGGACATGTACTGCATATAAACTCTTGCTTTTCAGCAATAATACGACGCATAACTTTTTCAATTTTATTAAACTGCTGTTCGCTAATTTTTGTTTCGCCAAGGTCGATGTCGTAGTAAAAACCGTCCTCAATAACTGGCCCAACGCCAAATTTTGCCCCAGGCCATAAACGTTGTACCGCGGCTGCAGTAATATGCGCAAGGCTGTGCCGCATTGCATATAGTTGATCTTCGTTCATATCTCTCCTTTTTTAGTAAATAAAAAACATGCGGTAAATACATTTAATTTATTAAATACATTTCACGCATGTCTCGGACCCTATTACACAAAGGGTGGTTCCACCGGACTTCTCTATAGAAATAGAGCACTTATGAGGTAGCGTTTACGCACGCTATCACACCCACGGTGCTGGTAAAGTTGGTTAGGCTTCGTCTTGGCACGTATTTATAATACCTACTCTTCTCTGTTATTGCAAATTTAGGTTGATGTTTGCTACTATAAAAATAAGGTACGGGCGATTAGCTCAGCTGGCTAGAGCGCCACATTGACGTTGTGGAGGTCAGAGGTTCGACTCCTCTATCGCCCACCAAGTATCACACCCCTCCACGCAACTGGAGGAGTTTTTTATTTATCATAAAACAACGGTTGATGCGCCGACTTTTGAGCTACATCTAATATATCCTTATACCCAACTGATTTATGGGCCATGCCGGTTGAATAATCTTGATACGCTTCAGCAAACAGCGCTATCTGTTGCGAGGTAAAATTTTGCGGCTGAAAACGAAGAAAGTCTTCAATATCAGACAATTTATGAGCATCTGCACTCTCAAATGGCAGGCCGTCATGACGCTTGGCGGCATCTAAATCGATAAAATGCGGCTGGTCCTTCCCAGATGAGTAAGCTATATTCTTGGCCTGTGCATCACCATGCGACATATTTAATACACCATGCAGTACCGATAAACTGTAAGCCGCTTCCGCAAGTGCCGTTTCTAGTTTAGCCATCGGCTGTGTATCGTAATTTTTCCAAAGATAATTATCAAGTGTGATAACCTCGGGTTTATATACGCTCACATGGCTAACACTTTCACCCGATTCACGCAGCACACCAACTGTTTCATAGGCGGTTGCCACCCCTGTAGAACGAATGTACTGGCTAGCCAACATACCTCGCGCTGCAACGGTAATCGGTTGAGATTTTAACGCCACCAATTCGCTAGAAGCCAACGAATCGCCCTCCCCAAAAAGTGCAAGTTGCCCAAAACGCACCCCATACGCACTCTCCTTACGACCAGCTGCTAGCTGTGGAATTTCGACTGCCACTGCCTCGCCCCCTACAGCGTTTGGTCTATCAGCCACTAAAAGTTGCCCCTCGGCGGCCGCATAAAGCCGCCCTGCTAATTTTTTACTTGTAAAGTCAGTGGTTTTTACAGGCGGCCGCAAGTACTCAGCCTTAAGCGGTTTTATGTTAGCAGAGGTAGCAAGCACTGTGCCTTCGGGGTTAATTGGTGGCCGTGACATATTAACTAATTTATATCATAAAGATATTAAAATAGCAAGTAGCACTACCCTTTTACCCACAGTGTATAAAAAGTTTTCCACGGGCTAATTTATTAAATATTTACAAAGCATATACCATAATTGATATATATACCTATTGTACTTGAGCTTGACAAATATATGTATTGTTGGTAATATAAAAAGTGCTATGAATACACACCACACATCATCTAGTTCATTTAGCGACTACACCCTATCATTCGAATACAATAAAACATGGCGTCAAGTTAAACGAGACTTACGAAAACGTCGCTAGTCGGTCGCATACCAATTATTTTTCTCCCCAATATAACTGGGGAGATTTTTTATCCCCAGCTTTTTATAAAGTTATCCACTAGCATTATTAATAGCGTTATGACAATATATAGATATGATATGCATAAATTGTTTTCATCGCTCAACCGCCGTAACTAATTCACGGCCACAAAAAAAACACGCTCTTATTTGGCGCCGCCGAAAGTGCCCTCAGTGCGAACACACCTTCACCACCGAAGAACGTCCAGCGCTCCGATCGTCGCGCCAAATTTTTAACCCTTCAAACGGTAAGTCCATGCCGTTCTCTATTGGCCGGCTTACTATTAGTATTGCCGCAGCATTTACCCACAACCCTACACTTGGCAAATCTCATAGTTTTGATCTTGCAACTACCGTTGAACAACACCTTGCAACCGACTACCCGCAACCCTCTGTTGATGACATTGCAGCAGTCACCCATACGGTATTAAAACGCTATGATGAATTAGCGGCGCTACAGTACGCCGCCCAACATGGATTGGTTACGAACGTTCGCCGTCGTGGACGTCCGTCAATATCGTAGGCGTCGTTGTGGCACCACTTTTAGGTACGGCAATTTTTTTGGTTACATCAAATTTGGTTAAATATTTTCCAAGCAATAAACGAGTTTGCGAATAATAGGCCGCGAACGAACTGTAGGCAATTGACGTAAGTGGCATAAGCACCCACTGCAACACCATTCCAATTGTTCGGCTACGCTTGTAACGCTCTGGGCGCGGCGGTAGCATTTTAAGCGAGAGAAACACCGTAATAAATAGACCAATCATAGCCACACGCTGGATAATGCTAATCACCTCTGGAAGCTGGTGCGCCGCAATACTTCGTGAAGCCTCAAGATTTAAAAGTAGCGGCACCCAACCACCAAATGCAATAAGTAGTGATACGCAGGCCAAGGTAACGTGCCCATCTAATAGGCGTACTAACCGCGCCAAGCCACCAAAGAACGGCACACGCCGTGCCCTTGTAAACAGAAGCGAAGCGACATACGGCACGTCCGAGGCTCCATACGACCAACGCCTTAGTTGCACAAATTGCGCCACTAGAGTTTTTTTGTACGTATCTGAAATAACCGCATCTTGGTAAATTGGCACATATAGCGGCAGTACCTCGTAATTACCATGAAAATAAAACCAACTGCGCCAGTACTGATGACCGTCTTCAACAATTGTACGTGTACTCCAAAAATCCATTTCTACCAGTGCGTCCATTGGCTGAGAATGCGAGGCGAAATTACGCAAAGTATGCGGTCGCATGGAGCTAATAATATTCCAAAATGAGTTACCGGTGGCTACTACACGCATTGGCGCTGGCACGTCCCAAATATTATTAAAGAATAACGACACCGGTTGATACGAGAGGTGCTTACGCTCTTCGTGGACAATAAATTCGTAGGTAGCATTATCAAAATATGCCAAGTGCGGCTTGTTATCACTATCAAGCGTGGTAACTAATACATTTTTATAGGCAATCGACTGTTCATCAAGGTAGCGCTGCAGCCACTTTCCGGCGTAGGTAATATTACCGCCCTTACCTATCACCTCATTCGGAAGGTTTTTTGGATGCTCCACAATTGAAAAAGAATGAAACTGATTTTTAAATTCCTGCTGTAATCGCTGAGCAGTGAGACGAATGGCTTCGCCACCACGCTCTTCGTACGCTAGAACAACCATTAGTTGCTTTTTATTGTAAGTAGTTGCAATAAGTGACTGAATTGTTGGCTCAATCACCTCGTAAGGTTCGTTGTAGGCAGCAATAATTACCGCGTTGTATATTTCTGATGGTTTAGGAAAACTGCCGGGCTGTGCTGCGGCTATCATCTCTAGATTTTCAATGTGTCGAGAGGCATTAAATTCTGCAGCGGCCGGAGTTGATACGGACTCCAGTGCCGTTTGTGTATCCTCTAAATCTTGCAGCCGCTGCTGCCAGTTAACTTTTTGCGCACCATTCAATCGGCGATAACCAGCAATGGTATGGATTGCAATTCCAACCGCTTTTACAATCATAGTTACAATCACTAACAGCAAATATATAGCCGCCCACAAGGGGTTAACTATCGACAATACAATTAAAAGTATGATTGCGCCATAACTTATAAAGGCCGGCACCATCTCAAAAAATCGGTACAAGCGAGTCTTTTTCTGCAGCGGAATCTCAAGCTCTTGCATGCGGTCTCCTGACATAGATTAAAGGGTAGCTACTCTTAAAATAGACCAGATAAGAATACTTGATAGCACTAAAAGCGCTAAGGTAGCAGATAGGTACATAATAGCGAGTGGCCGCTTTTTAAGGGCATGAATTTTTAAGGCCACAACAATATTAATAATTCCTACAATCAGTATAAATACCACCAGAGAGATAAGATAATACCATTGATCACGATAAAAATTAGTCAGGCCAAATCCGGTGTAGTGCGTTACAATTTGCACTTCGCTTGGTTCAAGCCGAAATATAGTTACAGCTGCCAAAAAAACCGTCACCAGTGCCGTAATGACAGTTAACGCAACCATGGTGCGGTCGTGAATTATTTTCTCAAAAGCTATTTGGATAGTTCTTTTCATAGTATTACTTATACGGTTATGGAGCCGCTGACCGGATTTGAACCGGTGACCTACGCTTTACGAAAGCGCCGCTCTACCAGCTGAGCTACAGCGGCAACTGTTTAACTCATTTTATTGTAGCAAGTTGCTGGCAAAAATAATAGCGTCGGCCCTACACTACAACCACGAACTTGCCCCCTTGCCTTTTAGCGGATTGGCTGCTATATTTATAAATGAATTTTATGCGCCCGTAGTGAAGTTGGCCTATCACGCCTCCCTGTCACGGAGGAGATCGCCGGTTCGAATCCGGTCGGGCGCGCCACGAAAAGTACTCACCTCTATACTATGGTGAGTTTTTTTCTTAGTCACAAAAAACCGCCTCTTACAGTTTTAAGGCGGTTTTTATTATTCTGTATCGTTTAAGTGTACCTACTTAGCGATAGCAGTAGATTCAATTCGCTTCCAGTCCACCACACTCCACCAAGCCTTAATGTAATCTGCCCGAGCATTTTTGTAATCGAGATAGTAAGCATGCTCCCACACATCAAGACCCAAAATTGGCTGTGGAGAACCGCTCATAATTGGGTTATCTTGATTGGCGGTTGTAATAATTTTTAAATCTGGCTGCAACCATACCCAGCCACTACCAAATAAACCTGTGGCTGCGCCAGTAAATTCATCAACGAAGGTTTGAAAACTACCGTATTTGTCTTCAATTTGCTCTAACAATCGACCACTTGGCTGTCCGCCACCATCTGGATTCATCCACTGCCAAAAAAGTGAGTGGTTAAAGTGACCGCCGCCGTTATTTCGTACCGCGTCTTGTAGATTAGCTGGCAATGTATCAACTGTTTGTAGTAACTTTTCAATTGGCACCGTAGACCAGTCAGTGCCATCAAGTGCTGCGTTCAACTTATCTACATACGTTTGGTGGTGCTTTGCATGATGCAATCGCATAATATCTTCGCTAATAGCAGGCGCCAAGGCATTGTAGGCGTACGGTAGCGCTGGTAGTGTGTGCATGATAAAATCCCCTTTTAACTATTGTTGGTTAACCGCTTCGGGCTGTTGAATATCAATAAAATGTTCCACCTTGTCAGAGGCATAAAGTTCATCTAGCTGCTTAGTAAGCTGCGTAAGCGGTACTTTTACATACGCATAACGAATTTGATTATCATTACTATCAACATGCTGCACGTAGTAATACCCATCGCCAGTTGAAGTACGCACCACACCCGAAACCGCACCTTTTTCTAGGCGCTCAGCGGCTCGAGCCAAACCGCCATCGGAGTTATTTTTATTTACAAAGCCAGAGTCAGAGAACTGCACCCTATCGCCAAGATCATTTGCAATTTGCTCAAGCGACACCTCTTCGCGGAGTTTTGCTTCAACCTGCCCCTTAGTATCACGGGCAGTCTCGTCAATTGCAAACGCTACATCTTGCTTTAAAAGTGCTTTGCGAGTAACCGCGCGGTACTCCGCCCTATCCCAGTGCAGTCTATCTTGCACTACCACATAATAGGCGTTTTCTGAGAGTTCACCACGCTGATCTTCAACTACCGTATCAATCTGTTCGTCGCTGACGTTAATGTCACGCTCTTTAGCAATATCGGCCACGTAGCGATCAGCTACAGCCAACTGCATGGCCTCGTTGCGCTGATAGGCCACAATGCGCGCACCATCTTCAGTAGATTCATCAACTGGCTGCTTATCGTTTAAGACACCCATTGAGCTGCGATAATACAACAGAAAATCACTATACCGCACCAAGTCACCTTCTACCGACGCAACAGGCACCGGCAGCACACGGGTAAATCGGTACAATACATTGCCAGAACTTTTTGCAATATAAAGCTGAAACCACAATAGTCCTAAAAGCAGTGCTGCTACCGCCACGCCGATAATAATTGCGTTGCGTACCAGGCGGTGTCGCGCATACTGCATAGGATACTTAAAGCGACGACCTTCGGCCAAAATTCGCTCACGGTGTTCTGCAACCGTCTCGTTGGTAATTCGTGACGGCGTTTTTGCAGTTCGCGAATCCCGTTTGGGCAGTTTAATTGGAATCTTCACTACGCTCTCCCTTTTCCTTTTCTAATGAATCAGCGGCCGCATCCTGAAGTTTATTATAAATTTTATCCGGGTGTTCGACATTCTTAATTACAAGGTCGCCCACAATGGTTTGTATTACTATTGTACCAAATCCAAAAATCTCACCGCTAAAACCCGGTACATTGTAACTAATATTTTGAATTTTTGATAAGCGCAACTCAATTACATCTTTACCAAAAAATCCTTTTTGCGTAATTTGGCGAATCCGCTGATCGGTTACAAGGTAATAGGTGTAGTACCACATTAAAAAATAGTAGCTAAACAGCAGTAACCCTAACACAAGACCGCCTACAGGCAGTAAAAATAGCCACAATTGTGTTTGCCAAATAAGCGGTGGAATACTTGTAAGAGCCAGTGGAATTAACAGCGCATAAAACCCTTTTCGCATGGCAATAATATGACGACGGAACATAAATAAAAACCTCTCGTCATCGCGCTGACCTTCAAACACTTTTTCTTCTGTGTGGCTTGGTGCTGTCATAATATGTACAATTTAGTGGTACCCCGGGCAGGACTCGAACCTGCAACCATATCCTTAGGACGGATCTACTCTATCCAGTTGAGCTACCAGGGCGCCTTATTAGTATAGCAAACTTAGCGAGTAAACTTTTCGTGAAGTGAACTGTATTCGCTTAACTCTTTGTCACTAAACCAGTGAGCGATTTCCTGCTTAGCCTCATCTGAATCGCCCGACGCGTGGATAAGGTTAGGTACGCCCTTTTCGCAGCTATCGGCGTAGCCAAAACTCATGTGCGAATAGTCGCCTCGAATTGTTCCCATGTCGGCAGATTTAGGTTCAGTTGGACCAACAATTTTACGAACAAGCGGCACTGCCTCTACGCCTTCAAGCACCATAGCAATAACCGGACCGTCCATCATAAAATCTAGGGTTACATTAAAAGTATCTTCGCCGCGACGCGTTACCATTTTGCCGATGTCTTCATAGTGTTCGTAATAATGATCGCGACTCGGTGCGGCCATTTTAATTCCGACAATTTTTAAACCAACTCGCTCAAAACGGCTCATAATCTCACCGACAATACCACGCTGCACAGCATCAGGCTTAAAAATTACTAGAGTTCTTTCAACTCCACAAAAATTTGTTTCAGACATATTTTATGTACTCCGGTTAATTGCTTATTTTACCTACCAGTATACCAAACCCATTCCAATAGATGTAATTTTTCATTTGAATACATTATTTGTTCAAAATTTACCTCTGTTAATATTTTATTACCTACAGTTTTGTAGTACACTAAACTACATGGAAGTATCTTCACTTATTAAAGACTTTGTCGAGTCGATTGAGGTCGAGCGTGGCCGAGCAGCCCGTACTGCCGAAAACTACGATCATTACCTGCTACGATTTCTCGATTTCGCCGGCTACGATCTTAGGCCAGAAGATATTACTAGCGAACTCGTGCGCAAGTTTCGTTTGTGGCTTAATAGATTTAAATCCGAAAATGGTGAAAATTTAGCGCTTATTACTCAAAGCTATCACCTAATCGCCTTGCGCGGTTTTCTGCAATACCTTTCAAAACGCGACATAATAAGTCTTAGTCCAGAAAAAATTGAACTACCAAAGGTTGCTCGAAAACAGGTGGTGTTTCTTCATTTTGATGAGATTGAACGTTTGCTTGAGCAAATTCCACTCGACAGCGAACAGGGACTTCGTGATCGCGCGATTGTTGAACTATTATTTTCTAGCGGACTACGTGTATCGGAGCTAGTTAATCTAAACCGTGATCACGTAAATACTACCCGTCGCGAATTTATGGTTCGCGGAAAAGGTCAGAAAGATAGGCCGGTTTTTATTGGCCAAGCAGCAGCTGCGCGCGTAGAAGATTATCTTGCTGCCCGAACCGATTCTCTCCCGCCCTTATTTTTAGGCTATAGCCGTACGACACTTAGTGACACTACCGGTGATTACCGACGATTAACAGCGCGTAGTATTCAGCGTATTGTATCGAAGTATGCTCGTCTTGCTGGTATTACTAAAAAAGTTAGCCCGCACACTATGCGCCACAGCTTTGCCACCGATCTACTAATGAACGGCGCTGATATTCGAAGCGTACAAAGTATGCTAGGTCATAGCAACATTGCTACCACTCAAGTTTACACGCACGTAACCGACGAACATTTACGCGAAGTCTATGAACGTTTTCATAGCGACGCGTCGTAAAGATTAGTTTGGTCGGCACAATCCTGGCGTCACACCGGCGTCTTCTACATCAAAATCTTTACACAAGCTGCCGCTTACTTCTAAAGCCGCCTCTGGATAGGCGAAGTCACCGCCGTACTGTAAACGGGCTTCTACTCGGCGAAAAATATCATTGGTACGCCCTGTTGAATCGACACGCGGCTGTACGCCATCAAATGAAACCGGATTTTGTGCATCATCATAAAGTGTAACTCGAATATCTGCACCACGATACAGTGCACTCAAACGAAGAAACGCCGTCTCTGAGCCGCTTGCAACAGTATCGCCGTCAGGTAGCTGCAAGCGTACGCTACAGGCATACTGACCATTATTGTACCGTGCGCTCGAGCAGGCCGCCTGAAGTGGTTGCGCCGATCGCTCACCCACACTATCACCGATTGAGTCGTCCGACATGCGTGTGTAAAATTGCCCAATAGACGGCTGTGCCGCCACCTGTTGCTCGGTAGCGTTAATCGTGCCAGGTTGAATAAACTGGGTTTCTCCGGTGCTGGCGCTACCTGAAGCATTTAGTTCATTAAGCCTAAAGTTTTCGCCGGGATTAATAAGCTGAGCCCTGAGTAGCGAAGGAGAGTTTGCACCCCAATTGGCTTTTTCGGGGAGCGTGCGATTGGTGGTGCCAATTGGCGGACGCGTGAGCGCCTGACGACCCTCGGAGGCTGACTGTCGGTACCATTCCACCTGAATGTAACGCACAGCGCCAGTTGCTTTAAGTGGAATCATGGTACTCACCTCTTCGTTTAAGGTAGCCAAGTAATCTGGAGTATCGGGGGCGATAATCACGCAGGTGTGCGCCTGATCAAGATCGCGACCACTTCCACCAGTGGATTGAATTGGCACTTCAGCTTCACCCCGTACCGCCCCAAGTATTCCAGAGGCATTGACGGTTGAGCACTGGCCAGCGGCAATCGCGGCACATGCGGTAGCATTATTACTATTACACTCCGCTAGCACACGCTTAGCATCTTCAACACCCGATAGCGCCGAGTCGTAGGCGCTCTGCGACAGATCGTTGTCGTTGGCCTGTAGCTGCTCACGCATCATAAGCCGCACGTAGCTCATTGTCATTACTAGTAGCAGCATAGCGGCAAAAATAACGATAAAGATTGATACCGCTCCTGATTGCTTTGCGTGTCGTGCTGTCATTTTGCCTCTCCTACTTTACATTGGTAGCACGGACAAAGAACGTGAACGTACTGACCGCACAATAATTATTATTTGCATTTGCATTGGTGCTACCGCTCATTGAGCACTGCCGATCATTACCGCTACCGTCAAAGGCCGAAGTGTCACTTGTACCCAAACGCAACGTCACATTTCGGAGGCGCTGATTACCAGACGACGCCAACTCTGCCACCTCTAACGAATGAACGGCAAGCCGTGAAGGGTTTTGACTGTTGCCGCTGGCATCGCCCAGTAGATCAACCGTCTCATCAGTGGTAGCAACCTGCATAGCAAAAGCACCGCCACCGTTTTGCGCACACACTGTGCGATTGGTATCTTTTACACGAAGAAGTCGCACCGGCTCAGAAGAACCTGCGGTTCGCACCAGTGTAGCCGATGGATTATTTAACCCATCAGCCGTATTCCACACATAGCTGTACTCGCCTAAACACAATCTTCCCCACGCAGCTGTGGCATTATTTGGACCACTAAACACCGTTACGTTTGATTGATCAGCCTGAAGAAGATCACGACGCAGTAAATCGGTTACCTCGCGGCCAGTTTGATTCACGAGCTGCATCGTCGTACCTTTAGCGTATATATTGCTCAAAAAAATTGCTGTAGAGGCAACCGCTAACAGCAGCATAGACACGAATGCCATAGATAATACAAGCTCGATAATTGTAAACCCGGCCTTAGACTGCTTAATTGACTGGTTCATATACCCTCACTAATGTATTTAATGTCACCGGCACACTACTACCAGGCGAATTCCAGCACGATTGTATATACACGTCGTAGGCCTGAGCTGCTGAGCCACCGCCCGCTACGCTTTCGGCACGACGAATATCCATCCACAAACCTTCGGCCCGACTATTTTCAGCCGACGGCGCTACCTGCAACTGACTGTAGGTGGCAGCACTCGAAAGCGCTGATTCGTTGAGAAGTGCGATATTGTTGGATTGATCAGCCGCTGTGCTACTGCCTGGTGCCAAAAGAAACTTGTTTGTAAACGCAACTGGGCACGTACCCCAGCTTGTTTGCACCGGTGTAGTAACGGCACGACTGCGCATTTGCTGCCATAATTGCCCATAGGTAGAGGCTGGCTCTTGCAGGTAGCTATCGTGCACAAATCGTACCATATCGGCCTGAGCATCAATCTGCTGGCGCACTAGGGTTACTTCAAGCGAGCGCTGAGAGAGCGCCGTACCTGTATTCATTATAGTAATTGCCCCCACGGCCACCATACTAAAAGTAGCGAAGGCAAACATCACCTCAATAATTGTATCGCCACGGCTTATCGACATATATCCTCCGAGGCAAAATCAACTCCACCACTACCACCGGCGTTTCGGGCAATAGTTACACCGGTACGCACGCCGTCGCCCACTAACCCGCCACCGTTAATACACACGATTAGTTGCTGAGCAGAGGCGTCAGAAAGAAGCTGGTTACGAATAAAGGCGGTTCGATTTGAGGGGGCTTGACCGTTATGCACAAAGGTACGCACGCTACCGCTAAGAGGTGAACGTACAATTAGTACGGCAAAGTTTGTAAACACTCTACTAGAATCTACCTGCGCATAGGTTGCTTGCCACTGTAAATTGCGTTCGTTAATTGCCATTTTATCACCCTCGGTCGTCTCTACTACTAGATCGGCGGCCTGTAGCGCCTGCAAGTCACCACCGGTAAAGGTTTCACGACGCACCTCGCGTGTAGCAAAAACTGGCTGCGAAACGAAACCACTACCATCACCATTCGATATAAGTAAACGGCCAACAATTGCACAACTCTGGTGCGTCCCGCGTTCCATGTTTGTCAGCGGACCACTTGAGCGTACTACTCCACCGCTTGGCGTACAAGAATATTCACCAGCGCGATCATTCGCTACATTTGTTACACTGCTGTATTCGTCGCGGAAATCACTCACGTGCGTATTAACCGCATCTTTATAACGCTGTGAATTAATCGAGGCACCAATCCCGCCCATAAGTCCAATCGTTAACGCTCCCGATATAGCCAAAAACATTACGACCTCAATAATCGTAAAGCCAGCAGCGCGTAAAGGTGTAGAGCGAATCATATTAGTGCTTATTATAGCACCATGAGGCTTATGCTAAAAGATAACAAAATACTGCTCGATAAAGTTGGTTACCCACGGAGCAGCCAGAAAAGTAATTACAAAACCCGCAATTAGCATTGGTCCAAATGGCACCCGAGCAGTGCGACTTAGTTTTCGCGTAAGTAAGCCCGGAAGCACAATTAAACAGCCAATAAAATTTGCCAAAAATAGTGCAATAAAGGCGAGTTTCCAATCAAGAAGAAATAACGCTAATCCAAGACCTAACTTTACATCACCAAATCCTATCCACTCACCTTTTGACACAAGATACAGAGCTAAGTATACGCCGCTTAAAATACCAATCGCACCGGCGAGTGAAATAATATCTTGAAACAAAGACTCGCTGCCATATAGCGACAATCCAGCGTACACCACCCCTAGCCCAATGAATATTCCCATAAATATATCGGGCAAAAGAAACCATTTTTGATCATAGACAAATAATCCGACCAGTGTAGCAGCTGCTAATAGCCATGCACCAAATAAGGCAGCGTCAATAATTGTTGGCTCTGGATTAAAATGCAGCCACACTAGTGCTGAAATAACATACACTACTGCTAGTAATAGTTCGCTCAATAATTCGGTTTTACCAATTGGTGCGCGGCAGTACCGACATTTTCCACCTACGCTCAACCAGCTCACAACTGGCAGTAAATCGTACCAGCGTAGTTGTTTTGCACACGATAAGCAACGGGAACGATCGTGGGTGCCTTTGCCTGCTAGTAACTGTGCTAATTTCGCTAATTCGCGTTTGTTTTCTGCAGTCGTAGCCATACTCTCATCGCCACTGGCAATATCACTCTCTAGTTGACGAGCGCGTACACGCCATACCTGCGCCACCATAAAACTAGCAAGTACCGCACCTAGTACACCAAGTAAAACCACTGCAACCTCTTCAAGATACATCATATAACCATAAGTATAACAAAAACCTCCCTGTTTAGGGAGGTTTTTAGTGTGTCCTAAATTGGAACGCTTACTGGTTGTCTTGACAGAAGACGCCAGAACCTTCTAGCTGTACACGAACCGCCACGCTGCGACTACCGGCACCACTTTGAAGACTTTCACCGTTACACTTACTACCCACAACATACTGCATATTAACCCCACTTGGGTCATTGCCACTAAAATTATAGTTCTCTCCAGACTGTGGGTCTTGGAATTCACCCTCATCTACTTTAAGGTAATCTCGTCGAAAATCACCACGAGCTTGCGAAAGTGACGGTACTCGACCGTTATTGTTTGTCTGGTACGAATTAATCTGTGAAATCACCCGTGCTACGTCATCGCGACGCTGAGTATCTCGCTGTGAACGCTGAAGTGCTGGCAGTGCAATAAACACCATCAAAAAGATCAATCCAGCAATTGCAAGCACCAATACAACCTCAATAATTGTAAATCCTTGCTTGGTTTGTTTTTGTACGTTCATGTGAAGTATTTCCACCCTTTCTATGAACTAATATTTTTCTACGTTATTCTATGACGCTAACGCTTAGGCTTAGCATACTAAACTTATCTGGATTCGTCCAGCACTTTTTTACCTAATCCACCTATGCACCAATCGTGTCTACCAGGCTGTAGATTGGGAACAAAATCGCCCCTACCATACCGCCGGCTACCACGGCCAATACTACCATAAGTATCGGTTCAATGGCGGTAGAAATTGCTTTAATCTCCTCATCTAGCTCATCTTCGTAAATTTGCGCCGTCTTTCCCATCATGTCGTCGATTTTACCGGATTGTTCACCAATCTTAATCATTTGCGGCACCATTGGCAAAATGTAATCTTCGGGCTTAAGAGCCGAGGAAAGCGCCTTACCGCCTTTAACCTTTTCGGCGGCTCGTTCAATACTGGCCGATACGTAGGTATTATTCACCGATCGTGCCGTAATATGCAACATATCAAGCATCGCTACTCCAGTAGAGAGCAGCGTTTGACCGGTGCGTGTAAAGCGCGACATATACAGTTTACGAAACATATTTTTAAACATTGGCACATTAAGTTTAAACGCATCAAGCGAACGAATACCCGATTCAGTTTTTGTCCACTGTAAGAAAAAGTAACCGCCAATTACGATAACCAGCACTACTACCCACCAAAAAGTCATAAGAAAGTTGGCAGCGTTTACCATAATTTGCGTTAATAACGGTAGATTTTGACCAAGATCTTCGTATAACTGCTCGACTTGTGGCACTACCGCAATTAGCATGTAAACGATTACCAGCGCAATTACCGCAAGTACAATCAGAGGGTACACCAATGCGCCACGAATTTTGCGCATCACAGCAGCATCTTTCTCCTGTTGAGCAGCAATTCGCTTTAAGGCGTCATCAAGCGTACCCGATACCTCACCAGCCGATACCAGCGCAATCACCACCTGATCAAACGCATCTGGGTGCTTACTAAAGGCCACCGAAAGCTGCTGACCGCCTTCAATGTCTACAATAATGTCTTCTACTACCGCCTTCATACGCTTGTTTTGGGTTTGCTCTACTACTGTGCGCATACTTTGAGCCAGGGGTAAGCCAGCGCCAATTAGCGTAGCCAGTTGACGCATAAACACAATGCGGTCTTTAGTAGTAATACGATTAGCCAACTGCTTAATTGGATTAGACGACTCGTCATCGGCTTCAATTTTTAGCGGAATATAACCTTGTTCATTTAAAAGCTTGGCAGCCGAATGTTCGCTTTCGGCTTGAATATCCGACTTAATAATTTTATTCGTTGCACTATCGCGGGCTTCGTAAGTAAATTTTTTCATTTTTTCTCTTTAGGCTACTTAAGGCGCTAACCGCGCATTAAGCGTTCAAACTCCGTTAGATCTACTGCATATTCACGTGCGCTATCGTAGGTAATCGTACCGCTTTGTACCAAGTTTACTAGCGTGCGATCCATTGTTTGCATTCCCTGATCAGCACCAGTTTGAATCACCGCATCAAGCTGGTGACTCTTTCCTTCGCGAATAATATTTCGCACCGCCGGATTGGCCACCAACACTTCGGCAGCTACTACGCGCCCGCCTCCAATGGCTGGTACGAGGCGCTGTGAACAAATTCCCATAAGAATGTTTGCTAACTGTGAGCGAATTTGCGGCTGCTGGTGTGGCGGGAAGACGTCAATCATACGGTCGATTGACTGCGCCGCCGAGTTGGTGTGTAGCGTTGCAAACACAAGGTGTCCGGTTTCGGCAATCGTAATGGCAGCACTAATGGTCTCAAGGTCACGCATCTCACCAATCAACACTACGTCAGGGTCTTGGCGAAGGCTGGAGCGCAGCGCGGCTGAGAACGAGTAGGTATCGTAGTGAACCTCTCGCTGCACTACCACTGATTTTTTGGATTTATGCGTAAACTCAATCGGATCTTCAATGGTAATAATATGCTGAGCACGTTCGGTGTTTACCTTATCTACTAGCGCAGCCAAGGTGGTTGATTTACCAGATCCAGTTGGCCCCGTTACCAGCACAAGACCGCGGGGGTAATCGGCAAACGAGTTAACAATTTGCGGCATACCAAGCTCTACCGTGGTTTTAATCTCGTTAGGAATAAGACGCAGCGCGGCCGCCATGTTACCGCGCTCGTGAAAGGCATTTACACGAAAGCGCCCAAGCGTACCAAAGGCAAAGCTAAAGTCAAACTCTTTGTCTTTATTTAAAATTTGCTTCTGATCATCGTCTAAAATTTGATAGACTAAAGTTTCAACGTTTGATTCATCTAACGCTGGCTGGCCAGCAACTGGCACCAACGAGCCATCAACGCGCAGCATCGGCGGCAGACCAACTTGCAAATGAAGATCTGAGGCGCGCTTTCTTACTACTTCTTCTAGTAGCACCTCTATTCGTAAATCAGTTCCGTTCATGTTCCACCCTTTCTTATGCAATATCTGCCGCCACGCGGTTCACTTCTTCCATGGTTGTAATACCCTGCAAGGCTTTTAGATACCCATCTTGGCGCATCGTTACCATACCTTGCGATACGGCGAGGCGTTGAATTTCGGCGCTCGTCGCCCTTTTTACAATTAGTTCTTGGATCGCCTCGTTGACATCCATAACTTCGTACAGTCCCGCACGACCAATGTAGCCGCGAGGAGTTTGAGGGGTATCGTGTCCCTTGACTAAAGTATAAGCGTTTTGACCATGAAGTGGCAAGTCTTTATAACCTAGATCTTGCGAGACGTTAGCAACATCGCTTGGTGATTTTGGTAGCAAATGCCCCACGGTAGTGTTGATATTCTGAGTTTCAATTGGCGTAGAAGAATAACTATCACGTTTTGGTGCTACGCGTCGCACCAGACGCTGACCAATAATAGTATTCACTGTGCTGGCAATCAAGAACGGCTCAATCCCCATGTCTAACAGACGCGGCAACACGCCCGCTGCCGAATTGGTGTGCAAGGTAGAAAAGACAAGGTGTCCGGTAAGCGCTGCTTGCACCGCCAAGTTAGCGGTTTCAGCGTCTCGAATCTCCCCTACCATCACAATATCGGGGTCTTGGCGCAAAATTGAGCGCAGCCCGTTTGCAAAAGTAAGGCCAACTTCGGCATTCACCTGAATCTGGTTCACCCCGGCCATCTTATATTCAACCGGATCCTCTAGCGTTACAATGTTTACGCTATCGTCTTTAATTTCTTTAATTAGCGCGTACAGGCTAGTAGATTTACCAGAACCAGTCGGACCAGAGGTGAGAATCATGCCATTCGGTCGATGCACGCCCTTACGGATAGCTCGGAGCGCTCGTCCGGCATAGCCCATTTCTTCTAGGTTAAAGCTGTTACCCGATTTATCAAGCAAACGAATCACCACCTGTTCACCCCACACTACTGGACTAATGGCAATACGCAGGTCAACCTCTTTGTTATTTACCTTAACTGCAAATTGCCCGTCTTGCGGCACGCGGTGTTCGTCAATTTTGAGGTTAGACAAAATTTTTATACGACTGACTAGTGCTGGTTCAATGCTTTTAGGTAGCTGCATAATTTCGCGTAGTACGCCGTCTACTCGGCAACGAATTTTTAGCGCTGTCTCTAGGGGCTCAATATGTACGTCGCTGGCTCGACTTTTTACGGCGTACTCTAAAATTGTGCTGAGCGCGCGAGAAATCGGCGAATCTTGAACGATGGTTTTAATATCAGCACCATTTTCTTGTGCCACCTCATCTTTCGAGACTTCAGCTGCCACATTTACCGAGGAGAGATCGGTTTTATACTGATCAAGCACATGACGAATACTGGCCTCTGAGGCCATAAAAACTTTTAGCGGCCGCTGAATGCGGTTTGCCAGATAATCGACCGCCTGCACATTATTGGCGTCGAGCATAGCAACCGCCAAACGATTATTCACCTCGGCAAGTGGCACCGCCATAAAACGTTCAGCGATATCGTTTGGCAGTAGGGCTAAAATTTCTTGATCAACCAGACTACTAAGCAAATTAACATACGGAACTCCCGATACCTGCGCGACACCATGCACCATCAACTCTTCATCAATAACGCCTTTAGAAAGCAACTCCTCAAAAAGCGATTTTTTATCTTCTGCGGCACTTGCTTTCGCCGCTTCAATCTGGGACGCCTCTACTAGCCCCTCATCAATAAGGAGCGCGATCAGCTTGTCCTGAGTATCGGCAGTTAGTAGCGCCATGATTGAGCCTGTCTTTCTTTAGTTTCCAATTACAATTTGCACGGTTGGATTAATCGCCTCGGCATTAAATACTTCAGCATCCGGTTCTTCTATGGTTGAAGAAATTTCCTCAACCGTTTTTACCTCACGGCCATCAGGATCGACACCAAGATTAAAAGTGTTGGCTATAAATATAGCGATCAACACGCTCACACCGGCGATAAAAATTGTCATAGCTATATCGGTTTTTTTCATGGCTTTACCACCTCATCTTTTAATTCAATCCGCATTGCTGGCTGGTAGTAGGCTACACCAGAGATATCCATGGTAATCTCGTTTGTATCCGAACCCTGAATTTTAAGTGCCGTAACGTCAATTACCCGAATAGATTTGTTGAAGTTTGCCAAGAGTTGGCGCAAGTTGTCGGCGGTACCACGCGCTACCATTGTAAACTGCAATGGCTGGGCAGGTGTACTTGTATTGATAGCAGATTCCGTCGCCTCATCAACAACCTCAGCCTCGACAGCCGTTTCGGCTGCTTCATCAACAACTGTCTCTACCGATAATTGCTCAATTGATAACCCATCAACTCCTTGAGTTAATTTTTGCTGCAGTGAGGCACCAAGCGCGTCACTATTGCGGTCAGCCGGCAGCGCGTCCAAAATCACCTGAACCGCCCTATCGTCGGGGTTCGATTTAATTGAATTAAGGGCGTCGTTTGCCTGTAGAGCCTGAACTTCCTCTTTTAATGCGTCAATCGAGTCTAAATTCGTCTCAAGAGTTGAGAGAGTTGTACGGCGTTCGCTGTTTACCTTGGCCGTAAAGGCAATTCGCTGCACCATGTGATAGCCAATAACTAGCGAAAAACCAATTAATACCGAGGCAATCGCCACAACAATAAACATTGATTTAGCCGAGTTAGCAATTTGCTGACGCTTACGGAGTGCGGCCTGTGGTTTATTGTTCATATTAATTTTCCTCTCCGTTTTCACCGCTACGTAATCCGCCACTAAAGAGACTTTCAGGTACACGCTGGCGTGAATCAGTTACGTCGCGCTCACCTTCTGGCGAAATAACCTTAAGATTGTCTAAATCAGCACGCGTAAGCTCATCGGCATACTCAAAAGTTACGGTAAATTGTAGTACACGCTGACCTTGATTATCTTCGCCAAAAGTTTTTTCTGCTAGGTCGTAGACGTTGTTGGTAAGCGGTACAGTTTGGGTACCTTCGTCGCTTGAATATTGAATTTTAGTGTTTAAAATAGTTTTCTTTAGCGCTTCGAGTGCCTGGTAGCCGTTACTAGCTGTTCCGGTAATAGTGATGGTTTTATCAGCCGGGTTCATGGTTGATTCACTTACCTTAATATTGTTCGGCTCACTCGGGTTTACTACCGCCAGTACGTCAACAAATTGAGCATTTGATCTGGTTTCGCTATGGAGTGTAGCAATGGTAGAAAGCTGGCTTTGGATTGTAACTGTTTTATTTAAGTCCTCTACCGCAAGTAATTCTTTACTCTCTTCTTCAATTCGGGCATCAAGATAATCACCGTAGCGCTCGGCACCAAACCAAGTTACCGCTAAAACTATCACAAGAGCAATCGTACCAATACCAAGCAAAATAGCCAGCGACGACACTACGTTGCGTTGGCGCTGAGCGCGAAGAAGCTCCTGTTTAACATCGGGTACAAGATTAATCTCTATCATTACTTGTCACCCTTTCGTTGTGCGAGACCAATCGCTGTCGTAAATTCGGCCACAATTGGCATAAGCTGTTGCTGGTCGGTTTGCGACACTTTTACTTTTTGCCATGGGTTGGCTTGCACCGCCTGTAGCGCCGTTTTAGTCGCCATATATTCGTTAAAACGCGGTATAACTGCACTAAAACCAGACAGCGACATACCACTTACCACTACGTTTGGATAGCGTGTTTGGAAAAACTTAATCGACTTGACTACTTCGTTGGCAAAGTTATCGAGAGTACTCTCAATCGCTCGCAACACCTGTCCCTCAAGTCGATCTGGGGCAAGTCCAAACTTCAGAATAAATTGTCGGGCTTGATCCTCTTGAACGTTGAGGTTTTGAGATGCTGATTTTACCAGCGAAGAAACGCCGGTTGGGATAGTACGCACAAGCCGCGGAGTGTCGCCATACATTACCGCAAGGTCGGTAGAGACTTCGCCCATGTCCATCACCAGTCGCGCCTCGTTGCCGCTACCGGTTGCTAGCGCACGAACCATGGCAATCGGATCCGGTTCGGCAGCAATTACGTTAAGGCCAAGTCCCTCTACAAACTCTAGTCGCTCCTCAGCGTACGATACAGCCGTGCTTGTAAGAAGTACTTCGTATTTTGACGGATCCTTAAGCGATTCACCAAGCAACGCCCAATCCACCTTCGCCTCGTCAATTGCCATTGGAATATACTGATCAACCTGATATTTCATGGTGGCCTTAAGTTCACCCTCAGATACTTTTGGCACGTCAATTACGGTTGTAAATGTTTTGTTTGATGGCAGCCCAATTGCCACGTTTTTCGTTTTAATACCTGCCTGACCTATTGCCGTCATTATCGACTCGCCAAGCTTACGTTTTGATTCCTCAGAATCGCTCTTAATTACTTTGCTATCAACTGGCACGTACCCGTAGTGCTCCAGATTCCAGTTGTTTTGACCATTCGGCGACAACTGCACTACCCGAATGGCATTTGTGCCAATATCGAGTCCAAAGAATTCGCCCATCCCTTTTATCAATTTCATATTGTCCCTATTATACAGAAGCGCTTATGCTTTTGTGAAGAGGCAGTTTAAAAACGCGGTGGCAATTCGGTAATAGTGGTGGTTTTAATAGCTGCGCCTTGGTTTAAATTACGACTCTGTCCGTACGCCCACAAGTACGCATCGGGGCGCAAATTAATAACTTCGGCTGGAATGTTGGCATAATTTTCATCGACCGGACCCACTCGGTACAAATGCAGCTGGCCAGCCATAACCGGACCATTTATCTTTAGTTGGTCGCGACAATTAGTGCCGTTAACCCCTAATAGATAGCTTGCTGGATACGTAGAGGCGCTTTGCGAGCCTGGACGACAAGTTACCACCCGATCACTCGCCATCAGCCACGCGTCAATCGTGCTAACCGATTCGTTGATGATAATGTTTTCAGCCACAATAACAAGTTGCGGTAGATCGGCAAAGCTCGAATACTCTCTATCCTCGTAGGTAAGATTATTTTCAATAATTACTGTACTATTTGGCGCATACAGCACACGGCTAGCGTTCATGTTTTCGCCATTTGTTAATCGAACCACCGAACCAGTAAGCCGGTAATTGCCCGCACCTGTACCATTAATGTCTACGCTGGTTCCGCCGATCTGTGTAGTGCTAGAGAAGTTACTAATAATATTTGGTGCTGACCCCATACTGTTTGTAGAAAAATAACCGTACCGCCCCTGCGTAGTATTAGAAAATGTTAGCTGGTTTGATGAAGTAATATCGTTGCTTGAACCTTGACGACCAGCTAGCCCCGCTCCACTCGCCGAGGTAATCGCATTCGGTGCAAATGCACCAAACTCCATCCACGAGCCAATCGAGCCATCGGCTTCACTCCGCGAACGCTGTGTAGTAATTGTAGCCGAGGTGTCACCTACTGACCCCATTACGCTACGGCCAACATAGGTGTCGCCGCCATGCACCTGAGCATTTGGCGAGAGCTTAACGGTAAAGCAAAGCGGCGCACCATGGTGCCATGAACCATTTTGGTTATTAGCTGTATTATATCTATCAACAGAAGTCATATAGCACAATCGATCGTTAAATTGCAGGTTCAAGCCTTCAATCGATGTATCCAAATAGCTGGGGTTAGCGCCGGTAATTGGCGTATCCGCACCAGCCGCAAACATCTGACGATCGTTGCCATTGTTCGTTCGCAGTTGATCACACTGAGCACCCGAACGCAGCGACCGAATATAGCGACACCCAGCATCATCGGCAGGTTCTTGCCTAAACTGATATCCCGTAATGTCATCATCACCCTCTTTAAGTACAAAGCGCGTTAGCATGGTTCGGGTTTGGTCTTGCGTGCGGGTGCCGCCAAAGTTCATAACACTCGAACTAACCCGCAACTGGTTCACACCTTTTTTAATTGAGCGCGATTCGCTCGTATTAGTGCGTGGCCATAAGTTGTAGTCAAACGGTATATTTACACAAGCATAATCCGATCGTCCCCATGCCGGATCATTCCAGGCGTTGTCTTGCCAGCTAATTCGCTGACATAGGTTGCGGCCTAAATCGGCATCTCGCACTTGATATCGCAGGCCATTTTGTGTGGTAGGGTTATTTAGTTGAACAAATAAAACGCCAGTAGCACCTCTCCTGCTACCGCTCGGCTCTCTATTGCTGTTCGTCGCGCCACTAAAACCAGTGCGACCAATCAGGTAGTCTACGTCTCGCTCCATATTATTCGGCCCATTGTTACGTAAATCATGCGTCCAGTGTAAAACATCACCCGGGCGCGCCGTTGTTGCAGGATCACCCTGCTGTCTACCAGACGATCTCGTAATGTTATTCACATAGCTTTCACCCCGAACCGACCATTGGTTTGGTGGCGCTAAGCGTGTAATACGAAGCTGTGATATAGCGTTTGGCGATTCGTAAGATGGCAGTGGTGGCCCAAAGGTAAGCGTACGAACGTACATTTCTAGGCGTAACGTACCCGTACCAATATTATTTATATCTAAAATCGCTCGTTGCGGTGGTGCAGTAAAATTATTACCGCCACCCGTATTTGGATACCCAATAGTACCGCCAATTCGCCTGTTAGTTGAACTATACTGTCCGCTCGCCGATGACGAATACCACCCATTACAGTACCGTCCGGCTGCATGCACCAGCACCGGTACAGACGTAGCGTTGTGACTTACTGTCATATTAGTTGAGCCATCTAGTGCGGTAACCCATACCATGTCTCCTAAACCAGGCATCTGGCCAACACTTCGACAAAAATCTGCTCCCCACCGATGGGCGTTAGCATAGCTTGGCGGGTTATAGTTAGCATCGTTTGGCGCTAACTGCGCCTGTGCCGGTAACCCAAAAAAAGCACTAACAACTGTTAGTCCAAATGCAGCAATGAGTGCTCCCCTAAAAATCTGCAGTCTACTCATTACTGGCTTCCATAAATTGCCCTACCGAATCGCGCTGATTCTCATACAGCGGCGCTAACTCTCGCACCGATTCATCGTCAGATGAGCGGGCAACTTGGGCTGCTTTTGTGTAAGATTCTTGAGCTAAACTGTAGTTTTCAGCCACTAGCGCCACTCGCGCCAAAAGCGAATAGTGGCCATGAGTAGGTGCTATTTCAATCAAGTCGCGCGCAGCACGCTCGGCAACTTTATATTTTTGAGCCACCAGCGCCATTTCAGTTTTTTGATTAAGCAATAATAATTTATCCTCATTACCCTGCGCCGCATCAACCTTTTCTGTTATATAACGCTCAGCATCCTCATCTCTTCCGGCCTCTAGATAGGCTAAATATACCGACTGTACGTCACCACTTCCTACAATATTCGCCTCAGTTGCTACAGATTCTGACTCGGCATAGTTTGGTAACAGCTTAGCTGCATCGTCACTGACTGCAATAAATCTAAAATAACCATACGTTAAAGCACCTACCGCGATAAGCATAAGCACCACGGCCACTATAAGTACGTATTTTTTACGACTTTTTTTGTTTGTCGAAACCATACCACAAGCATAATACATCTAGGGTACACCACGCAAGCAACTTGGTTTTAAAACTGCCCTTATGTTCAAATATAAAATAGCTTACGTACCTCTTATTTGAACATAAAAGAGTGACGCCGAGTGGCGTTCGTTAAGGTACTTAATTTCCCTCACACGAACGCCACCCGGCGAATTACCCTACTGTTCCCTTCTACTTGTTGAACTTCTCTCGGCGGCTGAGGCCGGTAGCGACCGCTGCGCCGGCGCCCATCAGGGTGATGACCCCGAGAGCCACGGCCGCATTCATAGCACCGTCCTTGGCAGCGGTGTCGACGTTGAGGCCGTCGTTGGTGCCGGCCTCCAGCTTGAGGTTGTCACCTGCGAACAGGTGGCCCGGCACCTCGGCCGGGCTGGGCGAATTCGGCGCCAGGAAGAGCGGGGTGTGCTCTGCCTTCGCGGCTGCCTTGGCCTCAGAATCGGCCTTGGCGTCCACGAAGCTCCAGACGCTGTTGTCCACCACCACGCTGGGGTTGCCGGCGTGGTGCTTGTCGAACGGAACAGGTGCCTTGTGGGGCGTCGTGCCGTCCGTCTTGTCGCCACCGGTGTTGCCACCGTTGTCGTCGGAGTCGTCGTCCTCGTCCTTGTCGTCACCGTCGCCGGTGCCCGGGTTGGTCGGATCGGGGTTGGTTCCCCCGTCGCCACCGGTGTTGCCACCGTTGTCGTCGGAGTCGTCGTCCTCGTCCTTGTCGTCACCGTCGCCGGTGCCCGGGTTGGTCGGATCGGGGTTGGTTCCCCCGTCGCCACCGGTGTTGCCACCGTTGTCGTCGGAGTCGTCGTCCTCGTCCTTGTCGTCACCGTCGCCGGTGCCCGGGTTGGTCGGATCGGGGTTGGTTCCCCCGTCGCCACCGGTGTTGCCACCGTTGTCGTCGGAGTCCGGGTTGAAACCATCCGGCAGCACGAGCTGCTTGAACCAGATGTTCGTCGACTGACCCTTGTAGTTGTGGAAGAAGCGAACTTCCGAACCCGGAAGCAACGGCCCCTCCTCGGTCACGGTCACGTAAACCGTGAGGATTCCATCCACGGCGTCCTCGGGGTCGAAGTGCCAGAGGTAATAGTTCTCACCGCTGGGGGTCCAGATGTCGATCGAAACCGTCTCGTGCTCGCCGAAAACGGACCCGGAGATGTCGGCAGTGATCAGAAGCTGATCACCCGCCGGCTCGGCATTTAGCACCACCGAGTAGTTGGCCGGATCGAACCAGTCGTACTCCTCGCGCTCTCCGCCTTCACCCACCGGGATCACGTAGTCACGCGTCATCCCCTCCAGCAGCGTCTGGTTGCCCTGCGCGTCGGTGAGGTAGAACATCAGCGTGACCAGCGAGGCCTCGGAGGCCTCGACTGGGTACTGAACAGCGATCAAGCCGTTCTCGTTGGCGACGTGATCGGTCGTCAGGCCGGTTCCGTGGTGGTAGCTCTTCACCGTCACGTAGGTGCCATCCACGCCGGTGTCGACGTTGGTGATGGCGATGAAGGTGTAGCCGCTGGCGTTCTCGAAGTACTCGAACTCAGGCGTGAAACCCGCCGGAGGCGGACCCTCCACCTGAACCTCCTCCTTCGGGACCTCCGGGGAATTGGAAACGGGCGGCTGCTCGTTGAGCGCGGGAACGGATGCGTTCTGCAACTCGTCGACGATCGGCACCTCGACCACCTGCTGCACCGGCGAGTTGACCTCGTTGGTGGGAGCAGGCGGCAAGACCTCAGCCGGCGGCTCGACCGTGGTGGTCGAATCGAGGCTGGGAGCCGGCGACGAATCCACCACAGAGGCGGACTTGGTCTCCGGATCGGTCGTCGTTGCGACGTCCGTAGCAACGGTGTCCGTCGTCTCGCCGACCGGCAGCTGGGTGGCACCCTGCAGCGTCTCGTCGAGCACGGGCTCGAGCATGACACCTTCGGTAGCCGCCGCCGGCAGCATCGGAACGGAGATCAGACCGCCAGCCACAAGAGCGGCCAGCGAGATGGTACGGGGGGAACGCTTGGAATCGCTCACGGCGATTCTCCTTCCTAAGAAAACAGCGTAACCGGCTGGTCACGCATAAAACGGATTGATTGACAAAAAATAGTAGGAACAAATTGGGTATTTCAAGGTGCGATTCAACATACATAACTGGCTGTCATGACGGTTGCACACTCACTTATAACATTAGCATGTTTTTAAAGATTTGTAAATAGCTTAAGTAAGTTTGTCAAGCTATTTTAGTTGTAATATATACAAAATAAAATTGTTACTATTAACCACATTATTTTATATACATTGAGAGCGCCGAGGGGCCACGTAAGAGTCGGTACGGCTGGTTTGCCGTAGTCTCGTTACATGGCGCCACTCGGCGACATCTACATCAGGTTACTCCCTCCTACATCTTAGCGGGCGTTGAACGCCAGCCGCACGGTCTGGCGGGTAGCCGGGTCGTAGCGGAAGCGCGCCCGCTCGGCGTCCAGGTAGGTGTACTTCTTGCCGCTCACCGTCAGCTGGTACTCGTCGGACTTGACGGCACCGTTGTGGTTCTTGCCACCGCTGTTGGTGTACAGGCCGTAGATGGCACCCTTGATGTGGTGCGCACCGTGAGCCGAGGTCCACTGGATCTCGCTGATGGAGCCGTTGATGCTGAACTGCTGCGAGGCCACCAGAGTAGCGCCCGCGTGCCTGCCGTTGGTGCCGTTGATCTCGGCCCCGGTCGCGAAGCCGACGACGTCGCTGCCACCGAGAGCCCAGTACTTGGACTTGATGGCGCCCTTCAGGAGGTAGCCGTCGACGATCATGGCCGAGTTCGGGGCGATCACCACGTACTGACCCGTCTGGGGATCCTGCAGCGTGACGATGTTCTCCGTCGAGTTGACCATGACGGTCTTGGTCTGGTCCCCGTTGTTCACAGGGGCGACCAAGACGCCGTTGACCCTCTGGATGGCGTCGCCGACGGAGCGGACGTAGCCGCCCTGCAGCGACGACGCCAGCGCGTAGGCGTTGGTGTCGAGCACCACACCGTTGGGCGCCGGCACGAAGTCGGGCCCACCGGTGAGCAGGTGCCTGCCGAGCACGAAGGTGTACTCGTTCACCGCCTTGCTGGCGTTGGTGTTGCTCAGCGGCTGGTTGATGCCCTGCACGGTCTGGCCGACCGTGGGGACGGTCGGAACAGCCGCGTTGGCCGGAACCACGCCACCGATCAGCAGACCGGTGAGAGCCACGCCGCTGGTGATGGCGACAACGAAACGACGGGGGAAACGGGGGGTGGTGTTCACAATGAACTCTTTCCTACTAATGGGGGTTAGGAGTAGTGCATGTAGATGTTAAAGCGTGTGTCTTCCCTCTCTACACGCGGTAAGGGAGCGCAAAACACACAAAAGCAATATTAACATAAAAACATGGTTAAGTAAATAGTCTAGATTGTAAACTACTCATAGTACACGACGACAAGTGTATGCAGTTTTGGCGGTGTAATTCTTTACCAATCGCTCATATTAGCCATTCTCTTTATCCCCTGTTAAAATACTAGTATGAGTTTATCAATCGGCATAGTGAGTTCTTAACACAACTACCTTTTGAACTAAAAATAGCTATGCCACCTACCGATTCAGGTAATAGAGGTTATTCTGACAAATATATCAACCGTCTTAAAGTAAACCTATCAATGTAACTAAGTATTTCTCTTAAAGCTATGGAAATCAGATATAGTCAGAAGCTGCAACAGAACAAATCCTTCTTGAACTTTTCGAAGCACTATTAAAAGTAAAGTGCTTTAATTTCTATACTGGTACGCCCGAACTGATACTCCGCACATTACATACGCTGTATAATCTGAATATGTCCAAAAAGAAGATATACGGAAATTGCAGAATCTGTGGTATTGAAAAAAAGCTAACTCAAGAGCATTACATTCCTCGTGCAGCCGGAGGAGCAATGAAATTAAAACTGTATAAAGGCGAAGAGTTGATGAAAACTCTTCACAATGATAAAGACGGCAAAAACTATAAGCCTAAAGGTATCTTCAAGCAGAATGGATTGGCGGAGTATACCCTTTGCAAAGAATGTAACGAGTATTCAGGTTTGTACTATGACAAAGATTTTGCTCTCTTTTATAACATCATTCACTTCGGTGTACAGCGAAATATTAATATTCCAGAACATACCACTACTGAACAATACCTACGTGGTAAATCTATGAAGATGACCTTAAAAAAACTAAAACCGTTCAACATTGCCAAGCGTATACTGGTATCCTTTAGCTCAGTAGAGCACGCTGGATTAACGGAAAGAAATTCTGAAATTCGTAAAGCACTTTTAGATAAATACTATACTCCTCAGACTGATGACTTCGGTATATATCTGAGTTTACACATAGGAAATAGCTTACACTACGGAACCATTGCAACATTGAATCTAAACGGAAAAATATCCGCCTTCGCAGGTATTGAAAACGATTTCATAGCCTTATACCTTACGACCGACACAAATACTAAAGCAAAAGGACTAGAAGGTTGTCTGGATATAACGCATTGGCTAACCGACTTCGAATACGATGAAGAACAAGATATTGAGCTAGACCTCAGTTTCAACCAGTCCAAAAATATAATGTTTCCAGTAGGTTGATAACTATTCAGGCTTATATTCAACTAGGTATATTTTATCTACTACAGTATTTGGGAAGTCCTCCAAATAATCAGTAATTGCTTGCTCAGCAATAGGCTTAGCTTCTTCAAGGGGGTATCCATATATCCCAGTAGATATATAAGGGAAAGCAATCGAAGTTATATTGTTTTCCTCTGCAATCCTCATTGACTCATAGTAACAACTGTACAAAACAGCAGACTCTTCGCCCTGATGCTGGCCGTATATTGGACCTACGGTGTGTATTACAAACTTTGCAGGTAAATTATAGCCGCCAGTTATCTTTGCTTCACCTCTCAAGCAATAGCCTAATTTACGACATTCCTTGTCAATCCTAGGTCCTGCTGCTTCATGTATCATTCCACACAGCCCTGCTCCACCAACAAGCCCTGTATTAGCCGCATTAACGATTGCATCGACTTCCATAGTAGTTAAATCGTCTGTTATATACTTAATCATTTATTTATATTATACCCCTTGAAAGTAGTAATACTCTCCCTATGAAAACAGATGGGCTTTATTCCCATCTGTTTTACATATTATCTATTAGGACTAATAAGTTGACTTCACCCGTCCAATATTCAAGCTATTATATAAACCTTAAACCCTCATTATCAGTGGTGTATCAGTGACAGATTCGTTTTCTAGTACTCTATTATTTAGCAGTTAATCGTTAAAGATACACTATGAATCTTTAACTCAACTTAACTAGATTGATAAGAAAAACGACACCAGTAAGAAACTCAAGCAAGGAAGAAGATAATCATTCTTATTAGAAGGATTCTTTACTACCCATTGTCGTCCTACCATTCCAAGCTTGGCATATTAAAGTTTTAACACAATTGCCTTTCAACAAGCTAAAATTACGTATGCCGAACACAGACCGAGGGGGTCGTGGCTACTCCGATGAGTATATAGCTGGAATTGAACAACAACTCTACACGGCTTGATTTTATGAGCATTTGGCCAAGCAGACCCTTACCCGCCGGGCACTGTGAAAATGATTGACGCCCATAGCACGAGCGAGATAACAATGAGTACCAGTACTATAATCTGAAAAACAGATAGCTTTATCTTTTTCATATTTAGTGCTGTCCTTTCCTGCGCTGTATGTCTCTGATTGATTTTACCTGTTGGTTATGATGTGCTTTATCGGTTGCTAAATAGTCCTTCATTTCCTTATACTGAACTTCATCGCCGAACATACCCATATATTCTAGAACGCCCTCATGAAGCTGTAACAATAAACGAAGAAACTCTTTACCTTTTTCGTTTGCTGGCATAGTAGCCATTTTATCGAGCTCCTTAACTGTAGGCATTCCCGAACTTGTAGGGTACCCATCATGCCCATCTTCTCTAGGAAAATCAGACAAGCTGAGATAGTCCTCATCCCAATCATTTAGCCACTTTGCGTATCTGTCCGCAGTCTTGCCATGCGTCGCCATTACTTCATCCGTCAACTCTTTGCTGTCATCACTAACCTCACCGTGCTGTGCAATATTAGCTAACCCTGTAGCCTGTTGGTTATAAATAATCATCTGCTTGGCAAAGCTAATCTCACTATAGCCGTACTTAGTGGGGTCAGACGGCGGCGTGATATTCTTGCCATTTTCTGTCGTATCGTTATTTGATTGATACGAAGAACTGAGTAGCTTGCCGCCGCCCAATGTGAACCATGCGCCTGCGATTACGCTGACTGTCGCTACCACAGCTAAAATAGCAATGCTAATTCTCCGTACTGTCACTACTTGCATCCTTCAATGCATCATCAATGAGCTTAGAAAATGCCTCGACGCTATTATCAATCTGTTCGATTTTTTTACCGTTTAGAGCAAAGGTTGGCGTGCCGTTGCCGCCGAGTTCTTGCACGGCTTTTAAGTCTGAGGCGATGATAGCCTTGACTTCATCACTCGTTCTATCGGCTTCCAATTTTGTCATATCGAGTCCCATTTCCTCTGCGTATCTATCAAATAAAACCGTCGGGTCGGCTACTACCTGCCACTGCTTTTGTCCTTCAAAAATGTTGTCGTGCATTTCCCAGAACTTACCTTGCTTAGCCGCAGCCTCAGCGTAGCTTGCAGCCATTCGTGCAAACTTGTGGGAACTGCTTATCGGGAAGTGTCGTACTTGGAACTTGACGGTATCCTTATATTTTTCTTTTACCTCTTTCACAGTGGGATAATAGGCATAACAAGCCTCACACTGAAAATCCACAAATTCAGTCAATATTACTTTGGAGTCTGCGTTGCCATAGACATTATTTGAGCCGTTGCTTTTCGGCATGCTTGCTTGATTTGCCTTATTCATTGCAATTAGTCCGCCAAATATTAGTACGATTAGAGCACCAAAGATAATCCAGCCAGTTTTATTCATAATAACGTTATCCTTTCTAGTTTATTGTATTAAGAAAAGATACTCGGCTCAAAAACGCATAACAGAGGTTGTTAAATAAAGCCTATTATTGAAAATCTGACTAGGTCCACGACCAGGTCTTGCAACATATAGAACCGCTAAAGAGACGACGAGAACTACCCACGTTGGTGGCGGCGGGATTGGGTCTCGTTCTAGCTTTCTGACCGTCTTTTGATGAAGTGGTAACTCAGCTTGTGTGTGCGGTTGACATGAGCCAGCGCATGCTACGGTCACCTCGGATACATTAGACAAGGTATGGTGCGACTGCACTAGTCCGCCAAATGTGCATACAAAAATTGTAAGTATAGCAAGAACTAATAAGCAGCTACGAGTGTGTAGCTCGCTCAATCGAGGGTTTAGACGTAAGTCACCCATAATTAACAAATACCTACCCTCATATCAGTCATAATAGTGTCTATTACACCAATTAAAGTAGGCTTACCCAATAGTCGGCCCAGCGTTGGAATAACAGGATAAAGATTACGACATAAGTAACAGCGATAAGTTCAGCTCTGTGGCTTAGTAATTTATTGAGCTTGGTGCCGAGATTTATGTGCTTCTTCTCGATACAATAAGCCGTTGTCAGCCATAACATAGCAAATGTTACCAGCCAAACTAGCATACAGTACAAACAGAGCTTACCAATCTCAAATACCCCCTGATAGAAAAGCCATGAAGCAAAGCCCGCACCAAATACAACGCCTCCCAACAACGCTCGCCACCATGCCCGCTTGAGCTTAATAGCACCTGCCGCTATTGTCATCGCTGCCGCAAAGACGGCTGTGTATGCAAATATACCAATAAACGAGTTAGGTAGCCCTAAAGCACTAGCCTGCGGGCTGGCAATCACTGGCGAACAAGAAACGATAGGGCTCAGGCTACAGCTTGCAACGTGATTTGGTTCGGTCAGTAACTCAATCTTTTCGATAGATAAGATAAAAGAAGCGCTAATACCAATTGCCGCAAGAGTTGTTAGCCAGCGAGCAAGCCGTATATCTGGCTTGACTGGTTTGAGAGCATAATACTGAACGACGATTGTCAGGGCGACAAGCACACTAGCCGCTAAGTAGACGTAGCCTACTTGATTACGCAATACGAAAATAGCGGCGAATAAATAGATAACGGGTAGCACCCAAAAGTAACGTATAAGTGAGTTCTGTACGAGATTCATTCTTAGTTCCATGATAGCACACTAATACCGTCATAATGATGGTAAAATAGACCTTAATATGAGCCACACTCACGAACTCTCCACAAACAACAAAAGCCTTATCTTTGGAATAATCTTGAACGGTGCGTACACCATAGTGGGGTTTGTGTTCGGACTGCTTACTGGCTCGCTTGCCCTCATAGCGGACGCAATTCACAACCTCACTGATAACGTCACGCTCGGTATTTCCCTTGCAGCGAATCGTATAGCCGAACGTAAGGCTAATTCACGAAAGACATTTGGGTATGGACGTGCAACTATTCTTGCTGCTGCCGTTAACGCTAGCTTTCTCATCGGAATAGCGTTATTTATAGTCAATGAATCAGTCCAGCGATTACAGAACCCTGTTGAGGTTGATGGTGGCATTATTGCTGCCGTAGCTTTTGGCGGTATCGTGGTCAATGCCACCGTTGCCTATATGCTGTCGAAGAACCGCCAAGACCTCAATATGCGGAGCGCATTTACCGACCAGTTATTCGACGCACTTTCCTCTCTAGGTGCTATGTTAGCTGGTCTAATAATCATGTTCACTGGTATACAGTTTATTGATACAGTCGTCGCCCTCATTGTTGTGGTACTCTTACTTTACAACACTATTAAGATACTCAAAGAGGCTGCTAATATCTTGCTAGAGGGCGTACCAGACGACGTTGATATTAACCGTATTCAGGCAGCAATTACATCGATTGATAAAGTTAATGAGGTAGACGATATGCATATCTGGGCAATTCGCTCTGGCTACAATACTTTGAGTTGCCATGTCGTTATTGATGAGCAAGAACTAAAAAGCAGCCGAGCTATTGTTGAGACTATAAAGGAAACACTGCGTAGAGAACACGGTATACCACACGCCACAATCGAGATTGAGTTAGAGTCAGACGCTCGACACATATCACACGAGAAACACTAGCAACATAAGTTGTAATTACGGCTCAAGCGACATCGTTACATATTTTCCAATAAATACTTCGTTCTTTAGAAGATAAATATTCTGGCATTCTGTCAAAAACATTCCTTCGATGGGTAGTAGGCGATTCCTTCATTCCATTATCATCGGTTTCTCTTTATTGATACCTTCCACTGCTATCACCCTCCACTATACTTGCTAATGTCCATGACAAATGTTCAGCATCAAACTCAATGCGATAATCGTTCGAGCCGTCACTCATTTCAAAGACATGTATCATACGTTTACCTTTAGTTGTCGGGTGTCTCATACCAAACACTGTAAACACAATCTCCTGTCCTCGAAACCTCATCTTCCAGGGCATACACAAGTCCCTCTCAGCCGTGTTAGCCTGAAAGATGGGTACAATATCAACTCGCTCATTAACCTCGTGTGAGGGGTTCATAAACGTGCCTTAGACATAAGAGTTTTAGCATGTCGTACTGCCAAAAAAGCCTTGAGGCGTTTTTCTAAAATAAAGTCCAACTTTTCAGGCTAGAAGGTTGTCTGTTAGTCTCGATATATTCTGTCCACTGCTGATTCTTTTGAACTTGCTTCATACAATAATTACTCCAATGCTTTAGAAATTAAAAACCAACTAAAACGAGATGTTTAGCTGTACGGGTTTAATTTACAAGGCTATCTGGTGGAGTGTACTAACCATTATAGTATCCTCAAGACAGGGAGCCGAGTATTGTACAAAAACTTTCAGGGACGCTTTGCTAATGCTAGTGTGTATGACGTCTATTAGTATTACATACCCACACAGCAGAATTAGGAAAGTATATGCGGATTAGTAAAATGCGGCTTATCGTCAGAAAAACGAGCAAACTGGCCTTTAGAGATTCTAATATCAACAGCATACGGATTCCACTCGCTAATGGAATATGGTTCTCCATTATTTTCTACCAAGCGTAAGGTATCCCAGCCATTCGGTATATATGCATTAGCGATGGGTTTAAGTTGAAAGAATATTTCTCTTTCGGCAGCTTCTAGTAAATCATTATCTGTATATATCCAGTCAGCAGGTTTGAGTTCGCTCAACTCTGAAAGTATTCTCCACTCGACTTGGTCACCAAAGAAGTATAAATACTGGGTTAAAAGCGGTTGACGGTGTATAGGTCTGCCTGCCTTCCAAAGTTTTTTGTGGTGATTCCAACGACCTGTAATAGAACTGTTAGACTTGCCAACATAGATACACTCACCCGTTGTTTTATTGAACGCACCATAAATACCTTTCGTCATGTATATATCTTAATACGGATAGTCCGTGTTTGATTCAGGAAATATTTTCAGCTAGCGGCTCTTGAACCATTCGCATAAGTACATATCAACAGCTATCGCATACAATAGTAATAATGAGTAGCGAATCACTAACAGACAAACAGGCAGAGCTAGAGATTTTACTTCCAATTGTTGATGAGTACACTCGCTACAAAAAGCCAGAAAAAATACAAATACCTACACCTGTGTTTGATTCAAGCTCCATAATGAGCGGAGAGTCAATGTTCCAAGTACACGAATTATTAAAGATTGAAAAGACACTTCAACGTCTGGAAACCCAAGGACTTATAAAAATTCTCTCTATGTTCGGTACTTTAGACGGAATACGAGTATCTATCGTAGACGTAGATGCTTTACTCGAACAATATAAATTACTCGACGAGTCTATACCCTCAAAAGGTAACCTACCTAGAATTATCTACTCAATGAAAACTGGTGAAGGTAAAATCAACGGCGAAGGTTTCAGGTTATACAGGAAAAAAGACAACCGAAAGTTGTTTGGTAAATTACTTAGTACCCCTAATTACCGTTTAAGCCGCTCGGAAGCAATGAAAGTTGTAAACCTCCGAACAACAGTCAAAGACCCTGATGGAATTAACGATTTTAGCAAAAAAGTTTCAAAACTTCGAGCAGGTTTAAGGGGTCTTAGCAAAGAGCATCTCAGCTATCAGAATAATGTCTTGCAATTATTTGCGGACGTAAAAATAACAGATAAGAATCGTTAAAAAAATCTTTATTCACCTCAAGAATTAGCACCGCATTCGGTTACATTTTCTTCAAAAATGGGCACACAATTAAGAATAGACAAACAGCAAAAAGCATCGTAGCTAATAGTTTGTCCGCTATGGTGCTTACAAGGAAATAAAATGGTTACATCAGAGAAAAAAATAATTGATGTGGCTTCACTCGATTCACTTATGACGCAGTACTTCCCTACTGCAAGGTGGACGGTGGAGAGCATCATACCAGAGGGAGGGCTGACCATATTGTCAGCAGCACCAGGCTCGTTCAAAACGTGGCTAATGCTTGAAATATCTCTCTCGATTGCGGAAGGTAGAAGCCTTTTTGGAAAGTACAGTACCAACAAAACAGGCGTTCTATTTGTAGATGAAGAATCGGGTCCTAGAATGCTACAAGAACGCTTTAAGCAACTAAGTTCTGTTGAAGGTTTGCCGATACACTATACCTCTCGTCAGAATACGAGAGTAACAGAGGCATACGTCGAAAGCCTTTTAGTTATCTGTAAGGAAAAAGAAATCGGCTTAGTGATGTTTGACTCTTTAGTTCGGCTTCATGCAAGCGACGAAAATGCCTCCAAAGATATGTCGGAGTTGTTTAACCTATTTAGACAACTTACAGATAGTGGGCTGTCTGTACTTATCGCACACCACAATAGAAAACCGAGCCAAGGGAACTACAATCCGTCGGGAGATATGAGAGGTAGCTCCGACATACTAGCCGCAGTGGACTGTCACATGGCAATGAGCCGCCAAAATGGCAGTGAATACGTTCTAGTTCAGCAGACTAAAAATCGTTATATGCCAGAAATACGACCCTTCAAGTTACGCTTTGTTTTGGAAGACGAAACTAGCTATTTTGAGTTCATAGGCGAAGAAAAAAATCGGTCAAGTGAACGAGCTGACGACAAACAATATATCGTCGATACATTGAAGAGTAACGAGTCGGATATTACAAAGAAGCTGCTTTATGAGCTACTTGCGAGTAATGGTAAAAAGATTGGTATGAATCGACTTGGTGAATACCTTGAAGAACTAATCGTTGATGAGTTAGTCTTCACCTCCGAAGGTCCAAGAACTGCCGTTTACTACCACATCAGAACCGATACAGGAGTGCGTTAGAAACGTATTACTATATATGACTGATTTTCTAAATGACTCGCAAAAAAAGAAAAACAAAGAACCTACTGTCGTTTATCGACACGTAGAAAAAGAAACGATTCTGATTGAACAAGTATTTAACATGCTGTTCGAAATGGTAGAAGAAAATAACAATCCAACAGATTGATGTTTACAAATACTAATAACTATTTATAATAATAAGTACTATGTCTGAATATAAGTTTTATACAGTTGCGGAAGTTGCAGAAATACTCCAAGTTCACTGGCAAAGCGTGTTGAATTACATTAAGAGCGGCAAGCTGAAAGCGGTGAAATTAGGTAAGGGTTATCGAATAAGTGCCACTTCCCTCTCTAAGTTTATTTCAGACAGTACTAAAAGGAAAAAGCAATGAAAAAAGTAGCAATATATATGCGTGTGAGTACAGCTCACCAAGAAGATGAAGAAACAATTAAAAGCCAATACATGGAGCTTGAAGCTAGAATCTTGGCTGACGGTTATGTACTATCTCCCGACCTAATTTATAAAGATGATGGGTGGAGTGGTGCAATTATTAAAAGACCTGGACTTGATGACTTACGGGCAGATATGCAAAGCAAAAAGTTTGATATTCTATACTTTTATGACCGAGGTCGTATATCCAGAAAATATGTGCATCAGGAAATTATTCTTGGCGAAGCAAAAGATAACGGCATTGAGTGCATCAGTTTACACGACATTAATGGCACTTCTACAGAAGAAGTCCTTATGGGTAGTGTTATGGGTATTTTCCATGAATATGAACGTGTAAAAATAGCAGAGCGTATGCGTATCGGTAAGGTCAGAAAAGTTCGTGAAAATAAGAAGCTACTCGGCTATAATCCAAAGTTTGGTTATGACTACCACCACAGGGTTAAAACTGGTCCAGATGCTAAAGAAGGATACTTCTCTATAAACGAAAAACAAGCAGAAATTGTACGTCAAATCTTCAACTGGATTGCAGAAGGAAAATCTAAGCATGAAGTAAAAAGACTACTTGTTGATGCAGATATGAAACCGCCAAAAGGTCTTCGTGAGCAATGGAGTAGCAGTACACTTGACCGATTAGTAAGAGATACGACCTATATGGGTAAGCACTACTACAACAAAAGCGAGTCAGTTGAGACTAAAAAACCACAGAACCCTGACAAAGAATATCGAAAAGTAGTTAAAGGTAGTCGAGTACAACGCCCCAAAGAAGAATGGCTCGCCATTGATGTTCCTATAATAGTAGAGCCGTCTTTATTCGATAAAGTGCAGGTACAACTAGGTATAAATAAACGGCTTAACTCACGCAATAATAGTAAGAATAAATACTTACTTACGGGACTAATTAAGTGCCCATGTGGCTGTTCTCGTGCGGGCGACCCTGCAAATGGGAGTGCTTATTACAGATGTACCGATAGACTAAATAAGTACCCTCTGCCTCGAACTTGCTACGAAAAAGGAATAAATGTAACTGTCCTCGATTCATTAGTCTGGGAAAACATCAAAGAGCTGCTTGCTAATCCCACTTTAGTTGTACGACAAGCCCAAGGGTGGCAGAAGTCCGCCTCACCTCTCGAACGACGCTCAGATGAGCTAAAGAACCGTCTAAAAGCATTCGACGACGAAGAGGTAAGATATGTAAAAGCTTACGGCAAAGGTACTATGCCTGAAAAGATTTACAAAGAAGTTGTACAAGAACTGAACGAGAAACGTGAAGCATTAGTCTATGAACTGAATGCTATTGAGGCTGAGTTAATGAATAAGACCCCTGTACCTATGGAACAACTTGTTGACGGTGTGGTAAAATTAGTAGGAAAACTGAGTTTTAATGACAAGAGAAAAGTAATCGAAAAACTGGTTACAAGTATTGTTGCAACGAAAGAAGAAATTACTATATGGGGATTATTACCAATTCCAACGTCAGAACAGGTTGTGTTAAATGTTAACCATTGGCATCGTCGGCCTACCAAACGTCGGCAAATCTACCCTTTTTAACGCCTTAACTAATAATGACATTTTGGCAGCTAATTACCCGTTTGCAACCATCGAACCTAATACCGGTATTGTACCAGTACCAGACAGTCGCTTGGCCGAACTACAAAAAATGTATTCAGCCGATAAAGTAATTCCCGCAAGTGTGACTTTCGTTGACATTGCTGGGTTAGTTGCCGGCGCAAGCAAGGGCGAAGGTCTGGGCAATAAATTCCTCGCGAACATCCGCCAGTGTGACGCCATTGTGCACATAGTGCGCGCCTTTACCGATGAGGGCGTGCTGCGCCACGACGAAAGCAGCGTCAATCCAAAGGCCGACATTGAGATTATTAACACCGAACTAATCTTGGCTGACATGCAAACCATCGAAAATCGTTTGCCGAAACTTCAAAAAGAAGCCAAGGCAAAGCCGGCGGCACGCGAACAAATGGGCTACCTCGAAAGCCTACTGCGCCACCTTGAGGGCGGTACGCCACTGTCTGCCCTGCCGTCACTTGACGAAGAAATCATCGCCGACCTGCATCTACTTACCGCCAAACCCGTCATTTACGCCTTTAACGTCGATGAAGAAACGCTAACAAATGACACCAAACAAACCGAGCTGTCTGCACTTGTTGCGCCTGCCCGAACACTATTTGTATCCGCCAAACTCGAAGAGGAGCTTAAAGGGCTTAACCTTGAAGACGCCATGGAACTACTTGAAAGCTACGGCGTTAATGAGCCGGGCCTTCATAAAATGATTCGCGTCGCCTACGACACACTTGGTTTGCAAAGTTACCTTACGGCTGGGCCAAAAGAAGTTCGCGCCTGGACAATCCAGCAAGGTTTTACCGCCCCACAAGCGGCCGGCGTAATTCACACCGATTTTGAGCGCGGTTTTATTGCAGCGCAAATTGTTGATTACGACGATTTAATGAGTGCGGGCTCTGAAGTAGCCGCTAAACAGCAGGGCAAGATGCGCACCGAAGGTAAGGATTACGTAATGCAGCCGGGCGATGTCGTCGAATTCCGTTTTAACGTATAATCTTTTTACTCGCGTAAGTTACCGCGATAATAACGGCCTAATTCGACCGCATCTCCTTTACGGCGACCAAGTATTCAATCCACTCGGAAAAACGTTCACCCTTTCGTTCGACACATCAATTCGCTATTGTCTAGGCTGGCACGATTTAGCAACTTCCACGTCGCACCCCTGCCCTAGTAGCGCCACCACCGACCAAAAGTACGACACCTGCGCCGCCTGCCAAAAAAGAACTGGATTTAATCCGGCCTTTTATCATGCAGCTACCGTTTCTAAACAGCAAGAACAGCTAAACCAAGAGCCACATATTTTGTACTTAGCTCACTTTGGTGACACATATTTAAAAGTTGGAATTAGTCGCAAAAAACGAAAGCTACAGCGCCTGTACGAACAAGGCGCGCGCACGGCACTGATTTTAGATACTTTTCCGACCGCTATCGTGGCTCGGCAGTACGAAGCACAGATTGCGAGACTTCCTAATATGCACGAAACAACCGCCGTGCGCACCAAACGTGCCTTTTTAGAACAACCTTACAGCGCCGCAGCGGCAGCAAAACTCCTTACCAATACCTGCCGACAAATTGAGTCAAAACTAAATCTTAGCTTTTCCACCACTTCTCCACAATCATTCGATAATGTGTATTTCGCGCACGGCTATCAAGCGCAACCGTTTACCGCCCTACCTAATTCTTCCCAAATATCAGGCACGTGCCTTGGTGTGGTTGGGGATATATTATTAATGCAGCACGACGATCATCGCCTGGCGCTACCCCTTAAGCAGCTTTACGGTTACCCGCTCACAGTTGCAAATACCGTTACTAGCCTATCGTTGCCACCCCAGCAAGCTAGCTTATTTTAACGATAGCGGCTTTAATAGATAAAACCGCTCGGTGTTACCTTTTGCGCCGCTTACGTCGCTATCTCGCTTATCAATAATTATGAACAACTCTTTTGCCCACGTTTCAAAATTTTTTAAAATTTGGCGGCGAACAGACTCATTCTTAATAATTCCCTTGTTCGTTTGTCCCCTACCCGCCTCAAACTGTGGCTTTAGCATAGCCACTACTTTTGTATCTGCATGTGTGAGCTCACGTTGAATATGTGGCAACACCTCGCGCAGGCTAATAAAAGACACGTCAATCACTACAATATCTGGGCGTCGATCTTCTGGTAAGTAAAAGTCACGAATGTCGGTCTTTTCGTGCAGATCAATCTTCTCGTTACTTCGTAGGCTTGCGTGCAGTTGGTCGGTGCCCACATCAACGGCGTAAACCTTTTCGGCACCATTTTGCAGGGCGTAATCAGTAAATCCACCCGTACTACTTCCTACGTCGAGCACCCTAGCGCCGCGAAAATCAAGCTGCAATAATTTCGCTACGCTCGCGAGTTTAAGTCCGGCTCGGCTTACAAATTGCTCAGCCGCAACAAGCTCTACTAGTGAGTTGTCGCGAACAAACGTACCAGATTTTAAAACCGTTCGCCCATCAACTTTTACCTTACCAAGCTTAATCCAGTTTTCAGCCTGCGATCGACTCGATACAATAGAACGCTGCACCATTGCCTGATCAAGTCGATACTTTGTCATACTAAATTACTTCTTTCGTTCGCGATATTCGCCCGTAGCAGTATCGACAGAAATAATATCGCCAGTTTTAATAAATGCCGGTACTTTTACTACTTTACCGGTCTCTAAAGTAGCGTCTTTTAGAACACTGCTAGTTGTGTCACCCTTTACTACATCTTCAGCGTATGTCACCTCTAAAAAAATATTCTTTGGTAACTCAACATTAATTACGCGGCCTTCGAAAAATTGCAGATTAAGCGAATCACCTTCTTTAAGATAATCACGCGCACTATCAACGCTGTCAGCATCTAACTCGTACTGCTCGAAAGTTTCAGGATCCATAAAGTAAAAAATACCTGCGTCTGCATACAAATATTGTACAGCTTTGTTGGTTACCTCGGCTGGCTCAATTTTGTCCTGACCTTTAAAGGTTTTAGGAATCACACTGCCATCAAGCAAGTTCTTAAGCTTTACATTCACAATGCTTCCGCCGCGACCCATAACTTTTTGACCATACTCAATTACACGGTACGGCTTACCATCAATCTGACACACAGTACCTTTTTTTAAATCGGTTGGCTGATACATATTATTTTTACTCCATTTAGTAGTTGGTTCAAGAAAAAATGCGCGCCACTTACTCTTTTAGTTACAAACTAAAGCCAGTAAGTAGCGCAGTCTTTTCTTCACTTAGCCTTGGCTAACAAATGGCATAAGTGCCAAGTGGCGGGCGCGCTTAATCGCAACCGCAAGTTGTCGCTGCTGTTTAGCAGACAAGCCAGTTTTAGAAATTGGCTCAATTTGACCGTACATATTTACAAAGCGCTGCAAAGTCTTTACGTCTTTGTAATCAAAATATGCCGGTACGTCTTTCTTAAATCGTTTCATCATTAGATTATCTCCTTAAAATGGAATCTCAGACAGATCGATTGGTTTATCGTCTATATCTTCAATTACTACATCTTTATTCTTATTATTATCGCTTGAAGATCGTGGTGCACCGCCAGAGCGGTCGCTACCAGCGCCGTCATTTGGGCCATCAAGAAACGTTACGTCGGTGGCAACTACTTCTACTCGAGTACGTTTTTTACCGGTCTCTTTATCGTCCCATGAGTCTTGTCGCAAGCGTCCCTGCACTAGGCAACGACGTCCCTTTGATAGGTACTGCGATACTAATTCCCCAAGTTTTTCCCAAGCCGTTACATCAAAAAAGTCTGCTTGATCCTCTTGTCCCTGTCGGTCAACAGCAATTGAAAAGCTGGTAATTGTCTTGCCAGTTGTGGTTGTGCGCTGTTCAGGATCTCGGGTTAATCGTCCCATTAAGATCACTTGGTTTATACTTCGTGCCATATCCCTATAACTCCCCTTTTATTACTCGCTTTTTAGCGAAAATTTTCGACTATTTTTCGTCCGTCTGATCGTCGCTGGCGCGCTTTTGGGCTTCTGCCAAAGCAGCACGACCCTTTTCATCTACCTTAACAAGCAAGTAGCGAAGCACTTCATCGGTAATATTAAGCACGTTCGAAATACGAAGTGGCGCCTCGGCCGGAAGTGAAAGATCCATGTACGTATATACGGCAAAATCTTGGTTGTTAATTTTGTAGGCAAGTTTTTTCTTACCCCACACGTCTTCACGCGTAATTGAACCACCAGTAGAGGTAATTAGATCGCGCACTTTGGTAAGTGCTGTATCAATATCAGCCTCTAGATCGGGGTGAATAAGAACGGTTAGCTCATACTCTTTCATGTCTTGTGTCTCCCTTTTACGGAACCCAGATTGTACATGCTTTTTGTACGTATCTGGATGCTTACACTAAATATTTAGGCAAGCTTAGGTTAATAATAGCCTAATTATACCCTATTTTAAGAGACTTTACTAGGGGTCGATTGATTCACATGGCTGCTGTGTCTGCTACAATAAAAGATATGAAAATTGCAATTCAAGGCCAAGCTGGCTCATTTCATCAGCAAGCTGCTCAAATATTTTATCACTCTACGCCGTTTGACATTCTCCCGTGTGCAACGTTTGCCGATGCGTTTAGGGCGCTAGAAGACAACGAAGCCGACGCCCTTGTAGTTGCCACCGACAACAGCCTCTACGGCTCGATAAACGAGGTATACCAGCTCATAGAGGCCTCAAGCGAACCTATTATTGGCGAGGTTGCGCTAAATATAGCTCAACATCTTATTGCCCACCCAAGCGCTACTAGCGAATCAATTACAGAAATCTACTCACACCCAGTAGCACTTGCACAGTGTCGCAATTTCTTAACCACTATGTTTCCCGACGCCGAACTTATTGAATACTTTGACACAGCCGGAGCCGTAGAGATGGTGCGCGACATGAAATCGCCCGTTATGGCTGCCATTGCAGGCGAAACTGCAGCAAAACTATATAATTTGCCAATCATTCGCCGCGATATACACGACTACGCACATAACGTCACCCGCTTTGCAGTACTCGAGAGCCGCGACAACGCACCCGATGCGAACCGTGCCTCATTAGTTATAACCACCACTCATCAGCCGGGCGCGCTCGTAGAAGTACTACAGGCTTTCGCCCAAGCCAACATTAATATTTCGCACTTGCAGTCGCAGCCAATTATTGACGCACCAGGGCGCTATAAATTTTTTATTACGGTTGATAGCGCCGGAAATCCGCTTTATCGTGTGTGCGAAAAAATAGAACAGGGCGATCATCAGATCACCCTGCTTGGCGAATACCGCGCTGCAAAAGAGCGTTAAGTTTCGCTGCTATTAGATAACTCATCGAGACTGCTTATAAGCACGTCGCGTGGGCGAGAGCCATCGGCCGGCCCAATTACACCTTGCTCTTCCATCTCTTCAATAATTCGTGCCGCACGAGCATAGCCAATTCGTAGTCGACGCTGCAAAAGACTCGTACTAGCCTTACCGCCCTCAACAACTACCCGAAGTGCATCTTTATACATGTCGTCATGGCCGTCAGAATCCATATCCATTACCACACCACCCTTGCCGTTAATAGACACCGGTTGAGATACAATTTCATCGTTATATTGAGGCGCCGACTGGAGTCGTAAGTGATCACAAATTGCATTCACCTCTTCATCGGTTACCCACGCGCCCTGTATACGTTTTGGCTTACTCATACTAGGTGTAATCATCAGCATATCTCCTTGGCCAAGTAACTTTTCTGCACCAGCTTGGTCAAGAATGGTACGACTATCTACTTGGCTTGCAACCGTAAATCCAATTCGCGCCGGAACGTTTGCCTTAATAAGACCGGTAATAACGTTAACACTTGGTCGCTGCGTAGCTAGTACCAGATGAATACCAACAGCACGGGCTTTTTGCGCCAAGCGTACAATAAGCGCCTCTACGTCACGCGCCGCAACCATCATCAAATCAGCCAGCTCATCTATTACAATTACAATGTATGGCATGGCACCGTCCTCTACCTCTTGACGATTACCTTCAGCGTCGGCTACGGCTATTTTCTTCGCACCAGAACGCACCTTGGCGTTATAGGTTTTAATATCGCGAATACGCTCATCGGCAAGAAGCTTATAGCGCCGTTCCATTTCATTAACCGCCCATTTAAGTGCGCTAACTGTTTTTTCTGGATCATTAATCACAGGTGTTAGAAGATGCGGAATATCTTCGTACGGTGCCATTTCTACCTGCTTAGGGTCAACCAAAATAAGCTTCATGTCGCTTGGCGCATTGCGGTACAACAAGCTGGTAAGTAGCGTATTAATCATCACCGATTTACCCGAGCCAGTTTGCCCAGCAATCATAAGGTGAGGCATTTTGTTTAATTCACCCACAACTGGTTGGCCAGAAATATCTTTACCAATCGCAAAACTTAAAGGCTCTTTGGTGGTTTTCCACTGTTTGCTCGAGAGCACACCAAATAGGCGTACGTCGGCCGCCTTTACATTTGGTACCTCAATACCAACCGCTCGTTTGCCAGGAATCGGCGCTTCAATTCGCAAACTAGAGGCCGCTAGATTAAGAGCAATATTGGTTTCGAGCGCCGTAATGCGGGTTAATTTTACACCACTTGGCGGCTTAAGCGTGTACTGGGTAACTTTTGGCCCAATATTAGCGTCTTCCATCTCTACATCGATATTAAATTCAGCTAACGTATCGTGGATTGTTTTAGCATTTCCCTGCACGTCTCCGGCGTCGGCAGGATTTTGCTGCTTCTCTAATAATTCCAAACTTGGCGACTTCCAGTTTGGATCATTCACCGCTACTAGAGCTGTCTGCTCCTCGGCTTGCTTATCGGGCGTCATACTGCCGCGTAAACTTGAAAGCGGTGATGATTTTTTGTCTTTTTTTACATTATCAATGGTCGACTCTTTTGGCGGCACATCAAGCGTTGGCACACCGGGGTTAAGTTTAATTTCTCCGGCCGGTTTTTTCTCTGCTACCGCGTCTGCTTTGGCAGCTTTTTTCATAAGTCGTGCATTAGCGGCATCTTCAGAAGTCGATTTAGTCTGTAGCGCGCCCACCAGTTGCTGCCACACCGCACCCGGCGACATACTTAAAATAAATAGCGCAGTAATAGCTATAAGCAAAAGATACAAAAAGACAGCAACAGGCGCATCTACTAGAGATAGCATGAGTGAGTTAACACCGTAGCCAATTACGCCTCCGGCATTCTGCCCTTCTGGTGCTGTCGTGCTGGCTAAAATTCCCAATAACGCTGCACACCACACCACCATTAACCATGCGGCAAGTTTTACTACAATGGGTAATTTATTGCGCTCGGCTCTAAAAATTTCTACTGCTAAGTACACAAACAACAACGGCAACACGTAGTGGGCGTAGCCAATAATGGCGAATAACGCCATCTGAAGCCAATCAATAATCGGCCCGCCCTGGCCAAACCAGCCTACTACAATAAGTATTGACACTACAATAAGTCCAACGGCAGCTACCTGAGACCAAAAGCCCTCGGGCAGTGAATGTTGTGGTGCCACCTGCTTAGACGATTTTTTTCCGCGAGTTGATTTTTTCTTTTTTGCCATAATGCCTGCTACGTTACTAGGTTAAATTTACCTATATTATAGCAAAAAATACACCGTTTGGCAACAACGCTTACGCTAATATGGGCGTTGGTCACTCACCTGGCGAGATTTAGTGTCATTTGCTTCAGTGTCGGGCACCTGTTTAGCTGGAAACGTGCGTCGTGGGCGAGTGTTTTGAGGCGATGAATTATCACTCGATGCGTCACCAGCACGGTCATTACGAGGTTGATTACCACGCGAGCGATCACGATCTTGTCGCCCGCCGCCGCCATTGTTACCGCCACCAATCTCGTTAATAACCGGAATAACAATCGGTGTGCGACGAGTTTGATCATACAAAATATGTGTTAGCTCATCTTTAATTTCTTTTTTAATCACTTCCATATCAATTCGCTTGCCGCTCATACTGCGGGTAACCTTTTGCTTAAGGTATTGGCGAATAAGACCCATTAACTCTTCAGAGTCGCGAAGGTAGATAAAGCCGCGCGAGATAATATCTGGGCTAGTGAGTAATCGGTTACTCCCTTTTTGCAGAGTCAATACCACTACAAACATACCCTCGTTACTCATGTGAATACGATCTTTAAGTACTACCTCAGACACTTCTTCGCCCGAATCATCATACATAATACCGCCAACTCGCACTCGGCCGGCTTTTTTGGCAGTTTTATCGGTAATTTCTACCACGTCGCCGCTGTCGCATACAAAAATGTTTTTACGTGGAATACCACACTCTTTTTCGGCAAGCTCGGCGTTATGCACTAGCATATGAAACTCACCGTGAATTGGCATGTAAAAAGTTGGGTTAAGCGCATTAATTAGCTTTACGTGGTCATCGTAGTAGCCGTGTCCCGACAGGTGGAGTGGGCCAACGCCGGTTAAGTGTGATTTACCGTTTTGTATCACGCCACTTCCCTCACGCATTAATCCGTCTACGGTTCGAGTTACGTATTTTTCGTTACCCGGAATAGGGTTTGAACTAAACACAATAATATCGGTGTTTTTAATTTTAATGTGGCGGTGCGCGCCGGTTGCCATGCGATTAAGTACCGCATTAAATTCTCCCTGACTACCAGTACATACTACTGTCACCTGACCATCAGGAAACTTAATAATATCGTCCATTTTAACCACTACATCTTTAGGAATCTTAATGGTGCCGGCACGAAGAGCTACCTCGAGGTTTTGCAACATAGAATATCCAGCAAACGCTACTTTACGGTTGTACTTCTGTGCCTCGTCCATAATAAGTTGCATACGGTGAATTTGACTACTAAAGCAGCTTAGGATAAGTCGGTTATTGCGATACTTATCCATCACCTGACCAATACTCTGCTGAATATCATGCTCACCATGAGTATGCGTACCTTCGCTTTCGCAGTTAGTCGACTCATTCATAAGCAGCATAATACCTTCTTTAGCCGAAATTTCTGTTAGTCGCTCAAGGTCAAACTTTTTGCCGTCAACCGGATCGTCTTCAAAACGCCAGTCACCGGTATCTACAACCACACCTTCTGGCGTGCGAACGACAACTGCTGTGGCGTCAGGAATAGAGTGATTTACTCGAACAAGTTCAATTGAAAAGCTTTCGGAGACCTGCACTTGATCATGCGCCTCTGGGTTCAGCTCACGGTAATCAGGCTCAAAACCGGTCGTCGCGTCGTCCATATTGCGCTTTAGCATGCCAATAGTAAATTTACTGGCATACACCGGCGCCGGAATTTTATGAATAATATGACGAAACGCACCAATATGATCAAGGTGACCATGTGTAAAGACTACAGCGCGAATTTTATGCTTGTTTTCCTCTAGGTAACTAATGTCGGGAATAATATAGTTTATGCCCGGGTAATCGCCGCCAGGGAACAAGAAGCCCATGTCAATTACAACAATGTCGTTGCCGTATTCAAGCGCCATCATGTTTTTACCGATACCCATTTCACCTAGGCCACCAAGTGGAATAACGCGCAGTTTTGGCGTTCCGCCCGGGCGGGTTTTTGGCTGCATTGCTGGGCTAAACTGCTGTCCGTCGTACCCGTTGTAGATAGATTTATTTACCGGCACATTAATAATGTGCTGGCTGGCACGTAAATTTACCCCTTCCGAGGTGCGTCGCTGCGCCCTAAACACCTCACCCTTACGGGTGTTAGTGTTATTTAAAACCGTATTATTAGTTTTTTTTCGTTGCGACTGCTGAGGCCGTTTGCTCACGTCGTCTTGCTGTGTGTCCGAGAGTCGTCGTTGACCCATATATTGCTCCTTTGGTTATAAAAAATAAGTTTCAAAAATGAATACAAGAATAGGAAGTCATAAAGATGTATAGAGTATTCCCCTCTGTAAGTACCTTTTACTATAGCAAGCGATAAGCGTTTGGTCAAATTATCGTGATGATTTTTTTGAATGAGTACGCCAGCCACAAAAAAGCGGCGCGTCACGTAATTCGGCTTCAAGCGTCATGCCGAGCACAATCCGAATTAGCACGATACCGGCTAAAATCGCCACACCTTCTAGATTTAGGTCGCCCGTTACGGTACGTATAATATCGGCGGCCACTAAAAATTCAAGACCAATCAGCACGCTCCGAGCGAGACTATGGCGATAAAACCGAAATAAACTATGGTTACGATTTGAAGCATGTAGTAATCGCCTTCCCGCTGCTACGGTGGCTAAAATAAATCCAAATACAATACATAACACTCCAATAAGCTCAAGAGCCTGACCTAAAGTTTGAATAAATGTTGCGATAATATTTGTCATGAGTATGTGTTTTTAATAAATTTTATACTTAATTTATCATGTAAATAGTTATTTGTCAATAAGCTGAGTGACGCCTAAAAAGTCATCAATCAAGGTTTGACGCATTGAGCCGTTATAAAGTGCTGCCGCCGGGTGATAGAGCGGCATAATCAGCCATTCGTGCTCTTTGCCGTCATGAAACGCCACCCGTTTACGCACCGCATGCCCATGAACCTGTCCAATTTTCGCCTTAGGTAAAAAGAATTCCATACTGTGCCGACCCAGCGTTACAATTACTGTAGGGTCAATAATCTCTAGTTGCCGAGCGAGGTACGGCCAAAACGCTTGTTTTTCGCTAGGGCTAGGATCGCGGTTGTTAGGTGGACGATATTTAACGATGTTAGTAATGTAAATATCATTTCGTACCAGCCCAGCAGCCGCTAACATTTCATCTAAAAATCGTCCGCTAGCGCCCACAAATGGCAAACCTTGCTCGTCCTCATTCTTACCGGGCGCTTCACCAATTAATACAATACTTGCGTCGGGGTTTCCGTCGCCCATTACAAGTTGAGTAGCAGATTGCGCCAACTCGGGGCACACGTTTTGTGAAATAATCTCGTCTGCTAACGATTGAAGCTTAGCGTGCTTGTTATGCATTATGGTATTAAAATAATCCCCTCGATCACCGAAGGGAGTACGCACCTATCTATTTGCGGCGCTTTTTCTTTGCCATTTGCTTGCTTATAAAGCTCATAACAATTGGTCCGAGCCAAATGAGTGCGCGCTGTACTTTAGGATTTTTGAGCATTCGTATAAGTTTGTTCATATTGTAATTATACGTTAACACATAGCAGTGCGTCGTAAGAAAAATTACTAAAATGCTATTAGTGTACCGCGCGGCATCTATTCCAAAATTTGGGCAAGCTGAGCCTGAAAGCTTACATATTGCTCGCTAAAAGGAATTTCGCCGTTAATTTCAATGACATTTTCATCAGAACTTGGTAAATCTGTTACCCGATAGAAACGCTCAATCAACATAGTCATTTTTTCGGCCGAATACTGATGGCTGTCCTCTCGCGCCTCTCGATACTGTCCGCGTTGCAGGGCTACTTCAGGACTCGTTTTAATCCATATTAACACCGGTGTAGCCCCCACTTCGGCAGCTAATTTTTCAATGCCTAGGCGGTCACTCCGCTTGGTTTGCTGAGCGTCATATATAACGGTGTGGCCCGCCTTTAAGATTTGTCGAGCGGCATAATCCATTGCGCCAAATACATCTGCGTAAAGTCGAGACCGCTGCCTATTGCGAATCTTTTCAATTTGTTCCTGCGAACCAAACATAGATAGCCGAAGCGCGTCACTATTAAGAGTCACCGCGTTTAATTTTTTTGCAAGCTGCACTGAAAAGTACGTTTTACCCGAGCCTGGAAAGCCCAAAAATACTATCAATAGCGGCGTATTCATATTCTTATTCAGCGTCTTTAAGACTAAGACTTAGGCGTCCGCGCTCGTCAACACTCATAAGTTTCACTTTTACAACCTGACCTTCATGAAGCACGTCACTTACCCTCTCCACCCGGCCGTCAGCTAGCTGTGAAATATGTACCATGCCGTCAATACCCGGCATAATGTTAATAAATGCCCCAAAATCTTTAATGCTCACCACCGTGCCCTCGTAAGTTTTCCCTACTTCTGGCTCTTCGGTCAGACTCTTAATCCAGTCAATAGCCTTGTCGATATTTTTAGTATCACTTGCGGCAACCGTAATAAGGCCATCTTCTTTAATGTCAATTTGCGCACCGGTTTCAGACGTAATCTTGTTGATAACTTCTCCACCCTTACCAATTACGGCACCAATTTTATCAGGATTAATTTTAATCTTTTCAATACGCGGTGCATACGGGCTAAGATTAACGCGTGGTGCAGCAATAGTTGTGAGCATGTGGTCGAGAATATGTTTGCGACCCGACTTTGATTTAGCAAGTGCTTCGGCCAAAATTTCAACCGGCAGACTATGAAGCTTCATATCCATTTGAAGTGCCGTAATACCCTGCTCGGTTCCTGTAACCTTAAAGTCCATGTCGCCAGCAAAATCTTCAGCATCGGCAATGTCGGAGAGAACATATGGCGTGTCGCCGTCCATCATTAGTCCCATGGCAATACCAGACACCGGACGCTTAAGCGGCACGCCAGCATCCATTAATGCTAGGGTGCTTGAACACGTTGCTGCCATAGAGGTTGAACCGTTCTGGCTCATAATCTCGGTCACGCTGCGAATAGCATACGGAAACTCTTCTTCGGTTGGAAGCACCGGAATTAAAGCCCGTTCAGCCAAGTAGCCGTGGCCGATTTCTCGCCGCCCTGCGCCACCAAGGCGTCGTACTTCACCAACGGTGTAGCCGGGAGCATTATAGTGGTGCATGTAGCGACGCTCGCCGTCGTTAATCTCCATAGTATCAACTAGTTGGGCAAAGCTTAGCGGTGCGAGCGTTACAATATTAAGCGCCTGCGTCACACCACGAGTAAAGATACTTGAACCGTGAGCGCGTGGTAGCAGGCCTAGCTCGCTTGAAAGCGGACGGATTTCGTCGAGCCGGCGACCATCGGGGCGTAAGTTATCTTCAACAATTCCTCTACGCACGTCTTTGTGAAGCGCACTCGTAAAGGCTTCGTCGTATTCGTCACGAACTTCGCGCGTATAGACTTCTTCACCTAGCGTACTTGCCATATCTTCATGAAAACTCCAGCGAAGTTGGTTGACGACCTCATTGCGCTCGGGGTACGCTTTTCGCAGCGCATCGCCAAGTTTACCTTCTACCCAGTCGTTTACAACCGCTTGAATATCTTCGTTCGGCAACACCAGTTCGTACTCTTGCGCGGCTGGGGCAACTTTTTCTTCAAGTTCTTTTTGTAAAGCAATAGCAGGCTGGAACGCCTCGTACGCCCAAGCAATTGCCTCAGCAATCACTTCTTCTGATACTTCATCTGCACCAGCTTCAACCATTGTAATACCAGATTCAATACCAGCCACCACAAGGTCAAGATCACTCTTTTCACGCTCTTCTGGGGTAAGAAAAGCTTTAAATTCGCCGTCTACTCGGCCAATACGCAGTCCAGCAACTGGACCATCAAACGGCGTACCGGTTAGCATAAGCGCGCTTGAAGCAGCAATCATAGCCACCATGTCTGGCCGAAAAGTTGGATCCATCGACAGTACACTTGTAACTACCTGGACCTCTTGGCGATAGCCTTTTGGAAACAGTGGACGAATTGGACGATCAATAAGGCGGCTAATCAGCACCGCTTCATCACTTGGGCGACCTTCGCGCTTAATAAAGCGGGAACCGCTAATTTTGCCAGCGGCATAAAACTTCTCTTCGTAATCTATCGAGAGCGGAAAATAGTCAAGTTGGATTGGCCGAGAACCAACCATAGCCGTACCAAGCACCACGGTATCGCCGTAACGCACCAGCACGCTGGCAGTGGTACGGAAACCAAGTCGGTTAACTTCTAGTGTAAGCGGTTTGCCGCAATATTCAGTCGAGACTGAAAAAATTTCTTTACCCTGAGGGTTAATTGTTGCCATTTATTTTTCCTTTCGTTTAGCGGAAAGAGACAGAGTTAAAAATTTATTGTTTAATAAATGTTCAACGCTATCACTATCCGCACTACTTTATCTCTCTATTCTACTCTAATTATTAGTTTCTTTAAACGTTTGATGAATTAAATAGTGTGCTGTATAGTATATGTCAGCTATACAAATGTATGGCCAGAAATGAAGAATAATCTTTGTTTATTTTCGTAGAGATAATATCTCTCATTCAAAGCTCAGAAAGAGGACACATTGGGTGCTAGCGATCGCGCACGAGCGATGAACAAGCGCAACAACGCGATTCTGAACGGCAAGGCGAAGCCAACGCCCCGCTCACGGCAGGAATCGCAGCGGAACATTCAATAGTACTGCGTTCCGTGACGGCCCTCAACGCAACGACCCGACGGTCACCAACACCTACTTCAATTCTGGGAAGGAGGACGGAAAGAACCACGGGCACGTGAAGTATCGCAATAACCCCGACGGTTCAACGACCTATCTGTACGCTCGCGACGTGGAGGGCAACGAGTACGACGTCTGAGTGACCCGATCTGAGCTAAATCGTAAAACTGGCTCACTAACACTTAGGTACGCATAATGAATAACTACGATAAACTATTTACGTCCCTTAATGAGCGTCGGCCCTCTGAGTACGAGTCGTTACTTATTAGCGTGCTGCAAGAATTTAGCACTCAATTAGTTAAAAATCCGGAAAAAGACACCGAAATAGCCTATAACATTGCCGGCCTTATGGCGACTGATTACGCACGCACACTGCCGCAAGGCAGCCTGCTTGATGAAATATTTACCATTGCGGGTGAACTTGAGATCGACCCTGAAGATCGTGATGCATTACGCGAAGAATTGATCCAAAAGATAGACCTGCTCTAGCTGCTATACTTAAGGTAGTATGTTCAGCACGAATCACCACCGCACGCGTCGATTTTTTAGTTCTTTACTTACCTTTTTAGCAGTGCTGATGTTAGCCGCAGGAGTTTATCTGCTGTTACTTTTAGCTATGCCGTGGCTGAATAGTGCCACGCTTGACTCTAGTGATAATTCTACCACGCAAAAAATTACCGAAACAGAGCAAATTCCGGCGGCGCACCGGCTTTATATTCCTAAAATTGACGTCGATGTCTCGTATGAGAGCGGTGACGCCAGCGTGCTAGAACGCGGTGCATGGTGGCGCGTGCCACGTAGTGGCAATCCTAGAGATGGCGGAAATTTCGTTCTTGCCGCTCACCGATTCGAACTCGGCCGCACACCTACCGAAACCCTACGCGTTTCGCCCTTCTACCACATAAATCGACTTACGATTGGCGACGAGATTATTATTGATTACCAAAAGCAACGCTATCGCTACCAAATTACCGACATTCTGCAAGTGGCTCCAAATGCAACAGAGATAGAGGCTCCAACAACCCACCCTCAACTCACGCTATACTCATGTACACTTGGTGGCTCGCATGATGGTCGCGAGGTGATTATCGCAAAGCCAGCTACTTAAGCTCTACGTTATTGTCTGCCCAGCTTAGTATTTGCTGAGTTTTTTGTCGTGCCGCACTTGCTTCGGCCGAAGGCTGATCGTCTCCCCACCACTGGCTCCATGCCCATTCGTCGGGATTCACAAGCTGGTAATGATAGGCGTGAATCAATCCGCCATTCACAAATTTTTCGTTGCGCGAGGTGTACGAATACACATACCCTACACTTTCGATTGCCCTTTGGCTAGCCCTATTGGGACTCAACACCCGCGAATTAAGTGCAATGAGTCCGCGTTGTCGAAATGCGTACCATGTTCGTGCCTTGTGAGTGGCGCTGGCAATTCCTTTGCCCCAATAGGCGCGATCGGTAAGCACAATACCGGTTGTCGCGACCGCCACAGGGCGATCATGTATATCCATAAGCGAAGTATTGCCAATTAAACGGCGTTCACCATTTTTTACCACAAAAATACCCCATGTAATTGCCTGTTGGTTTTGCCGAGTTTTTTCGTACCATTCGTACTCGTCCTCAAGTGTAAATGCCGTATCTACAGGAAGATACTGAGTCGTCGTATGGTGCCAAAAACCGCCATCAATTAAACGCGGCACGTCGTCACGCGTAATTGGAGCAAGCTCAACAGTCAGCTCGCCAACGTTCATTTGCATTACACTTCCAAAAACCATCGTAACCTCATTTGTTAAATTTTACCTAGTATATCACGCTGGGGATAAAAACTGCTTTAGCTCGCTAAACGGCTTAATGCGAAGATACGTTTCCTCGTCTCCCTTGGGTGTAAGCTCGGCGCGTGTTTGACCGCCATAACCATCGGGGCAAAAAATCTTATCCCAACCAAATCCACTTTCGCCACGCGGAACATTTGCTATAACACCAGTCAACGACCCTTCAAATAACTTTACCCTACCCCCATCGTAGTACCCAAACACGCAGCGAGCTGTCGCCGTACGATCAGAAAAACTATCCAACATGCGACACAACTTCTCTAGTCCATTCTCGGCATCTACAAAAAATTTAATAAACGGACCCGGGAGACCAGACAACGCCGTAAATTCTAGAGCGACATCTTCAACGAGTACAGGTTGCCGGCCACTTAACTCATAAGCCTGACGGACTTTGTGCTCGACAATTTCTTGTAAATCAGTTGACTGAATCTCATCAAGATTAAATTTTTGATGCGCAAGCTCAACACCGAGATATCGGCTAAGATACGCAGCTTTAGAGGCGTTACCCGTAATAAATATTGGTTTCATAAGTCTATATTATCATGCTAAAATTAGTCCACTACGATCCTGGCTACAAGATCCGCTTGTACCGCACGTCGGCTGCATACCGACCGCTGAACTTTATTAAATATTATAAGGGAGCTTACACATGGAACCATTTCAAGCTCGTCGCGTAAACCTGCGCGGTATTATTTATAAAGACGGCAAAATTCTTTGTCAACGACTAAAAAGTGGCAGCGATGGAATAGAGCGCGACTACTGGTGCACGCCGGGTGGCGGCATCGACTTTGGTGAATCACTTCATGAAGGATTGACTCGCGAAATGATCGAGGAAACCGGCATTAAACCCGAAATTGGTAATTTACTGTTTGTGTCACAGTTTCACGACGGCGAAAAAGAACAGTTGGAGTTTTTCTTTCATATCAAAAACACCGATGCTTGGGTTACCAGGCGTGTCCTTGCATCGTAATATTTCACGACGAACCACATCTTGAGAGACTAGCATTGTACCGTAATCCAACTTATGCTGGAGCCTTTTAGCTATCGTGGACTTTCCAGAGCCAGAATTACCTCGAATTATTATAAGTTTAGCGTTCATGTGTCTATTATAAAAAGAACCCCGCTATTTGCGGAGTCCTAGTTTTTGCACAACTGCTTTGTAACCTTCAAAGTCGGTTCGCTCAAGATATTTGAGGAGGCGCTTTCGCTTGCCTACCATCTGAATCAAGCCGCGACGAGCCATAAAGTCGTGTTTGTTGACCTTAAGATGCTCTGTAACCTCTTTGATACGAGCCGACAAAATTGACACCTGAGCCTGAGGGCTACCGACGTCGTTTTTGCTGACCTGAGTCAAAGCAATCGCTTTATCCTTGTTCTCTTTAGTAATCATCTTTTGCAGTATAGCAAGTTTACATATAGTTTGCAATCACTCACTAATGTGGCATTACCGCCAAGAGAACGTAAAATCGTAGGAGCGCGATGCGTGCGGCTGCAACTCTTCTTCGGGCAGGCTTTCCTGATGATTTTGAAAGCTGAAACCAGCAAGCGTTGGCTCCAAACATACATACTCACCCTTGTTGTCGCTCCATAGCGCCCACACGCCTAGCTTAGGTGATGCGAGGGCAATTTTTCGCTCCTGAAGCGTTAAATATTGTACTGATCGTTTGAAATGAGCAGGATCAAGTTCTTCAAGATACATTACCTCTCTATCCACCTCTACCCGTTCCCCGTTTGTATAAAAATACGGATGAAACCCTGGTGCCACTCGTAGCAAGCTGTGCTGAGTATTTTGCAGCGTTAGCGTAGCTTTAAATTCGTGACTATCGGTAAGCTGATAAGTTATTTCCGCCTGTAGCGCGTGGTACTCTTGCGGTAATGTATCATGAAGGCGCAGGGTGACATACTGCGGCGCCGAATCGACAATCCGCCACATAAGAGTACGGCCAAATCCATGTTGCGCCAGCGACGTTTGAGTACCACCTGGCCCAAACTGCGGTAAACATACATGCATACCACCGCGCACTTTTTGCTCGCCATTCGCCATAATAATGGTACGCTTTTCATATAAAATAGGCTCGGAGCGATCGCTTAACGAGGTCACGTAGGCGCCCTCCAGTGCTATAGTTGCGGTTATACCATCGCGCTCTAGGGTGACTGTGTCCATATCGTGTCTCCTTGTCTTGTATCTCTAGTATAACACTAAGAATCAATTCCAAAGTCCGCAAGCGTAGCAGCCTGCTCAAGGTTCCACTCCGCCACCGATATTCGGCGCAACTCTGTGCAGTACGCCGTAGAACCTAGTGTTTTGGCAACGTCTACCGCTAAACTGCGAATATAGGTGCCGCTACTTACGTGCGCTCGGACTTTTAGTAAAGGATACTGATACGATAACAACTCAAGCGAATGCACTGTTACGGTTCGTTCAGGAATTTCTACCTCTTTTCCATCTCGCGCCAGTTGATACGCTCGCTTACCGGCAATTTTAATTGCTGAAAAAATAGGTGGCCGCTGCGTAATTTGGCCTTCAAATTTTTTTAAGGCCGCCTGTACCGTGATTTTATTTGGTACTAACGGCGCCTCTTCGTAGATAATTTGCCCTTCCGGATCACCGGTAGTACTGTGAGCGCCGAGGTAAAAAATCGCCTCATAAATCTTATCGAGTTTTGAATATTGTGCGGCATTCTTACACTCCGCACCGGTTACTAATAGCATAACACCGCTCGCAAACGGATCAAGCGTACCGGTGTGGCCAACTTTCACTTTTTTGCCCATTTGCCGCGATAAAACACGGCGAATACGCGCCACCACACCAAAACTAGTCATGCCAGTTGGCTTATCAATTACTACAAGACCATGCTCGGGAATCTGATATGCCACCTATTTATTGCCCCGGTATACGAAACTGGTTCGGATTAGCCGGCGTAGATTGTTGAGCAGCTGACGGCTGTGGCTCCGGTGACGATGACTGCGGTACTGAGGACGGATAATTTTCAGTAGGCGCAGCACTAGCCTGCTGTGGTACGCCAAACTCTAACGGTGGCAAGCTAGCCTGAGTGAATTGACTTTCGTCAGGAGCGGGATACTGCTGCTGAGGTGCAGCAGCGTACGTTGAATCATTTGAAGTTGAATAAGGTGCCGGCTGCGGCGTATTTGGTAGCGGCGGCAACGTTGAAAAGTCTGGAAGCGGCGGCATAGCTGGTGCATTTGCAATTGGCGTTTGCGGTGAATTCTGTGCATTAGCCTGACTATCTAGCGGTTCAAAGGCTAAACTGGCGTCACTCGACGATGAAAATACACCATCAATTTCGGCACGCGCCTCACTGTGTGCTTGGTTAAATTGCTGAGAATACTCGTTAAATGATGCTACAGGCTCACTCGGTGCAGGAATCTCAAGCTGCGGTGCTACTTTAACGGTTGGTCGCTCATCATTCGAAAAAGTTGCCTCACCTGGTGCCGACATGAATGGATCAACCGACGACGGCTCACCCGTAATACTGGCGCCATTCATTGGCGAACTATAGGTAGGCTGGGCGTCGCTTGCAATATAGCCACTATGGCTTAAGATAGTGCCATTGCGCGACCGATCCTCTTCGGCTCGTGCAGCTTCGGCTGCCGCTTCGGTAGTGGCGTTTAGTGTACCACCAAATGTCGGTTGGTCTTGAGATCCGACTGAGCGAACTGGTTCATTATTAGTTAAGGCCTGACTTGCCTGATTGATATCGGCATTTGCCTTTTGAAGATCACGCTGTAAATCGTCGATTGATAAAGTTGGTGCCGTTGGCGCTGGCTGCGGAGCGCCTTGTGGCTGCACGGCTGTCGGCGGAGCAACTGTCGGTAACTCGGCTGGCTGCGGAGCAATCCGTTTCGAAAGTTCATCCTCTTGATCTTGAATAGTTGGACCACTGGTTGCTACAACTTGAGCGGTTTCGGCAGGTTCATCACCAGCTACCTTAGCGGTTTGCGCACGAAGTTTTTCCTCGGCGGCTTCAGCAGCGTCTTCGCGACGTTCGCTCGTTACCTGAGCCGACACCTCATCAAGTGTACCGCGTAATTCATGCTCAATCTGTAGCTCACCATCGCGCGGCTCATCCGCTGGAGTTTCACTGTCATCACGCGCTTCATCGTCGCCCGATTGCTCAACCGTCGGTTGAGTCTTTTTTGGCGCATCATTCGACTCTCGCGCCACACGAAACTCACTTGCCTTTTTTTTCTTTTTAGCGGCTGGAGTTGGTTCGTTATCTGTTTCAGCCACCGCATCATTTGCGTTCGCCTCTTCAATCTTTGTTGCAACAAGCTGCTGATTGGCACCTGCTGCCATTAATTGTGCTGCTAATGTCATTACATTTGCAGAAGTTTTGGCATTAGAAAAGCGATCAGTTTCAGCTACTACACCAGTAAGTAGTGCCGTCGCAATTTGCTCGTCAATTTTTGCAGCACCGCTTTTGAGTGATTGCAGCAAATCAGCCGCCAGTTCGCTTACACTACTCGCCGAGCCGCTATGCCAATCAATGCTGCCAAGCGTGCTTTTTGTGTCGCCGGCGGTAATAGTCGCTACTGTTGCATCATGCAAAATTCGACCATGCGCTGATAGCGCAGCGTCAAGATGATCTTCATCTTTAACCCCAATAGCAATCACTAGTTCGACGTTATAATCGCCTTGAGAAAATTCTAAATCACCTTCAGAGATTGTAGTGCGGTACGGGGTAATATAAATTTTTACCACATCTCCATCAAGTACATAACGCAGGTGGTCGGCCTTCTCTTTATCAAGTGCCACAATAAAATCACGTAAGCTATCTACTGTACGCTCAAAGGTCTTTTTCGGCTCTAAAAATTGCACCGCCGAAGGAATTGCGCCGCTCACTACTGCGGTGGCGTGCTTTTCAAGCTTGTTTAAAAATAGCGTAATTGCTAGCGCCGCTGAAAGTTCATCAGCCGATGGATCGGCACTTACTGTTACCAAAATATTGGTTACGTCTTTAATACGCTCGATGATTTTCTGTTTGGCGTTCGTGTCGTTCATATCGCGTCGCTTTATCCTTAGGAGTGGTTGGTTTTATGTTGTTTGTTTACCGTAGTTTTAACGTAACATCCGTTTGCCTATCACTGTACCATAAGCTGTATCGCATCGTCAATGAAGATTACGCGGCTCTTTACAAAAGCTGTCTACTACCCTATAATGCTACATGATTGTATTATAACTTTTAAGAGGTAAGGACCATTTATGCCAATCATTAAATCTGCCATAAAACGCGCAAAACAAACCGCCATTCGCCGCGAGCGAAATGTCGGCATTAAACGAGACATTAAGTCTGCGGTTAAAGCATTTTTTGCTAACCCAACACAAGACACCTACAAGGCTGCACAAAGCGAGCTTGATAAAGCGGTAAAGAAAAATCTACTAAAAAAGAATACCGTTTCTCGCCGCAAAAGCGCCCTATCTAAGGCTGCTAAAGCTGCTGGCGTAACGATTGCAAGCGAAAAGAAAGCACCAGCTGCTGCCACTAAAAAACCAGCTGCCAAAAAGTCTGCCGCACCTACCAAAAAACCAGCTGCTGCTAAAAAAGCCGCAACCGAAACTAAGCCAGCTGCTAAAAAAACAACCACTAAAAAAACCGATAAGTAGTCTCTTACCTTTCGTTTCCTACCCCGCCACTCCTTAGGGATACGGTGGGGTATTTTTTATCACTAAGAGGTATGGGCAATCTGTAGTAGCGCCCGCTCTATCAACAGCCACGGATCTTGCGAAGACGATTTCATAGCAATATCGGCGGCAAGTAGGGCGGCAACAATTTGGCGAGAGCGCTGTGTGCCACGTTTTTTAGCGTAGGGGGCAATTTGAGTGACACCGTAGGGATGGGCGCCAATGTCGCTTGCTACTTGAGCAGCTGATTTGTCACCGGCTGCACACGCTGCATACTGATACACCTGCGAACCAAGCAATCCTAACGTCATAAACGGATCGCCAGTTACTCGCACGTCGGCCAACTGACGCTGCACGCCTGCCACGTCGCCCTTTAACGCACTCGAAAATAATTCAAAAGCATTGTCACTTGGCGTGCGTGGAGTGTGCTGCTCTATGTGCTCGCGCGTGATAGTCGCCCCAAGCGAGGATAGTCTGTCGATTTCACCCGCCAAACGTAACTGATCATACCCCAGCCGATATATAAGCTCTCGACTTGCCGCGGTATCTAACACGATACCGCGCGCATGGGCATAGCGAACACTCCACTCCTCTAACGCCCGACTATCGCGTGCCGAAAATGGCTTAAACTCCTGACTTTTAGCTAGCTTGCTTAATTGCTTATAGGTTTTAGAGCGCTTGTCTGGTTTTTGGTCGCTGATAATTAATCTTAGCTCGTCACCATCGGCTGCCTGAGCTAGCTCAAAAAGCGCAGTCCATACGGCTGTGTTTTCACTTGCATTACGAAGCACTACCGTTCGGGTAGATGAAAAAAGCGAAGTGGCCTGGAGTAAATCGCGCAGTTCGGCTACCGTGCAGTCATCTCCCCATAAGTTCGTCACCTCGCCATGCGCGGTCGCAAGCAATTCCCTTACCGCCTGTTGACGCATAAAACTGTTTTCACCGTAATAAAAATACAGCATTGATTATTTTGGCTCCGATTGACACACCGTACACACGTGCGTACCACGGCCAGCCACTTTAGTTTTAATAATCGGCGCACCACACCGTGGGCACGGCGTTCCCTCTTTACGAAACACGTTAGCATGCTGAAGATACGTGCCTGCCCTACCGTCGGCAGCCACATAGTTTTTATCGGTACTCCCGCCCTTTTCAATCGACAAATTCATCACTTCTCGTACGGCACTATACAGCGAACTCAGCTCGTCTTTACTTAAACTGCCCACTAATCGCTGCGGGTGAATTTGTGCCAACCACAAGCTTTCATCGGCGTAAATATTACCTACTCCGGCAATTACTGTCTGATCTAATAATGCTGCTTTGACTTTTGCGCGCGGTCGGCGAGAGAATCGCGCCATAAAAACATCTGGGGTAAAGGCGGCTTCAAGTGGTTCTGGCCCAACTTTTAGCATAAACGGCAAACTTGGTACTTCGGCAGTTGGCATAAGCCGTACCCAGCCAAATTTTCGCTGATCGTTAAAGTAAAGTGTAGCAGACGGCGCAAGACCAAACGTTACCCGAGTAGAACGATCGGGCAAAGAATGGATAAGACTTTCGTTGGGGTGTCCGGCACCAAAGCGCGCTGATGCATCTACATACACAAGCTGACCGGTCATCTTAAGATGAATTACTAGGCTGTAATTAGTTGAAAGATCAATCAACAACACCTTGGCCCGCCGCCGCACACCTGTGATAGCTGCACCTACCAAAAAGGCCTCTACATTTTCAGCAGCATTAGGAAAACTTTTTGGCGTGTCGCTTACTGCTGCTGTAATTTTACGTCCAACAATAAGCCCTTCAAGTCCGCGGCGAATAGTTTCAACTTCTGGAAGTTCTGGCATACTCTCTATAGTATAGCAAGTCTTTGTAGCTCACGACGACAGTCGCTAGCTCCTGTAAAATGAATCGCCTGCATGCCAGCATCTTGGGCTCCCGCCACATTGTGCAGCATATCGTCGATCATTAATATTTCATAGGGCTGGAGTTGTAAACGCTTAGCCATGTAAGAAAATATTTCAGGGTACGGCTTTACCATGCCAACCTCGCCCGAAACACATACTGCGGTAAACAGCTCTTGTTGCTCAATTGGCGAAAATAATTGATCAATCGCACCTACTCCAGCATTGCTCAGCAGTCCTGTTTTTAACCCTTTTAATTGCACTTCTTTTACCAGACTAATACTTGCCTCTATGCGAACATGTCGTGCCGCTACAATTGTATCTAATTGTGCTTGCTCAATGCCACAAAGCTCACTTACGCCAGTAAAAAACTCTGCGCGTGAGATAAATCCGGCATCGGCAGCATGCGAGATATCACGCAGCGCTCTATGGTGAGAGGGCTCGGTTATGCTATATAAATATTCTAGACTGCCGCCATACAACACACCAAAACAGTCAAATACCACTGCACGTATCGGATTAGTCTTGCTGTTCTCCACCCTAGTTACGCCTTTGCCCTACAGGCTAAACAACCCAAAGCCACCTTGGCGCATACCAGCTTGCTCTAGTACCTCGTCGCTGTCTGGTACCTGATTATGAAATAGATTATTTAACTGTTCAACACTGGCCTCAAGTGAACCTTTCGAGCCGTCACAATCGGTTGACCAAAGTCGTTTTACAACCCGATTCCCCTGCAGCACCTCGTATTCGTATACGTTTCCAGTTGCACACAAACCTCGAGTGTCATCTGCTTCGCCCTCAAAGGCATCGCCGTTCATCATATTAGCCTTATCAAGCGCAAATACAAATTCTTCGTAGGCACGAGAATTGTTGGCATAAGTTTTAGAGTCGAGGGCATTTTGTAAATAGCCTTCGTAAGCGGTAATTGTGCGGTTATCGGTTGAAACCGTAATTTGATACGAGCGAAAGTTTTCGTCGGCCACAATTGGCCCACGCTGGGTAAAGCGCACGGAACGCGTTGTGTCGGTAGCAAGAAGCGCTGCGCGCCCATCGTCAGCTGGTTGCGAAGTTGTAGCCTCGTTTGCATCATCACCACCGCCGAACATAGCTCGCCCTAGCGAAATTATAGCTACAATTGCCACAATTATAATAACTACCACAAGAATAATAGGGAGCGTTCGAGAGAAATTACCGCGATTCATAAAAGTACTTTATCATTTTTATGAGTATTAGTCAATATAATCACAGTCGCGCAATTTAGCGTTGGCAATACTGAAATTGACTTAAAAATTCATTACCGCCGCATAATTGCTCATTTATATCTAAGCTTTCACCCACCGAATGTTGTACCGATTCAATCCGCTCGGCTGCGCCTTGTACCGCCATTACCACCTGAAACAACAACACGCCAAGCACAGCTAACACCACCACTGCACTCGAGCCAATAACAATAATACAGGTATTTAAAATTTTTAGTTGCTTTGTAAGCTGTCGTTGCGCAGCCAACATAGCTGCCGAAGTTTCTTTGTCCATTACAATTCCCCCCAATTATTACCAATTGAAACATCTACCTGTAGACGCACGCCAAGTTGAGGATAAATCGACTCCATAGTCTCTTTAAGTAGCGCGGCTACTTCGTCGGCATGCTTATAGGGACACTCAATCATAATACTGTCGTGAATTTGCAAAATTTGCACGCCTCGCCCCTCCAGTCTTTCATCAACTTTCATCATAGCTAGCTTCATTAAATCGGCTTCAGTACCCTGAATTGGCATGTTAGCTGCGGCTCGCTCGGCAGCGCTTCGCACCATAAAATTAGACGAATTAATATCAGGCGTTGGCCGTCGCCGACCAAGTAGTGTCTCTACATACCCTTCGCGCTTAGCTTTTTCAAGCGTCGCGTCAATATAGGCACGAATTGGCGCCCTTAGAGTAAAATATTCATCAATAAATTTTTTAGCTTCGCCAAAACTCATGCCAGTAGCCGCACTTAATCCATGCGGACTCATTCCATAAAGAACACCAAAATTAATCACTTTCGCCGCCCGTCGCTGTTCTTTAGTCACCTCATTCATTGGCACATGGTAAGCATCGCTGGCGGTTTTAGTGTGAATATCTAATTGACCGTTAAAATCCTCAATTAGCTGTGTGTCGCCAGCTAATACTGCCGCTAGACGCAGTTCAAACTGGGAATAATCAGCGCTTACAAACACCTGTCCGGCTTCGGGCACAAACGCTGTACGAATCCGCCGACCAAGCGCCGTGCGTATGGGAATGTTTTGCAGATTCGGATTGGTACTAGAAAGCCGACCGGTACTTGCCACATCTTGATTAAACGTGGTGTGAATTCTCCCATTCTTATCGGCTAGTTTTGGCAGCGCATCTACATAGGTATTTTTAAGTTTCGCTAGTTCACGAGTACGCTCAATCAGCTCAATAATTGGGTGCTGGCCACGAAGTTTATCAAGCTCTTTTTGGCCAGTAGAATAGGCAGTTTTACCTTTTTTAATGCCGGTAGTTGGTAATTGTAATTTTGTAAATAACACTTCTGAAAGCTGCGCCGGTGAACCGATATTAAACTTATACCCCACCACTTCATACATCTCTTGTTCAAGCTGAGCGTGCTCGCTTGCCAGTTCTTCGCTCATAGCTGCTAACTGGGCGGAGTCAATTTTAATGCCGGCATGCTCCATGGTGAATAAATTTGCAATAAGCGGAAAATCTAATTCTTCAGCTACTCGTTTGGTATGGGGCTGCTCATCAAAATTTTGACGTTGCTGCATATATACCGCGCGAAGTGCTGCCAAAACTTGCGGTCCATTATCCATGGCAATAGCTTCGCCCGCCAAACCGTTTAAACTACGATCGCGCGCCAGCGGCTGCAAAAGAAATGCCGCCTGACGAATATCATGCACCCTAGTGAATGTATGCATCTTGCCACGGTGTGCTGCCAGTTGGTGATAAAGCCCCTTTATGTCATACGCCACAACAGTACTCTTATTTAATGCGGTCAGCGCGTCGGTGTTTATGTTACTCAAATTAAGAGACATGGCGTGCGTACCACCGCTTACCCATAAGGTGTCGCCAATCGCCGTCATATATATTTCTGGTTGATTAAGCTGCGTAATATCCCACTCTGCTAGCTCTAGTGGCGTAATTGCCGAATCGGTACTACCCAGCCCAAACAGCGTCGCCTGAGGATCGTTTGTTTTTTGTGGCGCTCGCATATTGCCTGGCAGTTTACGAACTAGCGAGTTAAACTGCAACCGACGCAAAATTGCCGCCACACGCTCGTAATCACAATCATTTACATCAGCCACGCCCCAGTCAAGCTCTACCGGCGCGTCGATCCAAATTCTACCCACCTCTTTACTCATGTAGGCCAACTCACGACCAGCCTCAAGTTTTTTAGCTACCGTTGGTTTAATTTTATCTAGGTGACTATAAATACCGTCAAGCGTTTTGTACTCCTGCAGCAGTTGCACACCAGTTTTCTCGCCAATACCCGGCACACCTGGTAGGTTATCACTACTATCGCCTTTAAGCGATTTTAAATCGAGAAACTGATGCACCGAAATACCATATTTTTGTTCAAAGTACGCTATGTCAAACTCTTCAATGTTAGAAAGCCCATTTTTAAGTGCATACACTTTAGTTGAAGGACCAATAAGCTGTAAGGCATCAAGATCGCTGGTGAGCAGGCAGGTTTCAATATCTTTAGCTGAAGCCTGAGCGGCAAATGCACCCAAAATATCGTCTGCCTCGTAATCATCAAGTTCGTACAGCGGCCAACCAAACGCATCGAGTAACTCGTAAAGTAGCGGAATTTGTGCATAAAAATCATCGGGCGCGGCTTTTCGTCCCGCTTTATACTCGGGATAAATTTCGCGGCGACGACGAATATTTGTACCCTTTTTATCCCAAGCCACCGCCACGTAATCGGGTTGCAATTTTTTAATAAGCTCTAGCGCCAAGCTTGCGAACCCGTACACGCCACCGGTGGGCGTACCGTCTGGCAAAGAAAGGTTAGGCATGGCGTAATAGCCGCGATAAAAAATTGATTTGCCGTCGATTACTGCCAGTCGCCTTGTCATACCTTTAGTATAGCACTGTCAACTGCCAGCGTTACGACTGGCGACCATTTAGATTTATTTGGCAATTTTTTGAAACTCGCTAAAAGCCACACCCAGCAAATGTTCCACCTCGCTTGGCGAGGTAGCGCCGTATTCTTTGCTAAATGTCTTGGCAATTTCCTCAATAGTTTGCGGCTTTAGCGCCGAACAAAACTTTAAAAATGCCTGCAGCACACCCGGCTGGTTCGGCTCAAACTCCTCAAAATGGCGCCAATACGCCGCATGAACTTTTTGCAGCGCCTGCTCAGTAGTCTCGAACATATGCCGATGGGCGTGCGTGGTTGGGTTGTAGCTCGCACGCACTACTAGTGCAGCAGCCTCATCGTTGGTAAGAGAAAATGTGTGCGACAGCTCTTGTGTACTTAAAAGCTTTTCTGTCACTTCCTCGCCTGTTCGCTCTCTATAGGCGAAAGCTATCCGCTCATGATGTTGGTTATTCGCGGTCTGAGCTATTGGTAGTGGCGGTGTGTGTTTTTTTAGTGGTGTTGCTGATTTTGACATAGTTGGCGGTATAACTGTATCTACTTGTGCAGCTAGCGGCCACGCCTCGGCAATCCATCGCGGCATACTTACCATAATGTGCTGCTCAACACTATTGCTCGGGTGCAGCGTGCCCTCAACGTATCCTCGAGCAAGCACCCGACTATCCCCGTCTGCCACATGAATTGCAATCATTTTCTCTACCACTTCGGCCAATTCGCTATTCGAATAACTTTCAGCAGATAACAGAATGTCTTTTTTTGGCTGCAACTTGCGCCCAGCCTGACGAACCCGTGCTCGCAGGTGACCTAACGACACCGCCGAATGAGTATACTCGGACTCTTGCAAGACAGTACTCACCTGATTATGTCGTAGCTCCATTTGCGGAGACTCATAGGCGTTTACCGGCTGCGCCTGGGGCGAGAGTATCTCTGGAGATGTTACTGTAGCAGCATACCGTTCATCGCTAAATAATTTTAAAATTCCACTGGCGTGCGCATGCAAGAGTGCAACCCCTTCATCATTAAGCTTATCAAGCCGAGAATGCTCAGACTCTCCTTTGCCTGGCAGCTCGAGCGCGGCAGCCATTTCACCAAGCACTTCTTTCGTTAACTGGCGCCGTCTGTCTTTATCTATTCCATAGTGTTGTAGTGGTAGCTTTTCGTGTGCCATGGGTGTCTCCCTTTTATAGCAGTAGTGGCAATATGCACTTTCATTTTACTCCCAATCTAAACCACGCCGCAAGCATGAGGGCTTCTGCTATACTAATATACATATGACACATCACCCTACCCCTTCAAATATTATTGCTTTTGTTGGCCTGCCGGGCGCTGGCAAAAGCTCAGCCGTCGATCATTTAACCGCTAAAGGATTTCCAAAAGTTTATTTTGGTGGCGTGGTTCTTGATGCCATGACGGCCGCCGGTCTGGCTCATACTCAAGAAAACGAAAAACCATTCCGCGAAGAATTACGGGCAAAAGAAGGCAAAGATTTTATTGCTAAGCGCATTATTTCGCAGCTGCACAGTCTAATCGCCTCTGGTCAGCACATGATTGTCGCCGACGGACTCTACAGCTGGACAGAGTATAAACTTTTAAAGCATGAGTTTGGCCCGCAACTTCACGTGGTAGCAATTGTTGCCCCAAAACACCTTCGCCACCATCGTCTTACCAAACGTCCAGTTCGCCCTCTTACAGATGAAGAAGCCAGTCAGCGCGACTGGGCCGAGATTGAAAATCTTGAAAAAGGTGGGCCAATTGCCATTGCCGATAACTACATTATTAACGACGGTAACTTAGACGAACTACATACGGCAGTTAATAGGCTGTGCAATCAACTTCATTTTGAACGCTAGCGCGTTGATAACAGCTGCAGGTACTGGTCGCTTTTTGCAATTTCTATTATTGATCCAGAAGCGAGCACTACAATTTCACCGTCAATCTGCAGGGTAACGGCGGCGGTAGGTTCAAATTCTAACCTAGCCATATGTACCCCTTTAGACCGCATTTTGCCAAACACAACACTACCTACTAATAGAGGTAGACTTTTAAAGAGTGAGCGGACATCTAGCTGGCGCAACAAAAAAGTGTCCGCCTCGCCGCTAGCCTTTGTGCGCATAATACGTGCAAATCTCTTGGCATTTATACATAAAATATCGGTGGCTTCGGTCTGTGGTCGATAATTTATGCGAAACGCTGGCAGTAAGCTACGTTCGCGGCTTGAAATATAATAGCGAAACATGCCAAACAAACTTTTTGGCAAATAACCAAAGCCAGTCCGCACCCGACTTCGCACGGCCGGAATTTCAAATCTGGCGGCGGCTTTGGCAGTCCAGCCCAGGGTGGCGCTAATAAGTCCGTAGCGAAAAAACTTTTCGCCGATAGTAATTTCTAAAGGGTAAACTTCGCGCACCTTAGCTCGCTGCAAAAACTTTAGAGCGTCGCGCACAGTGCCAAAAGCATTGTAGTTGTGCGCGGCATCATTAAAGTTACCATAGCCTAAAAAACCAATTTGCACGTGTATAAACCCCGACTTTAACACGCCGTTTACCGCCGCATGAGCCGTACCATCGCCAGCTGCAACCAGCACAGTATCGTACTCCTGCAAAAAACCAGCAATCATGGCTGCCGTACGAGTTACCGGTTCGCTTTGCACTACACATTCACTAAAAGTAATGCCTGCTCTAGTCAGCGGCTCCAGTACCCGGCGCTCAACCGCATGGGCACGCGAACTAAGCGGATTATAAATTACAACCAAACGCCCGGGTAGAGTTAACATAGGGTGTTAGCCTACTGTAAGTACTCGTGAAGCTTTTTTGCGTCTTTGTGTTTGCGTAGTTTAGCAAGCGCCTTAGCTTCAATTTGACGAATACGCTCACGAGTAACGGCAAACTCCTGCCCTACTTCTTCTAAGGTGTGACTTTTGCCATTTTCTAAACCAAAACGAAGTTTAATAATTTTTTGCTCACGATCGCTTAGGGTTGAAAGCGCTGATTGCACTTGCTCCTTTAGTAATTGGCTTGAGGCCGATTCTTCCGGCGTTGCCGAATCTTCATCTTCAATAAAGTCACCCAAAACCGAATCTTCATCATCGCCGTCACGCCCTACGCCGGCGTCAAGACTGGTAATATCTTGCTTGATTTTCATCACATATTCAACTTTTTCCGGCTCCATTTCAAGCTCTTTACCAAGCTCTTCAACCGTTGGTTCGCGGTTAAGTTCTTGGGTCATTCGGCGCTGAGTGCGAAGCAGTTTATTGATGGTTTCAACCATGTGCACCGGAATTCGAATGGTGCGAGCCTGATCGGCAATCGCACGCGTAATCGCTTGGCGAATCCACCAAGTGGCGTAAGTAGAAAATTTAAACCCTTTGTCTGGATCAAACTTTTCAACCGCACGCAGTAATCCCGTATTACCCTCCTGAATAAGATCAAGAAAATCAAGACCGCGGCCACTGTAGCGCTTGGCAATTGAAACAACCAGACGCATGTTAGCCTCGGCCATTTTATCTTTAGCCTTTTTGTCGCCTTCTACAACTTTTTGCGCCAAGGCCAATTCTTCTTCGCTGTTTAAAAGTGGAATCTTACCAATTTCGCGTAGGTAAAGTCGCACCGAATCATCGGCCACGTCATCAAGATACTGACCCTCATGCAGCGAGGCGTTAATCTCATCTAACTCCTCGTCATCAAGGTCGGTCGCATCTGGCTCGTCTGGTTCAATAGCCGCCGACAATGTTGGCTCGTCTGGTGTAATTTGTCGCAAATCATCTTCGCTCATTTTATCGCTCCCGTATAAGTTGCTGAATTTTTTTTAGTAACATAGCACTGCGCTCATCGTCACCGCTAGCTTCGGCTTCGCGCAGTTCTGCTTCTAAGGTATCTTTTTGGTTGTGTTGATATGTTTTCTTAGCTCGTTCAACCAGCTGCTGTGCCATATGAATGCGATCAGGTTCGCTCCAGGCCGCATAACGCTCGTCAGCTCTTAACTGTACTATTTTCACATATTCGCTAATTTCATGCAACTCACTCGGTACTTCACCCATCATATCGGCGCTTGGGTGCATCTGTAAATATTCAAGTAACGCAGCGCGCGCTGGCTGAGATGAGTTCATATGTCGCTCTTCTAGTTCGCCTAATATACGTCGCGCCGTCACATCAATCATTGCCACCGCTAAAAGTTCATTTTGGTATTCATCGCTTGCACCCTGCGAACGCTCGTTAGATTTTACATTTTTTGTAGCACGCAGCGGAGTGGTCTCGGCGGAACCTAACGTGACAGCCTTTAAATCGGCGGTTTTTTGGCGTAGCGTATCAAGCGAAACATCAATCGTACGAGCAACAACCTGTTGATAATGTTCAACTTCTACCGAATCTTTTAGCGTCGCAATCACCCTTAAGGCTGCCGATGAAAACAACCGCTTGCCTTTTGCACTCGACATATCTTCTCGTGCCGCATACTGCTGAATAATCCATTCTACTGCCGGGCGCGCATCGGCTATTGCTTGCTGCCACTTTTTAACACCTAATTGAATCAACTCATCTGGATCTTTTGCACCGTCTGGTAAGGACACAATTGATAGTGATACGCCAACGCGTTCAGCAATTTCTATTGCTCGTTCGCTGGCAGCAACACCGGCTTTATCACCGTCAAACGCCAATCGAATTGAATCACTTAGCCGCGAAATAGCCTTAAGATGCTGTTCGGTAAGCGCTGTTCCGGCAGTTGCAACCACCGCCCGCACGCCAGCTTGGTGCGATGAAATTACGTCCATGTTGCCCTCTACTACTACCGCGTAATCCTGTTTTCTAATCGACTCTTTAGCCTGGCTTAACCCAAACACGTGTCGACTTTTGTCGTAAAGTAGAGTTTGCGGCGTGTTTAAATATTTGGGCGAATTTGGCTCGTCTTTAAGCGTGCGTGCCGTAAATCCAATCACCCGCCCACCGGCGTCCATCAGCGGCACTGTCATGCGGCCGCGAAATAAATCGCCATCAAATCTATTCAGCAGTCCAGCATCAAGTAATTCTTGCTTACTAAAACCTTTCTTACTTAAAAAACCCGACAGCGCCCGAGAATTTTCTGGCGCATAGCCAATCATAAAATCTCCGATAGTCTGCTTGTTAAGACCGCGCTTTTTTACTACATAGTCAAGTGCGTGAGGATTTTGCAACAACGACTGCTGATAATACCGTGCCGCTAGATCGAGCGCCGCATAAAGGCGCGCTTTCTTTTCTGATAACCCCTTGTCGTTTCCGTTGTTATACAGCGAAAGATCCACACCCGCTTTACGCGCCAAATGTTCAAGCGCCGCACGAAAATCCATTCCCTCAACTTCCATTACAAAACTAAAAATATCACCGCCCTTACCTGAGCTAAAATCATGCCAAATGTGCTTATCTGGGCTCACCACAAAACTAGGAGTTTTTTCGTCGCCAAAAGGGCTAAGTCCCTTAAAATTACGCCCAGCCCGCTTAAGCTGTACGTATTCACCAATCACGTCCTCTATGGCGAGCCGTGATCGAACCTCTTCTTTGGCATCTTGCATAGTTTTAGTATATCACTCTTTACCTCTGTTATTGCCTATGCTTAAATAGAGCTAAGACTATGTATCCTAATTCTCAAAATCCAAACCCCAATCAGCCCTCTCCTCGGTCATATCAAGACCCGGCTTTTCGACCGCCAGCTTCACCCGCCTACCCAACGCCACAACCCGGCTCATACAATGCAAATCTTCAGGGTGAACCACCGGTCGGCTATCAGGCAGATTACCAGCGCCAGTATTCGGCCATGCCGTCGCCCTATGCACAATCTACGGCACAGTACCCTCCACAACCAGCTTATTCAATCGACTACCTTAATCAGATAGCCGCTCCTGCGCCAAAAGCCGGGCTTTCCAAAGGCATGAAAACACTTCTTATCGCTGCTGGCGCTATGCTCCTTATTACCCTGCCGCTACTGTTGTTTAGTGCGCTATCTGGCTCAACCACACAAATCTCTCTAGATCGCCTGGCGGCTCGCAGTAGTAACCTTAGCGCCGTTATTAGCGACTCGCATGACAACATCGATAGCACCGAACTTCGCCAAATTAACAGTAGTCTTTCTGCGAGTATGAAAAATATTTCCGCTGGCACCACCGAACAACTTAAGGCTCAGAGCACTACACTCGAAACAGCTAAAAAAGCCAATCCAAACGAGACGACCGGCGCTTTAAGTGCAAGACTAGATGATGCAGAACTTAACGCCACATTCGATCGAAGCTATGTGCGCGAAATGGCTTTTGAGGTTAAAACCACGCTTATTTTAATTGACTCTTTAGGAGCCAAGGCTCGTGATGAGGCGACTGTTGATTTTTTACGGCAAAGTTACAATAATCTCAATCAATCCTACGAGCAACTAGAAGCCTTTGGAAAAACCAGCGAGTAATCTGCTGGCTTTTTATTTAATCTTTAACAACATGAGTTCCACGACCAAGTTCGTAGCTATGACGGGCTAAATCAAGCAATTGCTCATCACTAAGCTGTCCGGTACAAATAATACTGTTCCAATATTTTTTATGCAGATTTTCGGCCGCTAGCACTGTCTCGTAATTTTCGCGCAACATAACCGCCAGCTTAGGGTCGCACTTTAATCTAATTCGCAGCGGAGTGCTTTGCTCTTGAATAATGGCGAACAAAACCGCTTCATCGCCCGCAGTATAATAATACGCCGCCTCACCCTCACCAAACGGATAGCGCTTCTCTACCCCTGCAAACGACAAGAAAAACTGATCTAATTGCGCTGTTGTCATACCTTTACCTTTGTTAAATAATATTTAAGTTCCATAATGCTGCCACGAATATCACCCAGTGCCCGATGCTCTTCGGGTTTGGCAAATCGTTTGTTATATTTGCCGTCGAAAACTAACTTCCAGGCACTTACGTCAAGCATTCGATAATGAAGACGGGCATCGAACCGCGGCCACTGATTTGCAATAAAGCGTCGATCTTGATGAATTGAATTACCGGCCAGCACCACGCGAGTATCGGGTGCAAAGTGTGTAGAAATAAAATCGAGTAGCTCGTTTTCTACTACACGCGCCGAGCGACCATTCAAATTTTGCGCCAGTAATCCATCGCGTGCCGTAGGGTTGGCATCCCAAAAATCACGGCTTACATTCATGCGACGCTCCATTAACCGTGGACCAACTTTTATTACCGCCTCAAAAGTAGCGATTTCTTTAAAGTTCCAATCAGTAGCAATAGCCGCTACTTCTAAAATACGATCTTCAAGCGGGTCAAGGCCAGTCATCTCAAGATCCATCCATAATAAATCTGCCGACATACTATGCGTCCTCTCCCTTAGTTGGTGAAAATGCTAAGCTGAGTGAGTTAATGCAGTATCGTTGATCGGTGGGCGTAGCAAATCCCTCACCTTCAAACACATGCCCTAAATGACCGCTACAATTGCCGCACACTACTTCCGTGCGAGTCATGCCGTGGCTATCATCGGTTATAAATTCCACCGCGTGTGGCTTTGCGTCAAAAAAACTCGGCCAACCACAATGAGCATTAAACTTGGTTTCTGAACCGAATAATTCTTGCCCACAGCCAGCACAGGCATAAGTGCCATCTTTAAAATGTAAATCGTACTCGCCACTAAAGGGCGCTTCGGTTGCCTTCTCTCGAAGTACCGCATACTGCTGGGGTGTTAAGCGCGTACGCCAATCTTCGGTCATTATGGCTTCTTCTTATCAAGCTTATCCAGCTTTAATAGATGAATAATAAAGTAAATAACCAGCGCAGTAGCAATTAACGTAATAAGCGAAGACACAAAGGCGCCCCATGCAAAATCAGCCTGACGGCCAAAGGCTTGAAATTCCCAGACGGCAGAATTAAGTGCCTCTTGCGAGCCCACAATAAATTGTACAATTGGACTAATAAAGCCCTCTACTAATTTTCGTACTGTATCGCCAGCGGCTGTACCAATCGCCAAACCAACCGCTAAACCAACCACGCCTTGTTCTCTAATAAAATTAGTAAACCCGCCTACATGGCCCTGTGCAACCTTAGCTTTTGCCGCTTCAGCTTTGGCTTTTACAGCTTCAGCCTTGGCCTTGGCTGCCTTATGTCTTGCCGTTTCGGCCTCGGCTTTAGCCCGCGCTGGTGTGAGAGATGATTTGTCTGTCGCCATAGCTTTCCTTAATTATCTTTGTACTAGTATACCAAAAGTGTGCGAGAGAATGATTCGCTGACACGAGTCGGTCGCGGCAGAAGAATTTCTCTCCCGCGACCGACTCTGCCGTGGTCAAATGACACCAACAGCTAGGCGCGCAGCAAATCCAGACGGTACCAACGGTCAGGATCGAGCGGCGTGCCGCTGTTTACGCGCCGAAAGCGAATTCGGTAGCGCACCTGAGTTGACGCCTGCAATCCTGCCGGATAGTACGTAGCGTGCTGCGGACCAGAATGCTCCAAATTCCATAGCGCCGACGTAAACTGCCGAATCGACACGTTGTTGTGTGTTGCTTCGGGGAACTCGTTGGGGTGCATACCCGGCTTCATGTCGGGAACAACCAGGCCGATGTTCTCGGCCAAGCCGGTTCTGGTATCGGCCATCATAACGATGCCGCCACCTAAAATCCGATCAAAACTCGAGACCACCACTGCATCAATCGCCTGCTTTACCACCTCCCTTGTCTCTTGCGTTGCACGCAGGTGAAGCTTAGTGGTAGAAAGCGTCAGGCTCATGCGAACCATCCTCTCGGTTGTAACGCAGCCTATATTTTAGGCGTACAAGTTTATATTATAAACGATTTTACAAGTTTATCAATTTACATAGAGTCTGGCGCATGAATACCCAGAACCTGTAATCCACGCCGTAACGTGTGGGCGTAACGGGCAACCAATGCAGCACGATGCGCTTGCTCTTTACTGCCCACTACGGTATGTTGTTCGTAAAAGCGATTAAATACTTGCGCTAGTTCAAACAAATAACTGCACACATAATGGGGCGACAGCTCCTGTGTCGCTCGTTCTAACACGTCGCTATACTCGGTAAGTTTTCGCACCAGTGAGCGTTCTTCGCTATTTAAAAGTTTTGAATCTAACGCAGCAAAATCATCTGGTGACTGCTGTATTTTTTCTAAAATTCGTATTGCACGCGCATGTGCATACTGTAAATAAGAGCCCGTGTTACCCTGTAAACTTACCGTTTCGGCTGGATCAAAAATTACATCTGAGCCAATTTTTACTTTCAAAAATTGATACCGCATGGCACCAGCTACAATTTCGTCTTTTGCCTCTCCGCCTCGAGCAACAACTGCTTGCTGAATTTGACTAAACAGACTTTCAATCGTTACTACGTCACCGTCACGTGAACTCATTTTGCCGGTAGTTAATTTTGCCGTACCATGAGAAATATTTTGCGTTACACCATCAAGTTCGGGTAAGCAAAGTTCTGCGGCCTTAATTACATTTTTAAAGTAGGCTTTTTGCTCTTCGGCTGTCACAATATAACTTTTATCCGCGCGATAATCGGCGTGCTTAAGCTGCATAAGACCAAGGTCGCGAGCCGGATATAAGCCACGGCCAGCACTCGAGATAAACGCAGCATCAAACTGGCCATATTGTTCACCCGGAAACACAATTGCTCCATCACTCTTTATAAAAACGTCTCCAGTGTGGCGCTTTACGGTCTCAACGCCTAGTGCATCAGCCTGACTCTCAAGGTAACGCCTCTCTATTGGCACGCAACCAAGACGCTTCACCGTCGCATCAATTTGCTCAAAACTCCAAGCTTTGCAAATTTCATACACCTGTCGATATAGCGCGTCATCGAGTACAAATGATTGCTTCGCCAGCTCATCAATCTGTTTTTTTACCTCATCGTCGGCTTTTGCGGCTTGCGCTCCCTTGGCATACATTCGACTCATAAAGTCATTGCGTGCGCCAGGCTCAATCGCTTCAAGTCGAGAAACGTCACCTTCAATATACTTTAAAATTGCCCACATACTTTTACCAACATGCGCGCCTACGTCGCCATGGTAACTTACTCGGTGCACCTCGGCACCACTAGCCTCTAGAAGATTCGCTACGGTATCGGCCAAAATAGAATTAAACCCGTGCCCTACGTGCATTGCCTTAAACGGATTAGGGTTATTAGTTTCGATAACCACTTTTTGACCGCGACGAGACTGGCGCGGTTGATGTGATAACTGGGCAATAAGTGCCTTATTCGACAGGCGAATGTTTAGAAAGCCTGGCCCAGCCACCTCAACTCCAGCATATTCGCCACTCTCGCGCAGCGCAGCAGCCAATTCGTCTGCTATTGCGCGGGGGTTAGATTTTAGCCGACCGGCCAGTTGCAGGGCGACATTTGAGCTGTAATCACCAAACTGCTCGTCAGGTCGAGTAACAATTGGTTGCACGTCAAGTTTGTAGCGCTCTTTAATAAGCTGAGAGATTTTTTGCTCCATAACCTCTCTAGTATATCAGACTAACGAACGTCGTCGGTTGCAAGCTCTTCGTAATCGTAATCTAGAGCACTGCCAGAGACCGTGCTAATGCCGCGAATATTGTGAAGAAGTACATTTAGTACGTCAAAATCGTCGTTGCTCATATTTTTGCCTTGTTTATTTTTTGTATTGGTATGCCACGCGTGTTAATTTTTTCGTGATACTTACATAAACATTAGCATAATAGCATAGTCTTGTCAATGTTTGACACCTCTCACTGCACGCTATAAAGTAGGGACAGATGAAAAACCATAAGGGCTTTACAATTGTTGAACTTTTAATCGTAATTGTAGTAATTGCTATTTTGGCGGCAATAACCATTGTGGCGTATAACGGAATTCAAACCAGAGCTGAAAATACCAAAAATCTTACTGCCGTTAATCAAACCGCAAAACTACTTCGCCTTTACAAAGAGACTCACGGCTACTACCCTACTCACTCAGGCGCAGCTATGGTATGTATAGGACGCGGGTATACTAATAACACCTGCTCGCGTGATGCCGACGGCAGTAATTCTGTTCAAAATTCAGATTCGTTCGATAATGAACTACGTAAAGCCGGTAGCCTTCCGCAACCAAGCACTAAGGTGCTTACTCGCGATAATGGCAGGCAAGTTTCAGGATTAAATTTTCGCCAGCCTGACCGCATGATCCGCTATTACATTAACGGCGCTAATCAACCATGCGAGGCTGGCGGCACGAGTCATACCTACGAAACTGTTACCGAGTGCCGGCTTGTGCTGCCTCAGTAGCGCGAATTAATCCAACAAACAGCGGGTGTGGATTATGTGGCCGCGAGCGAAACTCTGGGTGCGCTTGGGTGGCTACAAAAAAATTCTGATTTTTAGCCTCTACAAATTCAACTAATTTGCCGTCCGGTGAGGTGCCGCTTACTATCAGCCCGCCACTATTAAACGCCGCTTCAAACTGGCGATTCACCTCGTAACGATGGCGGTGGCGCTCGGTAATATGCAAGCTGCCATAGAGTTGTTCAACCAATGAACCAGCCACCGCTACCGCTGGATAATCACCAAGTCGCAAAGTTCCACCTGTCGATTCTTTACCCGCCTGACCTTCCATAATATAAATCACATTATGCGGTGTGTTTGGGTTAAATTCACTACTGTTAGCTTGCTCTAAGCCGCTCATGCGCGCAGCCGCAATCACTGCTACCTGAAGCCCAAGGCAAATTCCTAAATATGGCTTATTGTGGGTTAGCGCATAACGAGCGGCAGCGATTTTTCCCTCTACTCCACGCTCGCCAAAACCTCCCGGCACCACTAACGCATCAACCGCCGCAAAGTCTTCTTCCGCTGCTGTTTCGGCGTTAATCCACACAATATTTACCTGAAGTTTATCGTGCCAAGCAGCAGCTTTCAGCGCCTCTAGCACCGAAATATAGGTGTCTTCATTATCTAAATATTTCGCTACTACGCCTACGTTTACTATTGGTGTGTTTTCGGCGTGTACGTGCGAGACTAACTCGCGCCAGCTTTTCATTTCTGGTACAGCTTCGCCAATTGGCAAAAACCGCTGCAACACTTTGTGAATACCGCTGCTGGCGATCGACAGCGGCACCTCGTACACTGTGCGGGCATTTGGTAGCAAAATTACTCCATCACTTGCTACGCCGCTAAAACTCGCAATCTTTTCGGCCGTAGAATGCGGCGCCGGCTCATCGGTACGTACTACTACGCAATCGGGTGTTATGCCAAAGCCGCGCAGGTCGTTAAGAGCATTTTGAGCCGGTTTAGTCTTAAATTCTTTGCTTGTTGAAATAAATGGCACGTACACCACGTGTACGTACATACAATTTTCACGGCCTACACGCATAGAAAACTCTCGAATCGCCTCTACAAAACTAAGTCCTTCGTAGTCACCAACCGTGCCGCCAATCTCAACAATATGCACCTGCCCATCGGCTGCTAGCTCTATCGCATCTTGAATAGCACCTGTTAGGTGCGGCACTAGCTGTACGGTGCGACCGCCAAATTTTCCTGCTCGCTCGTCGGCGATAAGTTGACTTAATAGCTTACCCGAAAGCGTAGCGTTTTTTTGCGTTAACTCGAGATTTAAAAATCGTTCATAATGGCCCAAATCAAGGTCGGTCTCGGCGCCATCTTTTGTTACAAAGCACTCGCCATGCTCCTTGGGATTAAGCAAACCCGCATCTACGTTAAGATACGGGTCGCACTTTTGAATTGACACCTTTACCCCTTGAGATTGCAGCACGGCTCCAATACTCGCAGCGGTTATGCCTTTCCCTACCCCGGAAAGAACACCGCCTGTGACAAAAATATATTTTGTATTTTCCATGTGTGTTGAACTACTCATCATGGAACTTCATTATAGCACCGTTATGGCGTAGTGCGCCATATATAGAGTGTTGTAGTAAAAGCTATTCTATATATAGAGTGCCAGACGAATTATCGAATGGGTTGTCAAGTAGCGCTGAACCCGGCTTGTACGTGTAAAGCGGCGCCTGATCGTAACTCCAGGCGTGTTGCAGTGGCTGTAAAATTTGCCAGGCACGAATCACTTCCTCGCCTTCAGTGAACAAGTTTTTTCTTCCACGAATTGCATCGACCAGCACTTGCTCGTACGCTTCGGGAAGCTGCTCGTCCTCTGGGTAAGAAAAACCAAGTCGCCGAGTTTCGTGCGCCGTGTCGTAGCCTGGCTTTTTTATTGTTAACTCAATCTCAATACCTTCGTTTGGTTGAACATGAAAAATGATTGTGTTGCGCTGTTGTTGGTGGTGCTTCTTTAAATATACCCGAATTTCTGTAGTCTTTGCAGCCAGTGCTTTACCGGTAATTAATCGCAGCGGTACACCTTGCCAACGCGGCTGTTTTGAGGCAAGCTCTAGGGCTACAAAAGTTTCTGTGCTTGATTTTTCACTTTTTATTTCTTCGCGGTAACCTTTATATTGAGCGCGAATACTTTTTTTAGGTTCAGCTGGCATAATTTGCTCAAGCGCCTGTAGCCGCTGCGCCGGCAACTGATCCCATGTAAAATTGTCTGGAACTTCCATAAGCACAAGAGCCAAAAGCTGTAGTAAATGCCCCTGCACTACGTCGCGTAGGGCGCCTGTCTGCTCGTAAAACTGCCCCCTTCCCTCTATTCCAATCTTTTCACCAGCTACAATTTCAATCGCCTCAACGGCACTATTGTTCCAAATGTGTGAGAAAAGAGCATTATGCGCCCTAAACGCTACAATATTTTGAGCCATTTCTTTTGCAAGGTAGTGATCAATTCGATAAATTTGTTGTTCAGAAAAATAACGAGCCGTTCGGCCAATTACTTCTCGCGCCGACGCTTCATCGACACCAAACGGTTTTTCGAATAAAATTTTTACGTTTGGCGTATTAAGTCCAGCGTCACCCAAAAAATCGACAATTTGCGTAGCGGCTCGTGGCGGCACCGAAAGATAGACCAACAATTGGTCGCTATCATTAAGCGCTAAATATGTTTTTAAATCATCATATTGAGCCGAGTCTGCAATATCCATGGTATAAACGCGTGTATTCTCTAGTAACGCTTCGGGCTGCTTCACTGCCTCCTCAATGAGCGCCTTTACATCAACTTCACGTCGCGAAACCCCTATAATTTCCAAATTTTCCGCTGATTTTGTTCGTAAAATCTCGGCCAACGCTGGCAATAATTTGCGCTGGCTTAAATCGCCCGTTATACCAAATATGAGAAGTTTTGTCGTCATTCTATAAGTATACTCTGTTTGGGGAATTTCTCTAAATTAGTATGCTTATGTTACTGCCCATGTGTTTGCTGTTATTTATGGGTAGATGATTATATTGGTAATTATTGGGACTAGCTGAATAATCAACCCGTTCGGCTTAAAGAGGGGCGTAAAAGTAAGTAGGCGACAGGCTTCTGGCCGCACTCAATCCATTTACTGTAAAAACGAATGTTTCCGCCAAACGGTCACACGTCGTACAGTAAAGATAATCGCACGTACAATAACCACCGTCGCAAGCTTATGGTGTTTAATCCATTTTTTTATATGGCGTAACATTCTAGTTCCACCATCTTTTGATTGTGATGATGGCATATATTCCTCGGATTAGTAAGCCCGCGCTCAGTGGCCAAATTAATTTGCTAATTTCATTTTTTGGCAGCCATTTGTTTTAAATTTATTGATAATTAGGTTTTTATGGCACTTTAGCGAGCAACCACGAGCGAGAACTTAATACTTTTGTTATGCGGTTTACTGCTCCATTTTCGTACATCACTAACCACTCTCTTAATTATCACAAGAATAGCATTTACATCATTAAATACTATAGTAGGTTACTACGAAAAAACCGCCGATACTGGCGATTTTTTCGTAAAAAATTACTTTGAGTTTACTGACACCCAAGGCACATCGTCAAATCAGCTGGATCAAGTGGAGCGACAATTTTACCGCTATCTTGGGCATCGGCCTGAGCTTGTGCCTGTGCGTTCGCCATAGCAGCGTCAATAGCAGCTAGCTTTTCTTCAAGCGTCATATCGTCTGAAATGATTGCGTTCCCGTTCATTTTGTGAATCCCCCTTTTTATGATCTAACTATACATGTGGTGTTGCTTATGTTAATTATACGCTGCCTATAGCGTATTGTCACCATCAAAATACCAAAGTTTGCCTCTAGAAGCTGCTGTATTTTTATCACCAATCTTAGCTTTATAGACAGTCGCTGCCGCTAAATGTGGCGTAATGCCACCAAATACCTCGGCATACACAGCCCGTCCTGCCTCAGCCGCCTCACCAGCTAGCGCCTGTGCGGTCGACTGAATATAAATACCTTTTAGCCCACTAGATTTATCTGGCGACCAAATCACAATACTTATCTGTGGCCGTTCGGCAATATTTTTTGAATGCACCGTCTCTGGACTCGATAGCCAATAAACATTCTCTTCATCAAACGCCAAATGCAGCGGCGTATTCCATGGCCGGCCGTCTTGCTGAACAGTTGCCAAGCTCCCTACCCGTACACCATCAAGAATTTCATCAAATACATGCGTCTTCATTGCGTACCGCCTACTTTGTCGTATTTACTTCGTAACTAGTATTGGTGCTCTCAAAAAAGTTAACAAGCTCTAGCGTATCGTTCGCAGCCGCCATCCACTTAGCCGGGTTGGCCACGTTAAATTCCGGCTCAAAACCAAGCTCTTCTAGGCGGCGATCGGTCATATACTGCACATATTGATTTACGTAATCAGCATTTAAGCCAAGAATTCCCTTTGGCAACATATCTCTGTTATAAGCCTCTTCAAGTTTAACGGCCTCAACAATTAGGCTACGAATTTCTGCTGCAAATTCTTCGGTTTGCAGTTCAGGATTTTCGTCTAAAATAGTTAACAGCAAGTTAATACCAAATGTTAAATGCAAATTTTCGTCCTTGGTGATCCAATCAAGCAAACTGCCCACGTTGCGCAGCAAATTACGCTGGCGGAAACTCATTCCAACCATAAAGCCCGAGTAAAACCAAATACCTTCAAGCACAATATTGTACGCAACTAAACTGCGAACAAAATCTTTCTTACCCTCTAAGGTGTAAATATCAAGGTCTTTACTTAGCATAACTTCAAGGTGCTTATTTTGAAACGCTGCCTTGTCGGCTAGCGATTTTTTGCCAAAGCCAGCCGCATAAATCTCTTCGCGATTAAACGGAAAGGTTTCAATAATGTACTCAAATGTCATAAAGTGGTTAGCTTCTTCCCACATTTGCTTACTTAAATACAGCTGAGCTTCAGCGGCGTTAACATACGGGTAAATACCAAAAGCCAGCGATTTATTAATAAGCAGCTCGTTAGGATTAAGATAGCTAATAACCGTTTTAAGGGCGTGCTTTTCTTCATCGGTCATCTTCTCAAAATCGGATAGGTCTTGCACCAGCTGCACCTCGTTCGGAAACCAAGTGTTCGCTACGGCTTGGTTGTAAAGGTCGTACGCCCACTGGTAGCGAACAGGCTTAAGCTGCAGGCCGTCGCGCAAGCCAGAACCTAAAATACCAGTTGAATGTGAATCTGTCATATTACTCTCCCCCTTTAATTCTTTACCTTAGCAAAACCAAAGCCAACTTTTCGGCCGCCGCTTTGAGCTTTAATTTTATCAGCTTTATTTGATGCCACGGTTGTTTGCTCGGATTGGTGGCGAGGCTTTACGTGCAGATAGTATGTTGTTTTAAGGCCACGTACCCATGCTTCGTGGTAAATTTTTTCGTACTCGTCAATGTCGCGAGTCTCAAGGTACATATTGCGCGAAATCGCTTGATCAACCCACTTTTGCGCCCGAGCAGCTACTTCAATAAATGCGTACGGGCTAAGCTGAAAGCTAGTTTTGTAAATTGCCTTAATGTCATCTGGAATAGCGTCGATAACTTGAATATCGCCCTGATTAGCAAGTAGATCGTCTTTAACCTGTTCCCACAAACCAAGTCGCTTTAAATCGGCCACAAGATTTGTATTTACTTCCAAAAACTTTCCGTTCAGTGTTGAGCGGCTAAAAATTTGCGAAAATTGTGGATCGATACCCGGCGTAGTACCAGCAATATGCCCAATGTTAGCGGTTGGTGCAATAGCCATAAGCGTAGCATTGCGCATACCCTTTTTTACCTTGGCGCGTAAACTTTCCCAATCAAGGCGCACCGTGCGATCAATTTTTACGTCTAGGGCGCGGTCTTTAGCAAGTGCTTCAAGCGTATCAATTGGTAGTACGCCCTTGCTCCAACCACTGCCCTCAAACTTTGGATAGCTTCCTAGTTTTTGAGCTAGCTCGGCCGATTCGTCGATGGCGTGATAACTAATGTGTTCAGTCAGCATGTCAATCAGTTCGTAGGCTTCGTTTGATTCATAACTGTGCCCAAGCTTCTCTAACACGTCACTGAGTCCCATAATACCAAGGCCAAGGGCGCGAGTTTGAGAGTTGGCATACATTGCTTCGGGAACCGGCAAATTGGTAATATCTACCAAATTATCAAGCTGACGAATGGCGCTACGGGCACTCGCTTCTAACCGTGCAAAGTCCCAAGTTTTATCTTCTTTTAGATGTGCTGAGAGGTTAATACTTACTAGGTTACACACCGCAATATTGTCGTTATCTTGCGGCAGGGTAATTTCGGTACACAGGTTGGAAAGATGGATTGTACCAGTATTATTATTGAGGGCTCGCACGTTAATCGTATCTTTCCAGGTAAGCCATGGGTGGCTGGTGGCCTGTAGTTGAATCAAAATTTGACGGTACTGCTCGCGAGCCGAAATCTTCTCGAATTTACGAAGTTTACCGGCCTCGGCTTGCGCGACATAATGCGCATACCGTTCGCTAAATTCTTTACCGTAAAGCTCGGTTAAATCCATAACTTCGGCTGGATCAAATAGGTACCACGGTTCGTCGTTATGAGCGCGGCGCATAAATTCATCAGAAATAAATACGGCCGTATTGGCAAAACGTGTACGCAAATATGGATCGCCAGAGTTTTGACGTAAATCTAAAAATTGCGGAAAATTAAGGTGCCAGTTTTCCATATACAGAGCTGCGGCACCGGCTTTTTTACCTTTTCGGCTAACTGCAAACAGCGCCGAATCGATCATTTTCATAAAAGGAATTGGACCAGTGCTTTCGGTGTTAGTAGTTTTCACCGGACTGCCAGCCGCGCGCAGTTTAGAAAAGCCAATTCCAATACCGCCCGTTCCCTTAGCAATCCACATAGTGTCGCGAACACTTTTAGCAATCGATTCCATATCGTCATCAACATTAATAAGAAAACAGTTGGAAAGCTGAGGCATAGCACCGCCAGCGTTTACGCGAGTTGAACCACCTGGCACGTAGTCTAAGTTAGCCATGTGGGTGTAAAAATCTATTGCTGCGGCAGTCGGGTCACTCTCGTTAATACTTAGTCCCATGGCAATGCGCATGTGCGTAAACTGCGGCACCTCAATCGGCTCACCGCCACCCTTTCGTAGGGCGTAACGATTTTTGTTTGTAATGACACCTAGGTATTTACTAAGGTGGTCTTTTGCTGGGTCGAGGGCGTTCGCCAGCTTGTCAAGATTAAACCGACCATCACCTAGTCGTGGGTCTAGTAATCCAGACTTAATGCCATCGGCTACATAAGGAGCAAACTTTTCGGCGTGCAGCATTTTTAGTGAATCAGCAGACGTATACGAGCCGAGAATATTTTTGTACAGTGTCTTAAGAAGTAGACGCGCCGCAATTGTGTCGTAGTCTGGATCGTCTTTAACGTTTTGCAGCGTAGTTTGAATTACTGCCTCATCAAGCTGATCGGTAGTAATTCCATCAAATAATGTTAGTTGAATTTGGCTCGCCACGTTCGCAACTTTGGCAATTTGGTCTGGCAAACCTTCGCTGGCCTCTACCAGTGCAATGTTAATTTTATTGGCGTCAAATGGTTCGCGGGTGCCATCGCGTTTAACCACAGAAATGTTGCTCATAAAAAGAGCCCCCTATATTAGTTTTTATACCCTCCGATTCACCTCGACACTCTTCTCTACCCAAGAAGTGTTACAGTGCGCAAGAAAAGTGACATAAAGAGGTAACCTCTCTTGCCCTGCAGTCTTTTCGTGCGCCTTGGTGTCTGTGTTTTCGTAACGCCTACATATGTAGTGTCTGTACATAATAGTAGCCCCTAGATGTATGGTTTTCAAGTTAAATAGGTAAAATATTTACGAAAAAAAGCATAAATACTATCTTCACCTCTATAGGGTTACTGTTTGTTATTTACAACAAGCCTTTATAGTTGCGCAAGACAACGCTGCTGCAATGGTTCAAGGGGCGCATAGTTATCATAAAAAACCTCGGCTGGGGGAATAGAGAGTGTAGTCTGATTTGGCATATTTATAGGGGTATTTTGATAAGCAGCTACAATATTACCTTTTGTTTTAAAAGTTGGATCAACGCTATAAGACTGATGCGAAAATGCCGCACGAAAAGGTGCATCAAGCTGCGAGAGCAGCTGACGGCACTCGGTTCCGTTACCAGCCACAATGTTAACCACCACAAGTCCATCTGGCGTCACCGCTCGCCGTAACTGCTGACTAAATTCGTGCGTCGAGAGACTAAACGGCGTTAGGATATCGCCAAACACATCTACCACTACTACATCGTATTTAATGGCCGTACGGTTTAAATACGAACGGGCATCTTCGGCAATCGTGGTAACATTAGCCGGTTTGCTATAGGCAAAATACTTTTCCGAAATAGCCTCAAGTTCAGGATCAATCTCTATAACGTCAATCTGCGCCTCTGGGTATGCCGCACTTAGTGAGCGCGGCAAGCTATAGGCTCCGCCACCTAATATAGCAATAGTACGCGGTTGGCTAGTATTACGTTCAATGGTCGCTTGAGTTTGCTCGGCATACCATAGCACAAGCCGCTGAGGGTCGCTCAGTGACACCGCCGATTGAATACCCGACGGCCCAGTGGCGAGCGTTCGTACCCTATCGCCCGTTTGCCGTACGCGAGCTTCGTTAATGGCATAGCTTGCTGAAGGCGTCTCTACCACTAGCTGACCGCTCGATGCCAACACCGCCACACCTACAATACATAGGGTAAGCGAGACGGCAGCTCGCTGAGCAGTTTTATACCACGGTGCAATTACCCAACTTGTAAGTACAAAAAGTACCGCCACTACAATAAACGATTCGCGCACTCCTAAAATACCAAATAGTACAAAACCAGCTAAAAACGTACCTGTAATACCACCAATTGCATCAAGAGCGGTAATTCCCGCTACCGACTTACCTGATGTCTCGAGTGATGAGATGTTTAGCTTGGTAATATACGGACTAATCATGCCGATTAGTAAACTGGTAGGTGCAAATAAAAACAACGATATAAGCACACCCTGAATTCGCGCATCACCCACCGATTGCACCACTAGCGACATTACATTATCCGACACCAACACCACGCCAACAATACTTACCGCAACCGCCATGCAAAGCCATACAATATCGGTAGGTTTGGTGCGTTTGTCGGCCAGCGTTCCACCTAGCCAATAACCTAGACTTAATGCCGCAATAATCACCCCAATTACGCTGGTCCACACATAAATTGAACCACCAATGCTTGGTGCCAGCATACGAGCTGCCGCCAGCTCAAACACCATTAACGAAAAACCAACCACAAAGGCTAAAATTGGTAGTGGTGTTAATATTTTTGGCTGATTCATAACGGTCTCTTATTTCTGTTCAATTTTAGTATTTAAAGAGTGACAAGCGCGTGAAAATTCATTTCGCACCTGACTTGCATAGGGATTTTCGTGCACAATCGACATAAACAAATCCCAGCTATCGCTGCCCTGAATACGCTTCATATCAAGCAAATCCTCGTAGGCCATAGTCGCAAGCGGTGTGTCGGGTATTGCCATTTCGTCCATTACCCGGCCAATATAATGACTAAGCCCCTGCACGTAAGCCATACTTTTATCGTGTTCAGCTGGCGTAGTCTCTATAATTTTAAGGCCAAGGGTGTGCGAAATAAAGTTTCGAACTAGGCTTTCTGACTCAGCCGCTATCCGCGTGGGCACATAGGCACATTTCAAGTCCCTTACTCCACCATTTTTTTGAATACTGGCCGGGCCAAACATCGGGTGCGTGCCAACAATACTGCAGCTGGCTGGCAAATATTTTTCTAACACCGCCAATGGATTTACTTTAACCGAACAGACATCAATTACTAATGCCTTAGAATTGACCATAACACCGTACTGTGAAAAGAATGCCTTAAAATATTGCGAGGGAAACGAGGGGATAATAATTGGCTGGGCTAAAGCTTCCTCGAGTTTAACAAATCGCACCCCAGCTGCATCAACTCTATTTTGGCGCGAACTTACCACAATATCAGCATAGGGCGCCAACATCGTAATCAATACTTTCGTAAAGTCACCGTAACCGATAATGCCAATTTTAAGTTTAGTCATACTCTCTTCTCTGTCGCTGCCATTTGAATGGTATATTTTTATAATTTCGTTAATCTGGCGGAGAGAACAGGATTCGAACCTGCGATAGCATTGCTGCTATACACGCTTTCCAAGCGTGCGCCTTCAACCACTCGGCCACCTCTCCATAATTTGGTAACTATCTTACTATAGCAAAGATTACACTGTTTTTACGCTAGCCGATACGCCATAAAAATTCTATACTATAGAATAATGGCCCAGACTAAAAATAACACTGTCATTCAGCTCAAAGACCTAAAAAAAAGGTTCGGGATTGGCGACGCAGAGCATTACGCGCTGCGTGGTATTGATTTGACGATTAAAAAGGGTGAATTTGTGGCAATTATGGGCCCGAGCGGCTGCGGCAAAACCACACTTCTTAATATTCTCGGTCTACTTGATCGTGCAAGTGACGGCGAATATTTACTTGATGGCCGCTCGGTGGAAGACTTAAGCAGCCACAAGCAAGCGGCGATTCGTTCAAAAAATATTGGCATAATATTTCAAAATTTTAACCTTGTGCCGCGCATGAGTGTAATTGAAAACGTGGCGCTTCCGCTTACCTACAAGGGAATGAGTAAAACTAAACGCCTTACCCGCGCTAGCGAAGTTTTAAAAGCCTTTCACCTTTCGGAACGAGAATATTATATGCCTTGGCAACTAAGTGGAGGCCAAACGCAGCGCGTGGCGATTGCGCGGGCACTAGTAAACGAACCGTCGATTATTCTAGCCGATGAACCAACCGGTAACCTCGACTCTAAAGCGAGCCACATTATTATGGAAGAGCTGTCTGATCTTCATGCGCAAGGTAACACTATCATTATGGTGACACACAATCCTAACCTTACCGCCTATGCTAGCCGCGTTATCCATATGGCAGACGGTCGCATCGAATCTGACACTAGCCAACACAAGGCACCATCGGCACCGGTGTACGGACGGCCACTTGGCGGCAAAAAACCTAAGGCAGACGAAGAAACAGAAGACTCCTCAGCACCGACAACCCAACCAACCGACGCCGTTCTCGAATCAACAAAGTCAATCCAACCCGTTCGCCGTTCAATGGCAAAAACAAGAGTTCGGGTAAAAAAAGTAAAGATTAAAAATGTCCGAAAGCGAGACCGAAAATAATATGCGCAACCTGCTGTTTGCTCACCACCTTGAGAATGCTTTTGAATCGCTCCTATCGCACCGTTTACGCACCCTGCTTACCGTGCTGGGCGTAACTATTGGTGTCGCCAGTGTAACCGCAATCCTTTCCCTTACCGAAGGGGCAACAAAACTGGTGCAAGATCAAGTCGATCAGCTTAGTGGCAACGTTGGCGTTATCCGATCGGGTGCTGAAATTACCAATGAAGCCGAATCGCTTACCCGAACCCAAACAAACTATGCAACCGCCACCCTTACCGAGGACGACCTCGCGGCACTTGAAGAGCTCCCCCATCTTGAAGCAATTGCTCCGCTTATGAACATTCGCACTACACTTAAAAGTAACGACCCGGGTAGCACCTCTAAGAGCCATCTAGTAGTGGGTACGACGCCCGATTTAGCTAAAATTAACAATCTTACCCTAGGTTCTGGCCAGTTTATGGACGAGATTTCCAATGCTAACGCGGCAGTACTTGGTGAGCAGTTATCAGTTGATCTTTTTGGCACCGAACAATCAATTGGTAAAACTTTTACTATTCGCGATCAAACGTTTACGGTAATTGGCGTGCTAAACATGACGAACCAGCCGGTTAATTTTAGTAGTATTGATTTTGACAATTCAGCCCTTATTAGCCTTGAAAGTGCAAAATCGTTCACTCAAAATATTGCCCAAATTCAACAAATTAATCTGCGAGCCGATTCTCCTAGTAACATTACACCCATGATGCAAGCGGCCGAAGAAGCTTTACTAACCACCCACAAGGGTGAACGTGATTTTACGGTACTCGCCAGTGATGCAATTGCCGAACCTACAAGTCAACTGTTTCGCACACTCGCGGCACTTAGTACAATTATTGCCGGTATTTCGCTTGTTGTTGGTGGCATTGGAATTATGAACATTATGCTAGTGAGTGTGGCTGAGCGAACCCGTGAAATTGGCATTCGAAAATCGGTTGGTGCGAGTAACCGCCACATTATTTGGCAGTACATTATTGAGTCGCTAGCTATCAGCATTACTGGTGGCGTGCTCGGTTATTTACTTGGTTTGTTTGCCGCATTCCTGCTTGGAATGGTACTACCATTTACGCCGCAGCTTAGTTTTGAAGTAGCGGGCATTGCCCTAGGATTAGCCTTGTTAACCGGGGTAATATTTGGATTGTATCCAGCTATTAAGGCGGCTCGCAAAGACCCAATTATGTCGCTACGGCAAACACATTAGTATAAACTACAAACCCCTAGCTGCTAATTCTGTTTTGAGTTTTTCAATTAGTGGCACCGGTGTAGGGTCAACTCGGTTTAAGATACCGGCGTAAATACTACTAAAATCGGCTAAAATGCAGCCATATAATAATTGCCTCAGTAGCGTGTCGCCTTCAAGTTCTATGGCGGTTTGATGCGGACGTTTGCCACTCAGTAAACGGTTAGAAATTTCAAACCGAGCGTCAATCTCGGGGCGTTCACACGAACTCTGAAGGTCGAAAATTGCGAACGGCTTTTCAATTGGATGCGAACCCCAGCCCATAAATTCGTTGTGGTTATACTCGGGGTACTGGTTGGCGAATGCAACATTTTTAGCAGTTTCATTCCAGCTAATTTTCCATTTGTAAGCCAACGCTGCCGTAAGTGGACCGCCGTAAAAAACCGGCGTTTTTCCAATTGATTCAAGCGCAAGTTGCTTAGCTACGTTCTCGTGTACACCACAGGTTTTTAACCATGCCGAAGTTTCATGCTCCAGCCACGAACCTGCTTGGGCAATCTCGTCAAACCGCGATTGAGCAATAATTGAAAAATGTACCAGCAGCCTTACTAAGGCTCGTAAACTAGCAATTACCGCCATGCGAGGCTGCATACCACCTAGTAGTGCAATATGTGCGACATCATCTTTTTTGGCAGCCTCTAACAACAAACCACCGGCCGCAATCACTGCTACCTGTGCGCCAGCTTGTCGAGCAGCTGTATAGCAAGCCACAGTTTCGGCGGTATTGCCGGAGTAACTTGCAGCAATTACTAAGGTGTGATGCCCTACATAGTGCGGCAAATCATAGTCGCGCACAATTTCTACAGGCACCAGAAAGTCATTTTTAAGCCACGAAAGCGCAAGCAGTGACTGCAGGGCTGAGCCACCCATACCAGCCAGCACAATATGATAAATCTGGCGACCGTCATGATCGGCGCAGCCAATCTCGGCATTAAATTGAGTCTGTTTATATTGTGCAGCCGCAACCTCGAGCGCCCCCGATGGATCGCGTTGTGCTAACACCTGTAAATCGTCAAGCATTGTCCCTCCCTCTTGCGAGTGTTTCTGTAACTATGATACAGTATTTTTAAGAAAAGCATAAGAATAATTCAACCAAGGTATAAGGTGGGGACCAACCATGAATCAAAACACAACTGCAGCATCAATTAGCGATGATCAGGAGCTGGCAAAAGTACTTGCAGGCATAAACGCTGATACAAACAATTCAACCGACACTTCGGCGTCACCTCAATCACTTTCACCGAACGATCAGCCGGCACCAGCCGATACTACACCGCCTTCAGTGCCGGAACTTACTTTGCCGCCGCTAGAGGACACTGAGGCATCTTTGCCCTCACAGGCACCGGTTCAGCCTAATGAGTCGTTTGGCGCCTTCCAGCCACAGCAAAATACGCCACAGCCCACTTCTACAGGCTACAGCAGCCTTGATGGTATTAAACAGCAAGCAATTTCTGAACTTCGACCATTGGTTGATAAATTAAACGTCTCTCCTGAAGAAAAGTTTGATACGTACCTATTACTACTTCGCTCTACCGATGATAAAGAGTTAGTGGCACCAGCTCACGAAGCTGCCGTGGCAATTACCGACGAAGCTCGTCGTGCCCAAGCCCTACTTGATATCATTAAAGAAATTGATTTCTTTTCTCAAAACAAATAAATTTTTCTTCTCTACATTAAAACTCCCGCAAAATGTCTGCGGGAGTTTTAATGTTAATGCGTACAGCAAAAACTTAGACTTTTTACCCTACATCATTCCCATGCCGCCGGGCATACCGCCAGCACCTGGAGCAGCCTCTGGCTCTGGAATATCCACCACCAGCGCACCCATAGTAGCGGCAGTTGAGGCAATTGAAACCGCATTCTGCACAGCTTCTTTAGTCACCCGAGCCGGATCAATCACACCAGCTTTTTTCATATCAATTACGCCAGCGTCCGGGCTCATTACGTTCACACCCTGCCCAGATTTAGCTGATTGCACTTGCGCCAGTAACGCCTCGGAATTAAGGCCAGCATTTTTCATAATTTGAAGAAACGGCTGCGTCAGCGCGTTTTTAAGTATCTGACGTCCAGCGCTGTGGCTATCGGCCCCTTCGGCCTCCAAGCCGCTAGCTAGGTTCACTAACGTTACGCCACCACCAGCCACAATACCTTCTGCCAGTGCAGCTCTGGTTGCAGCCACCGCGTCATCAACTCGAAATTTTTTCTCATCAATTTCAGTCTCGGTTGCACCACCAACCTTAATAACCGCCACCTTGCCGCTCAGTGCCGCCGCCCGTTTTTCAGTCTGTTCTTTTTCATACTCACTACTTGCATTCTCGGCTTGAGCGGTAATTTGCTCAATTCTTGCCTCAACATCAGCAGCGCTACCCGCACCTTCAATAATTGTCGTTTCATCTTTACCAACAATTACCTTGCGCGCGCTTCCAAGCACCTCAAGGCCAACATTTTCAAACGTCATACCCTGATCAGCCGAAATAACCGTACCGCCAGTAAGCGTAGCGATGTCGGCCAGTACTTCCTTGCGACGATCACCAAAACTTGGCGCCTTAACTGCTACGGTATTAAATACACCCTTTAGTTTATTTAGTACCAAGATTGATAACGCCTCGCCTTCAACTTCGTCGGCAATTAGTACAACATCTTTTTTGCCAGCCTGAGCCAACTGCTCAAGTAAAGGAAGAAACTCTTGCACGCTAGAAACTTTACCATCAGTAATTACAATAGCTGGCTTTTCGTATACGGCTTCTTGGCGAGTGGCGTCGGTTACAAAGAACGGACTAACCCAACCTTTATCAAGCGTAAAGCCCTCTACTACCTCGGCTTCAAGCTCTAAGCCCTGACCAGCCTCTACGGTTACAATGCCGTCCTTACCAATCTTTTCAATTACTCCGGCAATCAGCGCACCAATCTCTCTATCGCCAGCCGAAATTGTAGCCACTTCAGCTACCCGGTCGCTTTTCCCTTCGATACCTTCTGCTAGTGAATCAAGAGTTTTTACCACTTCAGCACCAGCCTCTTCAATACCTTTTCGTAACTCCTGTGGGTTATGACCAGCAGCTATAAGCCGGTTTGCCTCTTTAAGGATATTGTAAGTTAACACTGTAACGGTAGTAGTTCCGTCACCAGCAACTTTATTTAGTTTGCTGGCAGCTTGTTTAATAAGTTCTGCTCCCACTTTATAGCCAAGAGTCGCCTCATCGTCTTCCGGAAGTTCAATACTTTCAGCCACCGTTACGCCGTCGTGGGTGATAGTTGGGCCACCGTAACCTTTTGCAATAACCACGTTGTTACCCTTTGGTCCATAGGTTACCTTTACCGCTTCATAGAGCGCCTCAGCGCCCGCGAGTACCCGTTCGCGCGCGTCGTCATTATAAAAAACTTTTTTTGCCATACAAAAACTCCTCTACTTAATAGTTGCTAAAATATCTTCTTCTTTAATTACAAGGTATTCGGTTTTATCGATCGTTAATTCGGTTGTTGAATACTCTTTATAGATAATTTTATCGTCAGTTTTTACGCCTTTTACATCTGGACCAACCGCTACAACTACGGCTAGAGTTGATTTTTCTTTCGCTGAATCTGGCAGATAAATGCCGCTTGATGTAGTGGTTTTTACTGCCTCTCGAACCGCTACTACGCGATCAGACAGAGGGTGAATTGGTGAAGCCATACCTACTCCTTATTTACGCTAATAGTGTAATTTTATAGTAGCGTATTTTTTTAGCACTTGCAACACGAGAGTGCCAATTTAAACGTGGCGAATTTTTCGGCGGGCAGACTCGATCGCCCAAGTTCGCAAGTAACTGAGCGGTTTTAACACCAAATCGTGTGCCGGAACGTACCGTAGTTCATCTACCCCAAAGCCGCGCTTAAAGACGCTTACTCCGTAAAAACGGTGTCCGGTGTCCTCTTCTTCCACAATTCCCCAAAAATTATAGCGTCCAATGCCGCGCGTACGGGCATCGCGCATTGCCTGCATATGCAGCAGCGGTGCACCCGATAACTTTGTGCCCAGCTCGGTACTGACGCCATAATGATACGAGGCTTCGTTGCCGTAAAAAATCATAAAGTTTTGCGCTAACACCTCACCCTTGTAGCGAGCCGTATAGAGTACCGCGCTGTTATCGGCGGCAAATGCAGTAAATTGTTTAGTGAAAAAATCTTCAGAAAAGGCCACAAATTTATGCCGACCGGCTGTTTGCAGCTGAATGTCGTAAAACTCCTTTATGGCGGCCGGATCTGTGGTAGTCTCTACTTCAATGTCGTTCTTTTCTGCCTTTCGTAGCGCTCGCCGCAAACGTTGACGCATGCCTTTAAGTAGCTCTTCTTCGGTTTTCTCTAAATTTAATACCCCTGCAAGTTCAACCGATAGGTACATAGGTGCTCGGCGAAAACCAAGCTTTTTCATCTCGCTAAGAGCGGCCGTATCAAGTTCACGTTGTGGGCGAACTCGCACAAATACACAGTCATGTTCGCGTCCCACCTTTTGCATATCATCGCGCAGCGCCGTAACCACGGCATGGGTTTGCCAGTTTACAATTGGCCCACCCGCTACTGCCAAATGACGACCACGCTTTGCTGGCTCAACTACCCCTTCGTACACACCCAGTAGTTTGTCTCGATAATAGGCGCCTCGGCGCACAACAGCTGTACCGCGCGATATATGAAACTCTCCCCATTGCCACGAATGCAAAAAGTTCGCCTCTTTATGGCTAGTTACAAAGCTGTCCCACTCCTGCTTATCGGTAATGTCTTTTAATACAATGTTCATATTTTATAATTTCCTTTTTTTCTTACGGATAGTTTCAATAGTCCAGTTTTTTAAATAGGCGACTGGTCGCAGTACTATGTCGTGCGCCGCTACGTAAGTTATGTCTTGGCCGCCAAAGCCACGCTTAAATGTAGTAACGCCGGCGTAGCGATGCTGAGGATCGTCGCTGTAAGCAATTCCCCAAAAATTAAACCGACTGCACCCTGCCCGCTTCGCATCGCAAATAGCCTGCCACACCAACGCATAGGCACCCGGCTCTCGGCGAGCCGCCTCAGTACTAGCTGCCTCGTGGTACACAGCTTCGCGCCCGTCATTAATTACCAGTGCCGCGTTAAGCAGTTGCTTGTCTTTATAT